>Ga0182030_10013016_pt1 | contig 16601 bp, 13 predicted proteins | sample 812S3MmetaG_FD_121299 | JGI IMG/M metagenome (GOLD analysis project Ga0182030, IMG submission 121299) | Permafrost microbial communities from Stordalen Mire, Sweden - 812S3M metaG (Illumina Assembly) | ecosystem: Environmental > Terrestrial > Soil > Wetlands > Permafrost | place: Sweden...
AGGCTCAGGACCACTCACTGAAAATGACTTTAATCTTACTTTTGGGATTGGTTATCCATTTTAATCTTTAAGCATCCCGGATCATTAACTTTTTTTGGAAAATTAGCACCTTTCTTATTAAAATTTTATAATTATTTTGATTTATATCATTCAATTTAATAACTTCGCGTTTCACTAAAAAAAGAGTTGTATGATTATAATACCGATTAAAGAAGGCGAAAACCTTGAAAGAGCGCTTAAGAAATTCAAAAGAAAATTTGAAAAAACGGGTGTTGTAAAAGAATTGCGTGATCGTCAGGCTTTTACAAAACCTTCAGTAAGATCTCGTCAGCAAAAACTTAAAGCTATTTACGTTCAGCAACTTCAGCAAACTGAAGAATAGAGAGATTCTTAGGAATTTTATTATGTTTTATAATGACCAATTCATAGACTATTTACGCTTTCAAAAAAGAAGTTCAATATATACAATTCAGTCCTATGAAACTGACCTCAATCAGTTTATTGATTTTTGTCATTCTATTGATAAAACAATTAACAGTCCGGAAATAGACTACAGGATAATCAGGAAATGGATAATTGAACTACTTGATAATGAAATTTCAGCCCGTTCCGTAAATCGTAAAATCTCAACATTAAAAAGCTACTTTAAATTTCTGATAAAAGAAGGATATGTAGCCAAAAGTCCACTGAATAAAATACTTTCATCAAAAACAAAAAAAAAGCTTCCGGCATTTGTAGAAGAAAACCAATTTCTTGAATTATTTGACATAATTGAATTTGAAGCCGGATATATGGGTCAAAGAAATAAAATGATTATGGATCTTTTTTATAGGACAGGTATCCGGAAATCTGAACTTATTAACCTTAAAGACAAAGATGTTGATATAAAAAACATGACTATTAAAGTGCATGGCAAACGCGATAAAGAAAGACTGATCCCATTTACACGACAGTTTATCCGGCAAATACAAGAATTTAGGGCTACAAGAGATCTGGAATATCCTCAGCATCATGAATTTTTCTTTGTTGGATCAAAAGGAACAAAATTATATGATAAAGAAGTGTACCGGATCGTTCATAAATATCTATCATTGGTCACTTCTATCACTAAAAAAAGTCCGCATGTGATTCGTCATACCTTTGCAACACACATGTTAAATCATGGAGCAGATTTAAATGCAATAAAAGAAATACTTGGGCATGCCAATTTAGCAGCGACACAGGTTTACACACATAATTCATTTGAAAAATTAAAGAGTGTTTACAAGAAAGCTCATCCAAGAGCTTAATTAGAGTCTATTTATATAAAGTAAGTGTTTGGATCAGAATGTATGAGCATTATCTGGCAAGAGTAACGCAGAAATGGGCATGTTGGACAAACACTAAATTAAATGTTTAGGAGGGTTATATTATGAATATCAAGATCAGTTCTCTTCATTTCGATGCCGACCAAAAACTTCTTGATTTTGTTGACAAGAAAGTAAAAAAAATGGAGCAGTATTATGAAGGAATAATAGGTGTAGAAGTTGTTCTAAAAGTGGAAAAAGCGCACGAATCAGACAACAAAGTAGCTGAGATAAAGCTCGAAATAAGTGGTAACGACTTATTTGCAAAAAAACAGGCAACCACATTTGAAGAAGCAGTTGACCTTTCAATTGATGCTCTCAAAAAGCAGATTACCAAGTACAAAGAAAAGCTTAAAGGATCGTAAAAATTTTTCTAAATTATTGAAAAAATTTTGTTATATAAAAAATATATTATACATTTGCAATCCGATTTTAAAAAGATTAAATCCTTTAAAATCTTCGTTCTTTGTTATGCCGATGTAGCTCAGTTGGCCAGAGCAGCTGATTTGTAATCAGCTGGTCGGGGGTTCGAATCCCTCCATCGGCTCGGAATATGGGGAGATACCAAAGTGGCCAACTGGGGCAGACTGTAAATCTGTTGTCGTACGACTTCGGAGGTTCGAATCCTCCTCTCCCCACGGTAATGTGAGTTGAGGAGATAAGAAAAAGTCTATAAGTTCTTCAGAAAATATTGAATCATTAAACTCTCTCATGTTCATCTCGCGGGAGTAGCTCAGTTGGTAGAGCATAACCCTTCCAAGGTTAGGGTCGCGGGTTCGAGTCTCGTCTCCCGCTCTATGTATCTGCCGATGTAGCTCAGGGGTAGAGCACTTCCTTGGTAAGGAAGGGGTCATGGGTTCAATTCCCATCATTGGCTCTAAATTCCAGGGAACAAGGGAAAGCACCTTGAAACAAAGAAGTTCTTTAAAGAGTTAAGCTTATTATAAAGATTTTTATAAGTAATTTTTAATAATACAAATATCTAATTTTTTAAATTATGGCTAAAGAAAAATTTGACAGGTCGAAGCCTCACGTAAATATTGGCACTATTGGACACGTTGATCATGGTAAAACCACTTTAACTGCTGCTATTACTATGGTTCTTGCTAAAAAAGGACTTTCTGAGGTAAGAACATTCGATTCCATTGACAATGCTCCTGAAGAAAAAGAAAGGGGTATCACTATCAATACGGCTCACGTTGAATACCAGACAGCAAATCGTCACTATGCGCACGTTGACTGTCCAGGTCACGCTGACTATGTAAAGAATATGGTAACAGGTGCGGCACAAATGGACGGCGCTATTATAGTTGTTGCCGCTACTGATGGTCCAATGCCACAAACCAGAGAGCACATTCTGTTAGCCCGTCAGGTTAATGTTCCCACGATTGTTGTTTTTATGAACAAAGTTGATCTCGTTGAAGATCCTGAAATGCTTGATCTCGTTGAGATGGAAATAAGAGAATTACTTACATTCTATAAATTCGATGGCGACAAAGCTCCTGTTATCAGGGGCTCTGCACTTGGCGCATTAAACGGTGATCCCAAGTGGGAAGCAAAAGTGATGGAATTAATGGATGCTGTTGATACATATATTCCAATTCCTCCCCGTGAAATTGAGAAACCTTTTCTTATGCCGGTTGAAGACGTATTTTCAATCACAGGTCGTGGTACTGTTGCCACTGGTCGTATTGAAACAGGGGTCGTTAACACAGGTGATGAAATGCAGCTTGTAGGATTAGGTGCAGAAGGTAAGAAAACAGTTATTACCGGAGTTGAAATGTTCCGTAAAATTCTTGATCGCGGTGAAGCTGGTGATAATGTTGGTTTACTTCTTCGCGGAGTTGATAAAGAAGAAATAAAACGCGGGATGGTAATAGCAAAACCAGGTACGATCACCCCTCATACAACGTTCAAAGCTGAAGTATACGTTCTGAAAAAAGAAGAAGGCGGACGACATACACCATTTCATAATAAATATCGTCCCCAGTTCTATGTTAGAACTCTTGACATAACCGGAGAAATAGAACTTCCTCAGGGACGTGAAATGGTAATGCCGGGCGATAACGTAACAATTACAGTTAAATTAATATACCCTGTTGCAATAAATCAAGGATTACGTTTTGCTATCCGTGAAGGTGGCAGAACAGTTGGTGCTGGTCAGGTAATAGAAATTGTTGAATAATTAATATTTTAAATAAGGACATCTCCGAAAATTATTTTTTGAGATGCCCTTAATTAAGGTTATGGATGAGGAGGTTTTGGAAACTGAACTTCTCATTTATAATTTTAAAAACGGGTGTAGCTCAGTTTGGTAGAGCACTGGTCTCCAAAACCAGGTGTCGGGCGTTCGAGTCGCTCCTCCCGTGCCATGTTGTATATATTATGAAAAAAATAAAACTTTACATTCAGGAATGCTATATTGAGTTGATTCAGAAAGTGTCCTGGCCAAGCTGGAGCGAATTACAAAGCAGCGGTATAGTAGTAATGATTGCTTCTTTAATACTATCAGTTATTGTTTTTATAATGGATCTTGGTTTCCAGAACTTAATCGGGATGATCTATAAAATGTTCTTTTAATTAATTAATTAGAGGTGATGGCAGAAACTGAAAAGAAATGGTTTGTTCTCAGAGCAATAGGGGGAAAAGAAAAAAAGGTTAAAGAGTATATTGATAATGAAATCAAGAACCGTAACCTGCAGGACTATATCTTTCAGGTTCTAATACCAACTGAAAAAGTATACCAGATCCGCAATGGGAAAAAAATAAGTAAAGAACGGGTTTATTTTCCAGGTTATGTGCTGATTGAAACCATTTTAGTCGGTGAAATACCCCACTTATTGAAAAATATTCCCAATGTCATTGGGTTCTTAGGCACTAAAGGTGAAGTACCAACACCATTAAGAGCATCCGAAGTAAATCGCCTGTTAGGCAAAGTTGATGAATTGGCTGAAAGTGGTGAAGAACTGAATGTGCCATTTGTAGTGGGAGAAACTGTAAAAGTAATTGACGGTCCTTTCAATGGATTCTCAGGAACCATTGAAGAAGTAAATGATGAAAAAAAGAAACTTAAAGTAATGGTGAAAATTTTTGGCAGAAAAACACCATTGGAGTTAAGTTTTTTGCAAGTTGAAAAAGAATAATTTTAATTCCATTCTTCTACTGTTCGGGATCTGTTCTAAAGCTTCCTTGAGTTCCGGGCAAAACGAGGAATAATAATAAACAAATAGTATATATATGGCAAAAGAAGTTGTTGGACAAATAAAGTTGCAAATCAAAGGGAGCGCTGCTAATCCTTCCCCACCTGTTGGTCCTGCTTTAGGTTCAAAAGGTGTAAATATTATGGAGTTCTGTAAGCAATTTAATGCCAGAACACAGACGATGGCGGGAAAGGTTATACCGGTTATTATTACCGTATATTCAGATAAGTCTTTTGATTTTATAACAAAAACGCCACCTGTTGCTGTTCAGATAATAGAAGCGGCGAAACTTAAATCAGGCTCGGCAGAACCCAATCGTAACAAAGTCGGTGCAATCTCCTGGGATCAGGTTAAAGAAATAGCTTCCGGGAAAATGCCCGATTTGAACGCGTTTACTGTGGAATCTGCTATGAAGATGGTTGCAGGTACAGCTCGAAGTATGGGTGTAACCATATCAGGTGATTCACCTTTTAGTAAATAACTCTTAATCTTCTTTTAAAATGAGCATGATTACAAAAAACAGAAAAGTAGCTTTATCAAAGATCAACCGTGAGAAGACATATAAATTAAACGAAGCAGCCACTTTGTTAAAAGAAGTAAACTTTACAAAGTTTGATGCTTCAGTTGACGTTGATGTTCGACTTGGAGTAGATCCTCGTAAATCTAATCAAATGGTTCGTGGCATTGTTAGTTTGCCAAACGGAACCGGAAGACAGGTAAGAGTATTGGTATTATGTACTCCCGAAAAAGAAGCTGAAGCAAAAGCTGCAGGCGCTGATCATGTTGGACTTGATGATTTCATTGAAAAAATCAAAGGCGGTTGGACAGATGTTGATGTGATCATCACCATGCCAACTGTGATGGCTAAGATAGGTGCTCTTGGTCGTATATTAGGTCCCCGTGGTTTAATGCCCAATCCTAAGACTGGTACAGTAACAATGGAAATAGGTAATGCTGTTAAAGACGTTAAAGCCGGTAAGATTGACTTTAAAATTGACAAAACAGGTATTATCCATTCCTCTATCGGCAAGATTTCTTTCACATCTGATAAAATCGTTGAAAATGCAAAAGAATTCCTGAATACTGTGATCAAACTAAAACCTGCTTCAGCCAAAGGTTCTTATATTAAAAGTGTTTTTCTTTCTACCACCATGAGTCCCGGTATTAGGATTGACACTAAATAATTAGAAAAAAATTTATAACCTAAGACTCTTTCTAAAAAAAAATATGAAAAGAGAAGATAAAAATGAAATCATTGACAGCCTGGTAGAACAATTAAGAAATACCAAGCATTTCTATCTTACAGACATTTCAGGTCTGAATGCTTCAACAACCAGCGCATTACGTAGAAAATGTTTTGAAAACAAAATTGAACTATTGGTTGTTAAGAATACTTTGCTTAAGAAAGCATTGGAAAAACTTGATAGAAAATATGAGGAGCTTTATGGAGTGTTAACTAATTCAACTTCAATCATGTTCACGGAAACAGCGAATGTTCCTGCACGAATGATTAAAGAATTCAGAAAAGGTTGCGATCACCCTATTCTTAAAGGAGCATTTATAGAAGAAAGCATATTTATCGGCGATAATCAACTTGATTCTTTGACACATTTAAAGTCCAAAGAAGAACTTATCGGAGATATTATTGCTATGTTACAACTCCCTGCAAAGAATGTGGTATCGGCACTTCAATCGAGCAAAAATATTTTAGCAGGTGTTGTTAAAACACTTTCCGAAAAAGAGAAATAATTATTTTAAATAACCTTAAATTAAAAAACAATGGCAGATTTAAAAGCGTTTGCAGAACAGTTGGTAAACTTGACTGTAAAAGAAGTAAATGAATTAGCAAAAATACTTAAAGATGAATACGGTATAGAACCTGCTGCAGCAGCAGTTGCTATAGCTGGTCCAGCAGCAGCTGCTGCTGTAGCTGAAGAAAAAACCACCTTTGATGTTATATTGAAAGCACCCGGTGGCGCCAAATTACAAATTGTAAAGTTGGTTAAAGAGATTACCAACCTGGGTTTAAAAGAAGCGAAAGAATTAGTTGACGGCGCTCCAAAACCTTTAAAAACCGGATTATCAAAAGAAGAAGCTGAATCTATCAAAGCACAATTAACAGAGGCCGGAGCGGAAGTTGAACTTAAGTAATTTTAAGACAAAATAAGCACGTTTTACAGGTTTAAGGTATTGTAAATACCTTAAGCCTTTTTGTTATTTTTTATAGGTTCAATTAATTCTTTACTTACATGGCTTCAAAAGATAAAGATACAATGCAGCGAATTAGTTTCGCATCTTCTAAAAAACATTTGGATTATCCGGATTTTCTTGAAATACAATTAAGATCATTCGCTGAATTTTTTCAATTAGAAACATCTCCCGAATATCGTAAAAATGAAGGCTTGTATAAAGTTTTCATGGAGAATTTTCCGATCTCTGATACCAGAAATAATTTTGTTTTGGAATTCATTGATTATTTCGTAGATCCTCCACGTTATTCCATTGAAGAATGTCTTGAAAGAGGCTTAACGTATTGCGTTCCGCTTAAAGCTAAACTGAAACTATATTGTACAGATACGGAACATGAGGACTTCGATACAGTTATTCAGGATGTATACCTTGGTACCGTTCCTTATATGACCCCGCGCGGGACATTTGTAATTAACGGCGCTGAAAGAATTATTGTTTCCCAGCTTCATCGTTCACCCGGTGTATTTTTTGGTCAGAGCATTCACGCCAACGGCACCAAACTTTATTCAGCAAGAATTATTCCTTTCAAAGGATCATGGATAGAGTTTGCAACCGACATTAACAACGTGATGTATGCATACATTGACCGTAAAAAGAAATTGCCGGTTACTACATTGTTGCGTGCCATAGGCTATGAGAGTGATAAAAATATCCTTGAGATTTTTGATCTGGCCGATGAATTAAAAGTGTCAAAAGCCGCTTTGAAAAAAGTTGTAGGAAGAAGTCTGGCTGCGCGTGTTCTAAAATCATGGATCGAAGACTTTGTAGATGAAGATACCGGGGAAGTCGTTTCAATAGAACGTAACGAAGTGATTATTGATCGCGAAACAGTTCTTGAAAATGATCATATTGATCAGATCATAGAATCCGGAGTAGCAAGTATTTTACTACATAAAGAAAATCATAATCATACCGATTACGAAATAATATACAACACACTTCATAAAGATCCTTGTAATTCGGAAAAAGAAGCTGTATTACATATATATCGTCAATTAAGAAATTCCGAACCACCGGATGAAGCAACAGCTCGTGATGTGATAGACAAACTGTTCTTCTCCGACAAACGTTATGATCTTGGTAATGTTGGAAGATACAGGATCAATAAAAAACTCAAGCTATCCATCCCCATGGATACAAAAGTTTTGACCAAAGAAGATATTATTAGTATTATCAAATATCTCATTGAACTTATCAATTCCAAGACTGATGTTGATGATATTGATCACCTCAGCAATCGTAGAGTCAGAAAAGTTGGCGAACAATTAGCTGCTCAGTTTGGTGTGGGATTAGCCCGTATGGCAAGAACCATCCGTGAAAGAATGAACGTGAGAGATAATGAAGTATTTACTCCTATTGATTTAATCAATTCGAAAACATTATCATCCGTTATCAATTCTTTTTTTGGAACCAACCAGTTGTCACAGTTCATGGATCAAACCAATCCCCTGGCTGAGATGACTCACAAACGAAGAGTTTCAGCATTAGGACCCGGTGGTTTGTCAAGAGATCGCGCAGGATTCGAAGTACGAGACGTTCACTATACCCACTATGGCAGATTGTGTCCTATCGAAACGCCAGAAGGTCCGAATATCGGATTGATATCTTCACTTTGCGTGTATGCAAAAATCAATGAACTTGGTTTTATTGAAACACCCTACCGGAAAGTAAAAAACAGCAAGGTAGACTTTTCCGATACAGGAATCATCTATTTGAGCGCTGAAGAAGAAGAATCAAAAGTTATTGCTCAGGCAAATGCGGCACTGACGAAAGACGGTGTTTTCTCTGAAAGCAAAATTAAATCACGTTATAATGGCGATTTCCCCCTGGAAGATGGAAGTAAAGTTAATCTAATTGACGTTGCTCCTAACCAGATTGCTTCCATTGCAGCCTCACTGATTCCATTTCTTGAACATGATGATGCAAACCGTGCATTGATGGGATCTAACATGATGAGGCAGGCAGTTCCACTGATGTGTCCTGAAGCACCTATTGTCGGTACCGGAATTGAAGGACAGGTTGTACGTGATTCCAGATTACTTCTTATTGCAATAAAAGATGGTGTCATCGAATCGGTAGATGCTAATGAAATAGTAATCCGTCATTCACTGTCAGAAGAAGAAAAATTTGTTTCTTTTGATAATCCGATTAAACACTACTCCATTTCCAAATTCAGAAAGACCAATCAGAATACGTGTATCAACCTAAGACCAATCGTTAAAAAAGGGGAGAAGGTTACCAAAGGACAAATTCTTACTGAAGGCTATGCCACAAAAGACGGAGAACTGGCTTTGGGAAGAAACCTGATGGTTGCATTCATGCCCTGGAAGGGTTACAACTTTGAAGATGCTATTGTACTTTCTGAAAAAGTAGTTCGTGAAGATTATTTCACGTCTATACATATTGATGAATATTTACTTGAAGTACGCGATACGAAAAGAGGACTTGAAGAACTCACTGCCGATATACCAAATGTAAGCGAGGAAGCTACAAAAAATCTTGATGAAAACGGTTTGATCCGAATAGGCGCTCATGTTGAACCGGGAGATATACTGATAGGAAAAATTACTCCGAAAGGAGAAACAGATCCTTCACCGGAAGAAAAACTGCTTCGTGCCATCTTTGGCGATAAAGCCGGCGATGTGAAAGATGCTTCACTCAAAGCAACACCATCATTACATGGAGTTGTAATTGATAAGAAACTGTTCTCACGTTCTATCAAAGACAATAAAAAAGTAAAAATTAACGAAAAAGCCATTCTCACTAAGCTTGATGATGAATTTTCAGCTCAGGTCGCCGATTTGAATGCACGTATGGTGGATAAACTTTTTGTTCTTGTTAATGGTAAAACCTCACAGGGTATTAAAGATTACTACAATGTAGATGTAATTACGAAAGGCACTAAGTTTACTCAGAAAGTTCTACAGGATATAGATTTTCTTAATGTAAAACCTTCGAAATGGACAACAGACAAGGATAAGAATGAAGTCATCAAAGAACTGTTCAATAATTATCTTTTGAAATTTAAAGAAATTGATGGCGTTTACAAAAGAAAAAAATATAATATCACCATTGGCGATGAACTGCCTGCGGGTATTATTAAATTAGCAAAAGTATATATTGCTAAAAAACGTAAAGTCAAAGTTGGCGATAAAATGGCTGGTCGTCATGGAAACAAAGGGATTGTTGCCAAAATTGTCCGTGAAGAAGAAATGCCTTTTCTTGAAGACGGAACACCGGTAGACATCGTCCTTAACCCACTTGGAGTTCCTTCCCGTATGAACCTTGGACAGATTTATGAAACTGTATTGGGATGGGCAGGACTTAAGATGGATGTTAAGTTTGCATCTCCGATTTTTGATGGCGCTTCTGTAGAGGATATCGTAAAACAAACTGATAAAGCCGGGTTACCTAAATATGGGAAAACATATTTATATGATGGTGGAACCGGTGAGCGTTTTGATCAACCTGCTACGGTTGGAATCATTTATATGATGAAACTGGGTCACATGGTTGATGACAAGATGCATGCGCGTTCAATAGGACCTTATTCACTCATCACTCAGCAACCCTTAGGAGGTAAAGCTCAATTTGGCGGACAGCGATTCGGTGAAATGGAAGTTTGGGCGCTTGAAGCATTTGGTGCTTCCAATATATTACAGGAAATCCTGACCGTGAAGTCGGATGATGTATCCGGTAGAGCCAGGGCCTACGAATCTATAGTTAAAGGAGAACCCATGCCGATACCGGGTGTACCTGAATCTCTCAACGTGTTATTACATGAATTAAGAGGATTGTGTTTAAGTATAAATCTTGTTAATTAATTTATGATCGCGTTGAATACGTTTCTTTCGATTCGTATTATTTATTTTAAAATTGGTTGCTCAGTTCATAATTTAATAAATTCAAACTATGTCATTCAGGAAAGAAAATAAAACTAAAAGTAATTTTACCAAGATTTCAATTGGATTAGCTTCACCTGAAGAAATTCTTGAAAAGTCAAGCGGGGAAGTATTGAAACCTGAAACCATAAATTACAGAACCTATAAACCGGAAAGAGACGGATTGTTCTGTGAAAGGATTTTTGGTCCGGTAAAAGATTATGAATGTCATTGCGGTAAGTATAAACGTATCCGATACAAGGGTATAGTCTGCGACCGATGCGGTGTGGAAGTCACAGAAAAGAAAGTCCGTCGTGAACGTACGGGACATATTGCACTTGTTGTTCCTGTCGCTCACATCTGGTATTTCAGATCAAATCCGAATAAAATTGGATATTTGTTAGGTTTTCCTTCTAAAAAATTAGACACCATCATTTATTATGAAAGATATGTGGTCATCAATGCCGGTGTTAAAGCTGTTGATGGTATTAAAGCTCATGACTTTCTGACGGAAGAAGAATATGTTGATATCTTAGAATCCCTGCCTAAAGAAAATCAATATCTGGATGATAAAGATCCGAATAAATTCATCGCTAAGATGGGCGGTGAAGCATTACATATGCTGCTGGAAAGAATAGAACTGGATAGTTTGTCTTTTGACCTGAGACATAAAGCAAATACAGAAACTTCCCAACAACGCAAGAGTGAAGCTTTGAAACGTCTTCAGGTTGTTGAAGCTTTCAGGGAATCAAAAAGTATCAATCATCCCGAATGGATGATCATTAAAGTAGTGCCTGTCATTCCACCAGAATTAAGACCATTGGTACCATTGGATGGCGGTCGTTTCGCGACTTCTGATCTGAATGATCTCTACAGAAGAGTTATCATCAGAAACAATCGTTTGAAAAAACTAATTGAAATTAAAGCTCCCGATGTGATCTTACGTAATGAAAAACGTATGTTACAGGAATCGGTAGATTCATTATTTGACAATTCCAGAAAATCAAGCGCTGTAAAAACTGAAGCCAACCGTCCTTTAAAATCATTAAGCGACAGCTTAAAAGGTAAACAGGGTCGTTTTCGTCAGAATCTTTTAGGTAAGCGCGTTGACTATTCTGCACGATCGGTTATCGTCGTTGGTCCTGATCTGAAACTTCATGAATGCGGTCTTCCAAAAGATATGGCGGCTGAATTGTATAAACCTTTTATTATTCGTAAACTGATTGAAAGAGGTATCGTTAAAACAGTGAAATCAGCAAAAAAAATTGTTGACAGGAAAGACTCTGTTGTTTGGGATATTCTGGAAAATGTATTGAAAGGTCATCCTGTATTGTTAAACCGCGCTCCTACTCTTCACCGTTTGGGAATTCAGGCATTTCAACCCAAACTGATAGAAGGAAAAGCGATCCAGTTACATCCACTGGTGTGTACCTCTTTCAATGCCGACTTCGATGGCGATCAAATGGCAGTTCATTTACCACTTGGCAATGCAGCAATTCTGGAAGCTCAATTGATCATGCTTGCTTCACATAACATTCTCAATCCCTCTAACGGCGCACCTATTACAGTTCCTTCACAGGACATGGTTCTTGGATTATATTATATCACCAAAGCAAGAAAAAGTACAAAAGAACACCCTATTAAAGGTGAAGGAATGATTTTCTATTCTTCTGAAGAAGTAAAAATAGCTTATAACGAAAAGAAAATAGACCTTCACGCGATCATAAAAGTAAGATACAATGAAGAAGATTATAAAATAAATATTAAAGACCGGATCATTGAAACTACTGTTGGTCGGGTTCTTTTTAACGAATTTGTACCCAAAGAAGTGGGTTATCTGAATGATGTTCTCACAAAAAAATCGTTACGGGAAATTATCAGCAATGTATTAAAGAAAACCGGAACATCCAGAACTGCTCAATTCCTTGATGAAATCAAAAATCTTGGATTCACTATGGCTTTCAGAGGCGGTTTGTCATTCAATATAGATGATGTTATTGTTCCGGAAGATAAAAATGAACTTGTTGAAGAAGGTTACCAGCAGGTTGACGAAGTGATGAATAATTACAATATGGGTTTTATCACAAACAACGAACGTTACAACCAGATAATAGACATCTGGACACATACCAATGCTAAACTAACCAACATTCTGTTAAAACGTTTGTCCAGCGACAACCAGGGATTCAACCCTATCTATATGATGCTTGAATCCGGTGCACGTGGCTCTAAGGAACAAATTCGTCAGTTATCAGGTATGCGGGGTCTGATGGCTAAACCTCAGAAGTCCGGTGCCACCTCGTCTGAAATTATAGAAAACCCGATCCTTTCTAACTTTAAAGAAGGATTATCAGTACTTGAATATTTTATTTCTACTCACGGTGCCCGTAAAGGACTCGCGGATACTGCTCTTAAAACAGCTGATGCCGGGTATCTTACCCGTCGTCTTGTTGACGTTGCTCAGGATGTTATAATCACTGAAGTGGACTGCGGAACATTAAGAGGACTTATTGCAACTTCTATTAAAAATAATGAAGAAATCGTCGAATCCCTTTCAGATCGTATTCTTGGACGAACAACGGTTCATGATATTTATCATCCGTTGACTGGAAAATTAATTGTGGCATCAGGTGATGAAATTAATGAAGAAGTCGCAGCTCAGATTGAAGACTCTCCGATTGAACAAATTGAAATCCGTTCCGTACTTACCTGTGAATCGAAGAAAGGAGTTTGTGGCAAATGCTATGGACGTAATCTCGCCACGGGTCGAATGATAGAAATGGGAGAAGCCACAGGCGTAATTGCTGCACAGTCAATCGGTGAACCTGGAACACAGCTTACACTCCGTACTTTCCATGTGGGTGGTACTGCATCGAATATTGCTTCGGATTCAAATATTACAGTTAAATACGATGGAATAGCTGAAATAGAAGAATTAAGAACCGTTTCCAAAACAGATAAAAAAGGCACTATTGATATCGTGATTGGTCGTATGGCCGAATTGCGTATTCTTGATAAGAACACAAAAATTATTCTTACCACGCATAATATCCCTTACGGTTCCAAACTATATATCAAAAATGGAGATCCGGTTAAAAAAGGACAGCTCATTTGCGAATGGGATCCTTATAATGCCGTTATCATCTCCGAATCTACTGGTCATATAGCTTTTGAAAGTATTATCGAAGGCGTTACTTTCAGGGAAGAATCAGATGAACAAACCGGCTTCAGGGAAAAAGTAATTGTTGAAAGCAGGGACAAAACCAAAAACCCTGTCATAAAAATTATAGATAACAAGAAGGAACCGATGAAATCATATAACCTTCCTGTTACTGCGCACATCATTGTTGAAGAAGGAGCAAAAGTAATAACGGGTGATATTTTGGTTAAGATACCGAGAGCTGTTGGAAAATCCGGTGATATCACGGGTGGTCTGCCGCGTGTTACCGAATTATTTGAAGCGCGTAACCCTTCCAACCCTGCTGTTGTTTCTGAAATTGACGGTGAAGTTTCTTTTGGCAAAGTTAAAAGAGGCAACCGCGAGATAATTATTAAGTCAAAAGCTGAAGAACTTAAAAAATATCTTGTTCCCCTGTCCCGTCAGATATTAGTTCAGGAAAACGATTATGTGAGAGCCGGTACACCTTTATCAGATGGCGCTACAACCCCTGCTGATATTCTGGCAATCAAAGGACCCACAAAAGTTCAGGAATACATTGTCAACGAAGTTCAGGAAGTATATCGAATGCAGGGTGTAAAAATCAATGACAAACACTTTGAAATTATTGTTCGCCAGATGATGCGAAAAGTGGAAATTGTTGATCAGGGCGATACTAAATTCCTCGAAAAACAAATCGTTGATAAATGGGATTTCATGGACGAAAATGATTGGATTTTTGGTAAGAAAGTAATACTTGATTCAGGAAATTCTCAGGTTCACAAAGCAGGACAAATCATTACCGCCAGAAAATTACGCGACGAAAATTCATTGCTGAAACGTAAAGATCTGAAACCCATGACTGCAAGAGATGCAATACCTGCAACATCCTGTCAGATATTACAGGGCATTACAAGAGCAGCACTTCAAACACAAAGCTGGATGTCTGCAGCTTCATTTCAGGAAACAACCAAAGTACTCAATGAAGCCGCCGTATTGGGTAAAATTGACTATCTTGACGGTTTGAAAGAAAACGTGATTGTTGGACACCTGATACCTGCAGGTACAGGTCTTCGTGATTATAACAATATCATAGTAGGTTCAATGGAAGAATATCAGAAACTCGTGAATGCAAAGAGTTCTACATATGAATACGCTGAAGAATCCGAAAATGAAAAGAATTAATATTAAATCACATGGAAGATCAAAAAAATGCAAATCAGTTAAATATTGAATTAAAAGAGGATATCGCTCAGGGCATTTATTCCAACCTGGCCATCATTACACATTCAGCATCAGAATTTGTAATTGATTTTATCAGAGTAATGCCCGGTATTCCCAAAGCAGAAGTCAAATCGAGAATTATTCTTACTCCCGAACACGCCAAACGTCTTCTGATAGCTATGAAGGACAATATTGCAAAATATGAAACGGCACATGGTACTATTAAGAAAATTGACGATGGACCGATTGGATCAATGATTCCAATGAATTTCGGAGGTCCTACAGCACAGGCATAACAAATAACGTCTTAATTTGCACTAAATCAACTGTTTATCAAAATTTACTTTGTATAGATCTTAATTTTTTTGGTTTCTCAGTATGATTTTCAAACATCCTATATTTAATCATCGTAACATTTACCTGTTTGGTATTTTCTGCCTGGCAGGAAGTATTCCTATCTCCAAATACACGACGAGTATAAGCGAAATTATTTTATTAAGCAATTGGTTGCTCGAAGGACAATTTAAAGATAAATTTTCAACCGTTTTAAAAAATAAATGCATTTGGATGCTATCTTCCATATTTATCATTCATCTGCTCTGGCTTTTTAATACGACTGATTTTACTTATGCAAGTAAAGATTTACGGATAAAACTTCCAATTCTTTTATTACCATTAATAATAGGAACATCAGCACCTCTGAATAAAAAATTAGTTACTACTTTGTTCCTTTTTTATGCTGCTGCTGCTTTCAGCGGTACTATTTTCAGTTTATCCATTTATAAACATATGCTTCATGTTCCTTATCACGACCTAAGGAGAATTTTTCCGGATATGTCTCTGATCAGGTTCTCACTTAATTTAGATGTTGCCATTATTCTTCTTTTATACATTATTATTTTTGATAAAAGCTATTCTATAAATTTCAAAATCATTTTAGGTTTTTTTATTCTTTGGTTTTTTGCTTATATGATTTTTATTCAATCGTTAACAGGGCTGATTATACTTGTGTTAACTTCTGTAATTTTTTTCTTTTCACATCTCATTAAAATGCAGTCAAAATTGATAAGATATTTATCACTATTGATAATCGTTATTATTCCAATGATTGTATTATTTATTATTTTCAGAGTCTATCATGATTATTATAATATAAAGCCGTTAAATCCTTCCTCTATTCAAAAATACACGGCAAATGGGAATGTTTATGATCCTGATTTTTCAGACGCCAGCACAGAGAATGGAAATTATGTATGGCTATACATTTGTGAAAAAGAAATGAGAAAGGAATGGAATAGCCGCAGTAAAATAGCCTTTGACAATAAAGACAGCCTGAAGAATGAAATAAAATATACGCTTATTAGATATCTTGCTTCAAAAGGATTTACCAAAGATAGTGTTGGTATTTCCCGGTTATCAAAGAGGGATATTGAAAATATTGAAAATGGGTGTGCCAATTATATTTACAAAGAAAAATTTGGTATATATACGCGATTTTATGAGGTTTTATGGGAATTTGATCATTATGCTAAATTTAATGATG
>Ga0182030_10013017_pt1 | contig 16601 bp, 19 predicted proteins | sample 812S3MmetaG_FD_121299 | JGI IMG/M metagenome (GOLD analysis project Ga0182030, IMG submission 121299) | Permafrost microbial communities from Stordalen Mire, Sweden - 812S3M metaG (Illumina Assembly) | ecosystem: Environmental > Terrestrial > Soil > Wetlands > Permafrost | place: Sweden...
ATGTTGACGCTCTGGACAAGAGCACAAAGCAGGGTCTTGAGAGGGCGGCTGTCGATGGACGCAAGATCATTGTCGGAGCATTTGCTGCTGGCTATGGACAGAAAGAGGTCAACGGCTGGAACTATCCGCCGCGAGCGACAGGACGGCTGACACCGACGCGGGATTGGTTGATGCGCGCCGTCCAGCCCGCCGCAGGTTTTGTGGTCAACGACCCCATTGAGGCGACTTACCTGAACGTCTCAGTGGACGGTGAAGGAAGGCCCCTGAACGGCAAAAACCGTTACGTGATCCACTTCGCCAAAGGTGGCGAGCCGAAGGTCAAGGCGTTCTGGTCTGTGACGATGTATAATTTAAAATACAATCTCGTCGCCAATCCGATCAATCGGTATTCTGTAGGCGACCGCAGTGGAATGAGGCCCGACGCAGACGGCGGCTTGACTATCTACGTACAAAAAAACTCGCCTGGCTCAGATAAGGAAAGCAACTGGCTGCCCGCGCCCGAAGAAGCATTTTTTCTTGTCCTTCGCACGTATCTACCGGCCGATGATATTGTGAACCAGACTTGGCAGCCGCCGAAAATCTCTGTTGTCGGCCAATAAACGATCCGAGGCGTTTTTATTTCGATGGCGGTCCACGAATGACCGTTCCGGATCAAAAGCGGTCTAACCGTGACTGCCTGGGCCCTTCCATGTCGCGGGAACCAGGCGTTAGATTTCTGCCACAAGGGGCGGGGCTCACAATTCAACGACTTCGACTTCTCCTTCGTAGTCGCCGGTCAGCGAAGCCACGAAGCGGACGACTTCGTCCAGCGGCTCTCCAGGGTGCGACGAAGTGAGAATGAACCGGCTTTCATCCAGCCCTTTTCCCACAACGAGTTCGTCAATGACATCCTCGATGAATTCGCAACGCTCTCCCGCGACGGCTATGAATTTCACGCCATCACGCAGACAGCGTTCGACAAACGGCTCCAGGCGGTCATAGCAGCCGGGGCTGCAATTCAGGACCAGTTTGGAGAGATAACTCATGCCCCTTGGTCCCGGGAGTCCCCATCGACGACTGTTTTGCCACTCCAGCTCATTGCGAAGTCGCCCGCCGAACCGGCCGATTCCGCCCACGCTCGCCAGCGTAATGGATGAGCTTCGGATTATCCGTGTTCAGGACCGTCAGGATGCAAGACAACCGCCCGGCCGATTGCTGAGAACGATCTTGCCGGGGACGCCCACGACCGTCACGTTCGGAGGGACGTCGCCCAGAACAAGCGTGTTGGCGCCTATCGTCGAATTGTCGCCGATGTGAATCTTGCCGATGATCGTCGCTCCGGGGAAAATCGTGACGTTGTTTCCCAGCGTTGGCCTGGTGTCGTCGCTTGGACGATAGCCGACCGTGACGTGCTGATGAATAATGCAGTTCTCTCCGATTGAATCGGCGGAAACCAGAGCGCCAAATCCATGTCTGACGCAAAATCCCGGCCCGATGGATTCAGCGCTGATGTCGAAACCAGGGATGCGGGGGCATATTATTGATAGAAACTTGCCGATCAACCCAAGTCTATAGTATAGGATTGTTCTATACTCTGGAACAAAAGTCATGAGTTCCACAAATAGATTCAGATGAGCTCCAAGTTTCTTTGGAACTGTCCTTCCCATGATGGTCGCCCAGCGGTCCTGGTCCGAAAATATGATGTCCACTTTCGAGCTAAGCAAAGTTACGAGAATTATTGGCGCGCATCTTATCGCGCCCAGCAAGAAATACGCTTTACGCAATATGTTACGCATTTATTATTTTCCACTCCATGCGTCATGAGAAATTAGCTTCTCGGTCAATTGCAATATAGATTTATTTATGGCTGTTTGGAACGGAAAAACATAATAAGACTCAAATTGTTAGCGGTTTAGGTAAACGATTGTCGCCGGAGGCCCCAAAAAAACCGCGAATGACGCCATGCGCCGCCTGAGCGGCGGGGTTCCGGGAACGACATGAATCAACGCTTTTGCATGGGCGATGCGCGCTTCGCCTTCGCGCGGGATGCTCCGCCCATGACCAGCCCCGACGGGCCTTGCCCGCGCATCTCGCGATCATGCGCGGCTTCGACGAACCGAAGCCGCGACATGCGCGCATGGACGCAAGGAAGTTGCGCGACGCGCCGAGGCGTCGCCCTCACTCGCAGGCGATGTAGATCAGCTGCGGATTGTCCGTGTTCAGGACCGTGAGGTTCTGTGAGGGCAGCAGCGCCTGCAGGCGCGGCGATTTGTGAGGCGAGCCAATCAGCCTGTAGGGACCGGGGCACATGGCCTGCGCGCGTTGCAGACAGGTGGCGGTGCTGCCTTCGCAGGTGATCTTGTAGCCCACCTCGCCGCGCGCATATTGCGCCGGATAGGCGGTGGTGCGCGTCCATTCGTCATATCCGAGCTGCGTCGAGGCGGCGCAGCCCGCCAAAGCCAAAGCAATCGCGCATCCCGCCGTCAGATAAAACTTGCTCATGTGGTCCGCTCCCCTTCGCGCGGCAGTTTACGCAGCCCGCGCCGCGATGGCCAGAGCGGTGCAAGTCGCGCGCCGCCACAAAGGCCTAAAAAATCGCCTGCCGGAAGCGTATAAGATCGAATCGCCGGCCAAGCGGAGCGATTCAGCGTGACTGACCAGAAAGAGCAGGGGTTTCGCACGATTGGAGAGGTCGCGGAGAGCCTTGACCTGCCGCCGCATGTGCTGCGCTTCTGGGAGACGCGCTTCAAGGAGCTGGAGCCGCTAAAGCGCGCGGGCGGGCGGCGCTATTACCGCCCCCGCGACGTCGAGCTGGTGATGGCGCTGCGCCATCTGCTCTACGGCCAGGGCTATACGATCAAGGGCGTGCAGCGCATACTGAAAGAGCAGGGCGCGCGCGCCGTCATCGAGAATCTGCGCGCCGGCAAGTTCCAGCCGGGCTTCTCGCCGTCGCAGGCGGCCGAGACGGCGGAGGCGCCGCCGCCGCCGCCCGCGCGGCGCGTCGAGCCGCCGGATCTGGGGCTTGAGCCCGAGCCCGCGCCGCTGGAAGTCATGATTCCACGGGAGCCGCCAGCGCAGGCGGGGCAAGATGAGCCAGAGCCCGCGCCGCCGCCCGCCCGCCTGCCCGCGCTGGTGGCCCAGCCGCTGCACGAAGCCTCGCATTTCGACGAGGAGGACATCCGCCGGCTGCGGCTGGCGCTGGCGGACCTCGCCGAATGCCGCCGCCTGCTGCGGCTGACGAAGCGCTAGAAAAAGGCGGCCCGGGAGCCTTGGTCGGATTTATCCCGCGCGGCGGCGTTGCCAGCGCGCTTTCCGCCGCCTATAAGGGCGTCGCGTCGGAGTGTAGCGCAGCCCGGTTAGCGCACTTGTCTGGGGGACAAGGGGTCGTGGGTTCGAATCCCGCCACTCCGACCATTCTATTGATAAGCATATGTTTTTGCAGTCAATAGAGTGATGACGCGAGATACGGCTCCGCTGATGGCTCCCCAAAAAGCGCAGGCTTGAGGCGAAGGTTCCTGCTCGCGATCGCCGACCAGCAATCCCAAGGCGCCGCTGGCGCATGCTAAAGGGCGGCGACCCGGGCCGTCGCAATTTATGCTCCGGGAAACCACAAAGCGCCCGTCTTCCGCCCGGACGAAGCGCTGCATGTCAAAGATTGCGGAGAGCGAGGCGTCTGCTATCAAGCAACGCTTTCGTGCATTCAGTCTGTCAGATCGAGAGGAACAAATGGCAAGGAACGCCTTCATAGCTTTCGCACAATCAAAGTTGGACGAAACTCGGCGCGAAGTGAAGGACGCCGTGGTCAATTTTGAAATCCCCGACGAAACGATATTGGAGTTGCGGAAAAGCGCCAAGCGCGCAGCCGATGAGCTCAAGGATCTGGATCGACAGGCGGCGAAAAAGGGCTTGTTCGGCTTCCTTGGATTTTGACCGCGGATCCAGGGAATGCTCCTGGGCCTCTCTGCGAAACCTGGCTCGCTCAGCGACCGGATCAAAACCGCAGGTTCTTGGCAAGGGCCGGCTAACTCCCGACCGTAAATCTTCAAGAGCGCGCCGGATCGGCTTCCGACCGTCGCGCCATCCACGATCGCCGACCGATGACCCGAGAATTTTCAAGCGAGCGTCTAGCAGAGGCTATTTCGTCGCGACGACTGGTTGCGGAGCCGGTTCGCCGCGGAAGGTTCCTGGAACGCGCTTGCGTCGGAATTCCGGCCCCGTCGCTGGCGCAGGGAATTGTCAAACTTGCGTGGTCTCTCGATTTGGCGGACGAAGAATATATTCCTCTCATTATGCGACTGGCCCGCGAGTCCAGCTTCGACGCTGTCAAATCTTTGGCCTTCTTCCCCAAGATCGCCTGGCCGCTCAAAGACGAAAAGTGACGTCATTGGCGAGGCCCTTGATCATCGCCCCATGCGCAATGGCTTCCCTCCCGACGCGTGGCGTCCAGCCTATCGTTGCGCTCAAGTTCAATCGTTTCGGGCTCTTACGCCGCGTGCGCGGATTCTGAAGAATGATTTAATTTAAACGAAAAGTTTACCATCCGGCGACGATGATGATCCCTTCCCAGCGGTGGAGTGATCCCGATGTCCGACAAAATGAAAATCGACGTTGCCTTGACGAATCTGGAATCCGGCAAATTCTCGTTCGGGATGGTCGCCGCAATCAAGGATCATGTCAGCGGCCTCGAAAACGAATTGGAAATTGCGCGCGGTCGGCATGACAGCCTCATCCAGGATCTCAAACTGCGGGAAATCGCGAACTGGAGGCTGGAAGCTGAGCTGACGAAGCTGAACACGCGGATTTATGCGCTGATCAGGGCGAACATCCTCACCGAAAAGGCCTATGAGGGAATGACGCTCCTCGCCACGAAAGCGGGCGAATATCTTGAGGTTTCCAGGAAATACGCCGCGGTGGCCCTGGCGCGGTTAATCGCCGATCTGAAATCCGGCGAATTGCAGTCGCGGCTCGTCGACTTTGGCGCGAAGATTTATGCGGCGCTGAAAGAAATCATGCCGAGCAAAAGCGCCCTTGAGGAACTCAAACCCCACGCGAAAAAGGCCGGTGAATATCTTATGGCCTTTGTGAAATACGTCGGCGTGTATGTGGAAAAGGCGTCCGCTTACCTTTCGACCTTGCACAAGACCACCGCTTAAGGCTGACGCGGACAAAATCGAACCATCGCCTGGGGCGCGCATGCGCCCCGCGGCCTTGAGAGAAACGTCACGGCTATGGACGCCTTCGACTTGGCGGTGAAGATGGCCTTCATGACCGTCAGCCAGCAATCGGGATATCGCGCGTGAGCCGTGTGCGCCATGACGTTGATTACAGGATCGGCGATCGGCGCAGGGGAATGCCGATCACGTCGGCGCGGCGCTGCTCTGCTTCAGGTCCGGTGGGCGTATGCTGACTCATTCAGGAGCCTGATAATCTCGTCTGGGGATTGTGTGACTTGAATCTTCCCCTCTTCACCCGAGCCGGAAAGGAACCAGATTTCCGACCCACCCGCCGCCTGATGGAAAATAGAGCTTGCGTTCGTCAGATTCACATAAGCATTGGGCGCCCCGCCATCGGGGATAGCGTGCCTAACTGTGAGCTTTACCCATTCGGATGCCATCTGATTTCTCCTTCAGCGTTCCGCCAAGCATAGGACAGGAGTTGGGCCGGCCGGGAGGGATCGACAAGGGGCTCGAATTTATAACTGGGACGCTCCCCGCGCCTCCCACGAATTTCGCCACGCCGGGGCTCGCACGAAGCCCCCCCCGCGCGGCCGATGCGGATCCGCGACAATGAGGCCGGGTTGAACCATGGCCGGACGAGAGCCATCTGAAGGATGCCGGGCGAAAGCCGCGGCGCAGCCATTTCAGGCGAAAGGGGCGAGTCCGATGACAAATGATGACCGCAATCCCAATCTCATGAAAAATCGTTACGTCTTCGGGCTCACTGGCGCTTCTCTCGCGGGGCTGACGGGAGCGAGCATCGTGGGGCCGGTCGGAGCTATCGTTGGAGCGGTTCTCGGCTTCCTCGTGGGCTTCAACATGCTGAAACGGTTCTGATGGACGACCTCGGTTGTCGCTTCAGGGCGCGGAGAGACGTCCCGAGCCGGCTTGCGCCCGGCGCCGCGCGCTGGCCCTCGCACTTGAAACAATGAGGGCTAAAATTGCCTCATTGCGCGTAGCGAAAGGTTAACGCCCTTTACCAACTTTCTTCGAAAGCGGGTTGCGGATTTGCTTGCGCCGCGTCAGGCTTCACTCTGGAAAGGAGCCTTGCACAATGACGCTTGTGGTCCGCGCATTTGCCATGTGTCTCGCGGCGGGGATCGTGTTTTGCGCCTCCGCCGGCATGGCGCGTTCGGCGCCTTTGCGCGAGCGCGCCGGGCCCCCCGTTCCGCATGGCGAAGCCGGGCAGGTCGTCCTCTGGCAAGGCGAGGAGGTTTCCATCGGGCCAAAGGGAGCGGCGGACCCGAACTATTCGAATCTCATCCTGGCGGGAATGGTCGCGGGAACGTTCGGTCTGTTCTGGTGCGCGAGGCGTCACGCACATAACCTCTTCAGGGCCGAATGCCCGAACGAAGAGGCTGTCGACGAGGTTGTGGACGCGCTTATCAAGAATAAGTCGGGCGCCTCGTTTGCGATTGTCCCCAGGGCGCTGCCCGCGAGTCCCTTCACCCAGCAGAATGACGTCACCACGCTTGCGCGCCAGATCGAAATAGCGGCCAGGGCGTCGACGCGACTCAGCCGCACGGTCGGCCTCATTTATTTCGAGCCGCTCGGCTACGCGGAATATCTGGAGCGGCACGGGCAGGAGAAGGCGCGCGAGGCGATGCGCGCTCTTGTTTCAGAACTGCGCCAATCGTTGCGATCCTCGGATCATGTGGCGGCTCTTGGCGAGAACCGCATTCTCATCTGCATCTGCTTGTTGTCGGGCTTGACCGATCTGGAAAGCATCACGCGGCGAATGTTTTCAATTGTCGCGCGTCTCGAATTGACAGTCGCGGCAACTCAGCGCGCCGGTCTCGCGATCTATCCAATCAATGGCTATAGCGGTGGCGAACTGATCCGCGCCGCGCGGAAGGATTTTCGTCTTCGCACTGAGGCTCGACAGGAGAGGGCGGCATAATCCCGCGACGGCTCCCTTTCACGCCGCATCACATCAGCCCGCATGGTCATGGAGACCGGCGCGCGCCTTTTTGGCGATCGTCCGGGGACTGTATCGAGGCGTCGACGTTGCGCCGCCGCCGGGCGCGTCACCCAAAGATCGGCAGCGGCGCGAAGGAGCCATAGACCGCCGAGTCGAACAGGGCGCTGCTGACCGTTCCCGGCGCGCCAAACCAGCCCTGCAGGATCGTCGCATAGAGCTGGCGGAAGTCGAGCTGATAGGGCAGCGCTGTCTGGCCGGTCTTGGGGTTGAGGGACGAGAGCGGAAACTGGCCGCCGACATAGCCGCCCTTGACCGCGCCGCCGAAAATGAATTCCGCGTTGGCGAGGCCGTGGTCCGTGCCTTTCGCGCTGTTCTCGTATGCGTTGCGGCCGAACTCCGAATAGGTCATCAGCACGACGTTCTTCCACAGGCCCTGAACGATCATCTCGGCGCGGAAGGCGGCGACGCAATTGGCGAAATCCGTGAGCAGGGCGGCCTGGCGCGTCAACTGGTCGGAATGCGTGTCATAGGTGGACTGATTGAGGAAGATGAAGGGCACGTTCAACTTGTGGGCGATGAGGTTCGCCGCATGCGCCATGGATATTCCAAGCGCTGTCGTTGGAAATGTCGTCCTGGTGATGACCGGCAGACTGTGCAGCACGGAGGCTGCGACATCGAGTTCGTTCTGCGTCTGATACATCCAGTCATAGACCGGATTGGCGCTGGCGTAGCTCTGCATGCCCGGATTGAGAGCGTTGCTGGGAAGGCTTGGATCCGTCTGCACGGTGGAGGTGACGAAGCGCAGGTCCGGCCCAAGAAAGGGCTCCGCGAAACCGCCCGTCACGGCCGCCGCGTCGAAGGGGCCGGCGGAATATGGCAGACCGAGATCTGGATCGGCTTTCGAGAACAGCCGGTCCACCCAGCCCGTCTGCGGCGTGTCCTCGCTGGTGATGGCGGTGTTCCATATGTCGGAGCCCTTGAAATGGCTGTCGACCATGTTGGGATAGCCGACTCCCAGCGCGACCATCATGTCCTTCGCGCTCCACGCCGGGACCAGCGGCGCGAGCGAGGGATGAAAGGCGAAGCGATTGTCCTGGAACGCATAGCCGCTCTTGATCGCGAGGGTCGGGCGGTTCGTGTAATAGAGCTGTTCGGTATAGGGAATGATCGTGTTCAGCCCGTCATTGCCGCCGTCCATCTTGAACAGCACGAAGGTCTTGTTCTGAGGCCATGAGAAGCCTCCGCTCGCTCTCGCGAGGCTGGGCGTCATGAGGCAGGCCGCGCCGCCGCCCGCGAGCTTGAGCAGGTCGCGGCGATTCAGTCTCTGATGATTGAGCATGGTCGGTCCTTGAGTTCGCCGTTGACGCTTTTGGCCTATTTCAGGGAATAGGCGGGGTCGGCCAGCACGCGCGCCGCCGCCGTTCGGGGCGTGATATTGGCCGTGGGCTGGAGGAGCATCGCCGGCGCCAGAAGATTCGGCGCGGCAATGGCGGCGAATTCGGACGGGGAGATATTCGCCTTGTCGTCGCCCGCCGGAAGCACCTCGGTGACCCAGAGATTCGCCAGATGCGAGCCGTTAAGCTGGCGCGCCGCCAGCGTGTATGTGCTCATCGAGTCGACGCCGGTCAAAAAGCCGCGCACATTCGGGGGATCGAACAGCGGCGTCCCCGCATAGCTGATCATTGATGCGAGGCCGCTCGCCTCCGAGTTCGGGAGCGACAGCGCGCGCGCCGCGCCGACGATGAATTCCGCTGGCGACTTGACGAGAGTTCCGCGATTGGCCGGGGACCAGAAGGCGTCGCTGTTGAACAGCGCCGTCAGCACGGGAGCTATCTGATAATTCGCGCCGAAGGAGCTGGCGATTGTCGCGACCTGCGCCATGTCCGGCGTCGGCGAGACGAATTCCTTCCACAATTCCGAGACGATCAGGATCGGACAATTCGGGTTCGCGAGCAGTATCCTGGCGACGTCCGTGTAGTCGAAATTGCCGGTCTGGCCGAGGATGGTCTTGACGCCGGTGTCGTGATCCGCCGCCTTGTAAAGGAACAGCCCCGTCGCGCTGTCGACGTTGAGGCCGGTGAGCGCGCGCGCTACTTCCGTCACCGTGGTCTCGGTGTAATTCGGAACGCCCTGCGCATTGCTCTGGCCGAGCGTGAACAGCTCCATCAGCTCGCGCGCGAAATTGGCGGTCGGCGCCTTGGCGGTCGAAAGCTGCTGGTCAAGGAAGATCAGCATCGCCGGATCAGTCATGATCTGCGCCAGCATGGTGGAGAAACTGCCGGCGGCGTTCCGCCGGATGATCCGGTGCTGGTTGAACACGAGCCAGGGCTGCTCGCCCGATTTGCTCAATTGCGTGGTGAAGTGGTTGTGCCAGAACAGCGTCAGCCGCTCCGTGAGCGGCGATGGCGAGGCCATCATCTGCGCGACATACCAGGAGCGCAAATCGCCCTTCTGATTGCTTATCAGGCTCCAGTAGGCGCTGTCCGCCGCCACGCAGGCCGCAATAGCGGCCGGATCTGTGAGCTTGCCGCAGTAAGGCGGAGGCGGCGTGATGGGCTGCGATGTCCAGGCCGGCGGCGCAACCGCAAGGGCCGGCGTCACGCCGTTGACGAGGACGCTGATCGCGGCGGCGCGCGAGGGAGAAGCCGCGAGCGCCTTGACCCGCGCCTGCGTCGGATGGAAGCCGGTGCGCATGAGCAGAAAGAAGGCGTCATCTTCCGATATCGCCAGGGCCTGGGGCGCAAAGCAGAGTTGGAACAGGGCGAGAAACGTCGCGCCCGCGAGCGCGCGGAACAGGCGAGGTCGTCTTGCGGTCATGAAGGTCGCTCGCAAATGGAAACAATGGGCAGGCAATGAATGAATAGCGATCGGGAATTAGAGTTTAGCGAAGCGAAACAATCAAATTGAGCGACAATTTGAATCAAGGATTCGCGCAAGGTTACGTTCGAACCCTGCTTTCAGCCGGGAACGGCGGCTGGTCGCAAGCCATCCCGTGCTTGCGACAAATCTCTCGCGCGCTCCCGACACTTCCTGTTTTACCGGCAGCCCGTCGACAATGCGACGACGGGCTTCATGGCGTCCTGCCTCAATCTTTTGGAGCTTGCTCAGATCGCAAAAGTCTCTCAACTTTCGCTGAACGCGGTCCAGCGGACGCGGAGTGAACGATCACTCAGTCGCGTCGCGGCCATCGCCGCCAATGTTGCACTGCAGCATGGTGATAATAAGACGTTCGGGAAATTAACCGCGAGCCCCCGGAATGCGGGGCCTTTCATGAAAGGCGCACAGATGATTGCGAGCGCCAGAGCGCTCGCAAAGCAGGGCGTTCCGATGTCTTGAAGATAGCGCCGGCGGATTCAGCGATGCGTCGTCAGACGAACATGCCGAAAATGCCGGACAGGATCGACATGACGATCACCGTCGCCGCCACCACGCCCATGTCGCTTGTCGCCCAGAAGGCGAGGATCGCTCCCAGCACTCCGCCAGCCACCGCGCAGATCATGACATTCGGAGTGAGCGCGAACTGCATCTCGCGCATGCCGGTATATTTGTCCGCTTCTTTCATGGCGTTTTCTCCCTGTGGCCGCCCGCTTCAACATGGCAGATGGCGGAACCTCTTGGCTCCGTCGGCGATGAGGAGCGCTCGCGGCGCGCAAGGCAAGACAATTAGCGTCGAAGCAGCCGGATTCAAGCCGAGATCGGGCTGCGCGTCCTTTGGCGCGGCGGGTTTTTCACAGGCCAGCGCTTGAAGATTTTTCGCGCCGCGCTAGCTCTTGGAAAACGTGCTGGCGCCATCTCACCAGTTCCTCTCTCAGGCATCTGCGTTGCCCGGTCAGCAATGGCCGGGCTTTTTTATGCGCGGCTCGCCATGACCCAGGCTTGCATTCGCGCTATCGCGCCCCATTTCCATGATATGGCGGATGGCCAATGGCTTCGCCATGGGAAACGGCCCGAGCGCGGATGTAGCGACGGGCCGTTTTGTTTTGCCTCAGTCCTCCGCCGCGGCCTCAAGATGCCCCAGCGCCTCCTCGGCGTGACGCGTCGCCGACCGCGCGTGGTTCCTGCGGCCTTCGCCGATCGCGGCTTCAAGATGCCTGATGCCCTCGACGGTATGCGGATCGTCGCTGGCCTGTTCCGCCATCTGCGCATGCGCCAGCGCCGCCCTGGCGTGCCTTACGAGCACTTTCGAATGGCCCATTCGCCCGTGCGCGATCGCCGCCTCGGTGTGGCCGATGGCCTGCTCCAGATGCGGCGCATCCGGCCGGAACACGCTGTCGAGAAACTCCGTCACCGGGTCTTCCGCCAATGCGGCGCGGGGCGCCAGAAATGCGGCCGCGCCGAGACTCAAGGCGATTGTGAAAATTCTACGGTTCATCATGACGCCCTCCCTTTAGAGCCGGTTTCGAAAAGGCCGATAGGCCTTTTCGGCAAGAACCAGCTCCAACACCTTAAATTCGGGGCGATTTCTTATCGAGCGAACGACTCCATACGCCCGGAAAGCGCTCCAGCCATTCCCGATTTATTCGGGGATGGATGCTTCATGATATCCTTGGGCGCCAAAGAGTCGATACGTCATAAGGCTTTAGAAAAATATATGCGCCGGAGGGCTCGCGCGGGCTTGCCGGTTGCGGCATGCGCGCCATCTTCGACCATGGGGGTATCGCGGGCGCAAGACAGTGAAATGAAGGACGGAGGCGGCCATGTACCGCGCAACTTGTTCAGGACGCGCGTCGAAATCCCGATGGGCGCCCGAAGCGATCATTGCAGGTCTTCCCCTCTTGCGTGGCGACGAACGAGGTGAAGCCCTGTGGGAACCGCCAACCCCCGACGAATGGCGCAGAGCGATGAGGATCATCGCCATGCAGTTTGTGCTTCAGATCAGCGGAAGCGGGCGCGAGTTGGCGCGCCCCTCCGGCCATCGCGAACTGGTTTTCCTGCGTGAAGAGGCGTCCGACGACGACTAGCCGGAAGCTTGCAGGCCGCATTGTTCGCGGAACTTCTTCATGAGCCCCGGCGGGGATTCCCTGCGGCGATTCTCCCTTGAGCGTAACTTTTGGCGCCGTCGGGCCGTTCAGCCGTTTCCCGATCCGCGCGGGAGACGCCGTGCCTTCGAAAGATGGGATATGCAAACATTATCTTCAATTTGGGCGCCAAGATTTGCACAGCTAATAGGCGCCCGCCCCTTGCTGTCGCAAATACGTCATTGTAAATGGAATTCAACGGTCGGGGGGATAACTATTGTCTGGCGATTACCTGGAGCGACCTCCGATGAAAATTCTGGTGATGGGTTTGCCGGGAGCCGGTAAGTCCACGCTGTCGAGAGCTCTGGCGCCGATGCTGGGGGCCGTTTACTTCAACGCCGACGAAGTGCGGGCCAATCTGAACAAGGAGCTTGGCTTCTCGCTTGAGGACCGGATCGAGCAGGCCCGCCGCATGGGCTGGCTCTGCGATCGCGTCGTGGAGGCGGGAGGGGTGGCTCTGGCGGATTTCGTGTGTCCGACGCAGGAGACCCGCGCGGCCTTTGGCCCTGCTTTCGTGGTTTGGGTCGACAGGATAGCCGAAGGGCGTTTCCAGGACACCAACCGGCTGTTCTCGCCCCCCGAGGTGTTCCATGTTCGGATCACGCCCGAGGGCGATGCCGTCACCTGGGCGGAAAGGGTTCGCAAGGCTCTTCAACTGCCGAACAAAATCGCCGTGCGAGCCTGAGGGAGACCCGCACGGATGTTTTGCCGGACGACGCAGCCCCTTGCCGGGCGTGCCGGTCAGCCTTGAAGGCAGCGGTCGCGATGCCGGCATTCCGCGCAGCAATTCAGATCTTCATGAAGAATGGTCAAGCCTTCGCCATTCCTGTTCAGGCTCAGGCATGTCTCCTCCTCATAGCGCAGCGCATCCTCCAGCGAAGGCGCCAGATAGCGCATGATCGCTTGCTCGCCGCTCATCAAGATTATTTCTATTGATTTAGCCTGGCCCGAGTCGCAAATAGTGGTGCGCCGCATCCGCAATGCGCTGGCTTGTGCTTTCATGCGGCGGCGCTCCCTGACGGTTCTCATCGTGAATTTGTTTTTGAGACGATCTTTATAGCGGCCGTTATTTATGAAACCGTCCGAAACATATGGATAAGTTTACGCATCCGCGTTTAACCTCTTGCGCCTTCCAGACTATGTCGCTTGCCGCCGCCCGCGCCGGAGCGGGAAAGCATTAACAATATTTGGCGATCGCCGTAGTTTCATGACGTCTTTGTCCGGGCGCCTCCCCATGCCGCAACTTGCGGAAAATGGGAATAAAATTGTGGGGACAGACGCCGAGCGCCGTCATTCAGCCCTTCATTTGAAAGGATCATTAGGGAAATTCTCCAGGCGACATTTGGATTGGATTCATTTTTAGCCGCCAACGTCTCCCGAAATCCTGTTAGCAAGGAGACGAGGACATGAAGACGATTGGGCGAAGCGTTTTCCGGGGACGCGGACTGGCCGCGTTCCACGAGGATCGTGGCGGCGCGGTGCTGATGACTTTCGGCCTGCTCTTGCCGGTTGTTCTTGGACTTCTGGTCCTGGTGTTCAGCTATTCGCGCGCGTCGAGCTACAAGAGCGGCCTGCAGAGCGCCGCCGACAGCGCCGCGCTCGCCACCACCGCTGCGGTCATCGCCAACCCGTCGATGACCTCGGACCAGCAACAGGCGCTGGCGAACCTCTATTTCGCCAATAACGCGCCGGCGGGAGCGGCGAGTCTTGGATCGCTGACCGTTCCGACCGCGACGAACTTCAATTCGACCGTCACGACGACGGTGCAGTATCAGGGAAGCCTGCCGGCCTTGCTGAACGGGCTGCTCAGCACCAGCGTGAGCGTCAATTCCACGGCGCAGGGCGTCATTCCCAATACCTCGGGCGGCGCCTCGGGCAACACGACTTACGGCGGCTATGTCGCGGCCTGGGGCGATCCCCATATCAACGCAGCGAACGGCTCGACATATTACGTAAGTTGCGCGCAGCCGATCGGTAGCTGGTACAACATGCTCAGCGACTCCGGCATCGAGGTCAACGTCAGCTGCGAGCATGAGTCCTATTTTAACGAAGACGTGATGCGCCACTACTCGATCATCATTGGCGGACACGTGATCGCGCTCGATGCGCCTGCGCCGACGGAAACGATTGACCCCAACACCGGTTCGGTCGTGATTTCCTATGATCCCGCCACGGCGTGGTTCGGCCAGGTGACCATTGATGGCGTCCTTTATCCGGCCCAGATCGGAACGCAGACCTATCTCAACGGTGCGGTGTCGGTTAACACCACGGACGTGACGAACTTCTACCAGCAGGACAATTCGGTCACGTTCACGCCGCCGGGCGGCAATTACAGGATCGTCATCTCCTTCCAGCAGCTGGGGATGGGCGTGATCAACGTCTGGGCGACCAATGCGGGCCTGTGCGGCGTGCCGGGAGGCATTCTCGGCAGCACGATAGCCGGCATAAACGACGCCAACTCGCTGGACTTCCAGGTTTCCGGCCCGACGGCGACGTCGTTCCAGTACAGCTGGGGAAGCTGCGCCACGGCCGCCGTCGCGCCCGGCGCGGGAAGCGCGCATCTCATCAGGTAATCATCATCGCGAAACATGGCGCCGCCTCTCCGGGCGGCGCGTCATCGCCAAGGAGTTCAAGGATGTTTGTCCTGCCGAAAATGAAACACATGCGCGCCGCAAGCCTTTTGGCCGCCTCGCTGGCCTTCGCCGCCCCTAGCCTCGCTCACGCCGTCACCAGCACGCCGACATGCCAGGCGCTGGAGCAGCAATGCGAGAAGTTCGCCGAGAGAACCGCGAAGACCGTCGCCTCGACGCGCAAGGATCAGGTCGCCGCGCAGAAGGATGACGATCTGACCCAGAGCTACTGCTTCTCGGCTTACGATCAGGCCCTGAAGACCGGATTCTGGCCGGCCTGGAGATCTACGCCTCCGATCCCCTGCCACAAGTGACGCGGGGCCGGATTGGAGTATAAGCGTCGCGCGCCGTTTCACTGAAGCGGCGCGCGATGATTCATCTCACCGGCGAAACCGCACATGAGAATTGACGGCCGCGACTATAAAACCATCTGGCCCGACGCCGACGGGCGCCGCGTCCATGTCATCGACCAGACCGGCCTGCCGCACCGCTTCGAGACGCGGGCGCTGGGCTCGGCGACGGACGCCGCGCGCGCCATCGCGGACATGATCGTGCGCGGCGCGCCCTTGATCGGCGTCACCGGAGCCTATGGCCTCGCGCTCGCCGCCGCTGACGACGCAAGCGACGCCAATATCCACGCCGCCCATGCGCAATTGCTCGCGACGCGGCCCACCGCCGTCAATCTGCGCTGGGCGCTCGACCGCCTGCGCGAACTTCTGCTCGCCGCGCCACTGGCCGGGAGGAGCGCGCTCGCCTATGAAGAATCCGCACGCATCGCCAATGAAGACATCGCCAGTTGCGAGGCCATCGGCGAGCATGGCGCGGCGCTGATCCGCGCGGCCGCCGCGCGCAATCCCGGCCGTCCGGTGAACATACTCACCCATTGCAACGCCGGCTGGCTTTGCGCGGTGGACTGGGGCACGGCGCTCGCGCCGATCTACAAGGCCGCGCGCGGCGGCGTTTCGCTGCATGTCTATGTCGACGAGACGCGCCCGCGCAATCAGGGCGCGAGCCTTACCGCCTTCGAACTGCTCAACGAGGGCGTGCCGCATACGGTGATCGCGGACAACGCCGGCGGCCATCTGATGCAACATGGCGGGGTCGATCTCGTCATCGTCGGCACGGACCGCACGACGCGCGCAGGCGACGTCTGCAACAAGATCGGCACCTATCTCAAGGCGCTCGCCGCGCATGACAATGGCGTGCCCTTCTATGTCGCCCTGCCGGGCTCGACGGTCGATTGGCGCATCAGCGACGGGGTGGCGCAAATCCCGATCGAGGAGCGTTCGCCGCGCGAGGTGACGCATATCGCCGGACAGGCCGAGAGCGGCGAGATCGTCGAGGTGCGGCTGACGCCGAAGGGCTCGCCGGCGATCAATTTCGGCTTCGACGTCACCCCCGCGCGCCTCGTGACCGGGCTCATCACCGAGCGCGGCGTTTGCGCCGCGAGCGAGAGCGGGCTGAAGGGGCTTTATCCGGAGATGGGGTAAGGGGGGCGCGCGCCATCACCCCTCCTTCGGTCCGTAATTCCTGAACCGCTCCACGGTGCGCATGATTTCGTCGTCCGGCAATATCACCGGCGCGCCCGCGAGCGAGGCGAGGTAATAGACGCGGGCGAGCTGCTCCAGCTCCGCCGCGCGCCAGAGCGCCTTGCCGATGTCGCCCGCCGTGACGATGGCGCCGTGATTGCCGAGCAGCACGCCATGCCCTTCGCCCAGCCCCGCAACGGCGAGCGCGGACAGCTCCGCCGTGCCATAGGGCGCGTAATCCGTGCAGCGCACCACGGGGCCGCCGAAGGCCGCGATCATGTAATGCACGGCGGGAATGTCGCGCCGCA
>Ga0182030_10013018_pt1 | contig 16599 bp, 14 predicted proteins | sample 812S3MmetaG_FD_121299 | JGI IMG/M metagenome (GOLD analysis project Ga0182030, IMG submission 121299) | Permafrost microbial communities from Stordalen Mire, Sweden - 812S3M metaG (Illumina Assembly) | ecosystem: Environmental > Terrestrial > Soil > Wetlands > Permafrost | place: Sweden...
CTATGTCAATAACGGTAATATGGATACCCTCATTCGTTTGCTCTTGATGAAAGTATCTGCCATGGGGTGTCTTAAAAAGATAGTAATGAGCCGTTCCGGAAGACACGCTCCAATACGCCAGCAATTGCGAATTGGTAGAACTATATCGTTTGCCGCGCAATATTCCTTCAGCAGGAATGACCGGCGGATATGAAATCGCCATCACCCGAAGTGTATACCTTTTGCGTGGAAATCGGGGAAATCGGTGTCAGACGGGAAACCCGGGTGGAAATCGGTGTCAGACGGTACTGCTTGAGATTTTCTCGCCCGCGTCGCCACGGCCCCACGCGCGACAATGAGGGATGACGACAATCCTCGGTGCTGGCGGCCCCATCGGCAATGAACTCGCCAAGATCTTGTCCGGAAGAAAGCAACCCTTCCGTCTCGTCAGCCGCAAGCCAACACCGTTTAACGGGGCGGAGATCCTCGCCGCCGACGTAGCCGATCGCGAGCAATGTATCCGCGCGGTCGCGGGTTCCCGGTTGGTCTACCTAGTTGTCGGTCTCAAGTACGACCTACGAGTTTGGCAGGAACTCTGGCCGAAAATCATGGCGAACGCCATCGAAGCCTGTAAACGCGCGCAGGCGAATTTAATCTTCTTCGATAACGTGTATATGTACGGAAAGGTTAACGGCTCCATGACCGAGCAGACGCCGTATGCTCCCTGTTCGAAAAAGGGAGAGATCCGCGCCAGGATCGCCTCCACCCTCATGAACGAGGCGAAGGCCGGAAATCTGAACGCGATCATCGCCCGCTCGGCCGATTTCTATGGACCCAAGACGCCCAACGGCGTTCCGAACCTGTTGGTGCTTGAACCGTTGGCAAAGGGTTCGAAGGCCTCGTGGTTGGTGAACGACTCCGTCCCCCACTCTTTGACCTTCATCCCCGATGCGGCCCGCGGACTAGCCCTCCTCGCAGGCCGAGAATCGGCGTGGAGTCAGGTGTGGCATCTGCCCACGGCTCCCGATCCGCCGACTGGCAAGGAGTTCGTGGCCATCGCCGCGAAGGAACTCGGCGTCGCGGCAAAATACAGTGTCCTGAGTCGGCCCATGCTGCGCGTGGCTGGCTGGTTCAACCCTCTGGTGCGCGAATCATACGAGATGTTGTACCAAAGCGATTCTCCCTATCTGTTCGACTCCACGAAGTTCGCCAGGGAGTTCGGCTTTCCGGGAACTCCCTATCCGGAAGGAATTCGCCTCGCCACTGACTCCTATAGGCAGCAGCCCTGAATGGGTCATTCCGGTGCTGGCAATCGGCGTCGGACGGAACTGCTTCACCGTTCCGATCCGCACGGCTAGTCAGCCGCCAGATCGTCCCCCCCGCCAACCCTCGAAATTCTAGAACTTCGCTATGCGGAAGTCCGAGCGATTCACGCGCGCGGGGCGACGTCTTGTTCCCCTAATTCGGCGTCCGCCTTGCCGGGCCCATCGGCCGGATCGAGCGGCTTCTCCATTGTCGCCGGGGAATCATTCATATCGTTCTTCAGGAACGGGAAGTCCGATACTTCGCCTGAATGCTGAGTCATGATGGTTACCTCTTTTGACTTTTGCTCACGGACAATTTTGCGCCGACTCAATTACGCCCCCAACGATACTCGCTGATCCGCTCGAACGCAAGCCCAGGCAAAACTGAGAATTTTGCCGCGCGACCGATAGAAGAGAATCTGGGAGACCGGGACCGACGAAGATCGTATCCTGAGGATCGTACGCCGACGTTTGAGGAGCGGAATCCGTTTTCCTGTGGGTACTCCTTCGCCGGATGATAAACTGGAGCATCGTGTTCCAGCGGAGGATCGAATCAATGCGTTGCTCTGAGGAGGGTGGTCGTGCCCTCCTGGTCTTGGTCGCGGTCTTGTTCGAAGAGAACGGATTTAGAGCGCGTGGTCAGCGTTTGGGCGTAGGCATAACGACCTGCATGGGGATCGAAGGTTCCAGCGCCGCGCCGGTGGCGATCCTCGCGCGATGAGCGGAACACCTCTCAACGAAGCAGCCGTCAACGCCAACCCGATCGCCGGGCATCGCGGTTTCTTGAACAGTGTCATCTGGAACTGGCTGGGAGTCACCGTATCGATCATCTCGGCGTTCCTGCTTTCGCCCTTCATCATTCGCCGCCTGGGTGACGAGAATTATGGCCTGTGGGCGCTGACCACCTCGCTCGTGGAATACTACTGGCTGCTGGACCTCGGTCTTCGCTCCGCCACCTTTCAATTCGCGGCCATCTTCAACGGCAAAGGCGAACAAGACAACATCAACCGGATGATCAACACGAATCTGGCGTATTCGTTGCTGTTGGCGCCCATACTCATTGGCGGAGCCTGGTTTGGCGCGCCTGTGCTCGCGAAGTTTATGCACATCACGCACCCGCTCTTCGCCAGGCTGGTTCTGATCGTCGTGACCACGTGGGCGTTGACGTCCATGCTGACGGTGTTCACGACCACGCTTGAGGGCATTGAACGCTTCGATGTCACCAACGTCGCGTCGCTCGCGGGGATCAGCTGCCGGACTCTGGGAACTTTCGTGCTGCTCTATACGGGTCATGGTGTGGTTGCCATCGCCTGGATGGGCATGGCTGCGCAACTTCTCACACACTCGATCAGCTATTCGCAAGTTCGCCGGATCTTTCCTTTCTTGAGGATTTCGCCCGGTTATTGCAGTTTTGCGATGTTCAAGCAGATGCTCAAGTACGGCATGCATAGCGTGGCGGCTTCGATGGCGCAACGCATCCTGAGTCAAAGTCCTTCGCTGCTGATTGGCTACTATCTGCCGACGCGGTTTGTCGGCTACTACACCGCGCCCACGCGCTTGCTGGACTTCACGGCGACCGCGGTGTTGCGGATTGGAAACGTCGCCAATTCCCGCTCGGCTCTGCTGTGGGCGCAGGACAAGAAACGCGAAGTGCTGGAGCTTGCCATCATGGTCAACCGTTACAGCCTGGCGATCTTTCTTCCGTTTTCGATTTTCCTCGCCGTGTATGGTCCGCAGTTGCTCGCCGTCTGGATCACGCCGGAGTTTGCGCGCCAATCATCGGGTGTTTTGGTGGCGCTTCTGGCCGGCATCACGCTGGGCAACGCCGCGCAATTCAGTTCGACGTCGATTCTGTTCGGCATTGGCAAACATCGCATCTTTGCGCGCGCGATGCTGACGGAAGCGGCCGTCACGACCTTGGCGCTGGCGTTTGTGCTGCCGCGTTACGGCTTGACGGTAGCTGCGGTGATCGCCTCCGCGATGATGGTGTTGAATCGAGCGCTGTTCACGCCATGGATCTTGACCCGGGAATTGAATGCGAGCTACTTCGGATACCTGGCCAGCGTAAACCTGCCGCTGATTGCGGTGATCCCGGTGGGCGCGGCGCTGTTCGCATTGCGGCACTTTGTTCCCGGCACCAACTGGTTTCAACTCATCGCAGCCGGTGCGGTCACGCTGCTGGTTTATGCCCCTATTTCCTGGCGTTTTGTTCGTCACGATCACCGCGCCATGGCTCTCGGCAAGGTCAGAGAATATGGCGGACGCGTGGGTTTGTTCGTGGCTGCGCAAGCAGCGAACGATCGCGACGCGAAGTGAACACCCCGTTTCCGCCAAGCGTAACGGAACGTGCGAATCTATTGACCAAGAGCAGCTCGAAGGGTCCGCTCTCCAATGTCACTCAATCAGTTTTGGGGCGGATGAGAGGAAATTGAACCTCCACAACCTTGCGATTACTAGAACCTGAATATTATCAATGACTTACCTGGCTTCTCCTCGTATCCCCTTTGCAACAACATACGCTTTTTGTCTAACCCTCTTTAGCCCTGATTCCCCCTGATTTGAGTACCCTCGCGCTACTCTTTGCGCTACTCCAGGCTGCTCGCACCACCTCAAAGGACCGGAGCGCCGTTAGTCACGTTCGACACGACCGCGTCGGAAGTTTGGCAGGTCAGCGGTTCGTTAAGTATGACTTGACACCGTGTTGTGCAGGGCCGAGAATGCCCGCGCTATTTCGGCTTCGCGTTCTTCGCAGCATCGCGGCCAGGTCGGAACACCCTTGTGGACACTTCCGTCACGAGGCCCCCAGCGCTGTAAGAGTTTCCATCCCGTGACCATCTCCCTGTATCCAGCGAGCGGATGGCAACTGCTGTTCATTATGGAGACAATATTCCTGGTGGGCTTCTCGATGCGCCTCGCGCACGTGAAAAGGCGGGAGCTCGGCCAATTCCTTATCTTTACGCGATCTCTTCAGCAGTCATGACGCCTGCGGCACTTTTCGCCATTTGTCGTGATAGTGGGACAATGGCGTGGTGGAAAAGCATCGTTCTGCGATCAGAAGTCATCCCTGGAAATGGCTGGGTGGCGTGGTTGCCCTGGTGATTGAGAAATTACTTGAACATCGCGCTTTGGCGTGGCGGGAGCAGCCGATCACTTCCCGTCATCGCACTGGGAGTGCCGAGTTGGATAGCGGTTAAGAACGCATCCGGACTTGCCCCCATATTTGACACAAGCAGTTAAGACTCAAAATCCATCCAAAGGAGAATTGAGTCATGGGGTTATCGAGAAGGGTGTTCACCAAGGAGTTCAAGCCGGCTGCGGTGCAGCGGCTGGAAAGCGGAGTTCGATTGGCGAGGTAACACGCGCGCTGGATGTGAATCCCAACGTCCTGCACCGCTGGCGGCGTGAGATTCGCCATGGGCCGGGCAACGCGTTTCCGGGTCACGGCAAGCAGCGTTGGGCAGCCGGGCGGCGAACCGGTGTATGATTCAGCCAATCGCTGTGAAAGCCAGGAGGATGGAACCTCACCGTGAAAGGAATCAAGCAAATGCAAAACCTTTCGTGGGCAGCAAATCGATTCACTAAGACGACGATACCGACATACGGGATCTTCATGCTGATCCTGGCGACTCTGGGCAGGCCACAAGCCAAGGCCGACGACATCACCTACACTTACACAGGACGGAATTTTCTAACGTGACATCCCCGTGGACCACATCGGACTCCATCACAGGAAGCATCACCTTCGCCACGGCCCTCGCAGCCAACTCTTCAATCGGCGTGACGAATGACAGAACACAACAATACGGTGTAGAGTCGTGGAGCTTCGCTGTGCTTGCCTTTGCTCATCGCGCTTCCCCTTTCCTTCGTCCAAAATCGTATTCCATTTCGGACGGTTTACGGAGGTCACGTCAGAACTTTGTCGAGTCGAAAAGGTAGGGAGAATCGCTCTGATATAGCATCTGGTATGATTCACGAACTCGGGGGGTGAGCCATCCGGCCAGCGGAAGCATCGGCCTGCTCAACACTCGATATTTGGGGGCCACTCCGAATTCACTTGCAGCTATAGCGATGAACTCTCTGCCGGTTGGCGGATTGGGTGCGGTCGGCAGATGCCACATCTGGTTCCACGCCGATTCCTGGTCCGCCGAAGTCCCAGCGGCAATTCTTTTCGGTGATAAAGTGAATCATGATTCGACCCCTGCTGATCACTCTGTGTGTTTCCTCAGCGCTCAGCGGCGCTGACTACAAGCTCAAAGCTTCCCCTGATACCATCGCGTGGGGAAATTACTGGGCGGGCGCGAAGCCTGTGCTCACCGTGATGTCCGGCGATACTGTGGAGATTCAGACCGTCTCGGGCGATCCACAGGTGCTCGAGCGTGCCGGTGTTCCCGCCGATCAGATTCAGCCGGAGCTCCGGAAAATCCGCACCGACGTGCCGAAGGAAAAACGAGGCCCCGGAGGCCATCTGCTGACCGGCCCAGTGGCGATCGAAGGCGCGCAGCCCGGCGACGTGCTCGAAGTTCGTATTCGCGAAATCCGGCTCGATGTCCCGTATGCCTACAACACCGCCGGCCGCGCTGGATTCCTCTCCGATGCCTTCCCGGTAGGCGTGACGAAAATCATCGCGCTCGATCGCGCACGCATGCTCGGGCGATTTGCGCCCGGCATCGAGGTACCTCTGCGGCCATTCTTTGGAAGCATGGGCCTTGCACCCGCAGAACCTGCCGGCAAAATCAACAGCGGTCCGCCCGGCATTCACGCAGGCAATCTGGACAACAAGGAACTCGTCTCCGGAACCACTTTGTTCATTCCGGTGCAAGCGCCCGGCGCATTGTTCGAGGTCGGCGACGGGCACGCGGGCCAGGGCGACGGCGAAGTCGACATTACCGCGATGGAAACCTCTCTCACCGGCGTCTTCCAATTCATCCTGCACAAGAACATGCCGCTGAAATGGCCGCGCGCCGAGACTCCCACGCATTACATTGCGATGGGACTCGATCCCGATTTAACGCAGGCCACCCGCATCTGCATTTTTGAAACGATCGATTTCCTGGTGAATGAAAAGAAGCTCACGCGCGAGGAGGCGTACGCTCTCACGAGCATCGCCGTGGATTTGCGCATCACCCAGCTTGTCGATGGCACCAAGGGCGTCCACGCGATGATTCCGAAGAGCTTGTTCACTTCGGCGAGATGATCGGACTTTTTCGACGACGACCGTTGCCCAATAACGTTACTCACTGGACGCGGCAAAAATCTCAGATAACCGGCTCGTGGCTTACGCTCAACTCATCGACGGGATTGATCAGCGGCACGCCGACAATTGCATCTACCGGAGTTAGCTCCAGCGTCACGATGCAAGACAGCGCGGGAACAAAATCAGCAACACAAGCTTTTTCATTCGTGATCGGCGCTCCGATTCAAATTTCGGGCCCGACTTCACTGCCGCCGGGTGTCGCGGGCGTCGTGCATCCTCCGCCCGCCCTGACCGGGAGCCCCGTCGTCTACTTTTCGTCCGCTGGCGGAACCGGGCAAGCAATGTGGTCGGCGACTAGCTTGCCGAGTGGTCTCACGATTTAAGGCACGGGAACATCGGCTTACTTGAACGGAACAGCCGCTGCCGGAAGCCAAGGAAATTGCACCCCGACCTTTACTGTCACGGATCTGCCTAACGGAAGCGCTGCACTGACGTTATCGTTGACGATCACCGGGTCGAAAAATCGGCCCTTTCAGATTACGACGCCGTCGGTAACTTTTTGCAGCTTCCATCCTCGCGGAGGAGCTTTTTCTTCGGTCTGAAGTATCACCTGTGGATTGCCGATAGATTGAGCAGTGGGGGTGGCACTACCGCTCTATTGCGAATCTCCCACGCTACGAGATGGGTTACTGAGCCAATGAAGACTGTAATTCTGTGCGGAGGACTCGGAACGCGCCTCCGCGAGGAAACCGAGTTCCGTCCCAAGCCGATGGTGGATGTGGGCGGCCGTCCGATATTGTGGCACATCATGAAGTCCTACGCCCACTTCGGTTTCCGCGACTTCGTTCTGTGTCTGGGGTATCGCGGCGATACCATCAAGGAATATTTCCTCAACTATGATGCGATGAACAATGATTTTGAGGTCTGCCTTGGTCGGCAATCGCACATGAACATCCTCGGGAAACACGAGGAGCAGGGTTTTCACATCACCCTCGCCGATACAGGCCTCGAAACCATGACCGGCGGCCGGCTCAAGCGAGCTCAAAAATACCTGGGCGACGATACCTTCATGGTCACCTACGGCGATGGCCTAAGCGACGTCGATGTCACCAAGCTCCTGGCGTTCCACAAAAGCCACGGTAAACTCGCGACCGTAACCACTTTCCGGCCGAGCTCGCGTTTCGGCATTCTCAACATCGACAGCGCCAACGAGGTGCAAAACTTTATTGAAAAACCGCGTTCCGATGCCTGGGCCAGCGCCGGCTTTTTCGTGTTCGAGCCGCGCGTATTCGACTATCTTGACGGCGATGAATGCATCCTCGAAAAGGAGCCATTGGAGCGACTGGCCGCCGAACGCCAGTTGGTCGCCTATCATCACGAGGGCTTCTTTTATGCAATGGACACCTATCGGGAATATAAGCATTTAAACGAGCTGTGGAGCCACGGCGACGCGCCCTGGAAAGTATGGCAGTAGCCTCGGGATTTTGGAGAGATCGACCGGTCCTTGTTACCGGCGGGACCGGCATGGTAGGCGGCTGGCTCATCCGCAGGCTGGTGGATGCGGGAGCCGCGGTCGTATGCCTGGTGCGTGATTGGGTACCGCAGTGCGAATTAGTCCGTAGCCGAGCGATGGAATCGGTAACCGTCGTCCGCGGAGACGTTCGGGACCGAGAAGTCGTGGAGCGCGCGCTCGGCGAATACGAAATTGACACGGTGCTGCATCTCGCCGCCCAGACGATTGTTGGAACAGCGAACCGGAACCCAGTCTCCACATTTGAGAGCAACATTCAGGGCACCTGGAACGTTCTCGAGGCCTGCCGCCGGTCTCCCTTGGTCCGGGCGATCGTAGTTGCGTCGTCCGATAAGGCGTACGGGGATCAGGAAGTACTGCCCTATTCGGAAGAGACTCCGCTCGAAGGCCGCCATCCTTACGACGTGAGCAAATCGTGCGCGGATCTCATCGCACAGGCCTATGGCAAGACTTATCAGTTGCCCGTTGCGATCACGCGCTGCGGAAATTTTTTCGGCGGCGGCGATCTCAACTGGAGCCGCATCGTGCCGGGGACCATTCGTTCCATCCTGCGGGGCGAGCGCCCGGTGATTCGGTCTGACGGCGAGTTCGTCCGCGATTATTTTTACGTGGAGGACGGTGCGGCCGCCTATATGCTGCTTGCGGAGAGACTCCACTGCGAGCCGAGCTTGCGGGGGGCGAGCTTCAACTTTTCAAACGAGCTGCAAGTTACCGTCTCAGCCTTGGTTCGAAAGATTCTTGAGAAAATGGACTCGCATCTTGAGCCGGATATACGTAACGAGGCTTCGAACGAGATCCGGCATCAATGGCTGAGCGCGGAACGCGCCCGCAAGCAGCTCAGGTGGAAACCACTGTTTACGCTCGACCAAGGTCTGGAGAACACCGTCCGCTGGTACCAGGAGTTCCTGGGATGACTGGGCGCGCGAACGAGCTTCGCCAGCAGATCCTGGATCTGGTGGCCCTCTACCACGCCGAGGCATTCGGTGAATCGAAGTTTGTTCCCGGCGAGAGCTCGGTGCCTGTCTCCGGACGCGTTTTCGACGCTGCCGATATTCAGTCCCTGGTCGATTCCAGCTTGGATTTCTGGCTGACCACGGGACGTTATGCCGCACAGTTCGAAAAGTCATTCGCGAAGTTTATGGGGGTGCGCGGCGCGACCCTCGTCAATTCTGGTTCCTCCGCCAATCTTCTCGCGCTAACGGCACTGACGTCCCCGCGCTTGGGCGAACGGCGGCTAAAACCCGGTGACGAAATTATCACTGTCGCCGCGGGATTTCCCACCACCGTAAACCCGATTCTCCAAAATGGTCTTGTGCCGGTGTTTGTGGATGTACAGATACCCACGTACAACATTGACGTGACGCGGCTCGAAGAAGCATGGTCGGACCGGACGCGTGCGGTGATGGTCGCACACACCCTCGGCAATCCGTTCGATCTCGGCGCGGTCAAGGAATTTGTCGATCGTCACAACCTGTGGCTTATTGAGGACTGCTGCGACGCGGTCGGTTCCAAGTATAACGGCCGTCCTGTGGGTACATTCGGCGATCTTGCGACGGTCAGTTTTTATCCGGCGCATCACATCACCATGGGTGAAGGCGGATGCGTCCTCACCGAAAAGCCTTTGCTCAAGACGCTCGTGGAATCCTTCCGCGACTGGGGCCGCGATTGCTGGTGTGACCCCGGCAAAGCGGACACCTGCGGCAAGCGCTTCCAGTGGCAATTGGGCGAACTGCCCTGCGGCTATGACCACAAATACACGTATTCGCATATCGGTTACAACCTGAAGTTGACGGACATGCAGGCTGCGGTCGGGGTCTCGCAACTCGAGAAACTTCCCGGCTTCATCGAACGCCGCAAGGCGAATTTCCGCACGTTGAAGCAAGGCCTTGTCGACTTGGAGGACTACTTCATTTTGCCCGAGGCGACGCCGGACGCGGAGCCGAGCTGGTTCGGCTTTCCGATGGCGGTTCGGCCGGACGCACCGTTTACGCGCAATCAGGTGATTGAATACTTGGAACGCCGCAAGATCGCCACCCGCCTGCTGTTTGCCGGCAATCTGATCCGTCAGCCCGCCTACAAGGAGGCTCGCTTCCGCGTGGTTGGGAGTCTTGAAAATACGGACTTTGCGATGAACCAAGTGTTCTGGGTCGGCGTTTATCCGGGCCTATCCGGCGCCATGCTGGAACACCTGGTAGACGCCTTTCACGGTCTGATCGCGGCGGCGCCCCGCAAGAGGTAAACAGTGGCTACCTTGCCTGGTCAGGATCTCGACCATATCCTTACCCAAACGCGCGATTGCTGGGCCGCCGTGGCGGGTTCTCGCATTTTTATCACTGGGGGAACTGGTTTTGTCGGGAAATGGCTCCTCGAAAGTCTGCTGTGGGTGAATGACCTGCACGATTTGAATATCGGCGTGACGGTGCTGACGCGCGACCCACGCCGCTTTTGCTTACAGAGTCCGCACCTGGCGGCGCATCGCGGGGTTGATCTTTTAGAGGGTGATGTCTGCTCGTTCGACGATCCGCACGGTGAGTTCCCTTTCGTGATTCACGCGGCGACCGAACGGTCTTTCCCGCCGGATGCGCAGCATCCCGCTTCGACTTTCGATCTCGACGTGGCAGGCACACGCCGCGTGCTCGAATTCGCACGCGCGCACGGTACGAGGCGGTTGTTATTTACGAGCTCGGGTGCCGTTTATGGTACGCAACCCACGGACCTTTTGCACGTACCGGAAGATTATCCGGGCGCTCCTTCGACCCTGGACGCTGCTTCTGCCTATGGTCAAGCCAAGCGGGTCTCCGAGTTTTTGTGCACCATGTACGGACGGCGGTATGGGTTTGACCCTTTGATCGCGCGCCTATTCGCTTTTGTGGGCCCCCATCTCCCGATGAACGAAAACTTTGCGGTCGGCAACTTCGTCCGGGACGCGATCGGGAGCGGGCCGATCCTGGTTAAGAGTGACGGCACTCCCTACCGATCATACTTATACGCCGCAGACCTGGCCACATGGTTGTGGACGATTCTGGTTCGCGGTGAATCGGGGCGCGCCTATAACGTTGGGTCCGATGAAGCGGTCTCGATCGCCGACCTGGCGGCCGCCGTGGCAAGAGTTGCCGGTCCGGGGAAAAAAGTCGAAATTGCCGGTCAACCGGTCGCCGGAAAGCCTGCGCTGCGGTACGTCCCGTGCGTCGAGCGAGCCCGAGTCGAATTGGGTCTGAGGGCATGGATTCCATTTGAGGAAGGCATCCAAAGAACGCTGGACTGGGCAGCTTCCACCACTGTTCACGGTTAAGACATCGGGAGAAAAGCTAAAGATTAGAAATGCGCAGACTGAGATACCGAAAGCGAGGATTCGGCAGCGGTTGGCGCCGCTGTAGCCGTGATCGGAGCGCTAATACGAACCCTCTAGGAACAATAAGACTTTTCGCCTCATCGGTCCGAAAACTTCTCTTTTCGTCCGGAGCGGCTCTAATGCGGTGGTACTAAGGCGCCGATAAATAGGCCAGACCCAGAAGAAGACTCCACTTCGGTGATTGTAGGGAAGGACGATCGATGTTCACATTGAGAGATAAAAGCATTCTCATCACCGGCGGCACCGGTTCTTTCGGCAAGAAATGCGCGGAGATGCTCATTAAGGAGTACGAGCCCAAACGATTGGTGATCTTCAGCCGTGACGAGTTGAAGCAGCATGAGATGCGAGTCTCCGGCCTGAATCACCCCTGCCTCCGCTACTTCATCGGCGACGTGCGAGATCTCAACCGGCTTCGCCGGGCGATGGTGGGAATTGACGTGGTCATTCACGCGGCCGCATTGAAACAGGTTCCGGCCTGCGAGTACAACCCGATTGAAGCGGTTGAAACCAATGTGACGGGAGCGAAGAACGTCATCGACGCCTCGCTCGATGCGCGCGTCCACCGCGTCTTGGCCCTCAGCACCGACAAGGCGGTTAATCCAATCAACGTATACGGCGCGACCAAATTGGTATCAGAGAAACTGTTCGTCCAAGCGAATGCCTATCGTGGCGGCGATCCGATCCGGCTGGCGTGCGTGCGTTACGGGAATGTCGTAGGCAGCCGGGGCAGCGTGATCCCGCTTTTTCAAGAGCAGATGAAAACGGGCCGTATCACCGTAACCGATCCGCGCATGACTCGTTTCTGGCTCACGCTCGAACACGGTGTGAGGTTCGTTCTCAACGCGATCGAAACCATGCATGGCGGAGAAGTGTTCGTACCCAAAATCCCAAGCATGCGGATCATGGATCTGGTGAAGGCGATCGCACCCTCTTGTGAGGTGAACGAAATCGGCATTCGCCCCGGCGAAAAGCTGCATGAAGTGCTCTTATCGGAAGATGAGGCCCGGCAGGCGATTGAAACTGACAACAGCTACGTGATCACACCGACACATCCGTGGTGGAACAATCACACCGTTCCCGCCGGCACTCAGGTTCCCGAAGGCTTTCGTTATTCGAGCGACACGAATTCGCAGTGGCTGACGACGCAGGATCTTTGCGAACTCGTCGGCCAGCCGCAGGACGCTGCGGGATTGTCCAATTTGATCACGGCCGTCGCTGGGAATACCCCTGCTACCTCGGAGCAAGGCCATGCCGTTCATCAGCGTTGTTAGCGGGTGCTTTAATGAATCGTCGAACGTGCGTGAACTGTATGAACGTGTCACGCGCGTGTTTCGGGAGGAGCTGCCCGACTACCGTTTTGAATTTATTCTGATCGACAACGCTTCCACCGACAACACTTTCGCCCTTTTGCAAGAGATCGCCGGCACGGACAAGCGAGTAAAGCTCATCCGGAACAATCGCAATTTCGGCCACATCCGGTCCTGCTACCACGCGCTGCTACAAGCGAGCGGGCAGGCGGTCGTGGTGATGGCGTCCGATCTCCAGGACCCCGCGGAACTGATTCCCCAGTTCGTCGCGCAATGGGAAGCGGGGCACAAGGTGGTGATGGCGCAAAAGACCACCAGTGAGGAATCGCGATTTGTGTTTCTCGCGCGGAAGGCCTACTACGGCGTCCTGAACCGTCTTTCCGAAGTTCCTTTAAAAGAGAATGTCACTGGGTTCGGCTTATACGATCGAGCGGTGGTTGAGAATATCCGACGCCTAGCTGATCCGTACCCCTATTTCCGCGGACTCATTAGCGAACTTGGCTATGAGCCTTTTTTGATTCTATTCCGGCAGCCGAAACGGAAGGGCGGTGTCACCCACAGCACGTTGTATGTCCTCTACGATATGGCGATGCTGGGATTGACGAACCACTCGAAGGTCCCGTTGCGGTTAGCAGTAATCTCTGGATTTTTCCTGGGCCTCCTCAGTTTTCTTGTCGCGTTCGGCTACTTGGTCTACAAGCTGTTGTTCTGGAATAATTTTCAGGTAGGTACGGCGCCGATTGTCATCGGGCTATTTTTTTTGGGATCGGTTCAACTCATTTTCACCGGCATCTTAGGCGAGTATCTCGGCGCGCTGCACACTCAGGTGCTACGCCGTCCGCCCGTGGTGGAGAAGGAACGAATTAATTTTGACAATACCCAACCGAGAGTGACGTTTCAGGAAGCGGCTTCCTCTATTCCCGAGCCCGCAATCACGAGCGACTCGCTCGAAAAGTTGCAGGCCAGCGTGCGCGAGTCTTGAAGATGCTTGTATCCGATTACATTATTCAATTTCTGGCCGACCACGGCATTTGCGACGTGTTCACAGTGTCGGGCGGCGGAATTATGTATTTGCTGGATGCGCTGGCACGCAATCCGAGGGTCCGTTACTTCTGCAATTATCATGAGCAAGGCTGCGTTGTCAGTGCCGAAGGATATGCCCGCCTCACCAACGGTGTCGGCGCTTGCCTGGTCACGACCGGCCCGGGTGTCGCCAATGCTTTGTCCGCCGTTCCGGCTGCCTGGGTCGACTCCATTCCGCTCATCGTGATTGCCGGGCAAGTGAAGACGGAGTTGATCGCGGACTACAGTAAGATCCGGCAGATCGGGCCTCAGGAAGGCAATCCGGTCGGCATGGCCGCGCCGATTACGAAATATGCCAAGAGCGTTCGGAATGCCCAAGACATCCGCTACGAACTCGAGTACGCTTACCATCAGGCCGTGTCCGGACGTCCGGGGCCGGTACTGCTAGAGATTCCACTGGATGTTCAGAGCGCTGAGGTCGATGCGGAGGCGCTCCGCGGCTACGTTCCGGAAACAACATCTGGCCGCTCCTCACAACTATCCTCGAGCGTGACTCAAGTGCTCGCGCAGATCCGGCAGTCGCGCCGGCCGATCCTGGTATGCGGCAACGGCATTCATCGGGCCAAGTCTCAGGATCTGCTACGAGCGGTTCTCGAGAAACTCCGCATCCCCATCGTACTGCCCATCACCGCGAAGGACGTCCTCGAGGAAGACCATCCGATGTACATGGGAATCTTCGGAACCGCCGGCCAGCGGCGCGCGAACTTTGCGGTGCAGAACAGCGATTGCATGCTCGCCATCGGCGCGGGATTGAACTGCCAGAAGGTTGGGTTCAACATCGCGGGATTTGCTCCGGGAGCGCGCAAAATCATTGTCGATATCGACCAAGGACAGCTCGACTATCAGTTGGTGCGGCCGGATTTCCCCGTGCACGCGGACGCCGCTCAATTTCTACGCGAAATGCTGGCACAACTCGAGAGGGAACCATACGAAGCCCCCGCGCGCTGGTTGGATGCCTGCGCTCGATGGCGGCGGACTTATCCACCCGTCACTGCGGATTATTATGCCGACCCCGATTATGTGAACAGCTACGCCTACTACGATCAACTCTCGCAGTTGCTCGGATCTGATGCGCAGATGGTCACTGGAAATGCTCTGGACACCACGAGTTACTTCCAGGCGTTTCGGCTGCGGCGGGGCCAACGAACCATCAACAGCGGCTGGGGCGCCATGGGTTGGTGCTTGCCCCTGGCCATAGGAGTCTGTATCGGCAGCGGCGGCAAACGGACGTTATGCTCGACCGGAGACGGTAGTTTTCAATTCAATATTCAGGAGCTGTTGACCATCGCGCACTACCGTCTTCCGATTCAAATATTTATTTTGAACAACAAGGGCTACTCCAATATTCGAGCCACGCAGAATAATTTCTTCGAAGGCCGTTACGTGGGAGCTGATCCAGGCTCGGGGGTGGGGAATCCGCGGTTCGACCTCCTGGCAGCCGCCTACGGGTTTCGCTATTCCTATATAGCCAACAACGCCGGCCTCCAAGGTGGATTGCGCGAGGCGCTGGCCGGAGAAGGGCCCGGTATTTGCGAACTCAATGTCTCTCCGACCCAGGGCATTTGGCCGAAGGCATCGGCATTCCGCCGGGCGGACGGCACATTTGAGTCTAGACCGCTCGAAGACATGGCTCCGTTTTTACCGCGGGAGGAAGTTTGGGAAAACATGCACCTCTTTGACGAGCAGGAGGTTCCGGATGATGCCGGGGCTATTTGCGGTCACCGGTAGCAGCGGCCTGCTGGGCAGCAATCTCGTTCTCGATCTGGCCGATGCCGGCTATGATGTGGTGGCGTTGCGGGGCCAGCATGCTGTTTCGTTCGCGGGCGTGCCGTTCTACTCTCACGACTTGCGGGACCGGCGCCAAACCGCCGAGCTGCTCACGTGGCTCCGCCCCGCATGGATCATTCATGCCGCGGCGGCGACAAATGTCGAATGGTGCGAGCAAAATCCGGAAGAATGCATGCGCATAAACGCGCACGGTCCCGGCACGGTGGCCGCCATCGCGCGTTCGATCGGCGCGGGGGTTGTCTATATTTCTACCGACGCCGTGTTTGATGGACGGGCCGGTGGTTATCGTGAAACCGACGCGATCTCTCCGCTGAATGCATATGGACGAGCGAAAGCCGCCGGCGAACAGGCGGTGCTTCGCGAGTTGCCGGAGAGCCTCATTATTCGCACAAATATCTATGGGTGGAATGCGCAGCCCAAGGCCAGTTTGGCCGAATGGATTCTAAACCGGCTGGAAGCCCGCCAAGTAACGCCAGGCTTCGCGGATGTGTTTTTCTCACCATTACTCGTGAATGACGTGAGCCGGTATATTCTTGAACTGGTGCGGCTCGGAAGTGTCGGCATTTACCATTTGGGAGCCTCAGAACACTGCAGTAAATATGATTTTGCAATGCGCGTGGCCGACGTGTTCGGGCTCGATCCGGCTCTGGTGTCTCGATCTTCACTGGAAAAATCAAATTTGGCAGCGCCCCGGCCGCTCCATACCTGGTTGCGCAGCGAGCGAGCGACGTCCGCGTTGGAACGCCCACTCGCCAGCCTACGAGAAGGGCTGGAGCGATTCCGCGACCTGCGAGAAAGCGGCTTCGCCGCGCGGCTAAAGGCGTCAGTAGTGCAACAGGAGGAGATCTTGTGGCGGTCCTAAAAATTAACAAGTCCATCATCGGCGAACACACGCCTACTTATTTCATTGCCGATATTTCGGCCAATCACGACGGAGATATGGAGCGCGCGAAAGCGCTGATCCACGCCGCGGCCGAAAGTGGTGCGAACGCAGCGAAGTTCCAGAACTTCCGTGCGCACAAGATCGTGAGCGATAGCGGGTTTGCCGCTCTGGGCGGCCA
>Ga0182030_10013019_pt1 | contig 16599 bp, 15 predicted proteins | sample 812S3MmetaG_FD_121299 | JGI IMG/M metagenome (GOLD analysis project Ga0182030, IMG submission 121299) | Permafrost microbial communities from Stordalen Mire, Sweden - 812S3M metaG (Illumina Assembly) | ecosystem: Environmental > Terrestrial > Soil > Wetlands > Permafrost | place: Sweden...
GGCCCATGGCGTGCGGCTGCGGCTGGCCGACGGCCGCGAGCTGATCGACGGGATGTCGTCGTGGTGGTGTGCGATCCACGGCTACCGCAACGCGGTCCTTGATGCCGCGGCGGGCGAACAGCTCGGGCGGATGGCGCACGTGATGTTCGGCGGGCTCACGCACGAGCCCGCGATTCGACTGGTGGAGCGGCTGACGGAGATCGTGCCGGCGGGACTCCAGCGGGTGTTCCTGGCGGACTCCGGCTCCGTGTCTGTGGAGGTGGCTCTCAAGCTGTGCGTGCAGTACCAGCGCGCTATGGGAAACGCCGCGCGCACGCGGATGCTCACAGTGCGCGGCGGCTATCACGGCGACACCGCCGGTGCGATGGCGGTGTGCGACCCCGTCGGTGGCATGCACAGCCTGTTCGCAGGCGTGCTGCCCCAGCACGTGTTCGCCGAGCGCCCGCCCGCGGGTTTCAACGCTGCACTCGACGCCGGCTGGGCGGCGGAAGTGAGCGAGCTCGCGCAGCAGCACGCGGGCGAGCTGGCGGGAGTGATTGTCGAGCCGGTGGTGCAGGGCGCGGGGGGTATGCACTTCTACGCGCCCGCCTACCTGGCCTTCCTGCGCGAGCTCTGCGACGAGCACGGCCTGCTGCTGGTGCTGGATGAGATCGCCACGGGGTTTGGCCGCACAGGCGCCATGTTCGCCTGCGAGCACGCAGGCGTCAGCCCTGACGTGATGTGTGTGGGCAAGGCCCTCACCGGCGGCTATCTCACGCTGGCCGCCACACTGTGCACGCCGGCGGTCGCCGAGGCCGTATCGGGCGGCGAGGCAGGCGGCTTGATGCACGGCCCCACCTTCATGGCCAACCCGCTCGCCTGTGCGGTGGCGCTTGCCTCGCTGGACCTGCTCGCCGACGGTGGCTGGCGCGATCGAGTCGCTGCGATCGAGCGTGGCCTGCTGGCTGGGCTGGAGCCCGCCCGAGCGCTCCCAGGCGTGCGCGACGTGCGCGTGCTGGGCGCCATCGGCGTGGTGCAGCTCGACCACGAGGTGGACGTCGCCGCAGCCACCGCGGCGGCGGTGCAGCAGGGCGTGTGGCTGCGGCCGTTTCGCGACCTGATCTACACGATGCCGCCCTATGTGACCGACGAGAAGGATCTGCAACAGATCGCCGCGGGGGTTGTCGCGGCGTCTGCTGCTTCGAGCACGCCTGCTGCTCGCTGAACTCTGCGGTGGGGCCGATCAGCTGTCGAACGGGGCCATGCGCACCGCCAACGGCAGACCGCAGCGCACGAGCAGCCCGAAGCGCCCCTTTGGCACAGCCACAGCCTCCGCACGCATCATCGCAACGAGTTCGCGCTTGAAGTCGCCCCGCGGGTGGCGCTCCAGCACGGCGGCCACGTTCGTGGGGGCGATGTCCCACACACGCAGGCCCGCGCCGTCAACCATTGCGCCCCACTGCAGATAGCAGCCGAGCGCGCCGTCGCACTCGACGCTGACGCCAGGCGTGGTGTGTACGCAGATCGCATCTGCGAGCGTCTCCGCACGGGTGTGGTCGACTCCGGCACCGGTCGCGCAGGCGAGCGTTCGCTCTGCGCTGGCGAGCGTGAAGTCGCGGCCTGTCCGCGGCTGCGCGATGCCGTGGTCGTGCAGCAGCGAGCCGCAGTAGAAAAGCTCCTCGTCGAGTTCGCACCCATCCACGGCGGCGAGCGCACGCCCAAACAGCCATGTCCGATAGGAGTGGCCCACGAGCGCCGCCGGCAGCTCGGCGCAGGCCTGCTCGGCCGCGAGTGCGAACTGCGAATCGGGGACCGCGAACGTCGTCAGATCTACCCGCTCGGCCCCAGCGGGAAGCCGCCCGAGCGCCAGCTTCGCGCGCCCCAGTGCGTTCTCCCACTGGCCCAACGCGATAGCAGCCAGCAGGCGGGCGCGCTCGCGCGAGGTCAGCCGTCCATCCGTGCGGCGCGCCCAGCCGAGGCCGCCGAGGCGTTGCGGGTCGGGTGCTGAGAACTCGCCGCCGGCGCGGGCTGCTGTGCTCACAGAAAGAGGGTAATGCGGTCAGTGCTTCTTGCGCTTCTTGCTCGCTGGCCTGATCGTCAGGTTCTGTACGAGCAGCGTGGCACGGGAGGGGCTGACCTGTACTGCGCTCATGCGCACCGTCAGTTTGCCGAAGTGCGCCAGCAGCTTCTTGCCGGTGGCGTTCAGCGGCACGGTCACCTTCATCGTTGAGCCCGCCTTGATCGCGACGCTCAGCCAGCCGAGCTTGACCAGCCGAGTGTGCGGCTTTGCGGCAGACACGGCGAGCACCTTCTTGCCGGCGACCTTCTCGCTGCCGTTGAGCGCGATCTGCACCTGGCAGCTCGAGCCCAGCGGCCCTGCGCACGAGAGCGTGAGCGTGCTCGCACCGCCCGCCGCTGCTGCCGCGGCCCTGCCCACGACTGAGACGTGCGCTCCGACGGATGGCGTCGGCAGGAGGAGTGGCGGTGCATAGTCGACGGAGACGGCGCCCGACGCGGTGCGGCCCGCGGCGTCGGTGGCGGTGACTGTGATCGTGTTGGCGCCCGCGCTCAGCGTGGGCGTGGCGGACCAGGCGCCGCTCCCCGACACGGGCACCGAGGCGCCGTTGACGGTCACGGAGGCGATGCCGAGACCGCCGGTGGCGCTGCCTGAAACCTGCACGCTGTTCGTCGAGACCGTGGTCCCACCGGCGGGGGACGCGATGCTCAAGGTGGGAGGAGCCTGGGCTGCGGCGGCCAACGCTTCCACCTGCGCCTGCGTGGGTGCCTGAGAGAGCACGTGCACGAGCGTGAGCGCGCCGCCGGCGGGCACCGTGCGGTTGGAGTACGTCTCTTCGAAGGAGCGGCCGCTTGCGAACTTCACTGCGCTTGGGACTGAGGAGAGCGTGATCGCCCCGCGCGGGTCTTCGTAGCCGCTTTCCTGGTTGCTCGCTTTGGATTCCGTCTGGAAGTAGATCGTCTCCGGTGCGCCCGCACCGGTAGCCGCGGAGCTGGCGGCGGTGTAGGTGGCGAACGAGCCTTCGCCGGGGAACCTGTAGCTGGGGATGGCCGCGCTGTCGCCCTGCTGCTCGCCGTAGCTCACCGTGATCGTGTGGCCGGCGCCGTCGGTGCTCTGGAACCGGTCGGTGACGGTTGCCTGCAGGCCCGACTGGCCGGTGGAGACGGTGCGCACGAGCTTCACGCCGGTTGGCACGAATCGGAAGCATTCCGCGGGCTGCGGCGCGGGTACGTCCACCGCCGCTTCGTTTGGCGCCTCACAGCGGACCAGCTCCTGGGATTCGGTTTGCGAGAGGTCGCCATTCTGTGCGTTGAACGTGGGCGGGGAGGCTTCCAGGTAGGCGATCCCGCCGGCGCCTTCATGAACCTGGCGGGCCGCCCACGCGTCATAGCTGTTGTGGCCGTCCACCACGATCGACGCGCCCGTGTGTGCGGCGTCCTGCTCCAACAGGTTGGCCTCGCATTCGGAGACGAATTCGCGCTCGTCCTCCTGGAAGGTGGTGGGCGCGAACACAGATCCTCGGGGGCCGCAGTGGCCAGCGGAATACCAGGACCAGGATCCTTCCAAGGTGGTGGTCGCGAGATGCGCGTCGACGAGGTCTGCCTGCGTGTTGCCCGTCAAGGAGGATTCAGCGCTCGCCACGCGCGGGCCCTCGAAAGCGCCCAGGCTCTGGCCGGTGTAGTGGTAGCGCGTGTAGAGCGGGACGGCGCGCAGCGTGCATGGCTGCCCGACGGGGATGTTTTCCAGCGACGCTGTGTATTCGCCGGAGAGTTCTTCTGTGGAGAACAGGTCGTTGGTGTGCACCACCAGCTGCACAGTTTCGCCTTTGAAGTTTTCCACGGGGAACTCCGTTGCGGTGCCCGCGGGCGAGGTGTAGAAGCAGCCCAGTTCCACCGATTCCACGCCTGAGCCGCGGTGGCGGGTTGTGGCCGTGCCCGTCACCGCCAGCGTCTGCGAGCTGAGTGCGCCGAACGGCAGCACATCGAGCCCGATCAGCGTCCCGTCCGCGGGCGAGGTGATCTGTGTGCCAGACACTTCAGCGGCCGCTGGGGCGGCGAGTGGGCCCGCGAGCATCAGCGCCAGGGCGCTCAGGAGCAGGGCAGGGCCGAGCGCCCGCGCGCGCAAGCTTCCAGAGCAAGGTGAAACCCGCATCGCCGTAGGATCGGCATACGCGGGGTAGGGCTGTAGGAGTGCTCCCCGAGCGCGGACGGATCGCCAGCATCCCGTCATGTCGATCGGCGATCCTTTCACCCGTGCTCCCAGTGCCAACCGATGTTTGACGCCCCGCTCTGGCACGACTACTTCGTGATGGTCGGCGGCGGGGCCGCCGCCTTGACGGGCCTCGTGTTCGTCGCGATGTCGCTGCACCTCTCAGACATCGCCGCCAATCCGGCGCATCGCCACCGCGCCCGCACGATCCTCACCGCGCTCACAGATGTGTTCGTCCGCTGCGGCCTCGTCCTGATGGGTGGCCAGAGCGCTCGCGCCGTGGGCGTCGAGATCTTCGTTGTGATCGTCGGCGTCGAGGTCGTCGTGCTCCGAAGTCTCAGCCAAGCGATCCGCGGCAGCGGCGCGACACAGCACGGTGTTCTGCCCCGAACGCTCGGTTACGCGGCCTGCCTGATCATCGAGCAGGCAGGCGCTGCGGTCCTGTTCTTCGGACACACATGGGGCCTGTACGCGGTGGGCGTGGGAATGATGGCTTCGGTCCTGTTCATCGTGTCAGGGGCATGGCTTCTGCTCGTCGCCGTCGACTCGCAGGCCCGGCACCCGACCCCGTAGAGGCGCGTGGGACCGACTCTCCTCATATCGGCGTGAATCGTGGGCCGCTGCCTAAACGATCCACTTGCGCCACGGCAGCGATCTTCCGGCTGCCGCGAGGTCTGCGCCCATCGGGCTGGGCACATTGCTCAGCACCTCCACCTCAACCTCGCCCATGGAGGCGATGCTCGACCTGTTCGACAGTTCCATTGTCGACGGATCCGCCGGCCAGGGCGTGAGCACCACCGCGCACACGTGCAGGCCCACGCTGCGTGCTGCCTCGATTGTGAGCAGCGTGTGGTTGATCGTGCCCAGGCCGGGGCGGGCGGCGATCACGAGCGGCAACGCCAGCGCCAGCGCGAGGTCGCGTATCGCGTAGCTGTCGGCAAGCGGCACCAGCAGGCCGCCCACGCCCTCCACGACCAGCGTGGGAGCGGGCGCCGACGGCTGCGCCGGCTCCGTCGCGCGGTACGCCGCTTCCACCAAGGTGTTGGGCGCGATCGGCGCTCCGGCCAAGGCAGCGGCCAGGTGGGGGGAGACGGCGGGTCCGAAGCGCAATGGCGATACATCGTTGGGCGCCATGCCGGCCGCCCCGCCCAGCAGCTCGTGGTCGGGCGGCCACGGCACACCACCGCTGTCTCCCTGCTCGGGCGGCTCGTCCAGCCCGGTGACCACAGGCTTGAACGCGCGCACGTCCTCGCCCGCCTCGCGCATCGCCGCAATCACAGCGGCGCTCAGCACGCTCTTGCCCACACCCGTGTCGGTGCCCGTTATGAACAGCCCGCGCATGGGCGCAGTGTCGCGCAGGGCGCTACGCGGCGCGCATGTCGGAGATGCGCTCCCCGTCGAACGGCGCGTTTGCGCCGAGTCCGCGCTGCCCGGCGAGTTGCCCGGCGGCCATCGCCAGATCTCCCCGCAACCCGCGTGCATCGCCGCTCGGCACGTCGACGAGACGCTCCTGCGGCGCAGTGAAAGCGGACGGCTCCACGCCTGCTCGACGGGCTGCTTCCGCCAGCACGGTTGCAGCCATCTCCAGCTCGCTGGTGGTGTGCGACGCCATCGCGGTGAGCCGCAGCCGCGAGGTGCGGGCGGGCACCGTGGGCGGGCGGATGCCCTGCGCGAACACGCCGCCCTCGATCGCCTCCTGGCAGACGCGCATGCAGGCTCGCTCCTCGCCCACGATCAGCGGCACGATCTGCATGTCGCTCTCCGCCACCGGGAATCCCTCGGACCTGAGTGCACGTCGCAGCGCGCGGGCGTTGGAGTGCAGGCGCTGCACTCGCTCGGGGCGCTCCTGCAGCAGATCCAGCGCGGCCAGCGCGCCCGCCACGGCAGGTGGTGGGGGGGCGGTTGAGAAGATCAGCGGACGGGAGGTGTTGACGAGGTAGCGCACCAGCTCATGGCTTGCACAAACGTAGGCGCCGTAGGAGCCGAGCGACTTGCCGAGCGTGCCGATCACCACATCGATCTCGTCCTCCAGCCCCGCTTCCGAGACCGCGCCGCGGCCACCGCGGCCGAGGCTGCCGATGGCGTGCGCCTCGTCGACCACCACGCGTGCGTCGTAGCGCTCGGCCAGCTCCGCGATCGCGGCGAGCGGCGCCACGTGACCGTCCATGGAGAACACCGAGTCGGTCACGATCAGCCGCCCCTCGGAGCCACCGTGGCGGTTCAGCGCCCACTGCAGATGGTCCATGTCGCGGTGGCCGTACACCACCACCTCCGCGCGCGAGAGGCGGCAGCCGTCGACGATGGAGGCGTGGTTGAGCTCGTCGGAGAAGATCGTGTGGCCCCTGCCCGCCAGCGCGCCGATCACGCCGAGGTTTGCCAGGTAGCCGGAGCCGAACAGCAGCGTGGCCTCGCTGCCTTTGAACTCCGACAGGCGCTCCTCCAGACGGCGGTGGATCGTCATCGTGCCGGACACCAACCTCGAGGCGCCCGCGCCCACGCCCCAGCGCATCGCCGCCTCTGCGGCCGCCTCACGCACGCGCGGATGGTCGGCCAGGCCGAGGTAGTTGTTGGAGCACAGCAGCAGCACCGGCTTGCCCTCCAACAGCACAGTCGGCCCCTGCGGACCGCTGATCAGACGCAGGCGGCGGGAGAGCCCAAGCTGCTCCAGCTCCGCCAGGCGTTCCTCGATCTCGCTCATCCCAATCTCCCGTTCACTTCTTTGTCTGCCCCCACGCTGCTTGGCTGCTAGCTGACCGGCACTCTGTTGGGCGCCCCGTCCGGCCGCGGCGGCACCGCGCGCTTGGCGCGGTATCGCAGCTGCGTGGAGGGGTCCCACAGGCGCACGTTCAAGTCGATCGTCTCAGCGAGAGCCGCTTCGCTTCCGAGCAGCTCGTCCACCACGTCCGGCGTCTCTCCCGCCAGCCAGCCGGAGCGGTTGTCCGGGCGCGGGTTTGAGGCGTTGTCGGGCTGGCGTGCCACGTTCAGCCCCAGCTCAGTGAACATTTCTCTGTCCGTCTCCGGCTCGTTGCCGAGCGTGGTCAGGAAGTTGCCCATCATCACGCCGTTGATGCCCGCTTTCACGGCCAGCTGCTGCAGCTCGCCGAGGTTCTCCACGCGCCCGCCGCAGAGGCGGAACAGCGCTCCGGGCAGGATCAGACGGAAGATGGCGATCCACTTCACGGCCTCCCACGGGTCCATGTACTCGCGGTCGCCGAACTTCGTGCCGGGGCGCGGGTTGAGCATGTTGATGGGCACGCTCGTGGGGTCGATCTCGGCCAGCTCGAAGGCCATCTCCACGCGCTGCTCGCGCGTCTCGCCGAGGTTGAGGATGCCGCCCACGCACGTCTCAAGGCCCGCCTCTCGCACAGCGTCGATCGTGCGCAGGCGGCCCTCGTAGCGCACTGTGGAGGTGACTTCGTCGTAGTAGCTGGCGGCCGTCTCCACGTTGTGGTGCACGCGTTGCACGCCCGCCTCCCGCAGCGCCTTGGCGCGCTGCGCGGAGATGTGGCCCACGGATGCGCAGCGCTTGAGGTTGGTGTGCTCAGAGACGAGTCGCACGCCCTCCAGGTACTTCTCGAAGTCCCGTTTGGAGAGGCCCTGGCCCTGCGTGACCATGCAGAAGCGGTGCGCGCCCGCGGCTTCCGCGGCGCGTGCATGCTCGAGGATCTGCTCGGGCTCCATCATCGCGTGCATCGGTGTCTCCGCCTCGGCGAAGCGCGACTGCGCGCAGAAGCCGCAGTCCTCCGCGCAGCCGCCCGACTTGGCGTTCACCAGCGAGCACATGTCGGTGGAGTCGCCGAAGCGCTCCACGCGCGCCTTCCAGGCGCGCTCGATCAGCGCTTCTATCTGCGTGTGATCCTCGATCTCGCCGAGTTCCAGCGCCTCCTTGCGTGTGATCAGCGATGTCATCTGTGTAAACCGTATGCCGTCCAGCGGACGGCTAGCGGCCGCTCCAGTTGGGTGTGCGACGCTCCGCAAACGCACGCATGCCCTCGCGCAGATCCTCCGAGGCGAAGGAGGCGCGGCGCAGCTCGATCAGCTCCGCCTCCACGTCCGCCGGCAGCTCGCTCTCGGCCGCCAGCAGCGCCGCGATCACCCGCTTGTTGCCGCGCTGGGACAGCGGCGCGTTGCCGGCCAGCTCGGCGGCGATGTCCAGCGCCGTGGCCTCCAGGGCGGTGGGCTCCGCCACGCGGTTCACGAGCCCCCAGGCGAGCGCCGTGGGCGCGTCGATGTAGCGGCCCAGCAGGAACAGCTCGCGCGTACGAGTCACGCCGATCGCGTCGATGAAGCGGCGCAGGCCAGTGTGGGAGTAGACGAGCCCCAATTTGGCGGGCGGCATTCCCAGCTTGATCCCGTCGATGGCCACGCGCATGTCGCAGGACAGCGCCAGCTCCAGGCCGCCGCCGATCGTGTGCCCCGGCAGCACCGCCAGCGTGGGCAGGGGGAACGCTTCCAGGGCTTCGATCGCTTCTGTGAAGGGGTGCGCCACCAGCTGCTCGGCGCGCTCTTCGAATTCCTCGTCGGGGATCTCGCCGATGTCATAGCCGGCGGAGAACATGCCGTGCGCTCCCGTGACGATCACGCAGCGTGCGCCCGAACCCTCCTCGCCAAGCTCAGCCAGCGTGGCGCTGATCGCGTCGAGGATGGGGTGGTCCAGCGCGTTGCGCTTGGCGGGGTTGGAGATCGTCAGGCGGACGACGCCGCCTGCGGGCTCGTCGATCAGCAGCTTGCCGTCGGCCAGCTCGCGTGGGGGAGTTCTTACAGACACGGGGCCCGACAGATTAGACCCTATGTCGTGGGTCGCCCGTTGGGGTGACTGTCGGAGGTAGGCCGGACACTCCTCGCGGGGGTTTGTCTGGCCGGAGAACGGCTCCGGCTGACCCCATGACAGTGAGGAGGTCCGGCCATGTCCGGAATGGTGACTTATGCGGGGCTTGATGTCCATGCTCGTTCGACGCATGCTGCGGCGATTGATGTCTCGACGGGTGAGCTTGTGCGTGCCCGGTTTGGGCCGGGCGTGGAGGAGCCCGTCGCGTGGCTTGCGGGCCTGCGGGGTCCGGTGCGTGCTTGCTATGAGGCGGGGCCGACCGGGTTCGGGCTTTACCGTGCAGCGGTCGCTGCCGGAGTGGACCTTGAGGTGATCGCGCCGGGCAAGACACCCCGTGGCCCGTCGGATCGTGTGAAGACTGACCGCAAGGACGCGGAGTTCTTGGCGCGGCTGCTGCTCGCCGGCTCGTTGACCACGGTTGTGGTCCCGCCGGTCGAGGTGGAGGCTGCCCGCGAGCTGGTGCGCGCCCATGATGCGTGCCGGCGGGATTTGATGACTGCTCGTCACCGGGTCTCGAAGATGTTGTTGCGTCACGGCCGGGTGTACCCCGAGTCCTCGACCTGGACTGTCGCGCACCGGCGCTGGCTCGCAGCTCAACAGTTCGATGAGACGGCCAGCGAGCTGGTGTTCGCTGATCTGATCGCGGCGACCGACGGGCTGAGTGCACGCAAGGCGCAGGTCGCGGAGCGGCTCTCGCGCTTGGCAGAAGACGAGGCGTGGTGGCCGACGGTCGCGAGGCTTCGCTGCTTCCGGGGCGTTGACACCCTGACCGCGTTCGCGTTGCATCTCGAGCTCGGCGGTGACTGGCAACGCTTCAAGCGAGCCAGCGCACTCAGCGCGTGGCCCGGGCTGACCCCATCCCTTCACCAGTCCGGGGAGTCATCACATCAAGGGTCGATCACGAAGACAGGCTCCACGCTCGCTCGCCGGCTCCTCGTCGAGTCGGCCTGGCACTACGGACGAGACCCGCGGATCGGGGCGACCCTCAGAAACCGTCAGCAAGGCCAGCCCGAGCATGTCCTGCAGATCGCTAACCGCGCTCAGCACAGGCTGCACCGGGTCTATCACCGTATGCGTGGCCGCGGCAAGCCGCACAACGTGACCGTCGTCGCGTGCGCACGCGAGCTGGCGTGCTTCCTCTGGGCAGCAGCCACAGCCGACTGACCCCAGGCCAACAGCCCCACGGTCGGGAGGCCGGGGCGCCGGGCCATCAGCGGCCAGCACGCGCGATTCGACTATGGGCAGCACCCCGAAAAAGGGTGCCATGCCCGCCCTTAGACAGCGCACGCTGGCAGCACGAAACCGGGCTCTGGGGTACCCAACCCCCGCATCATCAGACTGGCAACGCCGACACCGAGTCCGGCGCCCCGGCCTCCCGACCACCCCAAACCGCCCGCCCAGCGGACGCGATCAAACACACCCACTTGACAAACGACGCGACATATCAGTCGAGCACCACCAGCGTGTCTCCCTCGTTGACCGCCTGGCCCTCCTGGCAGCAGATCTCCTTGACCGTGCCGGAGTCCTCAGCCTCCACCGGCATCTCCATCTTCATCGACTCCAGGATGGCCACCGTGTCGCCCTCCTCGATGCTGTCTCCCACAGCGCACTCGATTTTCCATACCGTGCCGGTGATATGCGCCTCGACGTTCGTCATCTCATCCTCCATCGCCAGTTGGGCCGAACTTGAGCCCCACAATAGATCCCGCCGCCGACGGCCGATCGACGGGCGCGGAGAGCGCAGCGGCGATCCACGTGGTGGTGGCGGCTCACAACGAGGCCGACCGCATCCGGGCCACGCTGGGAGCGCTCGTGGACGCGTTTCCCGAGGCGACCCTGTGGGTGGCTGACGACGGCTCAAGTGACGACACGGCTCAGCTCGCGCGCCAGGTGGGTGCGCGCGTGGTGCGCAGCGAGCGCACGATCGGCAAGGGGGGCGCGATGACGGCCGCGGCCGGTGCGGCCCTGACAGACTCCGGTGGGACTGCAGGCGGGGGCACGCGGAAATCAATATTCGTTCTATGCGACGGCGATCTCGCCGACTCGGCCCGCGAGCTGAGCGCGTTGGTCGACACGATCGAGCGCGGTGACGGGGAGCTGGCGGTGGCGGCTTTTGCAAGGCGCGTTGGCGGCGGCGTGGGGCTGGCGCTGGGCTTCGCGCGCTGGGCGATCGCAAGGCGCTGCGGCCTCGTCACGATCGCTCCAATCTCCGGTCAGCGGGCGCTCAGCGAGAGTGCTCTGCGCGACGTGCTGCCGTTCGCGGCGGGCTACGGCATGGAGATCGGCATGACGGTGGACGCGGTGCGCGCGGGCCACCGAGTGGTGGAGGTGGAGCTCGATCTGGAGCATCGAGCGAGCGGACGGACGCTCGGCGGATTCCTGCATCGTGCGCGCCAACTCTTCGACTTTGCGCGCGTGTATGTGGCCCGCCGGTAATCTGATGCGCACATGAGTGATCTCGCCCCCATGCGCGAGCAGGTGTACTCCGACCCACGGCCCAAGGAGTACTTCGATCGCTTCCACAAGCGCTCGCGCGAGCGCGAACCCGACTGGGTGTACGAGCTGGTGCGGGTTGTCACGTCGCTGTACGCATACACGCTGCTGCGGGCGCGCTCCATCTCGCCGGAGAAGGTGCCCGGCAGCGGCGCGGTGATCCTCGCGCCCAACCACTTCTCCTTCATGGACCACTTCCTGATGGGCTGCTACATCCGCCGCAAGGTGCGCTTCATGGCCAAGTCGCAGCTGTTCAAGCCGCCCATGCAGTTCATCTACACCCACGGCGGCGTCTTTCCCGTGCGCCGCGGCGCACGCGACGAGGACACGTTCATCACCGCGGAGACCGTGCTGGCGCGCGGGGGTGCGATCACGATGTACTGCGAGGGCGGGCGCTCGCGCAGCGGCAAAATGGCCACGGAGGCCAAGCGCGGCATCGGGCGACTGGCGCTGGAGACGGGCGCGCCGGTGGTGCCCATCGCCATCTACGGCTCCTCCCACATCCGCAACTGGAAGCGCCTGCGGTTCCCCTCGGTGACGATCCAGTACGGCGAGGCCATGCGCTGGGAGCCGGTGGAGAACCCCACGCGCGAGCAGCAGCAGGCGGTGGCCGATCAGGTGCTGGTGGAGATTCGCAAGCTGTATGGCGGCCTTGAAGAACACGGCCGCAAGGGCATCCTCAAGCGCCGGGAGACAGCGTGCAGTCACGGCTCGACGTAGGGGCAGTCATCAGAAGCGTGTTTCGCATCTATGTGGACCAGGCATCCGTGTTGATGCCCGCGGCGGCGGTGGTGTTCGTGATCACCGGCATACTCTCTCGCGTGCTGCTCACCGCGGGCACGGGCGGTGCGCTGCTGTCGGAGGTGATCACGCTCGTGGCCGTGATGCTGTTCACCGGCATGATCGTGGAGCTGGTGGCCGACGTGCAGGATGGGCGGCGGGACTCAACGCCCGGTCAGTTGGTGCGGAGTGTCACACCGATGCTGGGGCGGCTGATTGGCGTGGGCCTGGTGGCGGGCATCGGCGTGGTGCTGGGCTTCGTGCTGCTGATCGTCCCCGGTCTGATCCTGCTGACGATGTGGGCGGTGGTGGCGCCTGTCGTGGTGATCGAGCGCCCACCGGGGTTCGGCGCGCTGAGGCGCAGCCGAGAGCTCGTTCGCGGCAACGGCTGGCAGGTGTTTGGAGTGGTCGTGATGCTCGATTTGCTGCTGATTGTCGTCGCGCTGGTCGTGGATGGCCTCGCGGAATCGGCGGGCACCGGTGCGGGCATCGTGGTGACGGTGATCGTCGGTGTGCTCGCCGCCCCCATCCAGGCGCTCGCCGCCGCCGTCATGTACTTCGACCTGCGTGGCCCAACGTCCACTCCATGACGCTGCTGCGCGAGGGGCTGCTGCAGGACGTGGGGGTGGTGGTTGTGGGGGCCGCGGCAGGCGATGTTGCTGGCGAGCCGCCGACGGTGGCGGGCGCGGTTGAAGGGGCTTGCGGGCGGCTCGGCGCGCGGGTGTGTCAGCTGCAGGTGCCTGTCGAGCACTCAACTCCGCCAGCCGAGGAGGAGACGGAAGCTGCCATGGAGCAGCTGCTGGCCGGCGCCGGTCGCACGGACATGCTCGTGGTGGACATGGCTGCGCTGTTCGCCGCCCACTCGCACGGAGCCAGCAGGACGGCGCTGATGGCGAGTATGCAGGAGTGTTGGGAGGTGACGCGCGCGCTCGTCAACCGCGCGTTTCTCGCGCCCGGGCAGCCGGGGCGCGTCGTCTATCTCGCGCCGGCGCCGAACGCGGGCGAGCATGCCGGCGCTGTGTGCTCCGCCCTTGAGAATCTCGGGCGCACCCTGTCGGTTGAGTGGTCGCGCCATCAGGTCACCGTTGTGACCGTGGCGCCCGGGGAGGGCGCCGACGAGGAGGAGCTGGCCACCCTCGTCGGTTATCTGGCGTCTCCCGCGGGCGCGTACTTCTCGGGGTGCCTGCTGGACCTGCGGGGCGCGGGTAAGGGCTCCGCGTTCACCTCACTTCGTTTCCTTTCGTAAGCAATTCAAGATTGAGCCCTTTCAATTCTGCGAACGAGGTTCCCACCGGCTCGTAGGCCGAGTTGCTGGCTAAACTGGCAGCGCCTCCAACTTCGGTGCCTTCCATCAGGACCGATCTGTTTGGCTGGATGAACATCCACGGGCCGCCGCTATCGCCGCCTAGGGTTTCTGCTCCTGGTACTTCCACTTCGACTAGGCCTGACCGGGCTCTACCCCCGTCTCCCACGTTCAGCGCCCTGATTATGCCACATAGCTGGCCCGTGGTGGAGCCCTCGTGACAGGTGTTGGCGCCAACCATCGGTTCCCGCAAGCCTTCAACCGGAAATGCGGACTGCGCTACTTTCGTCCACTCGGCGACCCCAGCGTACACGGGATCTTTGCTGTTCCCGGTTACCCAGAAACCTGGGTTGTTGACCTTGATCGCACTGACGTCCGCTTTGGTGTTCCAAACGATTTCCGCGATGGGGCCGATTTCTTCTTTTGTCCCAGACTTGCTATATGCGTAGAATTTCGAACCGACTCCGCCACCTTCTGTGCAGTGGCCGGCCGTCAGCAGGTATGTTTCCGATTTTGTCGCCCTCGGTGTCGCCAATGGTCCAGCCGTGCACACTAATCGAGGACCTTCGATCGTGACTCCTGCGGTAATCGTCGGGTTGCAGTTTGCTAATCCGGTTACGAATGCACTGCATTCGGCTGGGGTTCCAAGTGGCGTGATGGTGAGCTCTCCCTTTGGAACAAGCGCTAGGGCGACATTCACATCAGCGGCCGACGCATCCCGTTTGAGGACGGCCAGCTCAGGGGGGGCGACCGATAAGCCGAGCTTGACCAAAACGGCATTTTTCTGTGGGGCGAGCGCGGTCTCGGCTTCAGCGCGAGCGAGGAGTCTCGCGAGTCGTCCGTTCCATTGTTCCTGCGCCGCCACGAGCTGGGGCCAGGTCGAACGGACGGTCGTCACGACCACATCGTCTGCCAATCGTGCGCGTGCGGCCAGCTCCTGCACGGTATGGCGGCTCGCTGGCGACGTCACGCCGATATGCAGTTTTGCGGTTGCGGGTTCAAACCAAATCCCAGCGAACGCACTGCCCAAGTGGGCTTCGATCGTGTGCGCGAGACCGGTCTGCGCGAGTTCGCTCTGCACGGTGAGCGCCTTCAGGGCGCGCTTGGGGGAGATCCCTATCTGGACGAGGGATGCCTGCTCGCGAGCGAAGAATGAGGGCACGGAAGAGCTTTCGGCGATGAGTGAAGCTGGAGTCAGCCGGTCGCCGTCCGATTTTTTGGAGAGGGCCGCGGCAATAGCCGTGCCGAGCGCAACGGCAACGATTGCGCAACCACCAAGTACCGCAAGGCGTTTCATGTCGTTCTCCCAGTGGAATGGCTCGTGTTTCTCTGCTACCGCGAATCGTAGAACCGCGGTTAGGCGATGATGGGCGCTTCATGTCCGTCGGACCATCGGTTCGCTGAAAAGCGCTCAACAAGCACACATTCTCGCCCTGGGGCTTCCGACCAAGTAAGGCCAGCATGTTTCGGACTGACCGAACAGAGCGGAGGAGAGATGTGTCTCTGATGAGGCTGATGTCTCTGACTGTGCTCGAGGTGGGAGCACGCACGAGGCCGATGTAGCCGCGGTTTTCAGTCAGGGTTTGCGGTGCTGCAGAGGTGTGCATGTCGGTTGCGGCTGCGTCGCCCGCGTGATGGTTGACCTTTGTCAGGCGGTCCACGAGAGTCTGCCTTGTGCGTATCAAGGTGACTTTTGCGCTCGGGACGGCGCTCACGTGGCTGGCCGTGTTCGCGGTGCTGCAACACTCGCCTTTGATCGCCGCCGGAGGCGACGCGGTCGAGGCTAGAACCAGGCTGGGCGTCGTGGGAGGTGCTGGAAGCTACTGCCAGCCGGGGGAGTCGCTGCCGCGGCAGATATCTGCGATCCGCCTTTCGTTTGCGGCGACCACTGGACCGGCGATCGCCGTCACAGTGATCTCGGGCAGACATGTGATAACCGGTGGCACGGTTGGATCCGGGTGGTATGGCACGGCTGTAACTGTTCCGGTGAGACCTTTGCTTCGTCCTCACTCAGACGTCACCATCTGCGCGCGCTTTGGTGCTCTCGCAGGCGAGGTTGACGTGCTGGGAGCGCAGGCAGGCGTCGCGGCAGCAGGCCAATACGGTCTGGTCCCCGGCCAGGTGGGCATCGTGTATCTGCGGCCAAGTGCCAAATCGTGGTGGTCCCGGATGGATTGGGTAATCGGCCATATGGCGCCTGGAGGTGCGTTGAGCGGCGCCTGGATCATGTGCGCGATCGTGGCGCTCGTCGCAGCCGCAGTTGTGCTGGCGGCGATCGCCCTCTCACGGGAGCTGGGATGAGGGAGCTGCGCACCGCTTGGATCTGTGCCGCGGTCGCCTTTCTGAACGCCGTCAGTTGGTCGTTGGTCACGCCTCCCTTTCAGGCGCCGGACGAACCCAGCCACTTCGCCTACGTGCAGGACCTGGCCGAGGCCGGCAGCTTGCCGACGTCCCCGAGCGAACGTTTCTCCCCGTCGGAGGAAGTGGCGCTCCGAGATCTCAAACAGCAGGAAGTTCGCTACAGCCCGCAGGATCCGATGATCCTCAGCGCAGCGGAGAGACGCGAACTCCGGCACGATCTGGCGCTTCCCCTCTCGCGTGTGGGGCTGGGTGCCGGTGTGGCGGCATCGGAGCCGCCGCTGTACTACGCGCTGTTGACCATCCCCTACTTCGACGGCTCGACCGGTACTGTCCTTGACAGCCTTACCCTCATGAGGCTGGTCTCTGCGCTGTGCGCCGGTCTCACCGTCCTTTTTGTCTTCTTGTTCCTGCGCGAGGCGCTCCCCGCGAGTCGGTGGGCATGGACGGTGGGGGCGCTTGGAGTGGCCGTCGCGCCACTGCTCGGATTGATGTCGGGTGCGGTCAATCCCGATGCGCTGCTGTGCGCGGTGTCAGCCGCGCTGTTCTACTGTTTGGCACGGGGATTCCGGCGAGGTTTGACGCCGCGACTGGCTCTCCTGACTGGTCTGGCGATTGCCTGCGGTCTCTTGA
>Ga0182030_10013020_pt1 | contig 16598 bp, 14 predicted proteins | sample 812S3MmetaG_FD_121299 | JGI IMG/M metagenome (GOLD analysis project Ga0182030, IMG submission 121299) | Permafrost microbial communities from Stordalen Mire, Sweden - 812S3M metaG (Illumina Assembly) | ecosystem: Environmental > Terrestrial > Soil > Wetlands > Permafrost | place: Sweden...
CGATTTTATGATGGCCTTTATGGAAACCGCCGGCGTAAACCTTGACTGGTTTTTTGATGAATGGATTTACCGGGCAGGTTTACCTAATTATTCAGTTAAATACGAACGGCTAAAGGATAACGTGGTTTTTTATGTTGCCCAAACGCAAAAAACGGATGAGTTGACCGGCCTGTTTAAAATGCCAATTGTATTTGAGGTGCATTTTAAAGATGGGTCGGGTGCCAGCAAAAAGGTTTGGTTAAGCAGCGCTAATGATACTGTTTATGTTAGCGCCACTCCGGGAAGTATTGTTGATTATGCGCTTTTCGACCCGGGTTCCATGGTTTTGAAAAATGTGGATTTTAAGAAGGGCTTTGATGAATTAGGTGCGCAGTTGGTGAAGGGCAAAAATATGATTGACCGCTATGATGCCCTGGTAGGTTTGCGCGATATTGGCCTTGACCAGAAAAGAGATTTACTGATTGCAGTTTTTAACGATAAAGGTTACAGTGTTATTCAAAATGAGATTATTAAACAGCTGGCTAAAGATTCAACTTCTTCAACAATGGGCTTAATGGCCAGGGCTTTGATGGATAAGGATTTTTCTACCCGCAGGGCGGTGGTTGAGAATTTAGAAACTATACCCGATATGCTTTTGCCGGAGGTGGAACGTTTGCTGAAAGACAGCAGTTATATTACCATTGAGGTTACTTTGCGTAAGCTGGTTAAACTGTATCCGGCTAAAACACAAACCTACCTGGATGCCACGCAGGGCGTAAGGGGCATGGCCGAAAATGTGCGCCTTGCGTGGCTTGAAATAAGCGCCGGCGACTCGGTCACTGCGGTTGCCAATAACCATAAGTTTGAAAAGCAGATAGTACCGTTTACCAGTAACCAATACGAATTCCGCACCCGGATTAAAGCTATGGACGCGCTTGAACGGTTAAAATACAGCGACAAGGACCTGATATATAACCTGTTTAACGCGGCCCTGTACAACAACAGCCGCCTTAGCAACCCGGCTATGAAACTGCTGAAAACCATTTTAAAACGCCCTGAGCAATTGCAGGCCGGTAAGGAAGTACTGGCTGCCAATAAGTGGAAGGATTGGGAGAAGAAGGCGTTGGATGGGTATTTTAAATAATTGAATTTTCGCAAGTCTGGAGACTTGTGTTATTTATAGTTCCAGGTCGGCCGCCGGTGGCGGAAGACCTGGAACAGCGGTGAAATAAAGGAAACCAATGCAAGCGAAACGGTGGCTTTGGCTATGCGCAAGGCGGTGGCTGTGCCAGTCATAGCAGGGTTAAAGCAATGGATGATAAACAACAGGGCAGAGGTGATGCGCACGAGCCTGATAGGGAAAGCCATTGATTACACACTGCCAAGAATAGATGCCCTGAAAGTTTACACCACTGCCGCTAAATTGCAGATTGATAATAATTCCGTCGAAAATTCAATCCGCCCCATTGCGATAGGACGAAAAAATTATTTGTTTGCCGGTTCGCATGAGGCTGCTGAAAACACCTCCATTTTTTATTCCCTCTTTGCTGCGTGCAAAGCGCAGGGCATCAACCCACAAACATGGCTTGCTGAAACCCTAAGAGGCTATATGTATTTGTTTTCTTTAATTTCAAACAGCTTCTTAGCGGTTTTCACTTTCGTTTTTTTATTAAATCCATAACACCATTAATAAATGTGAGCGGGTGAATAGGATTACCCGGAACATACAAGTCAATTTTATATTTGCTGAGAAAGGTTCGGTTCAGAGCCGGGCTATCAGAAAAGATTCCTCCGCTAATTGCGTCTGTGCCGGCAAGAATAATGATCTTAGGATCAGGTACGGCATCGTAACAAATCTGTAAAGGTACTGCCATATTTTCGGTTATTGGCCCCGTAATTACAATTCCATCGGCATGGCGTGGAGAAGCAACAAACTCAATTCCGAAACGGCCCATATCAAAGTTCACATTTCCGCAGGCATTTAGTTCCAACTCACAACTATTGTCCCCACCGGCCGATACCTGCCGCAGTTTCAACGAACCGCTGAAATATTTTGCAATTTCCTTCCTGATTAAATCGGGATTCAACGTGATTGCCTCTGTTTCACCTGCTTTAATAATTAAATCTTCCCTTTGGTTGGCCGCTATTTTGTAATCTTTCGTAAACTTTACTTTGGATGGAAATGAAAATGCGCACTCCCCGCAAAAAGTACATTTCCCTAAATCAATACTTACAGGGTTTAAATCAATTGCGCCCGTAGGGCAAAGGTCAATTAATGCGGCTGTATCTATCGTCTCATTGCTGATTTCCGGCCTTCCCCTGAAAATACCGGGCAATTCCGCTTTAGTTACATCAGGGATATATTGTTTACCCTGCCGGAAAAGTATTTTAATGTTATCAAGCATAGTTCAATGTAATCTTGTTTATTATAAATCATGTCCGCAATAACTCAGGTCAAAACTTTTGTTGCATATTGGAAAATCTGATATTTCATTATTTCTGACCGCTAACGCAAGGGCCAGCCAATTGTGCATCGAGGGGTCTTTTATTTTGTAATGCATCAGTTCACCATCTTTATCTGTTACTGCACAATGACAGATTTCACCTCTCCATCCCTCAGCCAATGAAAGAGTAAATGAAGCGGGTTGCGGAGAGGATAATGGCCTTCTGTTTTTATTTTCCTGAGGAATGTTTTGCAGCATCTTCCTGATATAACCCATGGACTGTCTGATTTCCTTATTTCGCAGATGTGCCCGCGAATAAACATCTCCATGATGTTTTACAACCGGTTGGTGATTTAGTTGCCCATATAAATCGTGAACATGTGTGGCACGAACATCCCTTCTTATTCCTGAAGTTTTTGCTGCCATACCTACCAGGCCAATGGCAATTGCCTGTTCACGTGTTACCACGCCTGTTTTTTCTAACCGCGCCAACGCACTCGGCAGCGTATGGAATTCCTCCCACATTTGGCCATAATCATTTTCATAGGCATCCAGCAACTGCTCAAGTTGTTTACGTAACCCTTCTGTAAAATAGAAATTACTCTTCCCTGCACGAATAAGCCCCTTTCCCAACCGGTTTCCGCACCATATTTGAAAGAAGTTGATCAATGGAGTTCTCAATCTGCCAAATACCGAACTACCCAGCTGGTAAGCTATGTCGGTACAGATAGCACTTAAATCCCCGGTGTGAATAGCAAGGCGCTCTAACTCCAAAGCAAGCGTGCGCGCAAATTGCAAATCCTCATCTGCCTGGTAATTGCATAAACTTTCCCAAAGGTTCACAAAGGTAGTGGTGTGTCCGGCTACCGTATCTCCGGCTATCGATTCAGCAAGCGTAGTGCGTTGCAAAAGTTTTTTCTTATTCAGAAAAAGCTGTTCGATACCACGATGCTGATATCCAAGCTGGATTTCGAGATGAAGGATTTGCTCGCCATTGCAGATAAAACGGAAATGACCGGGTTCAATTACGCCGGCGTGAATGGGTCCCACCCCTACTTCATGCAGTTCTTCGCTTTTTATCTGGTAAAAGGGGTAATTTTCAATACGTGAATCTTTATTCGTTCGATCAAATGAAAAGCGGACTGGTTTTAGCCATGGATGGCCGGCATAATTGATTCCGAAATTTTCATGAAGCTCCCTTTCAAAAAAATGAAAGGATAAATGATGCGCAGTAAAAGATGGATATGGTTCCCTTGCATTGGTTTTTATTTCGCAGGAAGAAATAAGAATGTTGCCGTCGGTATCATTAGCCATGCAACAAGTCAGCTTCAATTTATCCTGTATCCTGTATCCAAAATAACTGACACAATGGTTTTCTTCATGCTGAATCAAACCGGTGTTCAACGCAAAAAAATCTTCGTAATCCAAAACCGGAATGTTTTGAACCGGGATAGTCTGATTGTTCTTTATAGCGATGTAATTGCTCATACTTATTTGGGTAAATTAGAAACGGCGCCATTAATCAGGGTTACAAGTCCGGCAGGTGGAAATAATCCCAGGTAGATCACCAGGGCCAAAAGAATAAACTGGCTAAGCGATTCAAACGGGCTTATTTTTTCAACATCTGTATCATTAAAGCCAATAGGTTTAATGAAAAGTATCTTAAAGATGTTTTTTCCGAACGACCAGATGATCATGGTTAGCAACAACATAATAAAGAGAATTATCCAAATATGTTTTGCTTCAAACAAAGCACGGAAAATAAGAAACTCACTAACAAACATTCCCGATGGGGGCATTGCTGTAACGGTAAAAAATGCAAATAAAAGCACCAGCGCGCCGCTCAGGTTGTATTTGAAGTAATCGCCGATGTCATAAATGCTTTTGCTTTTGTAAATGCGGTATACCTGTCCCATCTGGAAAAACAAGACCGGTTTGGCAAATGAGTGTAAAACCAGGTGCAAAATAGCGGCGTAACGCCCAATTCCCCCCGCTGCCAAACCTACCATTATCAACCCCATGTGCTCAACGCTCGAATAGGCAAACATGCGTTTAAGGTTTTTTACCCTAAGCATGTAAACAGTAGCTACAAAAATGGAAAGCAGTCCGGTAATGAGCATAATCTTATTGGCCCACTCAAAAATTGAAGTAGGGCCAATGACTTGATAAAAGCGAAAAATGCCAATAAATCCAACGTTCATTAACGCACTGCCGAAAATAGCGCCCGCCGGGGATGGAGCTTTATCTTTGGCATCAATACCTGCCGTGTACATCGGAACCAGCCCGGCTTTGCAGGTAAAACCTGTAAAAATGAAGAGGAACGCCAGTTTGAGCCAAAATACATTCATTCCGGCAGCGCTGTTAAACAGGCCCTGGTAGAATAAATTAGTACTTCCGGTGCGCTGCACCGCAATGGACAGAAACAGGATACCGATAAACACCAGTGTAATGCTGATAGAACAAACGAAAATATATTTCCAGGTACCTTCAAGCGACCGGCTATTGCGCCGGTGATAAATTAAGGCGGAAGAACTCAGTGTTGTAAGTTCAACAAAAATCCAGGTAATAGCAATGTGATTGGAGAGATAGGCCGCGCTGAGGGCAGCAAACAATACTACCAGGGCGGAAAAGTAAATTCCGCGATTGCGGGGTATTTCCGCTTTTGAATTGCAATAAACGTGGCTATGATAAATAGCCGGAACGCATAAAATACTTAAAACGACAAGAAAGATAATAGCTAAGGAATCCGGCGAAAAATATTGAAAATCAACAACGTTTAAATGGTCGAATTCGTAAATAGTAAGGCCCCATTGCAAAACCATGAAAAGTATAGTAAGCCCATAATTCACCAGTTTATTCCTGTTAAAGAACAAAAGCATGCTGATAAGAAACGAACCAACCAGGTAGGACCCCATCATACCTGAAAAAAACTGCGCCATATCAATCTTTAAGATTACTTAATTGTTCAACATCCTGTTCTTTCATAATATCGCCGATTTTGTTTGCAAAAATTCCAAGCAAAAACACGCTGGCAAAAATGTCGAGAAGGATTCCGATGTTAACCAGCATGGGCATTTCGTTTCCCACTGCCAGAGATAAAACAAACACCCCATTTTCAATAACAAGAAAACCCATCACGTGAGTAATTATTTTCCGGCGTGTAACTATAATGTATAAGCCTGTGAACAAAGCTGACAAAGAGGCTACAAAAAATATCTTTCCTAAATGGGGATCCTCAATTGCATTTGAAAGCAGGAATGAAGCGATTATAATAGCGGTAACGATAACTATTGAAATGAAATCAGGCAGAAAGGGTTCTGAATCGCGCGTAATCTTATTTCTTTCAATAATATACTTCAGAAAATAGGGGATTGCAATTGTTTTGAAAACGATTGTTTCAAGCAAAATGAAAACAAGGTTTACCCAATTAATTTCAATCAGCTCAATAAATGCAACTCCAAAAAGAATGACGCCCTGAACAGCCAATACGGAAATATAGCTGCTGAGCCGGTTGGCAACCCCCAGATAAATAAGCGTAACGGCAAAAATAGCAAGCAAAATAACGGTCATTTCCTTTTTTTTAGTTCTATACAAATTTCTTCAAAATCAAAACCCCGATAAAGATTAGTAACGAAATGGATGTGAGCATAAAAATGTATTGCGGATTATGATTCATGCGGAATCTTGCCATAAATGATTCAACAGTGCCTACTATAACTGCAAAAACGATTTGGACACCTATAAAAATCGGGAGGGAATAATACCACTCGTATCCGGGAGTGAGAAAGAAGTTGGCAATCAATGCGCCGTACATAGCAAACTTCAGGTTGGTACTATAAAGGATAAGACCAAGGTCGAAACCACTGTTATCCAGTATCATCACTTCATGAACCATGGTCAGCTCAAGATGGGTTTTCGGGTCATCCACAGGCATCCGGCTGTTTTCGATTAAAGCGATAAAAACCAAAACAATGGCAGCAAGAGTACCCTCTCCATAAGAAATGTAAGAACCGAAATGGAGTGAACCAAATATTTCATAAAACGATGTGTGCCCCGTGAGTAAAGCAAAGGAACCCATAAGAATAAAAAATGCGGGCTCAACCAACAAAGAATAAAGGGCCTCACGGCTTGCACCCATCCCTTCAAAACTGCTGCCGGTATCTAACGCAGAAATGATAATGAAAAATTTTCCCAGGGCCAGGGCATAAGCAAAAAATATAAAGTCTCCCTGAAAGGAAATGATACCCGGTTGATTTCCGAAGGGCACCATAAAAATTGCCATTAGCACCGAGGCAAAATAAATGCTCGGGGCAATTTGAAAAATGAAACTGGTAGTTTTACTGTACACAGCTCCTTTACGGAACAAACGCCGGATATCTTTCAATGGTTGAAAAAAACCTGGACCTTTTCTACCGGAAAAAATACTTTTTGTCCGGATGACAATACCTGTAAAAAACAGGCTCGTAAAAATAATTAATAGAAAGCTAACTATACTCATTGTCCAATTTGCTTTATCAGTTCATTCAGGTACGCTAAGGCATTCATTAATAATGGAATAGTTATAACAATAAAGATAAAAACTACGCCGTAAAGAATATAAAACTGAGGGTTTCCGTTTTGCAGAAATCTGAACTGTCCGATAAAACCCTTTAAATATTTTAAAGGTATATCAATAATCACTCTCTCCAGTTTGTCATAAGGATGTGTTTCGGAGTGAACGGGGTTGGGAAATATGCCAATTAGCGCGTTTTCGGTTTTGTTCATCATCAGCAACGGGTGGATCAATTTGCGGAAAGGGCGCACGAAGGAATTGGCAGTATATTGTAGTTTGGCCGTTGGCGCCGCATAGCCGCATCCCCAGGTGGAGGATTCAACAATAACAGCGGACCTGGTTACCATCTTTCTGAGCCACCAAATGATAAGTGACAATAAAATAAGAGCAATGACCGCGAGACTGACAGCCTGAAGCGTTTCGATAAACGCCACAGGCTCCTGCTGTAAAATATTTTTACCTGTAAAAAGGGCAGTCGGCCCGGAAATAGCCTTTACAAAAATTTGCGGAACAATTCCGATTAAAATAATCAGTGTCGCTATTAAATACTTAGGGAAAAGTTTCGTGAATTCAGCTTCATGGACCGTGGCTGGAAGTTGGTGCCGCTCATTACCCAGAAAAATAACTCCAAATGCTTTGGTGAAACAAAGCATAGCCAATCCACCAATTATAACCAATCCTAAAACAGATGAAACAAGAAAAACCGTAGAAATAAGCGGGCTTTCCAAAATGCCTTTAAATAAGCCGGAATAGATTAAAAATTCAGAAATAAAACCATTGAACGGAGGAAGCCCGCATATAGCAAGTGCGGCTATTAGAAACAAAGTAGCGGTTTGCGGCATTTTTTTTATTAAGCCGCCAAGTTGTTCGATGTCTAAAGTATGTGTCGCCTGATAAACAGTTCCTGCACTATAAAACAAAAGCGACTTGAAAAGCGAATGATTGAGCGTATGTAACATGGCCCCTGCAAAACCGGCAAAAGCAAGATAAGGGTTGTTTAATCCCAGGCCGATGCAGCCCAAACCAATACCAATACCAATAATTCCGATGTTTTCGATACTGTGATATGCCAGTAACTTTTTGATGTTATGCTGTATAATGGCAAGTATCACTCCATATACCCCTGTTATTACTGAAATGGCAAGAATGAAATAACCCAGGGCAAGAAAATCACCTTTTATCAGCAATAACATTCGCAAAATTCCGAAAATACCCAGTTTGATAATAACGCCGGACATTACTCCTGAAACATGCGCCGGAGCAACAGGGTGAGCATACGGCAGCCATGTATGAAACGGAACAAACCCGGCCTTGATAGCAAAGGCAATAAAAAAACACAAAAAGAGTATGAAACTTACGGCAGGACTTACTGATGCGGCATATGTAGCTATGGCATTAAAATCAAACGAGCCTGCACGGGAGTTTACCCAAATAAACCCCAATGTCATAAACATGATACCAATGTGCGATTGAATAAGGAAGTTGATTCCTGCTTTAAGCACTTCAAACTTACCATACTCAAAAATTATCAATATGAATGAAGAAAGCGCCATCAGTTCCCAAACGCATAAAAAGGCCAGGGAATTCTGAACACAATAAATTCCAATCATTGCAAAATGATTGATAATGTAACTGGCAAAATGTAGTGTAAGATTGGCTGAACCTTCCGGATTCCGGCCGGGAGGGTTTTCATAATGCTTCATGTATCGCCTGCCATATAATATGCCTGTTAGCATAGTAAAATTCATCAGTAAAATAAACCATCCCGAAAGAGCATCTGCCCTGATTGCAATTTGCCCGAATACATTGCCCCCATAGAAAATTTGTTCAAAAGATGAGCCGCACAACGCAGGAATTGCTATGCATGAGCTAAGTACAGCATTAATCAATACAGCAAACAAAGCGATATTTCCTTTCTGTTTATCTCCCGCCATGGCTAGCAGAAGTAATGAAAAGACGGTAACAACTATGATACCTAAGATTAAACTCATTATCTATAACAAATTAAAGAAAGTAGCAACAAGCAGGATGACTATAAAAAAGAAACCATAAAGAACATACATCTGGAGGTTACCGTTATTAATAAACATAAAATAATTCATGAATGCAAAAATCCGGTTATTGACAGGGCCAATAAAATTCTTTTCAAAAAATTCATGATAATGGGATTGAAAGTTTCTGGGAAGCGGAAATATTTTACTGCCGGCAATTTCAAAATACTTCTTTTTCTCAGTGGTAATGTAACTGAATAATTTGGCAAAAGTCTTTGAAAAGGATTTGGACGTGTATTGCATCCTGCTATTGGGAGCCACATAACCACAACCCCACGTTGGCTGAACGGTAATTGTACGGGCTGAAGAAATTTTTGTGCGGACAAAATATGTTATCGCAATTAGCAAAACCAACAACAATGAAACTCTTCCCACCGTAACAATTACAGGGCTGATACCTGGCATAACTTCCGGCAAAACAGAAATGGTTCCGCTCATCTGCGATGCAATGGAAAGCGCTGTATCAAAAAATATTCCCGGAAAAATTCCAATCATGACCATTATAAACAAAATAAGGTACAAGGGAATTTGCATAGCCAGCGAAACTTCCTTTGGCTGATGTGTGAGAACCACTCTGGGTGAACCAAGAAAAACTGTTCCGAATGTTTTAGAAAAAGTGAGTATGGAAATACCACCAACTATAGCCAGCGCAGCAATACATAATACCATCACCGAACTAAACTGTGCCCCGCCACCAAAGCGTATGCCTTCAATCAGGCCGGAGTAAATCAGAAATTCTGAAACAAATCCATTGAAAGGCGGAAGCCCCCCTATGGCAAGCGCGCCGCACAGGAATAAAAGTGCTGTAACAGGCATTTTTTTTATAAGCCCGCCTAATTGTTCCATATCGCGGGTATGCGTTTGTTGATATATATTTCCCGCAGTAAAAAAAAGAAGGGATTTATAGAGTGAGTGATTAAGCGCATGCAGTAAGGCTCCTGCAAAGCCAATAAGCATCAGGTATTGGTTATGGATGCCCTTTCCAATCAGGCCTATTCCTATGCCAATCCCAATTATACCGATGTTTTCTATAGTACAATATGCCAGCATCCGCTTAACATCGCGGTGAACAGCTGCGTTCAGGATGCCATAAAATGCAGTCAGCACTGATAAAATCAGTATGGATTCTCCAATCCTGATTAAGTCTGTGTTAAGGTACAATACCATGCGTAAAATACCATAGATGCCCATCTTTACAATTACCCCCGACATAACCCCTGAAACATGTGACGGGGCAGCAGGATGGGCATGAGGTAGCCATGTATGCAATGGAATGAAACCAGCCTTGATTCCAAAACCAATGAAGAAAAGAAAAAAGGGCCATACCGGCCTCTGATGAATGAAGAAAGCTGCGATGCCTGCAAAATCGAATGACCCTTCTGAAAAATAAACCCAGATAAAAGCAATAGAAAGAAAAGCTACACCAATGTGCATTTGAACGAGGTAGTTAATCCCAGCTTTCAATGTTTCTGCCCGGTAATGTTCGAAGATTACCAGCAACATAGAAGTAATAGACATTAGTTCCCAGGCAATTAAAAATGCCAGGCCGTTTTGAAGCACGCAAACTGCAAGCATGGAAAGATGAAAGAGAACAAATAAAATCCAGTGAAGAGAACTATTTCTTTTTTGCTCCTCATAAGATTTCATATACCCGATGCCATATAATACACCGGTAAGGCAGGTGAAGTTAATTATTAAAATAAACCAGGCCGAAAGCCCATCTACGCATACCGGGATATTACCAAATACATTACCCCCATAATAAGTTTGTTCCACTGATTCACCCGGCAGGGCGTGAATTGCGATAAATGAACTAATCGCTGCATTGATAAATACAGCCAGCAAAGCAGTATAGCCTTTCCATTCTTTCCTTAGAAAAGGAAGAAAAATGACAGAAAAAATGGCAGTTAAAATGATGCCGGTATATAATCCGGTTAAGGTGGTGAAAGGGAGATTAAAATACTCAATATTCATATCCATTCTGCTGGTCAAATCTATTCAATTATCAGCACATAGCGCCTTTTTGTTTGCACCGGTTTTTTGTGCATAAACAAAAATGGTTACAATAAAATTCGTAAGTTTATAGCCTGTTACCATTCAAACCACCCTCCGATTATATTCTTAATTTATGCCAAACAATGATTCGCTTGAGCTTCATAAAACTAACCAGGGTAAATTATCTATAATAAGTAAAATCCCTATAAAAGACCGCGAAACACTATCGTTGGTCTATACTCCGGGTGTGGCCTCAGTATGTGAAGCAATTGCAAAAATACCTGAGCTTGCCAGGGAATACACAATTAAAAGAAATACGGTTGCCGTGGTTACTGACGGGTCAAGCGTTTTGGGGCTCGGAAATATTGGCCCGCTGGCTGCGCTTCCTGTTATGGAAGGCAAAGCCGCCATTTTTAAAGAATTTGGAAATGTAGATGCCTTTCCCATTTGTCTTGATACACAGGATACCGAAGAAATAATCAGGACGGTAAAGTTAATTGCCCCGGTTTTCGGAGGTATCAATCTTGAAGATATTTCGGCTCCCCGATGTTTTGAAATTGAGGAACGCCTGCGCAAAGAACTTTCCATTCCCGTGATGCATGACGACCAATGGGGGGCCGCAACGGTAACTCTTGCCGCGCTCATTACTGCACTCAGGCTACGCGAAATTCCTCCCGCGGAAGCGAAAGTTGTCATCTCCGGTGTAGGTGCTGCCGGTGTAGCGACTGGAAGGCTTTTGCAGGTGTACGGGATAAAGAATATTGTTTTTTGTGACAGCAAAGGAATTATTCATGCAAAGCGTTCAGATCTTACAAAGGAAAAGATTGAGTTGCTTCAGGGCAGTATAGCAATCCCCGGGGAAGGATATCTTGCAGTTGCATTAAAAGATGCCCACATTTTTATCGGACTTTCAAAACCGAATGTTGTAACCAAAGAGATGGTTATCTCTATGTCAGAGCGGCCTATTCTGTTTACGCTTGCAAATCCGACTCCTGAAATTATGCCTGAAGATGCAAAATCAGCGGGCGCCTTTATTATTGCAACCGGAAGATCGGATTATCCAAATCAGATCAATAATTCGCTCGTTTTCCCAGGGGCATTTAAAGCGATGCTTGATCTAAACATTCCTCAATTTTCAAATGATATTTTCATTGTAATTGCCGAAGCACTTTCTAAATTAATAGTTAATCCTGCCCCCGATCAAATCATCCCAAGCATGTTCGATAAAGAAGTATTTCCGACAGTTTATGCGGCGGTTGCAAATTTTAGCAAATGGTAATTGTGGGTGTATATCGTCAAACTAAAGTGGGCTAATGTAGTTCAAATATTATGGGGGTTTTAAGAACAGTATATTCCCGCAAATTGAGAAAAGAAAAGCCGATCGCAAATCGGGAGTTGTTGGTCAGGAAATCGTTGAAATTGAGTTTCCATGCAGGGTTGATGGCTTACGTTCGGGACGGCCAGAATTGAAACTTATGTGGAATAAGCCATAACAAGTGCATCCCGCTTTGTATAACGGGTTTAAAAGTCGTTGGCTACGACACCAATGATGACGAAAGTATATTCATTTTATATTATGCCTTAACAGACTCTGCATATCGCCAGAAATCCACCAGGTAGTTAGGTGTCTCACTGGGTAGGATCGTCATCTTTCCTTCCTTTTGTTTTACCTGGTCAAGCAGTTTGTTAACTGCCCTTCTAACATTCACCGTTACTTTTTCCATTAAAAAGCAGTTGTGTTGTGCTTTGACAAAATCTCCCAATACGTGAAAATTATCATATGCTGTATCCATCTCCGGGCTCTGTCCTTCAGCACCGGTGGTAAAAGCAGTAAAGTTATCCCATTTCATAATCCTGACATCCGTATACCGGGGTAATCCCGGAATCAGATTACGCAGGTCTTCATCTATTTTGTCTGCAATTTGTTTGTCCGTAAATCCTTTAACACGATCCACTCTGGCAATCTGTGTTTCAATAATATCCGCATCATATCCGGCATAGGTTTCCGGCTTCAAATAGGTGAGGTTGAGTGTTGTTCCAAGGTATGGGAAGTCAGTGGTCATAAGGCACTCCCTGTCGCCAAAATGATCTTCCCAATTTACTTTCTCACCTTTACCGGCAGGCTTTTTACGCGGATACCACAGGTAGACAACAACGATAGATGAAGTAGGTTTATCTTTAAACTTTTCGTACCGTTTCGAAAGGTCGAATGACGGTTTTAGCAGCAGCTTTTTAGCCTGGGGAATGTCTGCTGCCAATAAGAAATGATCTGAATGAAAAACAGCAGGCTCTGAATCGGGCCGGGTAAAAAAATCTTTACCGGCATAGCCGCAACGCCTGCACCTTTCGGGCAATTCATCATGTACCTCGCCGCAGATCGGGCAAATATATTGTTTAGATTTAAGCGGTTTGGTAACTACTTCGATGACCCTGTTATCTTTAGTTGTAAAATTTTCGGCTTCGGCTTCAAAAAAGATCTTTCCCCCTTTGGCCGCAATATAATCTGCCAAAGGCTTGATGATGCTGTCGTGGGTCGAATCCTGGAAAAACTGCACTCCATAAAGATCCTGCCATTCGCCAAACATTGAACCGATCATCCGGTGCAGGTACAGCGCCGATGTTTTATCGGCAGGCAGAAAAGTGGCCATGTCCATTAAAGGGTCCATAAAGGCTTTCACAATTCCGTCCCTGATTCCTATGCTGCTCATCCATTCTTTTACGCTGATGTTATCCAGGTAGCGTACTTCCTCTTCGTTTGATGGATCAAAGGCCAATAATTTCATGGTCTGTTTAATTCCCAAACTGTCGTTGTCTTCTTTCGAAGCATATTTCATATTTCTCAATGCCCCTTGCGCATGAAACGGAGCAACGGCTGTTGATGCCGTCCGGTCGTCAATCATTCCGTTAGGATAAGCGAACGAAATAGCCGCACCAGGATAGTTACACGTTCTGTTTCGCAACGAAAGCCCGTGCCGGTTCAGGAACTCGCGAAAGTTTTTGTAAAAAGGGAACACGATATGTGTTCCGTGTTCAATGACGTGACCTTTCCAATCACCCTTTCCCGGGGTTCCGAAATCCTTGTCGCGCCATGATGTTAACCTGCCTCCCAGCGTGGCATTTTTCTCCAGGATAGTAACATGAAAACCTCTGTCCAAAAGTTCACAACCGGCCATCAGCCCTGATAATCCTCCGCCGATAATGGTTACCGACTGCCCGTTTTTAGAAAGGCTAACTTCATTTCCGGTAACAACAGGATACGGTACGTTGATGTCTGTGTTGCGGGTGGCATATTTCAATGCTGCAAGCCCTGCCAATACACCTGTACCTGCCAATAAAAATTGTTTTCGTTTCAGTTTCTTCATACTGCGGTTTCGGTTGGTTCAGGGAGGTACATGACAGATTCACATTTGGGTGCATACAGGTAGTTGATCTGCCTGCCAGGGTTCAGTTTCTTCAACATACCGGCAAATCCTCCCTCCCCTAACAATAATTTTCCGTCGGCACTCAGAAAGCTTTCCGCTTTCTCAATCATATTCACACACATGCACGCGCGCATGGTTTCTCCATTCATAACCGGATACGAATTTAAAGTCATTATCTGAGAACTTTTTTTAGCAGGATCTGTTTTTTTGGTGCTGATCTTTTTCCCTTCAAACGTCATGATCATTTTACCGGAATCCGGCTCGGACAATGTGCAAATGCGGCAGCCATCACGCTCTTCGAAATCTATCCCCGCAACAAATTTCGGGTAGTTAAAGTAGTCCACTCCCCCAAAATACGCCACTTCGGTAGTTACCGGCAGTTGAACGATATAGGCATGAAAATTTTGTGTTAATGCGGATTTCAGAATATTTACCGGAGAAAATAATGTTTGCTTCGGAGCGATGCCGATAGATATCGAAACCTCATTGTAAGGGCCAACATCCGAATCAAGGTATTCCATGCAGTGAATACCGATCAAGGCCTTTCCGGGTAAGATCTGAAGCACATGATACCTGCTGTTTGGCACCAGGCTTTTACATACCGCTAAATCTGCGGTATAAACGCCTGCCATGAGCTGGAAATTTCTAAAGAACATCGGTGATTTACCTGCATACTGCCTGATGGCGATATCTTCCTGTTCTATTCCTGAGAAAAAATTGGGCATGCTACTCTGAAATTATCCTCTCCTTTAATGCATCCTGCACATATAATCCGTGAACAAACTCCATGACCGGGTTTTCCACATATACAAATTAAGCAAGTATTTGTTCATTTTAGTCATTATAAAGGAACTCAAACCACTGTTGTCCGACAAAAATCTAAAAGGGGGAATTAACCGCCCTTTTATCATAGTTTAGAGTTACCACACCTTAAACTATGAACCAAAGTAACAATTTTACCGGACAGCACATATTCTCCCAGATACTAAGCCTGACTTCAAAAGAATCGTTGTCAGAAGTTTTTCGGGGCACAAAAGCCAATCATTATTATAAGCAATTAAAAGGCTGGGAGCATTTTGTAAGCATGATGTATTGTGTATTGGGAATTTGCCAGACACTGCGCGAAATTACGATGGGATTAGAAGTTTATGAGGGTAAACTCAATCATTTGGGCATAAAGAAAGCACCAGCCCGCAGCACTTTGTCAGATGCCAATAAAAACCGCCCCTCTAATGTATTTAAAGCCATCTGCCAGCATCTACAGGCCCAATACACACTGGTTTTGTCGGACAGCACATTACCAAAGTATGTACTGCAAAAATTATTTCTCATAGATTCTACAGTATTCAGCTTGTTTAAAGAAATTTTGAGAACATCTGGCAGAAGCTCTTTAGATGGTAAGTGCAAAGGGGGCATTAAAAAGAATGCTGTCCTGAACGCTGTATCGTTGATGCCGGAGTTGATTAGCTTCACTGCTGCTACAGTAAACGACCAGCAGTTTTTACAATATATTAAACTCCCGCGGGGTACAAAAGGCAACCATGCTTCATGCGCTGGCCTGAGCTAATATTGTGTGAATCCCAATGGTATACTGGAAAATCAGCCATTGGACAATCTATAGAGTTACACTCGTACACCCTAAGCCTTCTGGAGAAAAATTAATTTTGCCGCTCGAGTTCTCCATACTTCTCAATGAATTCAGCCTGTAGGTCCTGAAGAACCGCGCATTTGTCGTACAACCCCCGTTCCTGATAGTATTCAAGTACAACTTTGATAACCTCTGCGCCCCAAACATTCTCCATATAACCGTTTACATCAAAGCAGGCCATTTTCTTATCCTGAAGGGGCAAGTACAAGCGCCTATAGTAATAAAATCCATCACTTCTATCTTCGATGTCCATTTTATGTAGGTTTGATTTGATGTGTTTTAGTGTGCTTTAAGTGGTGGTTAGGAGGTTCCTTCCTTCTTTGCTGCGTTTTTATTCTGTCCTTCGGAATCATGAATTAGAATGTTCTGTTGGCCTTTCTCTATAGGGCACCTCTAAAAACTATTTTTTGATGCCTTTTTTGCTCATGCTAAAATATATCAAGCTTTTCTAAAAACCTAATTTTTGCCCCCCCCCCCATTTTTAACTACCTAATAATCAATGCTTTA
>Ga0182030_10013021_pt1 | contig 16597 bp, 12 predicted proteins | sample 812S3MmetaG_FD_121299 | JGI IMG/M metagenome (GOLD analysis project Ga0182030, IMG submission 121299) | Permafrost microbial communities from Stordalen Mire, Sweden - 812S3M metaG (Illumina Assembly) | ecosystem: Environmental > Terrestrial > Soil > Wetlands > Permafrost | place: Sweden...
ATTCAAAGTGTCGCTGCGCGAATGCCGCATGCCGCGGATGGCGTTTCGCCCTTCTGTCGTAACGCTTCGCATCATTTCGAGCACCCTCACGAGCTGAGCTTTCAGCGGTGATTCCTCCGCCAGGGAATCCGCGGCGACGTCGAGGTGCATTGAAGCGCTCAGAAAACCCTGCAGCAGCGTATCGTGCAACTCGCGCGCGATCCGCGTCCTTTCTCCGAGACGCTCCTCGAAACGCAGGCTCAGCTGGCGGGAGACCTGGCGGAGGCGGAAGTAATAGGCGGCATACAGCGCCATAATGAGGGCCGCCATGAACGCGACGCGAAAAGGCCAGGTTTGCCACCAGGGCGGCAGGAGCACGATCTGGAGGCCTGCCTGGTCTCCGCTCCACCCGGAATGGCTGGTGCGGCTCTCCATGATGAAGCGGTGGCGACCCGGCGCCAGCGTCGTGTACCGCGCCAGCCGCTGTGAATTATCCACCTCATTCCATCCGGATTCCACGCCTGTGAGCCGGTACCGATAGCGCGTGCGCTCGGGATTCAGATAGCTGAGCGCCGTGAATTCGATGGAGAACGAGTTCTGGCGGGGGTTCAGTGTGACCGCGTCGGTGAGCGATATCGATTTCCGCAGCGGAGAGCCCTCTCCGATCGCCACCGGCCTGTCGGCGATTTCAAACACCGTAAGCACGATCCGCGGGTGGAGCCGATAATCCTCCACATGATCCGGACGAAGCGTTGTCAGGCCCGTATCGGCGGGAAAGAACAGTTCGCCGTCGCGGCTCTTCCATACGCCATTGAGTCCTCCGAGTATTCCGTCGGAGCGGTAATAATTGTCAAATGTCTCAACGCGCGGATCGAAATGGCTGATGCCGTTATGTGTCGTGATCCACAGCGTGCCTTTGGCATCCTCGGCGATTCCGTTGACGTTACTGTTCGGCAGCCCGTCGCGGTCGGAATAAAAATGGAACGTGCCCGTTCGCCGGTCGAAATGGTCCAGCCCGTTTTCCGTTCCGGCCCAGACCTCGTCATTATGGTCCACCAGAACGGCGGCCACTGCGTCGCTGCTGAGCCCCGCATGATCCGAGCTGCGATACGTCCGGAACTGACCGGAGCCCGGATCGAAACGCTGCAGACCGCCGTACCAGCTGGCCAGCCATAGCGCGCCCGCGCGATCCTGGGCGATGGCCCGTACCCTTTCCACCGCACTGCCCGAAGGCCGGAACGCCTGAAAGCTGCTGCTCGCCGCGTCGAACCGGTCGAGTCCGTCATCCGTAGCCGCCCACAGCACACCCGCTCGATCCACGAACAATCCATATACGGCGTCATGACTCAGGCTCTTCGGATTGCCGGGATCATGCCGATAGATCGTCGACGTCTGGGTCCTTCGGTTGAACCGGATGAGTCCGCCGCCCTTCGTGGCGAACCAGAGAAAACCCCGCGGATCCTCGGCAATCGAGCTCACATCCACATCGGAAACACCGAAGCCCAGCGAGTGACGGGCACTCTCCCGGCCGCTCCTGTCAATGCGGGTTACCAATCCTGTCGAGCCCGCCCACACGATGCCGTCGCTGTCTTCAAAAGCAGCCTGGGCATCTTCTGTCAGCAGGCCGCCGTGGCTGCCTTCCAGCTGCGTGATCCGGATAAACGGAAGACGGTGGCCGGGAATGCGCACCATCACGCCTCCGGCAACACCTGCCCAGACGCTGTCTTCATGGTCCTGAAACAGCGTGAGCACAATGTTGGCGCTCAGGCTGTCAGGATTGGCGGGATCGTTGCGATAGCGCACCATTGCCGTTCTGTCGGCATTGATTCGGATGAGCCCGCCGCCGTTCGATCCGACCCACAGGGCGCCGGTCCGGTCCTCCAGCAGCGACCATGCGCCCGGCTGGACGCTGGTCGGATCGAGCGCAATGAAGGTCAGTTGCGTTCCCGCGTGATCCAGCATCGCTAACCCGTCCCGCGCGGACGCGATCCACAATACGCCATTGTGGTCTTCCAGAAACCGAACCCCGGCATTCACCGAAGCCGACATGTGGCGGCGCAGCGGGTTCACCAGAGGAATGCGCCGTTCGACCTTACCCGTGGCGCGATCGAAGAGTTCAATCGATTCCGTATTCGCCACCCAGAAAGCGCCCGCGGTTGTCTCATACGTGGATCGGATCGAATTACTGCTGAACGCAGAACGGTCGCCCGGGTTGCCTCTGTAGCGGACGAGTTTTCCGCTGGGCGAATCGTAGCGGGTCAGCCCGCGGTTGGTCGCAAGCCACATCGCTCCCGAACGGTCCTGATAGATGTCGTTTACCGGGCCTTCGAAAAGCCCGGGCTTTTCTTCGAAATGAGAGAAGCCCTCGGTTTCGGGGTTGTACCGGTCGAGGTGCTCATCGGCCGCGACCCATAAAGAGCCGGAGTGATCCCGGAAAAGAGCGTTGATCGAGACTCCGCGGATACTGGCGGGGTTCGTTGGATCGGGCCGGAAGTCGCGGAATCGATAGCCGTCGTACCGGCGCAGGCCGTCCGCTGTACCGATCCAGACGAAGCCGGTACTGTCCTCCACGATCTGGCCGATATGGCTGTGGGCGCTGCGTACCGATCCGGCGCGAAAGGCCAGCGGCACAAACAGCAGGTCAGTTCCTTCCTGAATCGGCAATCTCGCGCTCGAGTTCGCTGCCACCGTCCGCGCTTCGACACAGGCCGCGGAAAACAACAGCAGAATCCCGGCCGTGTGGAGCGCCCGCATCGCTACCACACCAGTTTCAACGCGAACTGGATCTGGCGCGATGTCGTCGCCGTGGCGTCAATCAGGCCGGCGCCTGCGACGGGATGGCCAGTGGCGTCGAAGAGTTTGAGATTGTCGAGCGGCGGCAGGAAGTTGGCACGATTGAGCGCATTGAAAAATTCCGCCCGGAACTGCGCATGCAAGGTCTCCGGCAAGCCCGGAAAATAGATGGCTTTCGCCGCCGAGATATCCAGGTTCACCAGCCCCGGACCCTCAAGAATGTTGCGTCCCGAATCGCCCAGCAGGTTCGCGGGAGTGGGAAAAGTGAAGCACGAGGTGTTGATGTAATGGTTCGGATTGCCGGCGTTCACCGCGGCGCCGCAACCCGGCGCGACCACGCGATTCGGAAAGTCCTCCGTTGCCGCGCTCTTTTCGCCCAGGGCATCGCCCGCGATCAAAGGCGTGAACGGGATGCCGTCCGAGGCGCGCAGGATTCCTCCCAGTTGCCAGCCGCGCAGAAATGCGCCCGCAAGCCCGGCGCTAACGTTTCCGGCCGGGATCTCCCAGATCCCGGAGATGACCGCAAGGCGCGGAATATTGAAATCGGAGACGCCGCGGTCCAGCTTCAGGTCGAAGAACGGCGGGCCGTTGTATGAATTCGAAAACGCATTCCCGACCAGCGTCGAAGAGCCGTCGTCGATGCTCTTGCTCCAGGTGAACGCGCCCTCGAGCTGCAGCCCGTGGCTCATGCGCCTGCGCAGCTGCAACTGCAGTGCATGATAGATGGAACTGCCCTCCCAGAAGAGGGCTCGAATCTGCCCGGCGTTCGGATTCAGAACCGTTCCGCTTCCGATCGGTGTTGGCCACTCGAATCCCTGTGCTGTCTGTGTGGGCAGCACCAGGTTCACGTCGTCTGTGCGGAAGGGATCGTGCACTCCGTGGTTGCCCACATACGTGATCGCGGCGGTCGTATCCCTGGAGAGAGCCCTTTCCACACTCACGTTCCACTGCAAGACATAATTCCGATGCGGGTTCGGCTCGATGTAAGCCTGCGCGAGAGACGCTGGTTTCAGCAAGGAGACTGCGCCGGACGGGAAGCTGCCCGGTGGAAGACTGCTGACCGTGCGGTTGATGTAGAATGGCGCCACAAGAGTCGAGAGCAACTCGAACTGATAGGTGAGTGGCAGTTCGTCATAGATCCCGAAACCGGCGCGAACCGATGTTTTGCCTGTGCCGAAAGGGTCCCACGCCAGGCCCACTCGCGGCTCGAAGTTCCTGAGCGTCGGATTCGCAAAGTAAGGATTCCCCAGATGCGGCTGCGCATCTGTGATGGCACGCAGTACGGACAGCTTGCCCTGCACTTCAGTGGGGACCGTCACCATCTCATAGCGCAGCCCGAGATTCACGCTGAGCCTCGAAGCGACGCGCCAGTCGTCCTGGACGTATCCCGCGGCGAGGGTCTGGCGCAGTCCCCGGGGAGTCAGCGACGACGCCAGACCGATGTTGAAGGTGGCCGGGCTGTCGGTTAGAAACCCGGCGAGGGAGTTGAACGTGAACTGCCCGTCCGGTTCCGACCTTGCCAGGATGTTGTTGCGCATCCTTTCCAGCGCGCCGCCGAATTTGATGGAGTGACGTCCGGCGGTGAAGAAGAAGTCGTCGTACAGCTGAAGCGAGGTGTAGTGGAAGAAGTAGGTGCCGGCTCCGCCAAGGCCGCCGGAGAAGGCCGTCAGACCAGGCACCGTGATGCCGGGAGCGTACTGGCCGGGAAGCACCCCCAAAGACGTATCGGCAGCGGCGGGGATCAGCGCATTCGCGCTTAGATTCGCGATGGCCACATCTCTGCTGATGCCGAATCGCAGTGAATTCAGCGCCGCCGGGCCGAAGACATGGCTCTCCGTGATGGAAGCCGTCTGGGCGCGGGTATTGCTGTCCAGGAGCTGAGTTGCGAGGGTGTCGGGTGTGCTGAATTCGGCGTTATCGATGCGATAGCTGCCGAAAAGGTCATCGTGTTTCGAAAGGCGATGGTCCACGCGCGCATTCGCGAAGTCTTCATTGGTTGGCTGTTGCGCGGTGAATTTGAAAACTCCTGTATCGCCAGCGCCAAGCAGCCCGGCGTTTGGCAGAGGATAGAACGCGAAGTACGGCTGGACCGCGGGGCTGACGGTCACTTTACCCGTGGACAGATCGCCCGCGCGCGCAGCAGCGGAGGGAACCGTGACGACGTCTGTCACGCCTGTCGACTGGCGAATTCCTTCGTAGTTGCCGAAAAAGAACGTGCGCTCCCGCCGGATGGGGCCGCCCGCATCCGCGCCGAACTGATTCCTGCGAAACGCCGGGGGCGAATGACCGTCGAAAAAATTCCTCGCATCGAGAGCGCTGTTCCGAATGAATTCATAAGCCGCGCCGTGGAACTCGTTCGTGCCGGACCGCGTGATTCCGCTGATCACGCCCCCCGAGGCTTTCCCGTACATCGCCGGATAGTTTCCCGAAAGAATCGAGAATTCCTGAATCGCATCCACTCCCAGGTTGCCGCCGAGAACACTTCCCGGGCCGCCGTTCGAATAATCGTTGATGCTGATTCCGTCCAGCAGGTAGTTGTTCTGCTGCGGCCTTCCGCCCGACACCGCGATCTGCGCCCCATATCCTCGATTGGCTCGATTGGGACCGGTGGTGTAGGAGACAATGGCTTCGACCGGAGCAACCCCGGGATTCAGTTCTGCCAGGTCCGTCCAGCTACGGCCGTTCAGAGGCAGTTCCTGAACCGCCCGCTGATTGACCACCTCCCCGAGTGTCGCCGAAACGTGATCGACCCCGTTGGGCTCTTCGGCATCGATACTCTGATTCACGGTGCCGAGTTGGAGCGCGAAATTCAGCTCCAGTTCGACGCTGACTGCGAGCGTCACATGCGTCGTCCGGCTGGCGAACTGGGTCCGTGAAGCGGTGATTTCGTAATCCGCCGGAGGCAGATTGGGCGCGACGTAGAAACCTGCCGTGTCCGTGGAAAGCGTTCTCAGCTCCCGGGTCGCAACCCTCGTGACGGCGATCGAAACTCCGGGAACCGGCCGCCCGGAGGGGTCAGTGACAACCCCCGATATAGTTCCCCCGGTGACCTGGGACAGCGCCAGACGCCCGAGAGCGACTAGTAAGAACGAACTCCGGTAGAGGCGACGCGCCATCTTTTGTCCAGACTAATGATTGCGGCTGAAAAGAGGAATCCCTGTTTCGGGGGTATTCCGTTACCACGTTTGGGTAACTAATCACAGCCAGCGCGTCGCTGCGGTGCTATGGAAACTGCGCGCCGACGCCGATCGTGAAGTTCGCCGCGGGCCGTTAGAGAAGACCATGAGCTACACGGCCAAAATGAACGCCGGCGGGAGTCGGACGGTCGCGCAGTTATCCGGCTCTGCGGGCGGGGCGGGGTCGCCTGCATTTTCCGCAATCAGCTTCCATAGCAGGCTGCTGAAAAACGCTTCTTGCCACTCCATGAAGGTCGCGGTTCGGAAAAGCAGGTGCTTGTTGGCGTGGCAGTCTTCGGGGTGCCCGGCTCGACACTCCAGACGGTGGCGCCGATTGCCCGGTGGATAAATTGGCGGAGAGACAGGGATTCGAACCCTGGATAGAGTTTCCCCTATACACGCTTTCCAAGCGTGCGCCTTCAACCACTCGGCCATCTCTCCGGATCGGGTGGGCCACAGCCGTGGCCGCGAAGTCAGGATAGCAGACAGCTCAACGGTGCCCGCCACCGCCGCCAGCGTGACCACCACCACCAGCGCTCATGCCCGACGAAGCGCGGCCACCGAATGCACTGGCGGAAGATCCTCCGCCAGCTGATGAACCACCGGCCGAGGAACTGGCGAATGAACCACCACCGAAATTCGATTCGCCGACTCCACGAGGCGAGCCGAAGCCGGACCCGGAACTGCTTCGCGGCTGAATGCTGGACAGCGACGCGCGACCGGAGTTGGTATTGATGCTCGAGAGAGACCAGCCGTACGAACCGGCGCCGCGTGCGCCGCCTCCGCCGTACCAGTAGCTCGAAGGCGAGTAGAAGGCGTAAATGGTCGAAGGGCTGAAGAATCCGTAACCGAACGCGTTCCAGTAGGCACCGGTACCCGGCACAAAAGTGTACATGTTGAGATACGGGTTGAAATACCAGCCGCTGTTCCAGCCGCCCAGGCCTGCCGGGTAAGCGGAGCCCCAGGCACCGTAGCCATAATCGGATCCGTACCCGGATCCATAACCGGATCCATAACCATTTGGATTGAGGCTGCGCGCGGAAGACATGTTTACCGCCGAGATAGCCTGCGAGCGATCACGCGCCCAGAGATAGAGGTCGTCGCCGACTTTCTGGTCGAACTTTTCGGTAAGCAGCGCGACCGACAAGGTGATCTGGTGGCCTTCTTTGACGGTGGCGCGGTCGGTCAGATTCCCGCCGATGACGCTGACGACAGCGTCACCCTTGTAGACCTTCATCCGCGCATTCGCAGCATCGATTTCGAACAGACCCTGCTTCACCAGTCGGATTTCGTAGTCCTTATAAAGGATCGAGACGGGAGAGTTTTTCACGTCCATCTGCGGATCGTCGGATTCCACCATCGCGTTACCCGAGAGGATTTCCACGCGCGTGCTGATGAGCCGGTTATCGAGCATCTTGATGGAGCTGTTCTCGCCAATGCGCAGGAAGACACCGGGAGTCAGGAGAACTTCGGCGCGGCCCTGGGCGGTGGAGAGCACGCTGTTCTCTTTGATCTCGGAGAAACGCGCATTTTGAGCCTGCACCGGGGTGCCGTCGACCGCAACGGCGCCATCGAAATAATGGAGCGTCCCGGAGTGCGCGGACGTGACCATCTGCGCGGAAGAAACGGCCACCGTCAGCGCCGCGAGCAATACGGGTGACAGGACACGGCTCGACTTCAACATTTGTGGAAAACCTCTTGTTTTGAATGATCCCGCTTACCGCCGGCGAAGTCAACTGTAGTTAAGCCGGGGTTGTCAGAGGCGGACGATCTTCTCCGACTGGAAATTCTTCAGCGCATTGCGCGTGTCGACAATCAGACTGGCCTCAGCCACCAGAACTTTGTAATCGAAGGCCGAATGATCGGTAACGATTACTACGCAATCGGCGGTGTTCATGGCGGCAGAGTTCTGGGGCATCAGGCTGCCGTCCTCGAGGTGAACCGCGGGAACGTGGGGATCGGAATACGAAATCGAAGCGCCGCGCTTCTGCAGGAGATGAAAGATGTCGAAGGCGGGCGATTCGCGAACGTCGTCAATATCACGCTTGTAGGAGACGCCGTAAATGTGAACTTCCGAACCTTTGAGCGGCTTGCCGACATCGTTGAGCGCGTTCTGCACCTTGGTGATGACAAAGTGGGGCATCTGGCCGTTGATGTAACCCGCGAGCTCGATGAAGCGAGCTTCGATGCCCGCCTGCTTGCTCTTCCAGGAAAGATAGAACGGATCAATGGGAATGCAGTGGCCGCCCAGGCCGGGGCCGGGATAGAACGGCATAAAGCCGAACGGCTTGGTGGCTGCCGCCTGGATCACTTCCCAGACGTTGATGCCCATGCCGTCGCACATTATGGCGAGCTCGTTCACGAGGCCGATGTTGATCATGCGGTAGGTATTCTCGAGCAGCTTGACCATCTCGGCAACCTGGGTGGAGCTGACCGGGACGACCGTGTCGAGAGCCTGCGAGTAAAAAAGACGCCCCAGTTCGGTGCAGGCCGGAGTGGTCCCGCCAACGACCTTCGGGATGTTCTTCGTCTGGTATTTCGGGTTGCCGGGATCGACGCGCTCGGGCGAGAAGCAAAGGAAAAAATCCTGTCCGACCTTGAGGCCGGACTTTTCGAGCATGGGTAGGACAAGTTCGTCGGTGGTGCCCGGGTAGGTGGTCGATTCCAGAATCACGAGCATGCCGGGATGAAAGTACTTCACGATTTCTTCGCTGGCCGCGACGATGTAGCTCATGTCGGGGTCTTTGGTCTTGCGCAGAGGCGTGGGCACGCAGATGTCGATGGTGTCGAGATCGCGGATGACGGAGAAATCCGTGGTGGCATCCAGCTTGCCGCCGCTGACGAGCGGGGCGAGGGCGGACGACGGAACGTCGCCAACATACGAGTCACCGGCGTTGAGCCGCGCGACTTTGGCATCGCTGATATCGATGCCCGTTACGTGATAGCCGGCCTGGGCGTACTCGACGGCGAGAGGCAGCCCGACGTAGCCAAGTCCGACCACGCCGACGCGGGCGGTCCGGGAGCGGATTTTTTCAGCCAGGTGATCAGCAGTTTTCATCGATTAACTGATTCTTCCATAGTGGAAGAATCCCTCCGCAACGAACTGGGCCGGTCCGGTTAGACTTGCGTTCTCGCCATCGAAGCGGACAGTCAGATTGCCGGCGGGAGTCAGGACCGTGACAGGGCTTTCGGCAAATCCGCGCGCGATGGCCGCGACCGCCGCGCCCGTGGAGCCGGTGCCGGAGCTGTTGGTTTCGCCCGCGCCGCGCTCCCAGAACCGCACTTCGATGAGATGCCGATCGACGGGGCGCACGAAAGAAACATTGGTGCGGTTGGGGAAGCGGACGTCGTGCTCGATGGCAGCGCCGGCGGCGCGCCAAGCGGACTCGAAGTGGTCTACGGGAATGGCGCACTGAGGATTGCCGACGTCGAGGATGACGGCGTCGAGGGCCTGGACAGTGGCGTGCGTTTCCAACACTTTAATGCAACCCATATCCATCTCAAATTCGACCTCCTCAAATTCGACCTCGCCATTGCCGATTTCGCTGAGGCGGCGCAGTTCTTTGACACCCGCGCCGGTGCGAATGCGGATGGGCGACGCAGCGCCCTCGCGCGCCAGGAGCAGCGCGGCACAGCGGGTGCCGTTGCCGGACACTTCGGGTTCGCTGCCGTCGGAGTTGAAGATGCGGATGGCGGCATCGCAGCCGGGACCCCGGGTGCGATCGAGGAGGATCCAGCCGTCGGCGCCGACGCCGGTGTGGCGGTGACAGATGGCGATGGCGAGGTCTTCGAGACCACTGCCGGGCGCGTCCTGGACGGACGTGATCAGGAAATCGTTTTTCGCGCCGTGCAGTTTACTGAACGGGATTTTCATAAAGTCGTCTGTAGATCTCGATGGCGGGCGCGCCTTTCACGGTGATGCGCCGGGAGAGTTCGTAACGCGGGCCGTGCAGGCGGGCTTTATCGATGACGGTCTGCGCGTCATCGCCGCCCATCACAATGGCCCAGTCCGTATGGAGGAAAAGGTCGGGGCGGGATACGGCTTCGTACCAGGCGACTTCATTGTCACCTGTCAGGGTATCGCGCAGAGGGATGCCGAGCGTGCGGTAGATGGCGGTCAGGTCGCCAAAACCGGTGAAGTAGGTTTCGTTGGGACCGGCAGCGGCGCGCAGGAAATCGGCGGCTGCGGAGATCCATTGGCGGCGGGCGCGGGAGTTGGCATCAGCTTCCTGCCAGGTGATCGGGCGCTCGGCCGGATGAATCAGAAAATTTGAAAGAGCGAGAACGATCAGGACGAAGGCGGCGGCGTGCGGCATCCGGTGGGCGGCCGCCGCCGTGCCGAGGGCGATCAGCGGAACGAGGGCCAGGGCGTAGCGGATGTTGTAGAACGAGTTCGGGACGAGGGTGGGAACGTAGATCGGCGTGCCGGAGGAGTGAACACTCCAGATATAGAAGACAGGGGGAAGCGCGAGCAGAAGGACCGGCCAGGCTGCGCCGCGAATCAGTGCGACGATCACGCCGATGGCTCCCAGAAGGAGGGCGGGCAATCCGGCGATGAGTTGACCGGCGGCGAAGTAGAAGTGCACGGCGGCGCGCCAGTCGCCACGGCCCGGATAATTTCCGCTGCCCTGAATGGCGAGCGCCGACCAGGGGCCGCGATAGAAATAGAGCGCATCGCTGTAATACCAGCGATTGTGCGCGAGCCAGAGAGCGGGGCCGGCACCCGCGATGAAGCAGAAGAGCGTGACGGCGAGCCATCGGTGACGGCGCGCGGTGACGAGAACGAAAGCAGCTACGAACGGCAGGAGAAGCCAGGCCTCGTAACGCGTCAGTGTTCCGGCAAGTGCGGCGAGGGAGGCGCCGAGAAGGGCGCCCCATCCTTGTGTTGCCGAGAAGCGCACCGTGAAATAAAGCAGGGCGAAGAGAGAGGCGAAGAAGATCGGCTCCGTCATGGGAATGGAGCCGAGATAGAGCGTGTTCGGGTTGAGAAGAAAGACGGCCACGGCGGCTGTGGAGGCGGCGGTGTTCGCGAAGAGACGCTGGACGGCGGCGAACAGGAAAGCGGCAGCGAGGCTCATCGCGGCGCCCGAGACAATAGCGCCGGCGAGGCCTGATTGCCAGAGCGAGTCGAAGCGCACAAGGGGGATCAGCAGCAGATGAGGCAGGGGCAGCCAGGTGGTGCCGAGCTGAAACCACCCCGGCGTGCGGGAATCGATCACACGGCGCGCGATGTTGAGATGCGCTTCGGCATCGCCGTAAGCGAGCGTGCCGCCGGAATGGTAAAAGAACGCAGCGGCGGCGGCCATGACCGCCGCGCTCGCGACGAAACAGAGAAGAACCGGGACGAGGGCGTCAGAACGACGTGAATTCTTTGAACTCGTTGAAGCGCGCATCGATCTCCTGGCGAGTGAGGGTGCGGAAGCGGTCCACACCAAAGCGCTCGCAGCAGAAGCTGCCCATGACGGACCCGTAGATCACGGCGCGGCGGAGTTCGTTGGCATCGACATCCTTCGCGCGCAGGTCCACGCCGGCGCCGGCAAGAGAACCCATGAATCCGCCCGCGAAGCAGTCGCCCGCACCGGTGGGATCGAAAACATCTTCGAGCAGATAGCCGGGCACCATGAAGTGCTTGTCGCCGTGCCAGAGAATCGCGCCGTGCTCGCCGCGCTTGATCACCAGAATGGTCGGCCCCATGCCGATGATCTTCGCCGCGGCTTTGCGCAGATTATTCTCGCCGGAGAGCATGCGGGCTTCGGAATCGTTGATGAGAAGAAAGTCCCATTCGGCGATGGTCTTCAGCAGCTCGGGGCGGAAGTCGGCGATCCAGTAATTCATGGTGTCGCCGCCGACCAGCTTCGGCTTGCCGTCCATCTGGGCGCGCACCGAGCGCTGCAGAGCGGGCTGAATGTTGCCGAGCAGCAGATAGGGCGAAGTTTTGTAAGAATCAGGCAGCTTCGGATTGAAGTCGGCGAACACGTTGAGCTCGGTGGTGAGGGTTTCGCGATCGTTCATATCCTGCGAATAGACGCCGGCCCAGAAGAACGTCTTGCCGGGGACGCGTTCGAGTCCCGCGAGATCGATGCCGCGCGAGGCGAGGAGATCGATGTCTTTCTGAGCGAAATCGTCACCGACCACGGCGACGATCTTCGGCTGCGTGAAGAAACTGGCGGAGAGCGCGATATAGGTGCATGCGCCGCCGAGCATACGGTCTACTTTGCCGTGCGGCGTTTCGACACCGTCGTATGCGACAGAACCAACTATGACCATGGACACCGTTTGATTGTACAAGCAGGGGTCACGGGAACATCAGAGCGGGATTCTGCTTTTATTTGCGAGGTGTGAGCGGATTTTAAATCCGCCGGGAGCGGCCCCGCGTAATAAAATTCGACTGATGGATCAAATGGAGGTTGTGCGCGAGTCCGGGGTGACGGGTGCGACTGCGATCCTCCGGCTGAAGGGACCACTGACGCTTTCCACGGCGTGTCTGCTGCAGCAAAAGCTGGGCGAGATACCGAGCTGCGATACGGTGATCGACGTGACCGATGTACGGTACATCGATTCGGCAGGATTGGGCGCGATCCTGAGCCAGTGGTCACAAGCGCAGCGAAACGGTCACAGGTTCGCGCTGACGGGGGCGAATCCGCGCATCGATATGCTGCTCGAAATCACGAAAGTGAACGCAATGCTTCCGATGTTCAGAACGGCCGAGGAAGCGGACGCAAGCTTTTGCGGCACGGCGCAGGAAAGGTCTGTAATAGAATTCGAGGGATGGAAGAAATTCTGGAAATAGCGCGCGGTACGGGGGCGTCGGGCGCGACGGAGATTCTCCGCCTGAAAGGCCCGCTGACGCTGTCTACGCTGTTTCAGCTGCAGGAGAAGCTGCGCGAGATTCCGGAAGCAGACACGGTTATCGATGTCACGGAAGTGCCGTACATCGATTCCGCCGGGCTCGGGACTATCCTGAGCCACTGGTCTCACACACAGCGGCACGGAAAAAAATTCGCCATGACGGGAGTAAGCCAGCGCATCGGCGTGCTGCTCGAAATCAGCAAGGTGAATACAATCCTGCCGATCTTCAAGACAGCGGAAGAAGCCGACGCGAACTTCACCGGCAAGGCTGCCAAGGCTTAGGCGGCGCCTGAAAAACGCTTCTTGCCGCTCCCTCACGGGCACGGTTCCGAAACACTTTGGCTGTCAGGCGGCGGCGCGCAGGGCTTCGGAACGCGCGGGAGTGAGGCGCGCCGCGGTCCAGTCGCGGAGGAGCTGATTGGCGGGTGTTTCGACCAATTCGAACGCCGCGATCGAAACGCCGATGACTGCGGCGATGAACAGAAATCCCGTCCATGCCGGCGGCGCCGTCCCCCAACGGAAGGACGTGTAGCGCGAAAACCACCACAAGAGAGGGATGTGCAGGATGTACATCGAGTAGCTGGCTTTGCCGAGGTAGCCGGCGAGGTCCGTTGAGAGCGCGCGGACTATAAAGCCGCCGCCGGTCGCGAGACCGATCAGCAGGAGAACGTTGAGCGGCCGGAGCACGGTGTTCAGGGTCATCACGGTGCCGTCGAGAACATGCGGCCAGATGATGAAAGCGGCCCCCGCGACGAGAGGGACAACGCTGAGCCAGAAGCCGAGATGGCGGGCGGTTTTGGTGCGCAGGCGCGATTCTATCAGGGCGCCGTAAATTCTGGCGGTGGCGATTCCGGCGACGAAATCGGAAAGATGATAGATCGGCTTCCAGACCTGAGGAACGCCTTCCCGCGCAAGCAGCAGCGGCGCTATGAAGCATGCCGCGAGAACCGGCAGGACGCGCATCGGACTGCCGCGACCCATCCAGAGAAACGCCAGCGGAAAACAAAGATAGAAGAAAAACTCGCAGGATAGCGACCACGCCGGCGTGTTCCAGCCTACATTCAGTGAGCCGGTCCAGCCCTGCAGGACAAAGGCGTAATCGGTAAGAATCGTGGCTTTCTGGTGAAGGCTGCGGCCGGAGTTCAGTAAAAATTCCGCGACGAACCAGGAAATGAGGACGAGACTCAGCAGATAGGCGGGGTAAATACGGGCGAAGCGCGCCATAACGAATCGCGCGAGGGTGTGCCGGTTCCAGCGCGTGGAGGCATAGGATCGCGCGAGAACAAAACCGGACAGGAGGAAAAAGCTCTGCACCGCGAGGTAACCGCCGCGCAACAGACTTTGCAGCGCCGGAGGCAGCGTCTGATTCCACGCATCAAGAAGCATTGCCTTGCCGGTCAGGTGATGAAGGATTACCCAAAGACCCAGCGCGAACCGCAGGCCCGTGAGAGCCGGGAGGTACTGGTGGTCCCTGGGACTCGGACGCGGGACTGGGTGGAGACCGGTAATGTGATCTATCTTACACTTACGAAATTCGTGGGATGCCTAAGCTAAGCTAGCGACTGCTCTGCCACCGAATAATCCGCTCGGCTTCACGACTGGCGATTTCATCGAAGTTGCGATCACAGGGTCGCTGATCCTGCTGGCGATTTTGTGGAACCGGTGGCTTGAGAACTGCGGCAGCCGGTTGGCGCAACGACCGATGCTGTCGATGGCGGGGCTGGCGGCGCTTCCGGTAATACTGCGCCTTGCGATGCTGCCCTGGCATCCGATGCCGTCGCCGGATGTGTACGACGAGTTCGGTCATTTGCTGGTGGCGGATACGCTGCGGCACTGGCGTCTGGCGAATCCGCCGCATGCGCTGCCCCAGTTTTTCGAGACCTTCTTCGTGCTGCAGTCGCCGTCCTACAGTTCGATCTATCCAATCGGACAGGGACTGGCGCTGGCTGTCGGCTGGGCTGTTTTCGGAACGCCATGGGCGGGGGTGCTGCTCACGACTGCGGCCTTCTGCGGGCTGTGTTACTGGATGCTGCGCGGCTGGACGACGCCGGGATGGGCACTCGCCGGGGGACTGCTTGCGGTGATCGAGTTCGGGCCGATCAGTTCGTGGACGAATTCATACTGGGGCGGAGGATATACGGCCGCGGCGGGATGCCTGGTGTTCGGCGCACTGCCAAGGTTGCGGGAGTATTGGCGGACGAGAGATGCGGCACTGCTGGGCGCCGGAGTCGGATTGCATTTGCTGAGCCGGCCCTTCGAGTCGGTGTTCCTCGTGATCAGCGTGGGGATTTTTCTGGCGCCGGAGTGGAAGAAAGCGCGGCGAAGCGTGGTGGTGGCGGCGCTGGTTTGTCTGCCGGCGATTGCGGTCTTACTGGCGCAGAACAAGCAGGTCACTGGTAAATGGGCGACACTGCCTTATGCGGAAAGCCAGTATCAGTACGGCGTCCCGGCGTCGTTCACGTTTCAGGCTCATCCCGCGCCACACAGAGAGCTCACGCGCGAGCAGGGACTCGATTACAAAATGCAGCGGGCGTTTCGGGCGCGGGAGTACGACAACTTATCGACTTACTTCGAGAGGCTGTTTTATCGGATACGGTATCTGAGGTTCTTCTTTTATCCGGCGCTTTACCTGGCAATTGTCGCGTTTCTGTCGGGAATCAAAAGCTTTCGGCCGGCATGGGTGGCGTCGACTCTGCTGCTGTTCGCGCTGGGGACAAACTTTTATCCGTTTTTCCTGCCGCACTATGTTGCCGGGGTGACTTGTCTGTTTGTCCTTGTGAGCGTCGAAGGACTGCGGCGATTCAACCCGACAGCGGCGCGGGTTTTGGTGTATCTGTGCATCATCCAGTTTGTGTTTGTGTTCGTGACTTACAGCCAGCGCGGGCCGGAGAGGCGGATTGAGATCGACCGGCAGCTGGCCAGGATGCCGGGAAAGCTTCTCGTGCTGGTGCGGTATTGGCCCAATCACATCTTTCAGGACGAGTGGGTCTATAACGGGGCGGATATCGACGGCTCGCGGGTGGTGTGGGCGCGGGATTTGGGAGATGCGGAGAATCAGAAGGTGAGGGGCTACTATCCGGACCGCGCGGTGCTGTTACTCGAACCGGATGCGAGGCCGCCGAAACTGGGGCCTTATCGGGCTGAAGCGCCGAAGCCTGCGGAGAAAAAAGAAGAAAAGAAGGATGAGAAGAAAGAGAAGTCGACGATTGTGTTTGAGCCGATTCGGTGAAATTGCGGACGCCGGGCAGAAGCCCGGCGGCAGGCTGGAAAGCCTGGCCCCACTAAGTGCCGGAGGAGCCGAAACCGCCTTCGCCGCGGCGCGAATCGCTCAGTTCGCTTTCTTCCCATTCAATGGCTTCGTAGCGCGCGATGATCATCTGCGCGATGCGCTCGCCGGGCGAGATCTGAAACGGCTCGCGGCCGAGGTTGTGCAGGATGACGCGGATCTCGCCGCGATAGCCTGGGTCGATAGTCGCCGGACTGTTCGGGAGTGTGATCGAGTGCTTCAGGGCGAGACCGCTGCGCGGACGAATCTGCGCTTCGTAGCCGGCGGGGAGTTCTATGGCAAGGCCTGTGGGGACCAGTTTCGTCTCGCCCGGATGCAGGAGAACGGATGCGACGCTGTGCAGGTCCATGCCCGCGTCTTCGTCGGGGCCGTGCGCGTAGCGCGGGATTCTGGCATCGGCGTGGAGTTTCTTTATGCGTAAGCGCAAGACGTTATCATAGCCGTTTGAATAAACGCGTCATCAGTGTCTCGCCCATGCCGCCGGAGAAAAGCGCCTACGCGCTGGCGCGCTACA
>Ga0182030_10013022_pt1 | contig 16596 bp, 14 predicted proteins | sample 812S3MmetaG_FD_121299 | JGI IMG/M metagenome (GOLD analysis project Ga0182030, IMG submission 121299) | Permafrost microbial communities from Stordalen Mire, Sweden - 812S3M metaG (Illumina Assembly) | ecosystem: Environmental > Terrestrial > Soil > Wetlands > Permafrost | place: Sweden...
AATCCAATACAGCCGCACCTGGACATGCTGCCCAACTTCAAAGACGCGGACATCCACAACCTGACTGCGTACCTGGTGACGGTGAAATGAACAGATCGACGAAATTCTTTGCTGCACTTCTCCTTTGTGTGAGCCCGCTTGCGGCCGCAGGACAGGGGCTGGACCCTGCGCTCTTGAAGAAGCCCGCGACGGATGCGTGGCCGACCTATGCAGGCGACTACTCGCAGAAGCGGTACAGCAGCCTTAAGCAGATCGATCAAGCGAACGTGAAAAACCTCGCGCTCGAGTGGGTCAATCACCTGCCGATAGGCGCAGGCAGTGGCAGTGGCGTGCCCACCGTCGTAGGCGGCGAAGCGGCGGTTGCCATGGAAAGCGATGAAACTCCGCACGTGAGCGGCGCGATCTTGCAGGTGAACGGAATACTCTACCTTTCTGCGCCGGACAATGCATGGGCTGTGGACGCTCGCGATGGAACAGTGCTCTGGCACTACTTCTGGAAGACCAGAGGCGGCACGCACATCGGCAATCGCGGCATGGCGATGGTGGGCGACTGGCTCTTCTTCGAGACGCCGGACGACTATCTGGTGTCGCTGGACGCGAAGACGGGAAAGGAGCGCTGGCACAAGGAGATTGCGGACTTCAACGAAGAGTATTTCTCGACCATGGCGCCGGTGGCCATCGGAAACCACCTGATCGTCGGTACGGGCGACGATCTGGACGCACCGGGATTCTTGCAGTCCTTCGATCCGGAGACGGGCGCGCTCGAATGGAAGATCTACACGGTGCCGATGAAGGAGGGCGATCCGGGGCTGGACACGTGGAAGAATCTGGACGCGGCGCGGCACGGCGGCGCGCAGGCGTGGATTCCGGGATCGTATGATCCGGAGACGCATCTGTATATCTTTTCGACGGGCAACCCGGTGCCGGCGTATACGTCCGAGACGCGCGGCGAGGGAGACAACCTGTTTACCAACTCCCTTGTCGCGGTGAATGTGGATACGGGCAAGATGAGGTGGTACTTCCAGACCGGGCCGCATGACACGCACGACTGGGATTCGACGCAGGCCCCGGTGCTGGTGGATGCGCGCTCTGCCGGCAAGCCGCGCAAGCTGGTGCTGCAGGCCACGCGCAATGGATACTTCTTTGTCCTCGATCGCGTGACGGGCGAGCATCTGCTCACGAGCAAATATTCCGGTGCGGCCAACTGGGCAGCTGGGATCGACAAGCGCGGCGAGCCGGTGCGCGATCCGGCCAAGGACTCAAGCCTGGCGGGCACGCTGGTGTCGCCGGACAACGGCGGCGCGACCAACTGGCCGCCGCCGAGCTTTGATCCCGAGACGGGGCTGTTTTATGTGCAGCTGCGCGAGATCTACGCGATGTATTACCTGACGGAGAGCAATCCGCGGATTGTGACCGGACTGGGCGGTAAGGAAGAGGACTACGTTGGGTCGCTGGGGACGTCGCTCGAGGCGATTGACTACAAGACGGGGAAGATTGCGTGGAAGTATATCTATCCAGGCACAACTTTCACGAGCATGGGAGGGATCACCGGGTTGCTGACGACTGCGGGCCGGCTGCTGTTCAGCAGCGATCTCGAAGGCAACCTGGTGGCGTATGATCCGTCGAAGGGAACGCCGCTGTGGCATGCGCGGGTGGGCGCGGTTTCAAACGCGCCCGAGACATACTTGCTCGACGGGCGGCAGTATGTGCTGGTGGCGGTGGGCGACTCGCTGTTTGCCTTTGCGCTGGGCCAGTAGGCGCGGCGCAAAAGCGCGCGTTCTGAACGCAACTGCGTTGATAGTCCCGGACCGGCAAGCACGATAACGCAAAGTGTATTTTCTTTTTGCAGGAGGTTGTTCCCGATGACTTACTCAAGACGGCAATTTGGCAAGTTGGCTCTCACAAGTTTTCCCGTTGCCGCGGCTGCGTTGGCCGATCCGCGCAGGTTGATGGCTGCTGACAAGCCAGACTCGAAGTTTAACGGCGTGCAGATTGGCGTGATTACGCCGTATAGCTATCACAACATGCCCAACGACGCGGACTCGCTGCTGCGGCTGATTGTGGAGGATGGTATTAACGCAACCGAGATCCAGTGCCCGCCGGTGGAGGAGTGGGCGGGTGCGCCGGCTGAGCCGCGGTCTCCTGCGCGCGCGCCAGGAGCGGGAACGAATGCGCCGCCTGCGGGTCATCCGCGGCCCAAACTCACGATGGCAGAGATTGCGGCGCGCAAGGCCTATGCGGATGCATTAAGCCAATGGCGGCTGGTGGCGCCGATGGAGAAGTTTGCTGCGTTTCGCAAGATGTACAACGATGCGGGTGTTTCGATTTACGGGTTCAAGCTGGAGCTGACAGCGGAGATGCAGGACGCGGAGTTCGATGACGCATTTCGTGCGGCGAAGACTTTGGGCGCGAATCAACTCACGATGGAGATGCCGGATGACGGCAAGCTGACGGCGCGGATTGGCGAATTTGCGAGCAGGCACAAGCTGATGGTGGGCTACCACGCGCATACGCAGGCCAGGCCGACGACCTGGGATGAGGCGATGGCGCAGTCGCCGTACAACGGCATCAATCTGGACATTGGACACTACACTGCCGCGGGCAATCACGATGCGCTGCAGTTTATCCGCAAGAATCATGCGCGCATCACAAGCATGCATTTGAAGGACCGGAAATTTCCCGAGAATGGCGGCAGCAACATGCCGTGGGGGCAGGGCGACACGCCGATCCGGGAAGCGCTACAGCTGATGAAGCGGGAAGGCTACAAGTTTCCTGCGACAATCGAGCTTGAGTATGCGCCGCCTGCGGGGTCAGACAGCGAGAAGGAAGTGGCGCGGTGCCTGGCTTATGCCACGGCGGCGCTGGCGTAGGCACCTGCGGTGCGGCAGACGCTCGCTTGCCGCTCGCATGGGGGTTCGTGCTTTCCCATCCTTGCGAGAAAAACAAGAACCTCGCAAGGATGGGGCACCCAGCTGGTTTGGCACAGGTACAGAGATGACGGCGCTTTTGAGGCGATCCTCGGACTCAGGCCTTGAGCAGTTGCGCCTGTGCACTGGTGCGCGCGCGCCATTTGTAGACGGCGATGGAGTTTTTCCAGAAATATTTTTGCTGCGCGCTCATGCTGCGCGTGGCGATGTAGTGCTGGGCGACGCTGAAGGTCTGATCGAAGGTGGCAAGCGAGTCGCTGTTGGGCCAGTCGCTGCCGAAGTAGATGCGGTCTTCGCCGAACAGATCCCACATCTGGTCGAGTGAGGCCTTGTAGTAGCCGGCGTCGAGCTGGACCTGGCCGTCGACGCGATGGGTGATTTCAGACCCCTTTACAAAAATGTTGGGGCGGTGCGAGAGCTCCGTGAGCGTGGAGTTGTAGGCCGCGATGGCCGTTGCGTCGGTGGGGATTTTTGCGTTGGGCAGGTGGTCGAGGACGATGCGCAGGTTGGGCACGCGATCGGAGACGGCGACGACGGCAGCCAGCAGGGCGGCGTCGGGATTGGCGGTTTCAAGCACCAGGCCGGCATCGGCCAGCAGCTTGAGGCCGGCGATGAAGTCGAGCTTCTGGGCAGCGGCGCCCATGTCGCGGTTCCACAGATTGCCGTAGCGGATGCCGAGGAAGAGCGGGCTGCGGTGCAGGTGATCAAGGGTCGCGGCGAAGTCGGGCGCGTCGGGAACGAGATCGCCGATGAAGCCGAGCATGATGGGATTCTGCTCGGTGACATCGAGAAGCCAGAAGTTGTCGATGAGCCATGAACTGCACTCGATGGCGATGGCGCCGACGACGCCGTGCGGCGCAGCGAGGCAGGCGTAACGCGGCGGCAGGGACGGATGGTAGAGCACGCTGTCGGTCTTTTCAGGCCAGGGAATGCCGCCGGGGCGAGTGGGATCGAAAAGGTGAATGTGGCCATCGACGACGGGCATGGATGCGCCGAGGGCGTGCAGCATGGGAGCGGCCGCGGAGGCGGCGGCCAGGATGGCAACGGACTTGAGCATTTCGCGTCTTTGCACGGCGATTCTCCTTGGTAGAGACTATTTCATCGATACTGCGTTTGCATATCGGCGCAATGGCTACTTCGACGCCACGGACTGGTTCGGCGGATACAACAGAAATGAGAACAGCCTCTACTCTTATCAGCAGGACATCGGTGGCACATTGGGCATGCCGCTCGCATTCTGGAGTCGAGAGCAAACGCAAAGCCGAACGCAGTTGTTTGGATCGTACGAAGAGATGCCCACGGGCCGACGATGCCTGCACAGCGGCGATTGGAACGCACTGGCCGCCTGCGTCCGGGGCATGTCGCAATGCAATTCGCCCAGTTGCGATGAGCTGATTGAATACGAGATGCCTGACCCAACCGCGCTTTGGTCGTTGCCGCTCGATGCAGGATCCGCCGACAGAAGGCAAATTGGGGATCGGTACTGGGAAAACGCCCCAGGGTCCGGGAACGGGGTCGTGCCTGGCAGAACAGCCATCGACAGAAAATCGAGTGCCGGCTTCTATTGTGGCTCGACCTACAGCGGCTCCACGAGGTGATGCGCGATGGCGAACAGCGCCAGTTCCAGACGCGTTGAAACGCCGGTCTTGTCGAAGATGTTGGAGAGGTGCCGCTTGACGGTTTCTTCGCTCAGCGTAAACTGTTTGGCGATGTCGCGGTTCGAGCAGCCTTCCACGATGCAGCCCACCACCTCCAGCTCGCGCGGCGTCAGGCCATAGGTTTTGCGCTGCGGCACCACCGCCTGCTGCATCAGGTCGTGCAGCGCGCTCACCAGGTTTACCACGCGCTTGCCGCCGATCCAGTAATCGCCGTTGAACACGGTGCGGATGGCGGTTTGCAGGTGGCTGGCGAGCGCATCTTTGAGCACAATGCCGCGCGCGCCAATATGCAGCGCTTCAATGATCTGCTGCGTGGTGATGGTGGAGGTGAGCAGCAGAATCTTCACGGTCGGCGTGCCGTTCATGATGGCGCGCATCGCCTCCAGGCCGGGCAGGCGCGGCATCTGCAGGTCAAGCAGCAGAATGTCCGGCTCCAGCTCAAGGGTCTGCGTAATGGCTTCGTCGCCGTCGGTGGCATCGCCGACAACGTCAAAGCCTTCATTCTCCGACAGCATGTTGCGGACGCCGATGCGAACTACAGGATGGTCGTCGGCCAGTACAATGCGGATGGGCTTGTCCACGGGATTGGCTATCCTCCAGCGCGTTGCAGTAAATTACAGCTTGAATTCAACATCCAGCATACGCTGCAGGTTTTGTGCCGCGGCGCGTAAATCGGCCAGGATGTGGGTGCTGTTATCTGGTTGGTTAACGGCAACCTCCAGCCCACCGGCCTCGATAGCCGCTCCCAGGCGTGCCAGCTGCGCCGCGCCGGCCATGGCGCTGCCGCCCTTGATGGAGTGGCCAATGCGCCGCGCTTCCGCCCAGTCCTGTTTGGCTACGGCCGCTTTCAGCGCACCGGTGCGGCGCTCGAGGTCGGCCAGAATTGCATCGAAGATCTGGCGCAGTGCCGCGCCCGGCATCATCTGCCTTAGCTGCGCCAGCGTCTCCGGATTCACAACAAGTTCTGCCGGGTCCAGCCCACCGGCAGGCTTTGGATGGGCTTCGGCTTCCTGCTTGGCAATCAGACGCGTGAGCGCTTCCGGCGCGAAAGGCTTGAGCAGAAAACCATCGGCAGCGGCCACCACATCATCTCCCGTGCCGCTGGCGCTGATCACGTAGATGCGCGCCTGGATCTTCGCGGTCTGGCACTTCGCGCGCAGCTTCTTGATCAGCTCAAGCCCGCTCACCCCAGGCATTTGCGCATCCATCAGGATGATGCCTGGCTCGCACTCCCGCCCCGCGAGCAACTCCAGAGCCGACGCGCCGTCCTCGGCGGTGTGCACCGAATAGCCGCTCATGGTCAGCATGGTGGCCATCACCTCCCGGCTCACCATGTCGTCGTCGATGAGCAGCACCGTGGGCAGATCCTGCTGGGAGATCACTTCGAGCATGGATACAGTGTGCCACCGGCGCGCGGCTGGCAAGGGAAATTTGAGCGGTGGGAATCCAATCAGTGATGAGAGGGCGGCGCAAGGCAGGCACCAGCCGCCGGCCATCGGGAGCCGCAACCTGGCCTTCACGAGCAGAGCCTGGAGCGCTGCAACTCCGCCGGCGCTGCTGGATTCGGCACGGTTCAATTTTGCGCAGCCATGGATTCGGTGGGCTCGTATTCTTGAAGCGCATGAGCAGGTTTGGAAAGCAAATCAAAGACGCTTTGAAGATTGCCGGGCCCGGGATTATTACGGGCGCCGCGGACGACGATCCGTCTGGCATTGCAACTTACACGCAGACCGGCGCGCAGTTCGGCTATGGGCAGCTGTGGACGGCGCTGTTGATCCTTCCGATGCTGGTTGCCGTGCAGGAGGCATGCGCGCGCATTGGCGCCGTGAATGGAAAAGGCATTGCCGCGGTGGTGAAGGAACGGTACAGCAGGAAAGTGCTGTATGGAATGCTGGCGCTGATTCTGGTGGCCAACACCATCAACCTGGGCGCCGATCTGGGCGCCATGGGCGCAGCGGCGCAACTGATTGTGCCTGTCAACTTCGCGGTCCTGGTGCTGTTTTTCACGGCGGCAATTTTGATTCTGGAGATCTTCACCGGCTACAAGACGTACGCGAGAATTCTGAAGTGGCTTTGTCTCGCACTGTTGTCGTATGTGGTTACCGTGTTCCTTGTGAAGGAGCCGTGGGGAACGATTCTGCGGGCCACATTTGTTCCTCACATCGAGTTTACGCCCGAATTTTTCTTCATTATTACCGGCGTGATCGGCACCACGATTTCGCCGTACATGTTTTTCTGGGAAGCTTCAGAAGAGGTGGAAGAGGAGCGCAGCAAGGGCCTGATCCGCAATGGGAGGCCGGCGATCACGAGGGGGTTCATGAAGCGGCTCAGGATCGACAACTTTCTGGGTATGCTGTCCTCGCAGATTGCGGCATGGTGCGTGATTGTGGTGGGCGCGACGGTGCTGCATGCGAATGGAGTGACGCATATCGACAGCGCGGCGCAGGCCGCAAAGGCGCTGGAGCCGCTGGTGCACAGCTTTCCCCATGCGGGGTTTCTGGCGGAGTTGATCTTTACGATTGGGATTCTTGGAGTGGGATTTCTGGCGGTGCCTGTCTTCTCGGGATCGGCTTCGTACGCGCTTTCAGAGGCGCTGGACTGGAAAGCCGGTCTGAACCTGAAGCTGAAACGGGCACATGGATTCTATGGCGTGATTACGATTGCGACCCTGGTTGGATTGATGATCAATTTCATCGGCATCAATCCGATTCAGGCGCTGGTGGTGACGGCGGTGATCAACGGGGTGGTGGCGGTGCCGCTGATTTTTCTGGTGGCGCGGATTGCGCGCAACAAGGAGATCATGGGCGAGTATCGCAGCGGGGTGCTGTCGAACGTGCTGGTGTGGGCTACGTTTGTGTTTGTGGGAGGGGCCGCGGTGGCGATGTTCATAACCATGAGATTTTGATTGCGAGTCAGTCAACGCAGCCGGCCCATCCAGGAATGACTCGATAGAGCAACGGATCGTTCCTCGTCGTAGCCAACTCAAGTGCAGGTTCGATTGGGAGCGGAGTATTGGCGTCGTCCCTCCGGGACTTGGGATGAATTGTTGGTTTCGCTGCGGCGGATTAGGAAATACTGTATCCCAAGAGCAGCAAACTGAAGTCGGCGCGACCCCAAGGAGCGGCGACCTTGCACGCCATTTAAGACGGCTACATATTTTCTTAATCCGCCTTAACTCCACGCTGAAGCGGGGCGTATAACCATTGCGCCTTCGGCGCGGGTCGCTAAGTTCATTCACTTCTTCCGAGTGTCCTGAGTCTGAAATTCATTCAACAATTGCATTGTCATCCTGAGCGTAGCAAGCCGCGCCGCTTGCGGCTTGCGGAGTCGAAAGCCTGCCCTGAGCGCAGTCGAAGGGGACCTGCATTTGTTCTGTAAGGAACTTCAGACTCACCAAACTATTGTGGTGTCGCGAAGGTTCATGGCATAAAAAAGCAGCCGCAGATCCTTCCCTTCGTTCAGGATGACTGCATCGATTTTGGGCCAGGATTCCTGGGACAGAGCGGCAGGTCCCTTTGAGGGCTGCCCGCAAGAAAGCCTCCGGCTGCGGGAGGATACTTACTCGATCGCGGCGGGCACTTCATGCAGCCAGCCCGGCGCCTTCAGCAGTTCGCGGGGACGGGAACCGTCGGCCGGACCGACCAGGCCATCGCGCTCCATGAGGTCGATCAAGTGCGCGGCGCGGCCATAGCCGATTCTCAGCCTGCGCTGCAACAGCGACGTGGAGGCCTTGCCGAATTCGAACACCAGCTGCACGGCGTCGTTGAAGAGCGGATCGTTCTCGTCGGGGTCGGCGTTGGAGCCATCGGCAGAGACGCGCTCGTCCTTGGGTGACTCGAGGAAGCCCTCGACGTATTCGGCCTGGGCTTGCGCTTTCCAGAAGCCGACGACGGCTGCGGTCTCCTTCTCGCTCACATAGGGCGCGTGCAGGCGCATCAGGCGGCTGGTGCCGGGGGGAAGGAAGAGCATGTCGCCGCGGCCGAGCAGCGCCTCTGCTCCATTGGTGTCGAGGATGGTGCGCGAGTCGACCTTGGTGGCCAGGCGGAAGCTGATCCTCGTGGGCACATTGGCCTTGATCAGGCCGGTGATGACGTCGACCGAGGGGCGCTGCGTGGCGAGAATGAGATGAATGCCGACGGCGCGGGCCATCTGCGCCAGGCGGGTGATCGACTCTTCAACGTTGGCGCGGTCGAGCATCATCAGGTCGGCCAGCTCATCGATGATGATGACGATGAAGGGCAGCGGCTCGTTGTTTTCCTCTTCATCGAAGAGCGAGGGCATGGGGTTGTCGAATAATTTGTTGTACTGGTCGATGTTGCGCACGCTGCGGCTGGCCAGCAGCTTGAGCCGGCGCTCCATTTCGCGCACCGCGTTGCGCAGCGCGTTGGCCGCCAGTTTGGGCTCGGTGATGATGGGCGTGAGCAGGTGGGGAATGCCCTCGTACATGCCCAGCTCCACGCGCTTGGGATCGACGAGAATGAGCCGCACCTGCGCCGGCGTGGTGCGAAACAGCAGGCTCATAATCATGGCGTTGATGGCCACCGATTTGCCGCTGCCGGTCGAGCCGGCGATGAGCAGGTGGGGCATGGTGGCCAGGTCGGCGGGGACGATGCGGCCGTTGATGTCCTTGCCCATGGCGATGGTGAGGCGGCCTTTGGAGCGGGCAAAAACCTCCGACTCGAGCACGTCGCGCAGGTGAATGGTTTCGCGATCGTGGTTGGGCACCTGGATGCCGACCGTCGATTTTCCCGCCATGCGCTCGATGAGGATGGACTCGGCGCGCATGGCCAGGCACAGGTCGTCGGCCAGGCCGGTCACGCGCGAGTATTTGACGCCGGCTTCGGGCTTGAACTCGTAGGTGGTAACCATGGGGCCGGTGTTGATCTGCACCACCTGGCCGCGCACATCGAACTCACCGCATTTCTCTACCAGCTTGCGGGCCTCTTCGCGCAGCATGTCTTCCTTGACGGCCTGCGGCGCCTCGCCGGCGTTGAGCAGGGTGCTGGGCGGCAGCTTGAAGCCGCTCACGTTTTTGGGAGCCACGGTGGCGGTACGCACTTCGGCGTCGGCGCGGCCGTGGATGGCGATGGGCTCCGACGCGCGGGTGCGCAGCGCTGCTGCTACGGGCTGCGGCTCATGTCTCGCAGGGCTCGCGGGCTCCCAGGCCTCAAAGGCGAGCGCGGGCGCGGCGGCAGGTTCGGGCCGTGCTGCCGCCCGAATCGGAGTGGGAACGGCTTCTAGCCCTGCCGAGCGTAGCCGTTGGATGGGAACGCCGGGCTGCGGTGTGGGAGCTTCTGTTTCACTGCGCTCCCAGATGCTGGCTCTGCGCGTCTCGGCCACGGGAGCTTCGTCGGCCGCGGGCACGGGCGCGCGCTGATAGGCGGGCACGTCGTCAATCGGGTTGGGGTCCAGATACTGCTCGCTGGCGCGGTTGCGCCGGAACAGGTTGGCCAGGCGGCTGGGCCGCGCCGCCTCCACGTCGAGCTCGTCTGCCTGCCGGTCGCCGCGCTGGGCCATCGCTTCGGCCTTGCGCTCGGCGCGCTCCTCACGCCAGTTGCGATAGCGGTCGCTCCACGCCATCACATGAATCCAGCGCTCCTCAATGGACTCCTTCAAGGCCCAGAAGCTCACCGCGGAAGCAAAGTAAAGCCCGGCTCCCGCCAGCGCGCCGGCCACCAGCCAGGCGCCCTGAATATTGATGTAGCCAACCAGCAGGGCAGCGATGAGCCGGCCCACCACGCCTTCCACCGGAAGCAGATGAAGCCAGTGCCAGTGCCAGGGCAGCAACCCGAAAACCGCCGGCAGAAACAGCAGTGCCAGCAGCGTTCCGGTCCAGCGCAGCCAAGCCGAACCGCCGGGCCGCGAGTGCATCCACGTCCAGCCCAGGCCGCCCATCCACAGGGGGAGCAGAAATGCGGTCAGGCCCAGGGATTGGAGCAGCAGGTCGCCCAGCCAGGCGCCGAACAGGCCCACCCAGTTCTGTACAGCGTGAGGGCCGGATTCGCCCGAGGCGGTGTTGAGCGAGGGGTCGGAGGCGTGCCAGGTGGCCAATGCGAGAAGCAGGAGCAGCGCGACGAGCGTGAGCAGCACCCCGAGAAACACGTTCAGGGGACGGCTCCGCGTGGGCGAAAGGACGATGGAAATGGGCTTCATGGCTTGGACGCTCCCGCAATTTGGTGCCCCGGAATCTGCCGCGAGCGAGCCAAATGAGCGGACAAAGAGTCCCAGAGCAGTCTTTATTATCCTGGGGCGGGCGGTCGATTCCGGCCAAAAACGGGTTGGGGGAACCTGACTAGGGACTAGGAAACAGGGAATAGGGATTAGGGAACAGGGAATAGAGAATCGGGAACAGGGAAGAGGGAACAGGCTTAGAATTTGAAGTGAGGACGGCAGCGATGAGCGACGGGCGCGAGGAACGCGAGGAGCAGGAAAAACGGCGCGAGCAGGAGTCGTGGAAGGAGCGCGAGGACGCCCTTGACCGCGCCCGCGACGACCAGTGGGTTCCGGAGCGGAAAGAGTCATAAAGCTACAAGGGGCGATGGGAATTTTCGGAGGGAGCAGGGGGTTTCAACGCCCCTGAAAAAAGGCGAAAGGGCTGAGCCTTCAGGCCCTAGCTGGCAATGAATCTGGCGCCCCAGATCAGCAGCGCAATGCCCAGAATGATCCGATAGAGCGCGAAGAGGGCGAAGCCGTGCTTGCGCACCCAGCCCAGGAACCACTCCACCACCCCCAGCGCCACAATGAACGAGACCACCAGGCCGATCAGCAGGACGATCCAGCGCTCGGAGTTCATCACCACGTGCGCGGCGGTTCCGGCAGCCTGCGCGGCCTTGGAGGGGTGAATCTCCTTGAGCAGGTCCCAGACCGTGGCAGCGATCATGGTAGGGATGGAAAGCAGAAAGCTGAAGGCCAAGGCGGTGGGCCGGTCGAGCGAGACCAGCTGCCCGGCGGCGATGGTGGACATGGAGCGCGAAGTGCCGGGGAAGATGGCCGAAAGCGACTGGCAAAGGCCGATCCAGATGGCCTGAAAGAGGGTCATCTGCTCGATGTCGGTCACGTCGGGATCGCGGCGATCGGCCCAGGCGTCGATCACCCACATAATGATGCCGCCCACGAGCAGCGCCACCGCCATCACCCAAATGCTGCCCAGGTGCTTGTCGCTCCACTTGTGCAGCGGCAGGGCCACGGCCGAGGTAAAGGCGAAGGCGATCAGCGTAAGCGAGATGGGGTGGTTGAGCACGGTGCGGTCGCCGTTTTCGCCGCGGGGAAAGGTGCGGATGAACTCGACGATGCGGCCCAGGAAGAGCAGCGTCAGCGCCAGGATTGCGCCCAACTGGATGACGATGGTGTACATCTTCCAGTAGGCGTCATTGAGGTCGATCTTCATGAGCCCTTCGGCAATGCGGAGATGGGCGGTGGAGCTGACCGGCAGAAACTCGGTCAGACCTTCCACGATGCCGAGCAGGACGGACTGAAGATAGGGATTCAAGATGCCTCCATGGATGCGATGGGCGCGGCGCCTCGGGCTGCAAGGATGGCGCGGCTGAGGTGCAGAAGATGTCGAGGTCTATTAAGAAGAATACCTCACGGCTGCGCGACGCCGGCGCAATCTCAGGTATTGTGTGTCTGCTCCTGCGTTCTCACCTCGTACGTCAGGCCGTAGCTGATTCGGTAGGGAACCGTCATCTGATTGCCGCCTGAGAGATAGAGGCGCTCGCCGCTGCGGACCCTGCGCTTCCACACCACCTGGTAAATTACGGATGATTTAGGCCCGACGGAGAAGGTGAGGGTCTGGCTTTCGGTCACGGTCTCGCCGATTTTCAGGCCGGTCTGTTGCGAAACCTGCGCCTCGATCTCGGCTTTGATTGCCGAAAATAGGGTGAGGCCGGCAGTGCCCGTTACCTGGGTGGTGGTGTCAATGGAAAGTTCGTTAGTCGATTCCCGCGAGACCTGGTGCACAGAGGTAAAGGTCTCGTCGCCGAAGCGATTATCGAGAGGATAATCTTCGGTGCCGACAACTTCTTCCGACTCCAGCACGCCGACTTCCCTGACAAACTGGATCTGAGCTGGCGCTGCGTGTCTTTCTACCGCGGCCGCCGCGCCACGCGGTGGAATTTCAGCACCGTCCATGAGCAGAACCAGGGCGCCCATCAGGCCGAATCCATGGATATTGAGCTGGAAGGAATGACCCTGGTGCTGGAAGGATCCAATGTCCCCCAGCAGAACAAACAGCTGCGACGATAGCAACCGCTCGCCGTCCCAGGCGATGCTTAGCTTGGCGCCCAAGAGGCCGCTGTCGATATCCGCGTTAACGGCATGGGCGCCGTCCTCGGTCTGAACCGTCCAGTCTCCGCGCATGCCGACCCCCGACCCGAACGAATCATAAAGCATATGGCGGAGGATGCCAAGAAGCCGCTCACTCCAGGTCGATGCCGTAGACCGGCACGTTCTGGTCGAGCTTGAAGATGAGTGCGCCGGCGCGCCAGGCGTAGTCGGTTTGCGGAAACTTGTCCTTGAGCCGCGCGGCCAGGTCGCGGGCGTGGCTGTGGGCTTCCTCCGACTTTTTGTCGTTGCCGTCGGCGTTGAACATGTCTTTGAGCACCGCCTGTCGATAGACCGCCAGATAAAGCGCCTGGGCTGTGCGCGCGCCGTCAGGGTACTCGGCGGCGTATTTCTCGTAGTCGCCGGACTCGCGCTCCGGGCACTTTTCCGAGCCCTGCCAGTCGCCGCAGAGCTTGTTATCGATCAGCTCGAAGGCGGCCAGCGCGGCCTGGCGGGTGTGCGGATAGAGCTTGACGACCTGGCGGAGCGCGTCTTCGTCCATCTGATCGTGCAGATCGGGGTCGCGCTCCTTGGCCGAGGGACGGGTGGCGGCGTCGGCCTTCTGGACTTGCCACAGGTCGTCGGCGGCGCGCCAGGCGGCCTCGGGCACGAGCGGCGAGTTGGGGAACATTTCAACCAGACGGCGGTAGAGCAGGCGGGCGCTGGTGGCCGCGTTGGCGGGGCCGCGCGGATCGGAGGCCAGCACCTCCTGGTTGGCGGCGGCGCCCATCAGGATCTGGTCGCCGTTGGGCGTGGACTCGATGACGATGCCCTTGGCCTCCATCCAGCCGGAGACCGGGGGCGGGGTGTCGTCGGTGCCGAAGGTAGGGGTGTCTTTGTCGTGGAGCAGCTCAATGTCGGTGTTGGCGTAGACGCGCAGCCACGGTCCGCTTTTTTCGGCAACCACCAACTCACGGCCGATCTGCACGCGGTCGATTTTTTGCGAGCTGGTGTCGGGCGCGACATAGAGGATGGTGATGCGCAGCGCGGTGGCGCGCGGGCCGGCGAGGGGCTTTTCCAGGTTCGACTTCTTCTGCGCCGGCGCGGCGAGTGCGACGCAGAGAAGGACTGCCATGAGGGCGAAGTGAGTGCGCATGTTCATCCTTGCATGCTTCATATTCATTGGACGCCAGACGGGGCTTCGGTGAGCACATCGGCCAGCAGCGCGGGGTCGACATTGCCGCCGCTGACTACGGCCACGGCGGTTGTATAGGGCGGCAACTCGGCGCCGTGGAAGAGCAGCGCCGCGGCAGCGACCGCGCCGCTGGGCTCGGGAACCAGGCGTGTTGCGGCCACAATGGCGCGCATGGCAGCGCGGATCTCCGCTTCGGTGACGGTGATGATGCCGTCGACAAAAGCCTGGATGTGCGCGAAGTTGAGCTCGCCCACCGATTGGGTGCGGAGGCCATCGGCAATCGTCCGGCTGGTCAACTCCGCGGCCCAGGTCACGATTGCGCCGGTGCGAAAGCTTTCCGCGGTGTCGCCGGCGAGCTCGGGTTCGACGCCATAGACGCGGGTGCGCGGGCTGAGTTGCTTGACGGCGGCAGCGACTCCCGAGAGCAGGCCGCCGCCGGAGACGGGCGCCAGAACCAGGTCGACGGCAGGCAGCTCTTCGACGATCTCCAGCCCGCACGTGGCCTGGCCGGCGATGATCTGGCGGTCGTCGTAGGGCGGGATGACGACGTAGCCGTGCTCACGGACCAGCTGGTCGGACTTGGCGAGGCGCTCGCTCGAAGCTACGCCGACATCGACGATCTCCGCGCCCATGGCCAGCGTGGCGGCGCGCTTGATGGCGGGTGCGTTCGAGGGCATCACGATGACCGCCTTTGCGCCCACTTCGCGAGCCGCGTAGGCCACGCCCTGTGCGTGGTTGCCGCTCGAATAGGTGATCACGCCGCGGGCGATCTCTTCCGGCGTGAGCTGGAGAATTTTGTTGGCCGCGCCGCGGATCTTGAACGCGCCGATGGGCTGGAGCGACTCGGCCTTGAGGTAGATTTCCTTTTGCGTACCGTGGCCGGAGAGGCCGGGGAACGGAGCGCGCACCAGCGGCGTGCGCACGGCGATGTTCGCGATGCGTGCGGCAGCGGCGCGGATTTCTTCGACGGAAACGAGGGATGGCCCCATGATTCGATTATCCGCTATGAGCCGCCTGCGGTAGGGCAGGCTCTCGGTGAGAGCTTTTTATTTGCGATACAATGAATACACGTATTCACTGCGGAGGTGATTATGGCAACTTCAATCAGGCTCGCGCCGGAAATTTCGGACCGGCTGGATCGGCTGGCGACAAAGACGGGGCGTACAAAGGCCTTCTATCTGCGGGAGATCATCGAAAGCGGAATCGGCGAAATGGAGGATTACTACCTGGCTGCCGAGACGCTGGAGCGGGTCCGCAAGGGCAAGGAGCGTGTGCACTCCGCGGCTCAAGTAAGGAACGACCTTGGCCTGGACGATTGAGTACGCCGAGACCGCGAAGAAGCAACTGCGCAAGCTGGACAAACTCGCCGCGCGGCGGATTCTCGACTTTATGGATGAGCGCATTGCTCCGAGCGACGATCCGCGCACGTTCGGCAAAGCTCTCAAGGGTTCGCTTGGCGATCTGTGGCGCTACCGCGTGGGCGACTATCGCGTCCTTTGCGACATTCAAGACGGAGTGCTGACGGTTCTGGTTTTGCAGATTGGGAACCGCCGGGAAGTCTATCGGTGAAGCGGTGCCTTTTCTTCAACACAGAAAACCTGCGTAAGAGCCCAGGTCTCAAAATCGGAATCTGGGCTCTCCGGATTTGTCGCTGAATGGAGCTGCCCGCGCTCAGATTTCCAGAATGACCGGCATGATCATGGGCCGCCGTCCAGTCGTCTTCTGGATCAGGCGCTTCAACTCGGCGCGGACTTTTTCCTTCACCATGCCGTAGTCGGCCTTCTGCTCGGTGCTCAGGCCGTCTAGCGTTCTGAGAACCAGCTCGCGGGCCTGGTCGGTGATGTCTGCGCCGCCAAAGCCGCGCATGATGACCTCCGGCTGCTGCGGTATCTTGCCCGTCTTCTTGTTGATGGCCAGCACTGCAAGGACGATGCCGTCTTCGGACAGAATGCGGCGGTCCTTGATGACAAGATCCTCAACTACATCGATTGAAGAGCCGGAGTCGATGAGGACGCGGCCCGCGGTAACCTTGTCCTTCTTGCGCGCGTTTTCCTTGTCGAGTTCCAGCACGTCGCCGTCTTCAATCACGATGGCGTGCTCGACAGCGCCCGTCTCCATGGCCAGGCCGGCGTGGCGGACGAGGTTGCGGTAGTCGCCGTGGATGGGGATGAAGAACTTGGGGCGGACGAGATTGATGAGCAGGCGCTGCTCTTCCTGCGCGCCGTGTCCGCTGACGTGAATCAGTCCGTTGGACCCGTCGTCGCAGATGACGTTGGCGTCGCGGCGGTAAAGGTGGTCGATGACGCGGAAGATGCTCTTCTCGTTGCCGGGAATGATGCGCGAGCTGAGGACAACGGTGTCGCCCGCGTCAATGTGCGCGTGCTTGTGGTTGTCGACCGCGGCGCGTGACAGCGCGCTCATCGGCTCGCCCTGCGTGCCGCTGATCAGGATCATCAGCTGCTCGGGCGAGAAGTCGCGCATCTGGCCGGGATTGATGACCAGGCCCGGGGGAATCTCGATGTAGCCCAGGTCCTGCGCAATCTCGGTCGAGTCC
>Ga0182030_10013025_pt1 | contig 16596 bp, 16 predicted proteins | sample 812S3MmetaG_FD_121299 | JGI IMG/M metagenome (GOLD analysis project Ga0182030, IMG submission 121299) | Permafrost microbial communities from Stordalen Mire, Sweden - 812S3M metaG (Illumina Assembly) | ecosystem: Environmental > Terrestrial > Soil > Wetlands > Permafrost | place: Sweden...
GCCCGGCCCACAGCTCGAGCGGCGTCGACGAGGGGTGCGGGGAGTGGGTCGGCCTTGGCATACAGAACGCCGTCGAGCAAACCTACGACGTCGAGGTCAGCTGTGGGTCGCTCGCTCAGGCCAAGGAGGAGCAGAGCGCTGCCACCCGCGACAAGAATGCCCATGCTGACGTTCCGGCTCTTCATGGTTGCTCCCAGGGTGGCCAGGGCCTCCTCCAGGTTGTCGGTTCCAAGCCACAGCGAGTGTACAACACGCTCGTATCGAGCAGACAACATACTCATTCGGATGACGAGGTCTCACGCCGCGACAGGTAGCGGACGTGCTCGGCGTGTCCCAGCCAACACTGTCCGAACGCGAGCACCAAGACGCTGAGCTGGCCTTGTCGACCCTCCTCGCTTACGTCCGTGCCCTAGGCCCCTAGGTTCTAGACTCGGGTGTCGATGGCTGCTGTCACCCACACTGGGACATGGACCGAGGCCGATCTGGCGGATCTTCCCGACGACGGACTGCGCCGCGAGCTGCTGGAAGGAGCGCTGATCGTGAACCCTCCCCCGAGTGGCCGCCACCAGTTGCTTACCGGGGACCTGGTTCACCGGCTACGCGCCGCGGCGGGTGGGGACCTAGCGGTCGTCGAGGGGTTGGGCGTGAGGGTGCCCGGCGGTACCGTGCTGATCCCCGACATCGTGGTAGGGGACCGGCAGGCGGTCATCGAGGCCGGTTCAGGAATCTTGGACCCCGGGGACGTGGCCTTGGTGGTGGAGGTCGTGTCGCCCAGCTCGCACAGCATGGACCGCCTGACGAAGCCAACCCTCTACGCGGCGGCCGGGATCCCGGCTTACTGGCGGGTGGAGCTCGAGGAGGGGCCGGCGGTGCACGTGTACCGGCTCGACGCGGAGGCCTATGTGCCATCCGGCGTGGCCCGACCAGCTGAGCCGCTGGCGGTCGTTGTGCCGTTCGCGATGAGCGTCGAGGTCGACAAGCCGGAGTAAGCGACTTGCGGAACAGAGCCGCCGTGCTCGGGGCGGATCGGTCTTGGACATCGACGGCTTGGACCGAAAAGCACTGACCCCACTCAGATTCACGCACCAATTTCCGCGGAGGACCACTTAGCAACTTCACCCTTACCGCGTCGAGGTTGTGGAACTGCTGACCCGCTATGGCCTGAGTAACCCCCGTGTGTTCGGCAAGCGTCGCTCGCGGCCATGAGCGACCGGACAGTGATGTGGACCTGCTCGTCGATGTCGTTGCCGGTGTCGGACTGCTAACGCTCGGGCGGTTTCAGGCGGTCCTCGAACAACTTCTCGCCGCTCGTGTGAAGCTCGTTCGCGCGGGTGACCTCAAACCGTCGGTGGCAGCAGCGGTACTCCGCGATGCAGTGGCGTTGTGAGTCGTCGGCACCGTCAGCGACTCGATGACATTGCGGCCGCCGTCAAAGCGATCCACGGCCATCGCGACGGCGGCGATCGCTGTGACGGTTTGATTTTCGACGCTGTACGAGTCCGGCTGGTCGAGAGCGGCGAAGGCGCGGCACCCGGCGCGCTTTCCTAACGGGCTGGTCGGCGGGGTTGAGCACCGTGGTGCGGACCCGCCGCGATACGGCAGGCATATCATTAACCCCGCTCGTGGTCCGTCGGGCCGCTCGAGGACCCGTTGCTGCCAGAAATCGCGGGGTGTCCCCGGGTAGCGGGGCATCAAATGCACATGGAGGTGACCTTGGACGAGATCGTCACCGAAAACGAAGCTGTACACGTGCTCGGCGCCTTCGCTGACGGTGAGGGCCCGGGCCAGTTCGGCGGGTAGGACCCCCGATCGCCGCGGCTCCCTGTGGTGTCAGATCCCCTTCGGTGGCGTCCCCCTCGGCGTGCTTGCTCCACACAAAGCACGCGAGGCTTTTGTTACGCCGCGACAGTAGCGGCGTCGGCGCGCCGCGCGCTGCTGCGCCGGAGGTGGCGCAGAATGTCGGTCCGCAGACGCTCGCGGGCGACCCGGCGGTGTGACCACGCACGAAACTGGCAGTGAGAAACGTCATGGAGTTGGCAGTGTGATCGGTCACGAAAATGGCAGTAGACAGGAGGTCAGCAGGTTGATGAAGGACTCGTCGTCGGGCGAACTCTCAGCCGCGCTGGTTCCCGTCACCGGCTCCGAACTTGTGAATGCCACCCTCCTGCCCTCTGCGCTGCCGGTTCTGGTCGGGGATCTCTTCGACGGACGCTGGCAGCGCCTCGTCGGCGGCTGGTTGGCCCAGTACCGGCCCGTCACCGCGGCCGCTTACAAGACCGATCTCGGCGCCTGGGTCAGCTGGGCTGTCGCCCACGGCTTGACCTTGGCCACCGCCGGACCCGGCGACATCGGCACCTGGGTCCGCACCCTCGAAGCAGGCGGCGCCCGACCGGCTGGGATCGCCCGAAAACTCGCTGCCCTGTCGAGCTTCTATACGTGGGCCGTCGACGAGGACGTCATCGCCCGCTCCCCCATCGACCGGGTCCGCCGACCCCGAGTCGTCGACGACGCTCAACCCCTCGGACTCGACCGGGACCAAGCCACGCAACTTCTCCTCGACGCCGCCGAGGCCGGGCCCAGAGACCACGCCCTCATCTGCCTGCTCCTCCTCAACGGGCTACGTGTCTCCGAAGCCTGCTCGGCCCGCGTCGAGGACCTCGGTTCGGCCCGCGGGCATGTCACGATCCGGATCACCCGCAAAGGCGGACGCGAAGCCGTCATCCCCCTCGCACCCAGCACTGCCGACGCCGTCGCGGCCGTCAGCGCTGGCCGCACCACAGGCCCGCTGCTACGCGACTACAACGGACAGCCCCTCGACCGCCACGACGCCGCCCGCATCGTGCGCCGCCTCGCCCGGAGAGCCGGGCTACCCCCGACCAACCCCCATGCCTTGCGCCACGCTTTCGTGACCGCGGCACTTGACACGGGAGCACCGCTCAGAGACGTGCAGGACGCCGCTGGCCACGCCGACCCCCGCACCACGCGGCGCTATGACAACCCTCGGAAATTTCGTTAGACGCGGGACTTCCTGGTCAGGAGGGCGTGGGAGTTCCTGTTCAGGCGTGGTCGTACACACCCTGTGACCTGGGGGCTTGCGGTCTGATCCCATCTGATGCAGGATGCTTGCTCCTAACGCGAGAGGCCGGGCTGGATGGGACGTGGTGATCTCGCAGGTTCTGCACACCTGGAGCTGATCTCGGGCGTCGCTCACCTGCGCCCTGAGGATGCGATGTTCGAGGCCATGCTGCGAGGTTGGCGCGCCCAGCAGTCGGCTCGTGGGTTGCGGTTTGAGACGATCGAGGGCCGTGAGCAGTTGGTGCGTCGGTTCTTGGCGGAGACGAATGAGTATCCGTGGGGTTGGGGGCCTGCCCATGTGGAGGAGTGGATCCTGGCGATGAGCGGCGAGCGGCACCTGGCGGCGTCGACGATCCGCAGCTACCAGGTCGATCTTCGCCTGTTCAGCGAGTACATCACCGATGGCCGTTACGGCTGGGTGGCTGCTTGTGAGGAAGTGTTCGGTTCGGGCCGGCATCCGGTGGCGATCTTTCATGAGTGGAACTCGATCACTCATCTGGACGGGTATGAGGGCAGCCCTGAGGCTCGGCCGTTTTCCCGGGAGGAGTTGCAGGCTTTCTTCGATCACGCCGATGACCAGGTGGATCGCGCCGCCAGTTCGGGTCATAAGGGCGCGCTGACCGCGTATCGGGACGCGACGTTGTTCAAGGTGATCTACGGCTGGGGTTTGCGTCGCACTGAGACGTCGCGACTTGATCTGCTCGACTGGGGCCGCAATCCGGCCGCCCCGGAGTTCGGCCGTTTCGGTTCTTTGGCGGTTCGCTACGGCAAGGCCAAACCGGGTGGGCAGCCCCGGCGTCGCTCGGTCGCTTCGGTGATGGCCTGGGCGGTTGAGGCGGTGGCCGACTATGTCGACAACGTCCGTCCCCGTTTCGGGGTCGAGGACCATCCGGCGATGTGGGTGACCGAGCGCGGCGGGCGGATTCAGCCGGCAGAGATCAACGCCCGGTTCGTCGCCTACCGGGAAGCTTTGGGTTTGCCGGGCGAGCTGGTGCCGCACTCGTTGAGGCATTCTTATGTGACCCATCTCACTGAGGACGGCGCGGATCGTCGTTTCATACAGGTCCAGGTGGGCCACGAGTGCGACAGTTCCACTGCCATCTACACCCATGTGAGCGACGACTTCATGAACCGGGCGTTGCGAAAGGCGCTGTCGCGAGCTCTCGATGATGACGACGAGGAAGTGAGACCGGACTGATGGCGGCCAAGCTCGACTACCGCTGGCATCTGCGGGAGGTGATGGCGGTGAGGGGAATGTTCTCCACTACCGACCTGGTGGGACCACTGGCTGAGCGCGGGATCCATCTGTCCACCAGCCAGGTCTACCGCCTGGTGGTGGAACGCCCGGAGCGCCTCAGCCTCAAGATCCTCATGGCCCTGCTCGATATTTTGGATTCCTCCATGGACGAGCTGATCGAGCCGGTGGCGCCGGTGGCGGTGGCCAAGAAGACCAAAGTGGCGGGTGCAGACGCCGGGATCGGGGCTTTGCGCCCCAAGCGGGCGCGCATCGCCGACCCCCGATAGATGTCCACGCCGTCCTCGCCGGTCGTGGCTGACCCGGTCGGTTTCGTGGTCGGCGTGGTCTGTGCTTTCGATCCGAGCCTGTCGGCTTTGCTGGCCGGAGAGGCGGTGATGGCCGTGGCCCCGCGGCGGGCCACGGTTCGACGGCTGGCACGGGGGCTCGCGGAGCGGCCTGAGATCCTCGCCGACGGCCGCTCTCCGGCGCCTCGGGTTGTGGCGGAACTGCTGATGGAACTGCGTCGCGGAGGAGCGAGGACTATCTCGGCGCCGCGGTGCGCGGATTGTGACAAGGAGCTGCGCAGCTTCAGACGTCGAGGCGACGACTGGGTTTGCAGCGCGTGTGGGCCGGCCCGGGTGACATGCACGGCCTGCGGATCGCTTCGACGGGTTGGCTCTTTGGGTCGTGACGGCAAGCCGTTCTGTCACAGCTGCCCGCAGCTGGGAGACGATCCCGTCGCAACGGTCATCCGAGTTGTGACCGGGATCGACCCTTCCCTCGATCCGACTGTCGTGGCGGCTGCGGTTCTGGCCGTGACATCGCGGTCGGGACAGCGTCGCCAGCTGGCCTGGGCCCTCGAGGACCGTCCCGGCCTGCTCACCGGCGACGGCGCCGAAGCAAGGGTGCCGTCAGTGTTGCGTCTCATCGATGCGCTGGGCGCGGCCGGCTCGACCAGCGTGGTGCGCCCGGCCTGTCCGCACTGCGCGCGGGTGGTCAGGCTGTCGTGCATCCAGGACGGCCTCAGGATCTGTCGGGGCTGCCAGGCCCGTCTGCGGGCGGTGCCGTGCTCGCGCTGCTCAGCGGTCCGCGATCCCGCCACCCGTGACGACAAGGGGCGGCCGATCTGTCCGACCTGTTTTGTTCGCGACCCTGCCAACCAAGAGGTTTGCGCCGGCTGCGGCCGGCGCCGGCCCGTCAGCGTGCGCGGTCCCGACGGTCCGCGCTGTGGCAGCTGTCGGCGCGTCAAGGAGATGACCTGTTCGATCTGTGGTCGCGTCGGGTCAGCCGAGATCGCCAAAGCAACCGGCGAGCCGTGGTGTCTGACTTGTCAGAAGCGGTGGGCCCGTTGCGCTGGATGCGGGGAGGTCCGTCCCGTGCGGGGCGGCAACTGCGCCCGTCCTCTCTGCGCCACCTGCCCCAGATCGGAGACGTCGTTCTGGAGGGCGTGTCCGAACTGCGGTGAAGCCATCAAACTCACGACGAAGCCTTGCGTGCGCTGCGAGCTCAGCCACCACCTCCGCCAGCTACTCGCTCCGGCCGGCGGCAACATCGCCACCGAGTTGACCGCCCTCTACGACAACCTGGCCGGCGCCGAGCGACCCGACATCGTGCTCAGAGGGCTCAAGACCAGCACAGCGACCGTCGTCCTGGCCAACCTGGGAGCCGGACGCCTCGAGCTCACCCACGAGACCCTTGACGGGTTAGGCCGGACCAAACCTGTTGAACACCTACGCTCCGTTCTGGTTGCGACCGGGACACTGCCCGCTCGGGACGAGCAGATGGCCCGCCTGGAAGCCTGGATCGAGGCCACCATCAAAGCTCGCGCCGATCCCGAACATCAATACATCCTGCGGCGATACGCCGTGTGGCACCTGCTGCGACGACTGCGGCGGCGAGTCCGCGACAAACAGACCACCCACGGTCAGGCCATCGCTGTCAAACGTCACCTGCAGGCCGCGATCGCTCTGATCGACTCGCTGGCCGATCTCGGTGTCGACCTGGCCTCAGCCGATCAAGGCCACCTCGACGCCTGGCTCGTCTCCGCCGCCGCCACCCACCAGACCGAAGTCGGCCACTTCATTCGCTGGGCCGGAACCCAAAAGCTCACGAAACTGCAGCTGGCCAGAACCCGCTGGGCCGGGCCGTCGGGAATCATCGACGGCGACAGACGCTGGGACCAGGCCAGCTGGCTGCTCAACGACGACACCATCAACACCACCGACCGTGTCGCCGGACTGCTGGTCCTCCTCTACGCCCAGCGCGTCACCACCTCGCGAAACTCACCCTCGCCCACATAGAACCCTCCCCGGACGGCCTCCGACTACGCCTCGGCGCTCGACCCCTCGTTTTGCCTCAACCCCTCGACGAGCTCATCGGTCGCCTCATCGCCACCCGTCACGGCCACGCCACCGTCGGCGAAACAGGAACTTCGCCGTGGCTCTTCCCCGGCGGCCAACCCGGCCGGCCCATCAGCGCCGCCCGCCTCGCCGAACGCCTCCGGCACCTAGGAATCCCCGCCAGCACGGCCCGCACCGCCGCCCTGATGCAACTCGCCACCGAGCTTCCCGCCGCAGTCATCGCCAAAATGCTCGGCCTGCACATCAAAGTCGCCGTCGAATGGCAGAAAGCGGCCAGCGGAGACTGGACCGGCTACGCAGCCGACTACAGCCGCGACAACCCAGGCCGCTCCTGACACGTCATCCTTCGCTGACGAACCCCCGTTATCAGAATCCGGGAATCTGATGGATGACCCAGCTGGTCGCGGCCATCATGGGGGGGGTGGACTTGATCGAACTTGCTCGAATCGTCGACGACGCCCTCGCAGCGGCGCGGCGCCTCCCGTCAGGAGAGGAGTACTGGGACCTGCTTGGCAAGACGACGGGGGTCGGCTCGGTGGCGGCCGATCTCGCGCTCGGGATGCTCAGATCGAACGATTCCGTAGTCCGTGCCACTGGCTGCGACCTTCTCGGGGCGGCATGCAACGGAAACGGTGAGCCCCATCGTTGGGCGGCCACGGCGCTGGTCGATCTCGCCGCGAGCGAAACCAGTCGAGAAGTCGTAAGGTCGATTGCCGGCGCTCTGGAGCACGTCGCTGACCTGTCTGCCATCCCACTGCTGGTGGAGCTTGCCTCCTATGACGACTCTGACGTCCGCCGCAAGGTGGCCCTGGCGTTGCCCGCAGCGATGACCGACCACTGTGATGACGCAGCTGTTGAGGCGTTGATCCGGTTGAGCAGGGACCCCGATGCGGCGACCCGAAATTGGGCGACATTCGGTCTGGGACGCCAGGTCGGAGTGGACAGTGCCGAGGTCCGCGAGGCCCTGTGGGCGAGGACCGACGACAAGGATCCAGACGTACGCGAAGAAGGGATCTGCGGACTCGCCCGGCGCCGGGACCGCCGGATGCTGCCGTTGGTCGCGGATCTCCTCGCAGCCGGCGACGCCCACAGCTGGCTGTTCGATGCTGCTGCTTGGCTCGGCGACGAGTCGCTAGTGCCGCTACTCGAGGAATACGACGTCGCCGTCGTCGAACGGGCCATGCGGGAATGCGTCCCCGCCAGGGTTGGGGCGCGCGACGTGGCGTGTCGAGATCTGCTCAGACTCGTCCAGACCGCCCTCGACGATCAAAGACCAGGCCTGATCGCCGCGGTGTTCTGCGATCGTCTCGATTATGCGAGCCCATTTCTGCGCATCGGCGGTGATAACGATCGGGTCTGGTTCGTCGAGACGCTCCTTGAAGCGGTCAATGGGGACCCTGCAGCAGCCGCCGACCGGGTCATGGAGCAGTTGTAGACAGTGGTTGAGACGGACCATCAGGGGTCACCCGGCGGGACGAGTGTAGAACTTCTATTCCAGTTAAGGGGACGGGACCTGGCGCCGGGTGACATCACGGCTCAGACGGGCGTGCAACCCTCCCGAACCTTCCTGGTCGGTCAGAGGCCGGGCCGGGCGGCCGCTGAGGTCGCTGCGTGGAGTGGCGGAGCGGTTTGTCGACCGACCAGGACATCGAGCCACTGATGGCAAGGATGATCGAAATCCTCGGTCCACACCGGGCCGTCTTTCGCAGGGAGGTCGACCGAGGCGCAGACGCGACACTGACCGTCGTGGGCGAGGTCTGCGGCTCGGTCCTGGCCACTGCCGAGGAGGCCGACCGCCGCGGGTATGCGGTCTTCGAGGGCCGCCCGTTCGAGCCGTTCTTCGCCGGTGACCGAATCGGGATCTCCCTTGATCTCGACGTGGTCGAATTCCTGTCGTCGGTCGGATGCTCGTTCGAAACACACATCGACGTCGCCCTCGACCGGAATCAGACGCCCCGAGCGTGACGGCTGAAAGGAGTGCCAAAAAGGAGAGCGCCGCAGCCGGTGCTCAACCCGCCAGGCCACTCCTGACACATCAACCGTCGTTGACGACCCGAACCCCGTTATCCACAGAATCCCGGTTATCCACCCTTCCCCCCAGACCCCCCATCCACAACCACTCCAACAGTTCTGATATCCCACTGCCCCATAGCGCTCCCGCTACAACCTCGACCGCCACCCCACCTACGCCGTCGCCACCCATTTCACCCGCTGACAGCAGCAGCAGTCCGCCGGATGCTCTCCTCTGTCGGGTGCCCAGGGGGGGCCCGATCCGGATCCGTCTGATATGGCGGCGCGGCTTGGGATGTTCTCCGCGGCTGTTCTGGCCATCCCAGATCACGAACTTCTAGGGCGTTGTACCGCCTGGTAGGGGCGATCATGCCAGTCTCGGTCCGAGAGCCCGAAGTTGGCCGGGTGCGACGCTTCGCCAGTAGTCGGCGTCGTGGAAACCCGGGCCGAAGAACGTCTCGTGGGGGAAGTCCATGTCGTCGACGAGATGACGGGTGGCGGTGTAGAAGGGGTCTCCGGTTCCGCAAGCCACCGCGACCGTCATCTCTTTCAGAGTGTTGATGCCGGTGAACACATCGTTGGCGTAGAAGTCGGCGGGGCTGTCGAACGCCCCTGGGGCAGTTGCGCCGGGTGTGACCCATAAGGCCGGGCTTGCCGGGGCGACCCCGACGAACTTCGACGGGGCACGCTCTGCGGCCAGAAGTGCCCCGTAGCCGCCCATGGACCAGCCCATCAATGCTTGAGGGACGTGACCGACCATGGTCTGCACCATCGGAACGAACTCCAACAGCAGCATGGACAAGGCGTCGGTGCCGTTGGCCCGTTTATGCCAGTAGCTGTCGGGGCCTCCGTCGACGGCGGCGACTGCGACGTGTAAGCCCACGAGGGCGGCTACGTCGGGAAGATGGACCTGGTCGAAGGGGAAACGGTGGTTGTCGTCGTGTCCGTGCAAGCAGAAAATCACGCCCGAAGGCCGGGCGGGGCTGGCCGGATGCGACACTGTCCATCCGACGTTGCCGGCCATGTAGCGGCTGTTGAAGCTACCCGACTGCTCGGTCGCCCCTGACGGCGGGAACCGCCGGTCAGGGCTTGATGCCAGCCCTATCCGGTGTAAGCCCCGCTCGAAGAGGGAGTGATCGGCAAGGTCGACGCCTCCGAAGCCAGCGGCGCCGGCAGCGACGACCGCAGTACCGGCGCCGATCAGGAATCTCCGTCGACTCAAACGCGACTGCTGTCCCTGGACTGCCCCGCCGACTACCGCCGGAGTCCTCACAGCAACCCAGCCTCGCTCGCGCTGACTGTTCGGGGCCCGGACCCGGACCCGGACACTTTCCCGGTACCAGCGAGAGCGACGAAAGCCTGCGCAAGGTCGATCCGTCCTCCCGACGGTCTCGATAATCGAGTTCGGATAGCGACCGATGCATCAGCCTCGATCCCGAGCCTCTTCGGACCGACTAGCTCGCGGCCCGAACTGGTCCGGAGTGATGTCTGAGGGGGGCCGGCGTGCATCGTCATCCAGTATACCGCTTGACGATGTATCGGTGCCCGGAATAGTCTCCGGGCGTGAGCGAGTGGCTGCGTCAGGTCGAGGGCATCGATTCGGATTCGAAGCGGTCGTGGTCGCAGCTGTGGCTGGGCGTGCTCCTACTGGTTGCCTTGGCCGGTGTGTTGCTGTTCTTAGCGTTTGTGGTGGTGCCCTCAGCGGGCGCGTCCGGTGGGTGCGGTGGCGGCTGATCAGCGGGCAGCTCTGCCGCAACGGGTGCCGTTGGTGGCTCCGTCCGATCAGTTGCAGATCGGACGGACCGAGCTTAGGGCGCCGTTGCTAGCCAGGTTGTGGGCCTGGATTAGCGTGATCGCGACCCTCGGAGGGCTGGCCGTCGGGGTTGCGTTGGCGTTGGCGGCATCAGACTCCCCAGCTGTCGTCTCGTTCACGGGGGCCGATGGTCTGGGGTGGTTGATGTTCGTTGGGTCCTCGGTGCACGTGGCCTTCACCGCCTGCTTGTTCGTGTTGCCAGACGTGCGTTCCGTTGCCCATCGACATCGTTGCCGGTGTTGGTGGGCCCCATTCGGCCTCATCGGGTTGGGGACCTTGGCCTCGATGTTGGTCCCTTCGGCAGGTTTGGCGTGGGCGCTGCTGGCGATCTATGCCTGGCAGTTTTGGCACTATCAGAAGCAGAACACGGGGATCGTGGCCTTGGCCGCGTCCTCTCATCTGGTTCCGCCCCTGCGGCGCGGTGAGCGGCGGGCCATGAGGTCCGCAGGCACGGCCGGGGTCGTCGGGCTGCTCGCCCATCCCGGGCTCCTCGGTTTCGGAGTTCGCCTGCCCGTAGCGGCACTGTGGACGCCGGCGTTGGCGCTATTCGTAGCTTCAACCAGCTATGGGCTGGCTCTGCTGGCGCACCGCCCGGGGCCGGCCCGACCTGCGAGCTTTTCCGCCCTTTACGTGGCTTCGCTGCTGTTCTGGGCCCCGATGTTCGTGTTCAGGTCGCCATATGCCGCGGTGGGCGGTATGACCGTCGCCCACGGCTTTCAGTACCTGGTGCTTGCCGGTCTGGTGATGGCCGGCCACGGCCGGGGTCGGTGGGCGCGAACGGGTTTGGCGTTGAACGCGGCCCTCGTAGGCGGTGCCCTGCTGAGTTGGGCGTCGCATCTGCACGCTTCGCCGGTCCCGCTCCGTGTTCTGTTCGGAGCCTATGTCGGGGTGCTGATGGCCCATTTCGTTGTAGACGCCGGCCTGTGGCGACTACGCGACCCGGCGGCCAGAAGGTTCCTGGAGGCACGGGTCCCGTCCCTGCTGCCGGCCAAGGCTGTTCCGGTGGCCGATGGATCGGCGGGCGGACTACCGTAAGGGCGATGCCCAGGATCGCCCGTCAGTCCGTCCCGGACGAGAACCGGACCGGAGAGCTGCGCGGGTTCGGCCGCTACGCCGGGCCGGCCACCCTGATTCTGTCCAGTTTGGCGGAGGGACCCAAGCACGGCTACGCCCTGACCAAGGACATCGATACCTTCGCAGGGGTGCATCTAGCGCCCGGAACGTTGTACGAAGCCCTAGCCCGTCTCGAGGGACAAGGTCTAATCGAGGCCCTCGAGAGCGACGACCGTCGCCGCCCCTATCAGCTCACCGCGGCCGGAGCGACCGCCCTGCGGGCTCACCTGTCCGCGCAGCGACGGGTCGCGGACATCGGGTTGCGCCGATTGACCGGCAGCTGGGGCACAGCGTGAGAGCCAGTTCGCCCGACCCCGAGCTCCGCGCCCAGAGGTTTCTGCGCTGGTACCCCGCCCAGTGGCGGGCCCGATACGGCGACGAGTTCAGCGAACTGTTGGCAGCCGAGATCGCCGAAGACCCACGCTGTCTCCACCGCAGCCTGGATGTTGCGGCCGGAGGCATCATGGCCCGCTTCGCCGACGCCGGGCTTACCGGTGTCGCTATCAACCGCTCTGACCAGCCCCGGCGAAGCCTGGTCACCTTCGGATGCTCGATAGCCGTCTACTTGGCCTTCGCCGTTTCCATCTGGTCCCAACTGAACATCGCCCGGAGATGGTCCGAGCCCACCACCCCCGCCACCCACACCGCCATCGTCATCATGACCATCGCGCTGTTCAGCTGCATCGCCGGCGTCGCAGTCGGCGCCGCTCCAATCGTGTGGCAGGCAGCCGTAGCGGTCTTCCACCGGCGAGTACCGGAACTGCGGAGACCAGCACTGCTGTTCTCGGCTGGAGCTGCCGTGTTGCTCGCAGGAGGCCTCCGCTTCCGCGGTGGCTGGGCCGGCTCGGGAACCTACCCGTGGACCCACCAGGCCACCGTCCACGGCGGCGCGATCGCGTTCATGTGGGCATCAACTTTGGCCGTGTCCGCTTACTGGGCTCACCCGAGCGTTCTGGCCAGCTTTCCGCTCAGCGAGATCACCTGGATGATCGTGAGCCCGGTAGCTCTCATCGCTACCGTGACCGGGGCGGCCAAGATCGTGCGACGCCTCGAGCTCCCCACCCGGCTGGTGAGGTTCACGAACTGCGTGGCCCGAGCGATCACTCTGGCGCTGGGGCTGTTCGTGTTGGGGACGCTCACATGGCTCCTAGACGGCGGCCCCGGACCAAACAACCTCTTCCAGGCCGGCACCGTCGATCGGATCGGCCTAGCCGTCATGACCACCACTTTGGGCCTAGCCACCCTATCTGTCCATCGAACCGCCACTTCTGCGGCGCTCCGGGCCAATTGATGAGCCTTCTTCCACCTGTTACGTCGCCAGCGTCAACGAGGAATCCGGGCCAGCCTGTCGACACCCAGCCTTGAACGGGTCCTTCGACCACCACGCTGTCGAGGATGGGAGAGTGCCGGAAGCGGACCGAATAGCCGTAGGTGACGGGGCGGCGCTCCGGATGAAGCAGCCCTCGAACGTGGACAGCTGTGCGGTGGTCGCCTCGGTGGCGTGGAGGATTAGGACCAGGCGGACCTGGTGGGGGCTGACCAGTCGGCGCAAACACCACCACCCGACGGGAGCGAGGCGATGGGCCCGCAGGACATACAGTTCCCGAACCCCGGCGGTGGCCATCCGCTCGACCGCGTAGTCGACGGCGTGGTCTGTGGATTCCCCAACCTCAGGCGCCATTCGACGCCGAGGGCGCCCAGGACGTCGGTGATGAGGGTCAGGCCGGAGCGGCTGGCGGGGGTGGGCGACACGACCACCCGACCGGCCGACGGGTCGTGAAGAGCTTGGACTTGGCGTAACACGCCGAGATTGTCGGTGGGGTCGACCCACAACTCGACGTCCGCGGGCGGCCCCGACGATGACAAGGTGGGGTGCGGCCACGCCCAGTCGAGATCAACTGGTGTGGTCATGGCCGACCTTCCCTCCGAGGCGGGCGAACACGTTGCGGGCGATCTCTTCGTCCACCACGGCCCGACCGGTGGCTTCGCACAGGTGCAGCGCGTGGTGGGTGAATTTGGCCCAGTTCCGGAAGTTGCCATGCGCGCAGTGATCGTCGACCAGTCCGATCAGTCCTGCGGGGACGTCGGCGTAAACCGGGTGGTAGACGGGGATGACGGCCGCCACTTCGTCGGCCGTGAGCGTTTCGAAGCGCAGGTGGGCGTACAGACGGGAGTCCAGCATCGGTTCTCGGCGCAGCACCTCGTAGCAGCCGGCGCCGCCCACGAACAGCAGCGCGAACCGGCTGGTCTCGTGGTCGTGCAGGTAGCGGAGGTACTCGAAGCACTCCCGGTTGAGCCACTGGGCTTCGTCGCACACCAGGAGACGGGATCGTCCGGCCAACGCCCTCTTCAGGGCCGTGTCGGTCTCGACCGGGCCGGGCATGCGCCCAAGACCGACGTCGGTGCCCAGACCGAGGGCGGTGTAGAGCTCGTGGCGGATGTAGCGGGTAGTGGGCCGACTCCGAAAATGGGTGCGCACCCACTCCTCTTGGGACCGTTCGGCCAGAGCCTGGCCGACCGCGAACGTTTTGCCGGTACCGGCCGGCCCGTAAATAGCCCCCATAGCTTCGCTGTCGACCAGCGCGCCGATCAGGTCCCGGGTGTCGAGGAGCTGTTCGGTGGCCACCACCGCGGCGCCTTCCAGCCCAAGGTAATGGCCGCTCACGGCCGATCTCCCTTCGGGTTCGGGCGGGTCATGTGGGCCGGGACGGGGCCGTGGTCGACCAGGCTTCTGCTGGCCATCTTCGAGGTCTGCTGATCGTCGAGGCCGACCAGCTCGCTCGCCGCGGTGGCACCGGATGGCGCGTCGGCCCGGAGCAACGGTCCGGGTCCGGTCATCACCGCGAACCTCTGACGTCGACGTCGGGACGCCGCTCGTTGCCGCTCGGCCAACCATCGGGCCTCCTCGGCTCGTCGCCGCAACAGCCGTTCCATTTCGTCCGCATCGAGATCGTCGACCGGGTGGGCGGTCCCCAGGTGGACGCCGTGGCGGTACACCTCGACGTCGCGTTGGTGGTGGGGAAGGTAGCGGACCTCGACCCTTTCGCCGACATACCCGCACAACTCGGCGCAGTTGTACGTCTTCGCGTCCACGCTGACACCACGCTTGGTGACGAGGCGTTCGACTCGGGCCAGCAGCAGATGGCGGAGGCGTTCGGGTCCCACCGTCTCGATCGGTGTGGGATCGGCGCACCAACACTGAAGGGGTGTCTGCCCGTCGATGCCTTCGTGAGCCCGGACCGTGTTGTAACTATGGACGAAATCGGCGAGCAGGCCCACCAGCACCTCGAAGCTGAGCAGCGGTTGGTCCTCCTCGACGAGGTGTCCGGCGCGGTCTCTGGGGCCGTGTGCGAAACCCGGCAGACCGGCCAGGAAGACCGTCTCGATGGTCTCATGGGTCCGCTCCACCGTCCCTTTCAAATGCGGGGAGTAGCCCCGAACGGCTTTGGCGTCGATCCCCAGGGACGCGATTGCCGCTCCCACCGCGTCGGCCAGAAACTCTTTGCCCTGGTCATAGCGGACGCGTGCCGGGAGCCCGCCGAACGGTCCCCGGGCTTCGTCGACCATGATCGCCGAGCGCAGCCCTTCGAGAACACTGGCCTGGGATGCGGTGACCGCCATCGCCCAGCCCGGGATGGCCCGCGTGGCCCGGTCCACGAACACCGTCATCCACGGTCTCACCACCCGACCGTCCGGGAGGCGAACATAGATGGCCAACTCGGCGTGGTCGGCCTCCCAGCAGTCGTTGCGGAACCCAGCCGGACGGGTCAGATAAGTGTCGTAGTTGCGCAGGGCCCGTTCCCCCTTTGCCAACCCCGCCCGCTCCCCCGGCGACAACCGGCGATCCACCGCCCGTCGCAGGGTCGACAAACTGACCGTGCCCTCGCCGGCTGCAACCCGCTCCCGATGCCACGCCGCCACGTTCCCGAAGTGGTAGGCGAGGTCCGCCACGTCCTCCTCGGTCAGATCGAACCGGTGCCAGCCCTTTGCCACGCTCCGCTCCTTGAGCGTCCCGGTCTGCAGCCAACGCCACACCGTCCGCTCCCCCGCCCCGAGCTCGGTAGCGACCGCTAGGACGTGGGCACTGGACAACAGACCACGACGACGCAGATCGATCAACCCGGCAACCGCACTCTCCCGGATCTCCAACGACAACCGCTGATAATGCCGCCGAGCGCCCATCGCATCGTCCATCTCGAGTTCCTCCCACGAACCGACGACGGCCGCGATCACGGCACCCGGAACCGACGGTCCACGCCTCTCACCCTCCCCCAGCAGCCCGCCACTGCCAATCCAGTGACGTTTCTCACTGCCATCCGGCTGCGTGGTCACAGACCCGGCGGGCTAAAGTGTGCATCAGTACACAACCGAGCGGCCGTGGTTGCCGTCAAAAGAAAGGGGGGACCCGGTGGACAAGTGGGGCGCGCCGGCGGTCAATCATGTCGAACTGGTGTACCGCCCGGGTGAACGGCTCCTGGCCCGCCAGACCATGGAACTGTTGGGTTGTGCCACTTCGGACGAGGGCGGGGTTTGGGTGACCGTTCAGGTCGACCCCCATCGCAGCGGCGCCGACTCCAACAATGTTTGCTACTTCTCGGAGGCCACCCCCGAGCAGTGGGCGCTCGAAGTGGAGTTGCGGCGTTCCTTCGAGGGCCCGGGTGCGCTGGGCGACGCGTGGCGCTCGTTTTGCGGGCGGATGCGGGCCGAGCCGCAACGCTCGTCGCATTTCGGGATCCGTTGCGCGACCAAAGCAGCGTTCGAGGAGCGCCTCGAGGCGGTCCGCCACGCGGCGAACACCCCGCAGCTCAAGGACCGCATCATGGTGGCCGGCGTCTACTATCCCGGCTCCCCGGGATCAGTCAGCACCAAATTGGCGCAGGGCTTCATCTGGACCGACGTGGTGGCTTCGGGCGCGCTCAGTCTCGGTCAACACATCGAGTTGCAATGGCAGGTAGCCGAGTAGTGCTACCCGCCCCCCGACAGCCTGA
>Ga0182030_10013026_pt1 | contig 16593 bp, 14 predicted proteins | sample 812S3MmetaG_FD_121299 | JGI IMG/M metagenome (GOLD analysis project Ga0182030, IMG submission 121299) | Permafrost microbial communities from Stordalen Mire, Sweden - 812S3M metaG (Illumina Assembly) | ecosystem: Environmental > Terrestrial > Soil > Wetlands > Permafrost | place: Sweden...
CAAACCGGCCTCCAGCCGGCCGCCGCCCAGCGTGGCGGACAAATTGGTGACGACCAGTTCCGGCGCGCGCCAAAAACCGCCGCACTCCACCGCGTCTGCGTTCACTTTTTCCGACTGCAACTGCGCGCCGCGCGCCGACCATGCCAGTTGATACGGCTGCAGGTTGGTCCAAAAACTCCACGACAAATCGCAATTGGTCGGGGCATCGGCAGGCGCGGTCAGTTTCGCCGCAAGCTGGAGATCGCGCGCCTGAAACCATGGCGTCTGCGCGCCAGCGGCGTTGACCATCAGCCGGACGACAAACGAATGGATATCCCGCGCGTCGCCATTGACCGCCAGATTTAGTTGCGGCGTGCCGTCGAAGTGGATGCGGTCAAGCGTGTCGGAAATTTTTTGCAGTTGCGTTTGCCCGCCCGGAAAGCTGGTTGGTTTAGTGCCATGAAAAATCGCCCAGTCGCGGATTTCCGGCGCGTGGGCGATTTCGCCGGACAACTTGAGGTTGGCTCCCGCCAGATCCGCCTGGAACTTGTCGAGCGACCAGGTGTCGTTGGTTTGAAAGCGCAGGGCGGTCTGGATATTTTCGAGCCGCAAGGTGTTCGTCGGCGAGACCGGCCAGAGGAATTTTCCCTGGCGAAGCAGCAGTCCGTCCACCTGCAACTGCCGCCGGAGCAGCGCGTGGAAATCCAATTGCACCTGAACCTCGGCGAGCGTGAGCACCGGGCCGGCGGCGGTCTGGGTGCCGCCGATGCGGACGTTTTCCGCCACGAGGCCGCGCTCGAACCGCAGCCGCAGCCGGGAAAATTCCAGATTGATGCCGCGCTCGTGCAAGTTGGCGACCAGCCGCGTCTTCAGAAAATCCGGCAGGCCGATGCGGTTGAACCACACGACGGCGCAAATGGCGGCGAGCACCAGCAGCCACACGCTGATGCGGCACCAGCGGAAGCACACGCGGCATTTGCGCCAGAAACCGGGTCGCATATCATTGGACGTTCGCCGGAATGGTGAGATAACTCAAGACGAACTGGTAAAGCACCGGCGGAAAAACATACGCCCAGCGTTCGCCGTCGAGCGTGACAGCGGCCAGCGCGGTGTGCGCCGACGAAAGCTCGGTGCCGAAGGCCGTGGACAATTTTTCACCGCTCTTGAGTTCGACGGTGATTTCCAGATTGTCCGGAGCCAGTCCGAATTTTTCCGGTTCGGTCACGTTGCGCCCGATCCAGGCGAGGCCGGTCAGTTCACCGAGCCGGTGCGTGGTTTCTTCCAGGGCGGGCGGATTGATGATGCCTTGCGAGCCGGCGGCCAGCGACCACTTGTTTACGCCGTTGTGGACCAGCACGCGGGTCTGGCCGTTCTGGCGCAGCGTGATTTGCGCAACATTGGTCTCGCTGAAACTCCAGACGCGCCGGTCGCGGAATTGCCAGCCCGCTTCAAACAGGCTGCTGTCGCCAAAAAGAATTTTGGCATCCTCCGGCGTGATGGCATAAATAAAAGTTTCGTCGGCGCGATGCGCAAAGACGCCGTTGGTCTGCACGGCGAAGGCCAACTGGGCGATAACGGCATTGCTGTCGCCGGCCGTGGAGCGCAAAATGATTTCACGCGTCGGCGTCGTGAATCCATACGCGGCCAGATCCGGCGCCGTCACCACGTCCTTGACGAATTCCGCGACGTGCAGCCCGGCCAGCAGCCGGATGAACTGCTGCACGGTGTCGGCGTCCGCCGTAAATTTCTCCCCGGCAATCTTCCAGGTGTTTGTTCCCTCGCACTGCAAGATGAAGCCATGCGGACCTTGCACCTCGATTTCGGCGGGCGGCGCGGTCAGTTCCAGCAAGTGCGGATCGCGAAAGTCATTCACCGTGCCGCGCCACGGCGTCAGCGGCTCCCTGGCTGTCGTGAAAACGGCATCCCAGCCTTCGCGTTTTGCGTAGATCAGCGCCGCATCATTCGTCGCGCTTTTGCCGGCGTGCAGGGCGGAAATCAAATTGGTTCCGTGGTTGAGGCATACATCCAACTCGGCGGGCTGCAAACCGAACGCGGTCAAATCCACGGCGGCGTCCGTGACAAAGCGCGCGACCTGCGCCGCCTGCAATTGTTGCAGCGCGTCGGTAATGCGGTCGCTGTCCGCCCGCGCCTGCAACGGCCGGGTCATGCGCCAGAGATGGTTTGTCGCCTCGCGCCGCAGCTCGATGACCTTCGCGCCGTTGGTCAGCACGATGGCATTGCAATCATCCGCTTCTGCCGCCACCAGCGCGGTGCTGCGCCAGTCGCCCGCCGTGTGCGGCAAAAATTTGAGCCAGTCGGCGTCGGCCACAAACGCGCTGTCCGTGCCGATGACCCGCAGAAATACCTGGTCGCCCGGCGCGGTCCGGTTGCCGACCTGCAATTGCCAGCGCTGGTCGGCCGCCGTGACGGTGATGGCAATCTGCGGCAGATCAAAACCGAAGTCCGCGTCGGCGGTGCGGTGTTCGCGGAGTTCGCCAGGGCTGATGCGCGTGGCCGGCACCAGCTTTTGCAGCGCGGCCAGCAGGGTTTCGATGGCGGCCGGTTGCGCCGGATAAGCCACCGGCTTGGCCAGCAGCCAGACGTAATTGGTGCGGACGGCGCAGATTTCCAACGCACCGGAAGGAATCACCTGAAGACTGGTCACCGACGACGGCTGCAAACCCGGCAGGATCCCCTGCGGGGAAACGGCGGATGGGTGCATGAACCGGTCCAAAAAATAAATGGACGCGAACAGCAGCGCCGCGACGACCAGCCAGGTCCATGTGTTTTTCGTGTTCATTATTTTCGGCGCACGAGCCAGACCAGCCAGCCGAACACCAGCACGCAGCCAGGCAGCGCGCCAAGCAGCAGCCAGCGGACCTGCTTCTGTTGCGCATGGGTGATGGTGAGGCGGTATTCCTTGACCGGCCGCGGCCCGATGCCTTCGAGCAGCACGGTGCGGTCGAGCAGCCAGTTTGCGGCGTAACCCACAAAATCCCGGTTCGCGCCGGCTTCAATCATCTGGTTGCCGAGGAAAAAAGAATCGCCCACAACCAGGATGCGCGTGGCCCCGCGCGTGTTGGCCACGCCCGCCGCAGTTTTTTGTTCGACCGCGGCCAGGAGCGGGTAACTGCGCGGCGCGGCGGCGGAATCACTCATCAGCGTTGACTGCGGACTGGAGAAGGCGAGTTCCTCAACCTTCGGCGCATCGGCGGGCGGATTGGGCGAGTCCATATGGCTGACCGGCCGCGGCAGAATCAATTGCAGCGCGAGTTTGGTGAGCGGATTGACGACCGGATGCGAACCGAAGTTATAGACAATCACGTCCTGGGCGGACGCGGTGGTCGAGTGCTGCCGGTCCACCACCACGTCGGGAATGACATTGACACCCCATTTTTGCAGGATGGGCTCGAGTCCGGTCGGATGCTTGATGGAAAAATAGTTGAACAGCATGAACAACCGTCCGCCTTGTGCGAGGTATTGGTCAATCTTCTGGAGTTCCTCCGGTGAAAATTCCGTGCGCGGCCCGGCGATGATGAGCAGGTTGCAATCCGCCGGCACGGCATTGTCGCCGAGCAATTGCAGCGGTTCGGTCGCGATATAACTTTCCGCCAGCACTACGCCGAATTTCTGATATTCCTGATCGCCGGAATCGGACAGCGACGGTTCGCCGTGGCCCTGGAGAAAATACGCCTTGAGCGGCTTGGGATTTTCTACCCCGAGCAGCATCGCGGTGAACATCATCTCGCCGTTGAAGGCGACAGGCTTCCGGCGGAACTCGCGCTCGGTGGCATTCGGCACCTGCTCCAGCTTGACCTGCGTGAGCGCCTCGCCGTTGACGACTTTAACATGGCCGCCACAGTCGAAAATCACGAGATCCTTGTCCTTCGCCGAACTCAATTTGTATTGATCCTTGATTTTCTGCGCCGCGCCCGGGTCGGTCAGGTAGTCCACGATCTTGACGGAAATGTTCGGGTTCGCCGAGCGGTATTCGTTCAGCAGCGCGATGATGGTCGGATACCAGTCGTCGGTCTTGTCGTAGTAGACCGTCACGGCGACGCGGTTCGTGATCGCATGCACCACGCTCAAAGAACGCGAGGACAGCTTCACCTGGGTCTGCGAACTTAAAAAATACCGGCCGTAAAATATCGCGCCGAGATAATTCACCATCACGACCACCGCCAGCACCAGCGCCGTGCGCACAACCACGTCGCAGCCGATTTTCCAGCGGCGGCCCGGCGAGAAACTGGGTTGGGGATTGGCGGCCATGTTATTTCCAGCGCTGACTTTCCACCACGCGCAAGGTCAGGAACAAAAAGAAGAAGGTGGCAGTCATATAAAAAATCACCGTGCGCGTGTCCACCACGCCGCGCGCGAAATCATGCATCTGCTCGAACAACCCGAAATACGACAGCGCCTGTGACTGCCATTGGGCGGTCGCCGGCAGCGCCTCCGCCAGGAAGCCCAACGAAAACAACGTCACGCCCAGCACGAAGCTGATCATCGCCGCCGCCATCTGGCTGCGCGAAATGGCCGAGGCGAAACAGCCGAGCGACAAAAACAGGCAGCCGACCAGAAAAATTCCCAGATACATTCCGCCCACCGTGCCGCCGTCCAGCGCGCCCGGCTGGTTGGTGAAGTGCCGCACCACGAACAGGCACGCGACCATCGGCAGCCACGCCACCATGTAAAAAATGATCGCCGTCGCGAACTTCGCCGCGACCACCTGGAGGTCGCTTACCGGCGTCGTCATCAGCGTTTCAAACGTGCCGGAGGCTTTTTCCAGCGCGAATAGCCGCATGGTGATGATCGGCGCGGCCAGCAGCACGATCAGCCAGAAAAAATAAGTGCGGTAAAACATCTCCGTTACCGGCATCGGCGACGGGTCGTTGCCGAGGTTTGTCATCAGCACCACGAAGCTCAGGCTGTTCAGCAGCGTCACCGACGCGATGATGACATAGCCGGTGAGCGAGAGAAAAATCGCGCCGAGTTCCCGCCGCAGGAGAGTCAGAAAAATGCCCATCAGTTTTCCTCCTCCTCTTTCGGTTTCGTGACTTGGACGTAAATGTCCTCGAGCGAATGGCGGCTGCGCGTCAGCTCGCGCAACACCCAACCGCGCTCGCGCGCCAGCAGGAAGATCGCCGGCCGCAAATCAAAGCCGTCACGCGGCGTCAGAATGCACCGCTGAAATTCGCCCTCGCCCGCCGACACGTCGAACTGTTCGATGCCCGGCATCTGCGCCCATGCGGCGCGCAGATCGTCCGCCGGCGCGTCCAGTTCCGCCACAATCTGGCTGCTGCCCTGCATCAGCTTCTGCAAATTTTCCGGCGTGTCGGCCGCGAGAATTTTGCCGTCATACATGATCAGCATCCGGCTGCACATCATTTCCGCCTCCGGCAAAATGTGCGTCGAGATCAAGACCGTGTGCTTTTCCGCGAGGCTTTTGATCAACTGCCTTACCGAGCGGATTTGGTTCGGGTCGAGGCCGATGGTTGGTTCGTCCAGGATGATCAGGTCCGGGTCGTGGACGAGTGCATCCGCCAGTCCCACGCGCTGTTTGTAGCCCTTGGAAAGCTGGCCGATGATCCGGCGGCCCACGTCCGCCAAGCCGCATTGCTCCATCACCGTCGTCACGCGCTCGCGCGATTTTTTCCAGCCGAGACCTTTCAGTCGCGCGCGAAATTTCAGATATTCCCGGACGCGCATTTCGGGATACAGCGGATTATTTTCCGGCATGAAACCGATCCGCCGGCGCACTTCCTCGGACTCGTGGAAAACATCGAAGCCCGCCACGCGCACCGTGCCACTCGTCGCCGGCATGAAGCTGGAAAGCACCCGCATCGTCGTGCTTTTGCCCGCGCCGTTCGGGCCGAGCAGGCCGACGATCTCACCGCGCGCGACCGTGAACGAAATGCCGTCCACGGCCGTCCGGCCCGTGTAGCGCTTCGTCAGATCCACGACCTCGATCATCGGTTGTTCGCTCATCAAAACTTGGCGTGGAGTGTAACTGAAAAATGCCGCCGACGGCCAACAAAAACTCCGCCACACTTTTCTATAAACATTCCAATTCGCCATTCGATGCCATCAAAATAAAACCGGCGGCTTGACTTTGACGCAGGGGAGGCGCAAAAACATTCAGAAAATGTTCCCGGCATCTGAAAATTTCTATGCCGCCTGGCGGTCGCAATTCGCGGTGCCGCAGGTTTTGCACGACGAAAACGGTGCGCCATCCGAGCGTTTGCTGCAGACCGTTTGGCAGCATCAGCGGCTGCGACGCGACCAGCTTAAAACCGCCGACGGAAAAACTGTCCGCGTTTTTCATCCCGGATTCATTAGCGTCGAAGGAGGGCCGGATTTTTGCAACGCCGTTTTACAAGTCGGCGACGAGGCACCGCGTTCGGGCGACGTGGAAATTGACTTGCACGCCGGCGGCTGGCGGGCGCATGGCCACGACCGGAACAAACATTTTCAAAACGTGCTGCTGCACGTCGTTTGGGACGAACCAAAGTTCCCGGCCGGTGAAAACGCACCCTCGGTTTTGTCGTTGAAAACCGTGCTCGACGCGACGCTGGCGGAATTAAGTTTGTCATTCGAAAACGAACCGCTTCGTTCGTTGCCGGAAAACTTGCGAGGCAAATGCTCCGCACCGCTGCGCGAGCTTTCGGAACTGCGGCTCGCGGAGCTGCTTCAGGCCGCCGCCGAAATCCGTTTCCGCAGCAAGGCTGCGGCGATGCTGGCCCGCGCGAAAAGTTCCGGCTGGGAACAGACGTTGTGGGAAAATCTGTTCCGTGCGCTCGGCTACAAGCACAACGTCTGGCCGATGCTGCATCTCGCCGAGACAAAACCGTGCTGGTCGCGCGGCGCACACCGTGCCCGTGCTGCCGAGACCGCGTTTGAAATCCAGGCGCGGCTGCTTGGCGTCAGCGGCTTGCTGCCCAGCGACCTGACGCGGGCGCAAAAATCTTCGGACACGTTTTTGCGGCGGGCGTGGGATTTTTGGTGGCGCGACCGCGACGAATTGGAAAGCTGCGTGCTGCCGCGCGCGGCCTGGAAATTTCACGGCCTGCGCCCGGCCAACCATCCGCAACGCCGGCTCGCGCTGGCGGCGCACTGGCTCGCCGACCGAAAATTCATTTCCAAGATTGAAAGCTGGAGTGTAGCGGAAAATGTCGGCGGGTTGGCGCTGCCGCGCCGCCGGGCTGACCCGCAGGTCAGCCCTGCCAAGCTGGTTGATTCATTGCACGAAATTTTCCAAGTCGAGCACGATGATTTCTGGTCGTGGCATTGGACGTTCAAGTCGGCGCGGATGAAAACGCCGCAGCCACTTCTCGGCGCGGCGCGCGTTACTGATCTGGCGGTGAACGTGGTTTTGCCGTGGCTGTGGATTCGCGCGCAGGAAGGCGGCAACGAAAAAATCCGGCGCGAAATGGAGCGTAGATATTTCGCGTGGCCGGCGGCGGCGGACAATTCCGTCTTGAAACTGGCGCGGCAGCGTTTGTTAGGCGTTGGAAAATCCCGGGTTTTGCGGACGGCGGCGGCGCAGCAGGGCTTGATGCAAATCGTCCGCGATTTTTGCGAGCACTCGAACGCGGTCTGCGCGGACTGCCGGTTTCCCGAGCTGGTGCGCGGCTGGAATGCGCCGGCGGTTACTTGACTTCGAGCTTGGAAAAGGCGTCGTTGAGTCCGCCGGATGACGGCGCACCAGCGACGGGCACCTTGGCTTTGGGCGGCGCGGATTCGTCCGGAGCTTCGTCCTCGTCTGCTTCTTCTTTCATGGCTTCCAGCGGTTCGCCTTGATGCGGATTCTTGGCGCGCTTGTTGCGCGGCAGCGGGCTGATCATCAGGTTGATGGCTTTGCCGACGAGCTTGGGCTGGAAATCCGGCTGGCCGTAGGGCGCGATGTCCGCAATGAATTTTTTGATAACTTCGAAACCGACTTCCGTGTGCGCGTTTTCGCGGCCGCGGAATTTCAGCGCGATCTTCACTTTCATGTCCTCGCACAAAAAATTGATCGCGTGCATCAGCTTGATGCCGAGATCATGCGGATCAATGCGCGGACTCAACTGGACTTCCTTGACGATGGAGGCGTGCTGATGCTTCTTGGATTCCTTTTCCTTCTTGGCGATTTCGTAGCGGTATTTGCCGAAATCCACGAGGCGACAGACCGGCGGCACGGCGGTCGCGGCGATTTCGACGAGATCCACGCCATTCTGGCGCGCGAGATTCATCGCATCGGAGAGCGGCAGGACGCCGAGCTGGTTGCCGTCCACTCCGATGACGCGGACTTCGCGGGCGCGGATTTTGCCGTTGACCCGGACGAACGAAGCAGGCGAGGAATTGCGTGGAGAGAAAGGGCGGCTCAAGACACCCTCGTTGGTTGTAACATGACTTTAATTTTTAGCATCAAGCAGATTGCCGCGACGGGCAATTCATTATTTCGCCCTGTTAATAAGCGTTTTCACGCCGGATTGCAAGCAAAAATTATCTGGCCGAACCTCAATGGTGATGATGATGCCGGAAGAGCCAGCTCCGGTTGGCGTAAAGATACCAGACGATCAGCACATTGAAGGCGAGCACGCCAAACACATACCAGTGCGGATGCCGCACCAGCTCGCGGATTTCGATGGGGATGAAAAAAGCCGATTCCCCAATCGCCAGCCAGCCGGCCCAGGAAAAGCGATACATCAGCCCAATGCCTTCGACGAACGAAATCAGGCTGTAAGCAAACGTCGCGATGGCGACCCAACGCACGTTGGCCGGCGTGACTTGATCCAGCCGGTCGCCGATTTCGGAGAAAAACCGGTTCTCGGGATCGAGATGAACCCAGGTCACCAGCCGGTCGAATAAATCCGACAAATCCTGCCCGACCAGTCGCAAAACCCCGAACGCCAGCGCTAGCGCGAGCAAGCCTTTGATCAATTTGCCGGTGATGATCAAATACAGCGTCGGCGCGCGGCGCTTGGGCGGGTCGGAAATGATTACGTCTTCAGGCATCAACGTATCTTTGACAGCAAAAACGCCAGAAGTTCAGAAATTTTCAGGCGCTCCTGCTTGCCGTCGTCGCGGTAACGCAGCGTCACCGTGTCCAGCAGCTCCGGTTTTTCGCCGAGCGTGTCGAAGTCAATCGTCACGCAGAACGGCGTGCCCGCCTCGTCCTGGCGCGCGTAGCGTTTGCCGATGCTGCCGCCATCGTCGTAATAGATATTCATCCACGGCCGCAGCAGGTCGCGCACGGCGATGGCTTTGGCGACAAGTTCCGGCTTGTTTTTCAATAGCGGCAGCACGCCAACCTTGATCGGCGCGACGCGCGGATGAAACTTCATCGTGTAAGTCGTCTCGCTCTTGCCTTTGGCGTCCGTCTCGGTGGTTTCCGAATACGCATTCGCGATGAGCGCGAGGATCAAACGATCCACGCCCGCCGACGGCTCGATGACGTGCGGAATGTATTGGCCCTTCGCCAGGCCGTTCGCGTCGTCCGTCGCCTGCTTTTGGATTTGCTCCGGCGTTTCGTCCGGCTTGGCGGATTTCGTCAGGTAATTTTTCCGGTTGTCGTAATAACGCTTCCACAAATCATCCTGCTTTTCCTTCGGCAATTTCGTCCACGCGGCGCGCAATTCCTCGTCGAACACGCCCATCGGCTTGCCGGAAAATCTTTGGTGCTGCGACAAATCAAAATCGCTGCGCGCGGCGATGCCTTCTAGCTCGTCGCCGGTCACGTTGCCGTTTTCGTCCTTCTTGCTGAACGGGAATTTGAACAAAATATCCGTGCAGGCGCGGGCGTAATGCGCCAGTTCCGCCGGCGTCTGATGATGAAAGCCGAGCGTCTCGCGTGACAAGCCGATGCCTTCGTAAAAGCGCACGCGTTCCTCAACCCAATACTTGTGCCAGGCTTCCCAGCCCCAGTTCGGCTGCGGCTCCGAAATTTCAGATGGCGAATTTGAGATTTCAGATGCTTTCGCCACCGAACCGTGAAGGGCTTCGATGACTTCATCCGGCTTGATGAAAAATTCCAACTCCATCTGCTCGAATTCGCGCGAGCGGAAGGTGAAATTGCGCGGCGTGACTTCGTTGCGGAACGCTTTGCCAACCTGCGCAATACCGAACGGCACTTTCTGGCGCGACGTTTCCAAAACATTTTTGAACTGCGCGAAAATCGCCTGCGCGGTTTCCGGGCGGAGATACGCGATGTCCGCCGCCGTCGCCGTCGGGCCGACGTAGGTTTGGAACATCAGGTTGAACGCGCGCGCCTCGGTTTTCTCGCCGTGACATTCATTCACGCACTTGCTTGGTTTTTGCGGGCAGGGGATTTCGTCCGTCTGATCCGCGCGGAAACGCCCCTTGCACGTTTTGCAGTCAATCATCGGGTCGCTGAATGTCGCCACATGGCCGCTCGCTTCCCAGATTTTCGGCGACATGATGATGGTCGCTTCCAGGCCGGCCACGTCGTCGCGCTGGCGGGTCATGGCATTCCACCAAAGTTCCTTGACGTTGCGCTTGAGTTCCGCGCCGAGCGGGCCGTAATCCCAAAAGCCGTTGAGGCCGCCGTAAATCTCCGACGACTGAAAAATGAAGCCGCGCCGCTTGCATAGCGACACGATTTTTTCCATCTGCAAATTTTCTTTTGGTTCGGCCATAAATTGAATTTGCCAGTGTTTGTCAATTCCGCTGAGAAATCAATCACGAAGGCGGAAAAGTGACAGGTGACCCGTGGCAAGTGACCGGCAAGCACTCATTGCGGCGGCATTTCATCTTGTCACTCGCCACTTGTCACTTTTTCATGCGAACAACTTTTTCGCTGATGCGTGAAGTTCACGCGCTTTGCGTGAAAATTTCACGCGGTTCAGGCCGGTGGCAAAAACAGATTTGCGGTTTCATTGGCATTTCAGCGGAAAACGCGGTTGGCATTGGTAGTGCTAAAGGATTTCAACAATCCGATTGACAGAAGATGCGATTCCAGTAGAGTCCGTCAATTGTCCCCGGACGAAATAACAAAAACTGAACAAACTTAACTTATGAAAAAACTCCTCAAACAAAAAGCGGCGTTCACGCTCATCGAGCTGCTCGTCGTCATCGCCATCATCGCCATTCTGGCCGCCATGCTGCTGCCGGCGCTCGCCGCCGCCAAGCGCAAGGCCCAACGCATCAACTGCGTCAACAACCTCAAGGAAATCGGCCTGGCCTTCCGCGTCTGGGAAGGTGACAACAACGACATCTATCCCATGAACGTCAGCACCGCCTCTGGTGGCGCGCAGCAAATGGTCAGCAGCTCTTCGGGGCTCGCCACCAAAGGTGCATTCGTGGCGGCGTTTTTGGTCATGTCCAACGAGTTGAGCACGCCCAAGCTGTTGATTTGTCCCTCCGACAGCGCCCGTTCATCCATTCCCACAAATTTTCCGCAAATCTTTAACACGCTATTTACTACCGCGAACCCGCCTGCCGTTCAGGTGAATACAGCAAATGCAGTCAGCATGACCAGTTACCTGTTGTGCGGTGATGCGGCGGAGTCTTACCCGCAGATGATTATTACTGGCGACCGCAATATTGGAAACAACGGCGGTGGCAGTGGTTTGACGGCCGGACAACCCGCCCTGAACATGACTGGCTTTGGAACCAACAGTGTTACTTCGAGTGGCGGATCAATTGGCACAGCACAACCCTTTAACTGGGGCTGGACAGCCACCGACTTGCACCAAAAAGCGGGCAACCTCGGCATCGCCGACGGCAGCGTCCAGCAGGCGACCTGTTCCGGCCTGACGACCACACTGCAAAACGCCACCAACGGTGCAGCCACGATGTTTCCGGTTTACAACATTCCCTGATTCGGCAACCAGCCGGGTCTGACCAAACAGGGCATCCGCAAGGATGCCCTGTTTTTTGCCGCCGCATCCGCAAGCCGGCTTATTATAAAAGTCTAAACCGGACCGATGCAGTAGAAAACAAATTCAACCACGGATGGACACGGATTAACACGGATCAGAAAGGGATTCCGAATTAAAAAACGAGTTCACCGATTCGTGAGTCCTGCCTCCGCTCGCTGAAGCGGCATTTTCCCTTGTCTCCATCCGTATCCATCCGTGGTTGAAAGGAATGATTCCGGTTAAAAGCCGGTCGGAAAATGAAGTTTTGGCCATCGTCGTCGTTCTCGTCCTCGTTCTCGGATTTTTCGGGGATTTCGAAGACGAGAACGAGGAGTCTGCGGTCATCGCAGAATTTTCCGACCGGCTCTAAAAGACAAGAGCGGACCCACGTTCGCTGCTACAATTCCGCCGGCGGATTTCCCCCGTTTTTTCTGGCGGCGCGCTGTTTGGCAAAAAAACTTTGCAGGAGTGCGCGGCATTCTTCCAGCCGCACGCCGGCGGTGATTTCGCAGCGATGGTTGAGCGTGGGAAATTGCAGCAGGTTTAGCGCGCCGCCCGCCGCGCCGCCTTTCGGGTCGCCCGCGCCGAACACTACGCGGGCCAGCCGCGTATGCACCACCGCGCCGGCGCACATCGGGCACGGCTCCTTGGTGACGTAAAGCGTGCAGTCCGTCAGCCGCCTGTCGCCCACGGCGATTTCCGCCTGCGTGAGCGCCAGCATTTCCGCGTGCGCCGTGGCATCCTTCAACGTCTCGACCTGATTGTAAGCCCGCGCAATAATGCGCCCTTCGCGCACCACCACCGCGCCGACGGGCACCTCGTCTTTTTCATATGCCTTCGCTGCCTGCCGCAAGGCTTCGCCCATGAAATAGTCGTCGCTGTGCAAATCAATGATGGGATCGGGAGGCATTTATGATTTACGATTGATGATTGATGATTGTTTTGTGAATGCGCTGCTCGTGGAAAAATCGTAAATCAAAAATCATCAATCGTAAATTTCTTCCAGCTTCCACTCATTCCGGCCATCGGCGTGGCAATGGCAGTGCGCCGCGAAGAAGCCGCCGCGAAACTGCCAGAACCACGGCCAGATCTGTTCGCGATCCGTCTGGGGAATCTTCAACGCCGCGATTTTTTCTCGTGCGAAAAATTCAAAGCGGCCTTCGCTCATCGCCGGCGGCAGCGTTTTCAATTTCACCTTCACCTCGAACAGAAACATCAGCCAGTGCGTCTGGCCTTGGTAGCCGTGTTCGCTGATGAGGCCGGCCAGGTGCAAATCCGCCAGCGCGAGTTCCAGCCCGATTTCCTCGTGCGCCTCGCGGGCGGCGCAGGCGTAAGGCGATTCGCCGATGTCCATTTTCAACTTGCCGCCGCACGGGCTCCAGAAGCCGCGATTCGGCTCCTGCGCGCGTTCGAGCAAAAGGACTTCGCCGCGCTCATTGAAACAATAGAGCAGCGTGGCGATTTTGTAGGGCAGAGCCATCGGCAAATCATTAACCACGAAACACACGAAACACACGAAAATTCTCGGTGGGGCGAGCGTCCTCGCGAGGCGTTTGCGCTAGCGATGTCCGGCTCGCGAGGACGCTCGCCCCACCGGATTCCACCACCGGATTGCGCGCCACTGATTTTCTTTTTCGTGTATTTCGTGTATTTCGTGGTTAAACTTTTCTTGCACGTTTTATGAAAACTTACAACATCGCAGCGCTGGCCGGCGACGGCATCGGCAACGAAGTCATGCGTGAAGCCATCAAGGTTTTGCGCGCCACCGAGAAAAAATTTAGCTTCCAACTCAACCTCACCGAGGCGCCCGTCGGCTGGGCCGGCATTGACGCCGCCGGCAAGGCTTTGCCGGACGCCACGCTCGCGCTCTGCAAAAAATCCGATTCCATTTTGTTCGGCTCCGTTGGCCTGCCCGACCGCGACCCGACGATTCCGAAAGAAGAACGCCCCGAACGCGCCGCGCTGCTGCGGCTGCGGAAGGAATTCGGTTTGTTTGCCAACCTGCGCCCGGTGTCGCTGCCAAAAGTTTTGGCCCACGCGTGTCCGCTGGCAAAGGAACGGCAGGGCGACGGCATTGATATTTTAGTCGTCCGCGAACTGACCGGCGGCATGTATTTCGGCCAGCCGAAAAAGACCGAGGATCTCGGCGGCGGAAATTTCCGCGCGATTGACACGATGGTTTACACCACGCCGGAAATCGAGCGCATTGCGCACGTTGCATTCAAGGCCGCGCAGTTGCGCCGGAAGAAATTGACGAGCATTGACAAGGCGAACGTGCTGGAGAACGGCATTTTGTGGCGCGAAGTCGTCACGCGTGTAGGCAAAAATTATCCCGACGTGACGCTGGAACACATGTTCGTGGACAACGGCGCGATGCAGCTCATGCTCAAGCCCACGCAGTTCGACGTGATGCTGTGCGAAAACATGTTCGGCGACATCCTGAGCGACGAAGCGGCGGCGCTCGGCGGTTCGCTCGGCATGTTGCCCAGCGCAAGCCTGGGCGCGACGAATGGCAATCAGACGTTCGGCTTCTACGAGCCCGCCGGCGGCACGGCACCGGACATCGCCGGAAAAAATCTGGCGAATCCCATCGCGCAAATCCTGTCGAGCGCGCTGATGCTGCGGCACAGCTTCGGTTTGAACGACGCGGCGGCGGCCATCGAAGCGGCCGTGAGCCAAGCCATCAACGCGGGCAACCGCACCGGCGACATCTATAATCCGCTGGAAACGACCGCGAAGAAAGTCGGCACCACGCAGATGGGCGACGCGATTGCGGCGGCGGTTTGATGGCACCAAGCTGGCAGCCTTCAATCATTGCGGCCGTTTGATCCGGTAAAACTGCTGCGGATCATTGGCGGCGCAGGTCGCCCGGAACAATCCCGAGCCCAACGGCGTGATGATGGCTCCGGCATCGGTGTAAGTGCCGTTGATGTCCGGCGAACTCACAACGAGAAACGCCGACGGGACATCGCTGGTTCCGGCATTGAAATCAATCTGGACGTTGCCGCCGTTAATGACCATCGCCGCGATGGCGGGTGTGACGGACGCAACGACCGTTTGACTGTTGGTTGTCCAAGAAAGCGAAAAATTATCTATGCCGAAGGTGTCGCGGGTGCCGCTGGCGGTGTTGGTGCTTAAAGCAACGATGCGGATCCAGACATTGTCGGGCTGGTTGTCTGCGTCCGTCCCCAGCGTGAAACTCCGGTTGGTGGTGCTGAAACTTCCCGGATCGGAATTGGTTCCCAGCAACGTGAATGCTACCGGTGAATCGCCCACGGCGTAGTCAATGGTCCAAGTCGTGGAATTGCTGTTCGATTTCAATAAACTCAAGTCCACGCTGAAAGTGAAGTTGCTGAAACCGGTGGTGTTGGCGATTTGAAAGACAAATGCCGCGCCGGGATCGCCGAAAGCGGCGGTTTGCCGGATGCTCAGACAACGGTTGGTGAAGGCACTTTGCTGCGCGGAGGTTTCGGTTCCAATAGCAGTGGCGAGTAAATTGTTGGTTATCCCGGCGGCGTTGCCAAACTGCCCGGTTTGAGTGCCCCAACTGACATTGGTAATGTTGAAGGCGGTGGCCACCCCGAGACTGGTCGCAGTCGCGTTGGTCCGCACCGACCAGCCCGGCGGCAGGCCGTTGCTGATGGAGTTGAAATTTTGCGTGTAATTGGTTCCGGTCAGTTTGACCTGCGCTGCGGCTGAAGCAGCGAAGCATGTCACCAAACCGACAACCCCGACGAATCCGCCCAAACCGCGAAAGCTCATAATTTTTCCAAATTAATTTTGCACAGCGGCTCGCCTGGCGTGAAGCACTGGCCAGCGAGTCTTTTTGACAGAAGGAATACTTACAAAAATAGATTCAGATGTCCATGTTTCTTCTCAACAAGTTATTCACGGCTTATTAACAATCGGAAGCTATAAAGCTATTGTCGGGCATTGTTTCACGGAAATCTGCTAAAAACATCCTCTGGATTTGGTAATAGCCGCTGCCACCAACCTGCGCGCCGCCGAGGTGGCACAGACCCATTCGCCTACCGCCACAGCTTTTCTGTCAATGCGCCGACGCGCTCCAAGGCCTTACTGGGTCCCGGGACCGGATTTCGGAGGCGCATTGGTGGCGAACACAAATTGCAGTCCGCGCGTATAACATTCGGCATTCTCACCGGCATGGCCCGAATTGCTGACCGACTCGAAGGCAAAGCTTAAATTCTTCAGGTTTTTCCGGGCCACTTTATCGGCGAAATCCGACCACATCGTGGAATTTTCCAAAGCGCCGCAAGTCATGTAGGCGCGGGTATCTTGCTTGAAGCCGTCCGGCGGGAATTTGTCCAAAAGCGTGTTCAGCGCATAATTGTCCCAGGAGATGGGCGGGCTGGAGCCGATATAGCCCTGAAACAAATCGGGCTGGGTCAGCATCGTATAAAAAACCAGCAGCGAACTGGTGGAACAGCCGGTGAGCGTCCGATGCTGGCTGGCCCGGTAGTGCGATTCAATCCGGGGAATCAGGGTGTGCCGCAGAAAATCCTGAAATTTTTCCGCATGACCATAATTGGGGCGGGATTTTGACGCCGCCGGCGTCATGTCTTGATCGCGCAGCGCCATCAGATTTCCATTGGTGGTTTTCCAACTGATGCCCACCAACAACGCCGGCGGCATCTGACCATCGTAATTCACCGCCCCGGCGATGGGACCCATAAGCGGAAACTGCCATTGGGCATCAATCACATAAATCACGGGATAAGTTTTGCCGGCGGGGGCC
>Ga0182030_10013030_pt1 | contig 16591 bp, 16 predicted proteins | sample 812S3MmetaG_FD_121299 | JGI IMG/M metagenome (GOLD analysis project Ga0182030, IMG submission 121299) | Permafrost microbial communities from Stordalen Mire, Sweden - 812S3M metaG (Illumina Assembly) | ecosystem: Environmental > Terrestrial > Soil > Wetlands > Permafrost | place: Sweden...
CTATGAAATCTCACAGAGCATTCATCCCCCCCCCCCAACTTTCTCGAAATGCGCCTCATACGCTTCGTCGTCTCTTGAAGCTTCTACTACTTCCCAACCCGATCGACGCGGCGACAGTCAGACTCTTGCAGCACGGTACGATCACCTTAGTCAGTGGCCAAGAATGGGATTTCAATTTGCCGGACACGCACGCGACTGTCTGGCAGAACCGAACTTCAGTCTGCGATGTCATTCCCAAAGAATTGGTACATGTCGGTTCTTAGGCAGAGTGGGACGGCAAAGAAAGGGTGGAATTTACAATAGTGATGCTTATGAAGGAGTTCCGGATTACGAATATGAGGAAAATCGTGGCGACAAGCCTGCGAAAACTTGCGGGAGTGACATGAAGGAAGCAAGAAGCTTTATGGTTTATAATTGGGAGAAGGATAAGGGTTGAAGCATCAAGCAGGGTCTGTCTCATAAGTTATTTGAAATTTGCCCACAGGCATTTGGCGATAATTCAGCATTTGTACTTTTGGTTATCAAGGAAAGCATAGCAATGAGATTGGGAGTTTGGGAGATATGGAAGTCGAACGACAATGCCCTCTTTATGTAATTACCAAGCTATCGAGTGAAAATCAAAGAATATCAATTCCGCTTCCAAATTTCATTTTATCTGATTCATATTTCTCATGAACAATCTTGTGCACCTTCACTTGAACCAGACTGGAGCCTCTCAATTTCTCAAAAATCTTGAGACATTCAGTACTTTCATTATATATATTAACTATGCCAATCGTCCTTCGATGCTCTCTAATTCTACTTTTAGAATCCCCTCATCATTCATACTGTATTGTTACTCCAAAGCCTCGCTCCTCTCAAATCGAACGCCGGGACACCAATCCAACCAAACAGATCTTGTAATTCCTATACATCATGTTACAATCTCACAATCATTCCGGTCGCTCGACCCGATCCCAAGCCCCCAGATACTGCCTCTCGATATCCGTTTCTCCAGCTACATAAGGCTTGACATGAGCTCCCGCTTGGACCATTTGCGTTGGTGCTGGTGCAGGCGCAGCGTTTGTTCCCTCAAGGCTCCGCGTCGAAACCGAACGATCACCCCCTTGAACCTGATCCTGATTGACTGGCGAAATGGTGATGAACGAACCCCACCATCTTTTGCCAGCAGCCTTGGTCGGAGGGCTCGGCTGGGCAGGAGGCGAAGGAGGTGTCATGTCACCCTGAAGCGCTTCTAATCCTCTTGGCGCAATACCGCCCTTCGCAATAACCTCCTTGAATTGATTAAGGATCACGAATTCAAGTTGTAGTTTGAAAGCGTAGACAAAAGAATGAAGCACAGCCTTTAGCGTAAAGTACTGACAGTAATCGACAGTGATTACCACCACGTCTGCAAGGATGACGATGACCTGGATGGCAATGAGGAAAGCGATAGTCTTCTTGATCTTCTTGTTGAATGATCCTTTGAGCATTTGCATCGTTGAGTAGATGTAGATTGCGCTGATGAGAACTTCCTGAATGGAGAAACCGAGGACTTGGACTCGTTCCATCGGTGCCATGTATGGGAGGTACTTTTTATGCGAACTCTTATTAGAAACTCCGTATTGGAAGACAACTGTGGGGACATGAAAGAGGAATCCATCCGTGATGATCATAGCGAGGACAAGGCGTAAGACACGTTGGCTACGGACCACGAGATTGAGGCGCGAGTAGAGAACGACCGAGAAGCCAGAGACCATCGTCACCCAACCGATCTCGGCCAGAGTGACACTAGCAATCCAATTGCAGCTTGGAACGCAGAATTTAAGGATGAAGCCGATTGCGTGAAAGGTAACGCCCCAGGTACAAATCAGGACAGACCAGAAGTAAAGGCCAGAATAGCGACGGAATGTATAGAAGACCGTGACGGTGAGCCTAGAACATCACGAGTTAGTAGTTGGTTCTTTGGGATAGATTTAGGAGTTGAGATATCTCTTATGAGTAAACAAACAATTTACTTGCTTCTGAGACATAGGTATGCTTAAGCAATTGTTCTGTTACTCATGAAAGAGATTTTATTCCCCGGTGGTGCTTACTCAATAGTCATCCATAGAGGAACTGCAGTAAAGACGGCGAGAATAGCCCAGACAGTTTGATTCCATGGCAAAGGACCACTTCGAGCAAAGCTCCAATCGAAATCTGCCAGAGCAACATATGGTACTGTGACATTATGTACTTTCGACGCTTTCGACATGATGATAACTGTAGAATTTGAAACAGGAACAGGTGAATTATCCGGGGTATATAATAGCATGAAGCTAATAGCAAAGATAAGATACTCTTAAGCTGATAAAAAAATCACCCCATCGGCAGAATGGATGAATATATACTTTCTCATCTTACAGATATGCGTGCTTTGGGATTGCATGGCAAAGAGCTGGGCAGCCCCCATGCTTCCCCGGGGGGTTATGCTACTGTCAGTAGTGAATTCATCGTTAGTGCACTTCAAGCCTTATGCTTTTTCCTAAGGCTTAGAGCTTTGCATGCTGACCTGCATATATTGTACCTATAATTGAGTAAGCTGCAGAAGCTTGGCTTGAGGAGACAATCGCTAATGTTCGGTTGGCAGTCCTAAGCGGATCGTACCGGAGGTGGCGCAGTTAAGTGTCCTACTAATGGTAATGCTTTGCAGCCTCTTCTTAGAACTATCCTCCACACCTTGGCAGAGAGTATTCAGGGAATTAACCAGAGACGGTGCACAGATGCAGGTGGCCACTGATAAATAAGGAGCCTTATTTTTGAATTCCAGCCGCAGCAGGATCTACATGCGACATGCATGCGGTGTGCTTCACTTTGGGAACTTGGAGGAAGGGAAAACATGACTCCGCCAACTTTATTGGACGTCTGGTAATTTTTCGGTCCATTAATGGATACATAGTGCTGTAGAGTAGCCCCCCAAATGGCTACAGTGCATGCGGGGTTACTAAGGTAGTGTTTGCTTACAGTGCACGGCTAAGCCCCCCTGAAGTCGATGAATACCTGTATTCGGTTGGTCTGGGGTCTCACCCGAACTTTACAGCCACAAACATGTCCTTAAATTAGAGTTGAGCAGGGTTAATTATTCGTACGGGTTGCTGGGCAAATGCAGCCTTTTTCTAGACGCACAAATGGAAGCCCATCGTTTTCTCAGATTAACTTGTGAATTCCAGGCTCGTTATCAATATCTCAGCCTCCTACTGCACCCCTTGCAGAAGGGTGGGATTTCGGTGCCTTACCAAGCAACGATCCATCAGCCCTCTCGGCGAGAACCTTGAGAAATGAAGAATTCGTTATCTGGCTGACTCTGTGTCTCATTACAACATAATAGAGTTGGATCCTGCAATCTGAGCTATCTCTAAGGAGTGAGGATATCCGGAAAGATATGTCTCGACCCCAAATTGATTGCTCATAAGTCTTTCTAGATCCGCCTTATGTTCCACTACCGAAGTTTTGCGGGGTTCGTCTGGAGATTTGCCTTACCTCTCGACCCCACGACTCAACGACAACGAGGCGAATGGTGGAGAAGGCTGAAATATTTCAGTGCCTCACAAATGCGGAAGTTTTCAAGCCGAAATTTCAATGTAGCTATAGTAGACCATGCAGACCGTGTAAAATATCGTTGTATGGTGTAGCAAATGAGATCTAAGAGTGGAGGGCCTCGCACTCACCTGAATGTGTAGGATTTTGCAGGATAGGGTTATGCTATGGCCCATACCCTGGATCTCGTATGTACCTAAGAAGATATTGCCGACGTGTTTATCCGCACCTTGACTTTAGCTGACGTAAGAATATCTAGCTCTGGCTACTAGCAGCTGCAGTTCCACCAAAGTTTCAGATAGATAGCAACCAAAAGTCTATATTCAAAAGGCCATTCGCGAGTCTATCTCACGGTTCACCAAAAGTATACCAAAATCTGTAGCCACCGAAAGGTAGATACGGCACTTTTCTCTACCTAGCAAACGGAGCAAAATACCACCCATTTGCTTCGCCAATAAGAACGCCATCTCCCAGATTGAACAGAGCCCCAAAATGTTAGGTTATGTATGTTTTCGATGGCTACTGCACCTTGGCCATTCGTTTTGACATGAAATCAAAGAAAGCAAACTGGCTTGGAGAACTACCAAACTCATAAACGAAGCGACTGGCAAGATAGCTCCCGAAAATAGCACGAAGATAATTGTCGGGGACTCTCTCAATGATCAAGTCCAAGCCAATTTTCTCGAGCAATAGTCTCGGTAATGCGTCTTTCAGAACGGATCTTCTCAGCTTCTCGTCCTTCCACAAATCGGTCTTCTGCAGCTCCTCGTCCAATTTGGTAATGGCCACACTCAGTGTATCACTTAGAGTACTCCTAGGAATTTTTGTTTGTTTGTGCTCCCTCCAAATGGCCTCGAACTCCAATCTTGCGTTATCCTGAATCTTTGCTTGAACCTCTTTGACATACGCTTGGTAGAACTCGGGTGGTTTGCCATCACTACCAACGCACATGTTTTCCACAAAGCCCTTGTCGTCGAAGCTTAAGCTTGCAAGAACTTCCAGAGACGAAGACGTAACACCGCCCTTATTGGCACTAGCATCCTTGAAAAGGATGCATCCCGCAGCTTCCAATCGAAGCTTGGCATCCTGAGTGATAAATAAATTGGCACCTTCAACAATGTATGGAATAGTGCTCTTCCCTTTCACAATAAGCTTGCTCACACTGGAGAGGTCAATCGACTCAGGGCGGCCACCGCAAGGAACAAAGCAATCCGTCAAGCCAGTTGCACGCAGGTGGAAAGTGTTGCGGAAAGCTGTACCATTGTTGACCACATCGCCATTTGGTAATTTGATGTCGACATCATCTACTAAGACACGATAACCATCCTTGGAAAGCTTAGAAATGTCGAATTGTGAGATCATGGAGCGCTTCTTAGCGAGGCGAATCAGCTCGTCCCGGTCCAAACCTTGTGGATCAACTAAGACACCACTTCCATCAACGATCGATGTGTACTTCTCGTTGCTTAGTAGGATCTCGTTGCTTCCAAGGTCACCATCTGGACCACCTGTCTGCATCTTCCTGACTTTGCTGGGGTCAAGTTCCTTTTTTCTGTAGATACCTTTGACAAATTCTCGAACGGAGAGAGTGGTCATGCCATAGACATCATGTGGTATGCCACCGAGTTTCGGAGATTTGCCAGTGAAGAAGGATTTCCACCATGGGGCGCCGCGCTTTCGAGCATGCTCAGTAGCCCAATTAACGAGATCGGCTGTGTTCTCATCAGGGCCCATGAACAAAATTTCTTGTTTACCATGGAGATCCACGATAGGATTCTTGATACCCGGCGTTTCAGCCGGGAGTAAAAGATCCATGATGCTGTCAATGTATTTCTCGAAAGCCACACTGCCTTTATCTTGGTGACTGGCGTCGAGGAGGATGACTCCTTTTGATCCTCCTTCTGGAATATCCTTGTTCTTGCGCTGCTGTGTGTTCGCAAGACCATAATTTTCGTCAAACATTGATCGAGCATTGATAGAATAAGCCTCCCGATTTCGGGACTTGACAATGCGGATGCCCCCTCTAGCAATATCGCGAAAGCGAAGATGAAACCCTCGAGACTCAGAACTAATTACCAGGAACATGCCATACAGTGGCTGGGGATATTCAATCGCAGGAAGGAAAGAAGGATTGAGGCGGAAGCTAAGTGCAACCTTTGTCGGCGTGTAGAAGTTTGTCTTTAACAAAGCATTGTTGAAAACTCGGAACGCTGTCATGACCATTTGTTCGTGCTCGTTGCTGACTGACTTTGTGATTAATTCTGTCAGTTGAGCATCTGAAAGGACTTCAGCTGATGGAGTTGGTGGAACAAAGTCCGCCTCATAACCCGGTCCAAGAGTGAGGTGGGTGTTGGCGAAGGAAGCGTATAATGCTCGGACGAGCTCAGGATGCGAGCTGATGATCTCAAATATATAATCTGCCGTGAAGGTTTCTGTTCTTAGGCGGCGCTTAATTTTTGAAAGAATTTCTGCATGCAAGCTATTCTTTGCATCCAAAGCTGAAACTAAGGAAGCATATTCGGATCCTGCAAGATATTAGCAACATTCAGAATTCGAACTCTAGCTACTTACCAAGACGATTCAAGAAGTGCTGGACGAAAACCCACAGACAATGCCCGTAGATGGTCTCCTGCAAGCTTAGTCGACCGCTAGCGAAGAGCGCTTGAAACTTGTTGTGGGGTATGCAGTAGAGTAGGGATATCTCTTTCGTGATCTGATGAATGGAGTGCTCCAAAGGTGGAAATCTAGCCGCAGTTTCGAGGGCAGCAGCCGGCTTGAGGTAGAGACAAATAACAGTGATCCCGTTGCTGAATTGCTCAACATATTTTCTCGAGCTAGTGACACCGTAATAATGATACAAGTCACTAAGAGCGCTGAACATTCCAAATGCAGTGCGTCTACGAAAGGCCACAACAAGTCTCTTCTCTTTGGAGTCCTCGACGTCGAAAACCTCGATAACTGGACCGGTTCTAGACACTGCGAGTTCAATGATCTCTTGGTAGATCTGTCTCGTGTTTTTGGTGGCCTTTGCGAGAAACATTCGATCCCCAATCACCTCGAGGCGAGTTTCCTGGGGTGAGGGGTTCGGTTCAACATATTGACACTGGTAAACGAAGTAACAACGCATTGTCGACTTCGATGGAGCTGTACCAGCCAAATTACCAGGTGAGCGGAAGGTCTCCACACGATAGCACCTATTTGCTCCCGACATATCGAGGTATTTGGCTTCGAGTCGATGCTCATATCTTGGCCCAGAAATATTGCTGACTCCTGGTTCGCTCGTGTCAATATAAATGGCGTGGTCTGAAGCCTCCATATCCAATCGTATCTCCTGCTTCTTGTCCTCGCGAGCAAAGGCCGCAATCTTGGCCGCGTATAGAGAAGTGACATTGCTGGCAATGGCATCCACGGTCTCTAGCTGGAAATAGACATCATCTATACCAAGCTCGTTGTAGAACCATTCTATTTGTTCGTCGACAAGAGGCTCGGGTATCCAGGCACCGCTCTGTATCTTCTCCTTCACTTCTTGCTATTAGTACACCCGCCTGAAACTCGAAATGTATTTTCTCACCTTGAGCCATTTGTGCTTTCTTGCCCTTGAATTCCGGTGCAATATAGCCAACCGTTGCAGAGCGAAGAATTCGATGGCCATTGCCGTTGCCATTCTTATGTGGCACACTGAAATGCGTAGGCTGAGGAGAGGGTTGTCTACCAGGGGTTCCGACAACTTCTTCAACCAATTTGTTCGGAGGGGCACTGCCCTCAGGGTTCGCCATAATTGCAAATGAAAGAGAGTCGTCAAAAGGGGGAAACTCTAGAGTTGGAGCCATAATGTCAGCCGTGTTTATTCTCAAAAGCTTAGCCATTGGGAAGAAGGCCAACCAAGGCAGGAAGCCAACAATGATGATATATGCCGGAAAGAAAGGAGTGAACCCGAGCACAATGGCGGTGACTCAACAATTGTAGCTACTCTGCACATACCTTCTCGTTATCTAAGCAATGGCCAGCATCTGGTGAGTGCGTGGTCCGAGTCGTATCCGTTGAATTCCGTAATGCTTGACACAGGCTATGATAGACCGTCAGCCGTGTGCTATCTTCCCCTTGCATCAGACAAGGCCTTGCAAGATTGCGATAAGGAAAGCTTTGCAATATGGGAAGATTGCCTATGTGGGAAACATACCTTCAACTTATGTGACTAGCCGTGTAACTAGGTGATGATAGGAGGGATGGCTCGGAAACATACGCTTCTTGTATTCAACGAAGGGGAAATATCATATGTCGCGACGACCAGTCAGATGTTTTGGACTCGGGATTTTACCTACAGAGAGCAGTGGGGCGCAGACAAGGCGAAAGATAAGGAAAGGAGGTGAAGAGAAAGCCATGCCTTAAGTATATATACCTATTGATCCGGACCCTGGAAGAGGGGCCCGGTTTTTACGAGGAGCTGAGTTGCGTACGAAGGATTCTTCAATTGGACTGGTGCGCCAGAAATTTCCTGGTATGAACTTGAATTTTTTGACGCGGTTATCCAAGGTACACGAAAGATAGGTACGGATTTTAGGTCACGTCATTACTAGACTCCCATAATTTTCCTCGTTAGCCGTAACCAATGCCTATCTTGGTTTACCCTGGTTAAAATCTATTTGTAGCACCGCACCAGCGAAGATCAGGTACGAGGGGCAAAATACCAATCTACTCGTACCACTGTCACAGCCACTTTCTCTTGCGTTTTGCTTCTAGACAAAGTATTCTGATATTCTATATTCTATATCATGTATTTTTTATATTTCATTTCACGATCTAGTAATTCCTAATTTATTATTCACTCAACGAAATAATCTATCCCCATATCAAGATCAATCCATCCTAAAGAAGCTAGAAAACCCCTAGAACTTACCTATGGTACTAGTACGCCACGTGATCCAGCCTGCGTTCGTGACACTTCGATACCCCGCCATGCTAAGCCCTTCAAGGCTTTTCCATTATTCATATTACCCCCAGGATTCTAAACAACGTTCGCCCCTATTCACGCATTGAGGGATTAGCCCAAAGAAATCTTCGCCATCAGCAGACTTTCACCATAATCGCGCAGGATACATCATAATCACCTTCATCTCATGACTAAAAGCTGCATTCAACTTGACACATCGCACATGAGCCCATCCTGTCGCCAGAGTTCGGGTTTCTTCCCCCAGGATCACCTGCCCTTAGCGCAAGGGGTAAGAGGATCCCAACGTCTATACTGACTCGGCACGCAATCTGTGTCCCCGATTCTCCATCCTTCACCGCTAAGAAGATCCATTGATCAATTGGCATTATTCAGCTGCCTTCTTGAGCAGCTATTACGTTTCGTTGCCATGGTATCCGTTGAGGAACATGCTCAAGGCGAGCACATGTACAGCAGAGATTATGCCATTGCTCTGGATGCTGACGATTCTCTTCGACACATGAGAGACGAATTTCTCATACCTTCCAAAGCAAACTTGAAAGCTAAAACACTACCTGAATCAGGCAAGATATCCCCTTTCGAATCGTTCCCGATCTTGCTTCAATAAGTGGTGGAATCAGCGACTCTTTTTTCTGAGTACACAAGCTGATGTCGAAACTGGTAGTTGACTCCAGGAACTCGACATCAGATGATCCGAGCGTTTACCTGTGCGGGAATTCTCTCGGACTTCAACCTCGTCTCACCTCAATTCGGCTTCAGCAATATCTGACGACTTGGTAAGTGACGTTCGGTACCACTATGAATGCTAGATGGAGGTTGGCAATTTCAGATTCATGAAGTTGTCACCTTGTCCGGATGTTTGGGAAATAACCTCCTTTGATTTCTACGTATTTTGGATTATTATGTATCTTTACTGAACTCGAATTCTTGTAGGTCAACTCAGGGAGTTTTTGGACACTTCAAACCACTCGTCGAGTCACCATTACCAACATGGCTCCATGCCGATGCCGAAGCTTCAGAAATGATTGCCCCAATTGTAGGAGCACAAGTCTCCGAGGTGGCCGTCATGGAGACACTCACCGCCAATCTACATCTCCTCATGTCCGCGTTTTATAAACCTGATATTACTGGCCGTCATAAGATCATTATAGAAAGTAAAGCCTTTCCATCAGATCACGTGAGCCAACATCCTCCTCAGTGGAGATTTCAGCATCCGTCCTAATCCAGCTCTAGTATGCAGTAGAATCCCAAATATATCATCACAACCTCTCACCAGCTACATCTATGATAACTATTGAACCACCCTCCGCAGCATCAGCAACGATTTCAACCAATCACATTCTATCCATCATCGCTGAACAAGGTGCAAAGACTGCAGTGCTTCTTCTTCCAGGAATACAATTCTACACAGGCCAGCTCCTTGATATTCCAACGATTACGGCTGCAGCACGCAAAGCGGGCATATTCGTTATCTGGGATCTTGCACATGCAGTCGGAAATGTACCACTTTATCTTCATGACTGGGACGTCGACGCGGCAGCTTGGTGCAGTATGTATTCTCGAAACCCACTGTACTGTGTCATTTGGATCAGAACTGACAAAGATCGTTATAGGTTATAAATACCTCAACGCAGGCCCTGGATCCATCGCAGGTCTCTTCATCCACTCCCGTAACACCACCATCTCCCCTTCTTCCTCGCCCCAAGACCGAGGTTTTGTGAATCGTTTAAGCGGCTGGTGGGGCAGTTCGAAAGCATCTCGCTTTGCGATGGAGAATCAATTCCTTCCTATGCCCGGCGCAGCAGGTTTTCAACTCTCGAACCCGAGTATCCTTGATATTACGAGCTTGAACGCGAGTCTTGAGATCTTCCAAAAGGCTGGTGGGATGGAGCCTCTGCGTGAAAAGTCATTGAAACTCACTGCATATCTTGAGACTTTATTGTTGAGCCTTAAAAAGTCGAAAGGTGGCTTTGAGATTATAACCCCAAAAGAGAAAGAGCAACGGGGTGCGCAACTAAGCCTAAAACTTAACGAAGGAACGTTAGAGGCCGTAATGAAAGGACTAGAGGAAAGAGGAGCCGTGGTTGATGAGCGCAGGCCCGACGTGATTAGGGTCGCTCCTGCCCCGTTGTACAATAACTATACAGATATTTTTGAGTTCGTCAGAGCACTCGAGAGTGTCATCACGTAAAATCTACATACTCTATTAACTTTCTTTCTTTGTACCAGACAATGAGACCTTTCAAAAACACATTCTTCAACTTTTCCTCGTAAGAAGATTTCCAATATTTTCTTGAATATGGAACAAGTAACAGAATCGGGTTTCCTCCCCTTTTCCTCGCTCAATTATCCCCGTTCGGCCTATACAATTGGTATGGAACCCGGGATCATCATCGCGGCGGTCGCCACACCCTGCACGGGCTGTTTCTTGCAAGTCATTTCAATTGTTCGCCAATTTGGCACATTCGCAGTGGGAGTATCCACATTCAAAATTCAACTATCCCTCAGACACATCTGAACGAGAGTCGGACTCAATATTTCTAAATCCAGAAACATCCAAGATCCAACTCCATCCATCTCTCCTCATTCAAGCACCCAAAACTCCTCCTGTACCTTGTTCTACACTCTATCAATTGTCTTTTGTGCTATACACATTGAGAAGTCGCTGAACTAAATACTTACTCAACACTATTCGATGCCAAGTCCCGTCAGCCTATCGCCTCTTGACGATCACACATTGAGTCTCTACCCTGGGTTGGACTTGATGCGTTCCTACTTCCAATGTTTCACAATCTGTGAAATAATCAATGCTGACATCTCAATCCAGCTATATTCACAGTTACCACGCTACTTCTCTACGCTCGAGCGAAGAAGGCAGATGAGCTGGTGAAGGACTGTTGTCTCGGCAGGCTAAGGGGATACCTCCACCAAACTTTGTCGGCCGGGTTCGCTACCAACATCGTATAGTTGAGAGATTTGTTCCCTCCAATCCAATTTTTAGGTTTCTTAGAAATGGGGATATAGAGATGGGCTTGCATTACCATTCTGATGCGCACGGTTTCACTGTGGTGGGGGGGGGGGGCTTACTTTTATAGGCTTGGAAAATTATTTTGTTATTGACCTATTTTAGTTGAATTTAAACGTTTTTAGTAGGAAGATAAGGCAAATTGAGGATATGTAGCTGGACCGCCTCACGCTTGCCTCGATATCTCTTGATGATAACCTAGGTGATTGGGTGGAAAATTGAAAGACAATTATAGTGGGATGAACAAAGATTATCCAGAGGGGAGGGGAGATGAAATTATAAGGGTGGAGACCTCATAGAGACAATTAGGTAGGTTAGGTGAATGAGGACTGTCTTTCCTGTGTGTTTGAAGCTTCAAAGGACAATTGGATTCAAAATGGAGGTAATCGGCTTCACTATCCCTAAAACTGAGTCTATCGGACGCTAGGTGGGTGAGCGGTCGAGAGTTATCGTCCTCCTTGAATATGCGATTTTTCATCATAGAATTCAATTTATCAGATAAAGGATATGAAAGATGTGAGTGAGCCTTCAAGAATTAATGAGACCCAATACCTTAGACAAGCGTTTCTTTCACTTCGAATTTCACAGGATTGTGGTGAGATCTGGTAGATAATTACAAGTAAACTCCCAATTGCCCACTCCAATGTGCCATATTTAAAAGATAATCAGATTTGAGATAGTCCTTGGAGGTCCGACTCTTCATTTATAACTATCCTTTGTGAACACCAAGTACATCTCCAGTTATTTTGTACCAAAATCACAGCCCACCATCCCCCATAATGCCTCCAACAACCTCCCAAAATGCTCCAACATCCATCACTGCCCCGAATGAAAAACAACTTACCAATCCTGCCAACCCCGCTTTCAATTCCTCTAACCTCTTCCCCCCCTCTCCCATCAACCTCCCCACCTCATACGTCCCTGTCAACAAAAACCACGCCTGCACAGGCGTGATCTCCCAATCGCCCTTCTGTAAGCTTTGACTCATTTCCCATAACTGAGTTAGTTCGAGAGAGGGTATAGACCAGGTTGCTGAATCGAGGTTTTGGAAGATTTGGGGGGGAGCGTGGGAGTAGAGGAGCGTGGAGGCCATTAGCTCGTGACCTGATGGATCGCCTTTGGGATTGAATTCTGAGGCTGGGGCGTGGAAATGGGTGCGGCAGGGGTGCTCAAGACTTTGATGCTGTTAGTAGAGTTTTGGAGGATATTTGGGAAGGACTTACGCGAGGATGAAGTTTATTCCTATAGATGAAGTGTCTGGTTGGTTGGGCATGGCTGTAGGATCATGAGAGTGGATAACTTGTGGCGGCTGAGGATTTGGGCGTGAAAAGTTCAGCGCTGGAGCAGGACTCGTTGTTGGAAGAGTGTTTAAGGGAAAGGTGAATATGTCTGGTGAGTTGAGAATAGTAGCTGAATCAAAATCGCTTGCTGGACTGATGTGAAGACAACCGGTGTCGATCATATCGTCAAAGTTGACGCTGACAACGGTGTTATTTGAAGAATTTGATGACCATTGAAGATCTCGTGGATGATTTCCAAAAGCATTGGGGCTACTCTCTGCTGAGTCTTGGAGCGGCGACTGGAAGTTAGTTGGTGGAATTTCTTTTTGAGGGTCCCCGGACGTCGTTACAGGATTGATGGATGGTGTTATGTTAGATCTTAAAAGGGTGGTTTTGATAGCAGAGTTCTCCTGTCGAAAGGCAGTAGTCTCGATCTCTACTGCAGATATCATTTCTCGTAGACGTATCACATCTTGTTCGAGATGTTTGACATAATTTTCCTTCCTTTGGCGATGCTCACTTTACTTGAATTAGTTTTGTCGGAAAATTATAAGCTTGGAAGATGGTATCACTAACATTTGAGCTTTTCTGACTTGAGCTCGTCGATGCTCTTTCTGTGATTTGGATGATGATGCGGACTCCTCTTTATCCTTCCCTATCATGGAAAATCAGTAGTGAAGCTAGTAACAACGTTTGATTGTATGAGAGTAGTCTATACAAATGCAATAATTCGGATGGCGAAAAAAAGAATAGTCCCTACCAGCAGAAGGTTTGGTCACATTTGGCATGAATTTGACCTTTTTCGAGGATCCTTTGATTCCCACATTTTCTAAAAAAGTTCTGAAGGAACCAGTTTTCTCTTCAGTCATCCTGGCTCAATGACTGCTGCATTCGGAGGTTTGATTCCAAAGCGTTTCACCCAATGATGATTGCTTGGCGATCTAACATGTAAGCCTCAAAAGGAGCGGTGACCTGTGGCTGATCGGTAGTAGAGAAGTCCCAAATCGGATATATACGCCTTTCCTTTGGGGAAGACGTGTGTGTAGAGGTGCATCTGGCCACTGGGGAAACGTACTCGTGGACAATGGACTGACGCTCTGGGGATGTGGAATCCCAAGCTGCCGTTTTTGGGTCTTACCTGTCATGCAGGTACAAGGGTCGACTCAATCACGTGTTTCACGTCCTCGTACCTAAGTAGGTAGGTCAGTAGAGGTTTGCACAGACACCTCACGAAGCCTTTGGGAGAGGAGCCGGCTGTAGAATTCATGATTGAGGGCTGTTGTTCTACCATCTCTTTAAGTGCGGACTTCTATATACATTCATCAAGGCGCTCTAATCAACTAGCCGCCAAGATTTCTGCAGCACCTTGCGCTGGCAAGTCCTCAGTGGTCTCATCTGCGGGCTTTGCTGCGGCTGCTGCCTTCTTCTTCATTTCCTCTTCGTGTGTCCTGAGACTGGAAGCTCGTAAATATACTAATATCATAAACGCCATAATTAATATTGTCATTACTGATCTTCTTGTCAATACCCATCGCACCCCTTCGACCTCTGATTTGCTGTCACTGTTCAGAAGGACTGTAATCTTATAGTTCAACTCTTGAATCTATCACGGTGTCAGCTCCACTCTTCTTTGATCAGAAATTGAGGGTATGGGTTTACCTTGCTCTCCATGGCCCGTTGCTCCATTCTGACGGACATCTTTCGATCATCAAACATTCCCTTCAAATCGTCTTTAAGCGTAAGTAGTTCTTGTGACAGTTTTTGGTTCAAGATGTCAACTTCGTGTTGTAAAAGAGTGCGCTCCCGACGCATCTGCTCTTCGTTGGCTTTGCGTTGGTTCTGAATTTCGGTCCGTAACTCAGAGCATGCAGCACGAAATAAATATGTTTCCTATAGATTACCGTGAGTTTCAAGCAATATCCGGTTTCTAATGGCTGAACTTACGTTTTCAACATCGCTTTTACTGACCAAGCCTGCTTGAGCGATATCTAGATTCACCGCAAGAAGCCCTCTCACTGCTTTCATTGCTGTGATACTCTGCGCAGTCGTGAAACCACCCTCCTCCACTCGCTGAACCAATGTGTATGTATCAAAGTGGTGGACATAGGGCGGAGTCTGTAGATGAGGAGGCTTCGCTGCATTTTCTTCTTGTTGTGTCTCGGGCGGAGGCATCTGTAAGACTGTTTCCAGCGGTGCCAAAGGATCAGCCGTATTAACAGCAGCTTGTTGACGGGGAGTTCGCTGGTCGTTGCCACTATCTGCTTTCCTAGGGCCTGCGTCGTTATCTGCATCCCCAGGTAGGCGCTCGGCAGCTTGTGTTTCTTCTGACAGAGGGCCAGCAGATGAAGGTTTCGATTCTGTGGTCTTATTCTTCTCCCCTGCTCCTTTCTTTCCATCGTCAGACGTTTTCTTCAGCTCCTTGCTCTTCTCAGAATCTTTCGTTTCTCCTTCAGGGGTAAAGACTTTCAACCCTTCAGTAGTCTCCCCATGTACTAGAAATGGCTCAACAGCCTTGCCATGCCTTTGCACTAATCGCTCCCTGTTCCTCATCGCCGTCGTAAATTGTCTCGTTCTTTGACATTGGCGCGGTGATGGCCGAGACCGTATCCGGACACATTTTGCGGCTGGTTCGCAGACTCGAATTGATCTGAAGAGAGGTGGATATAAGAATGTGAGGCGCGCCGTGGACATGACTTTTTTGTTGTTTGTGGGAAGTTTTAAGAAAAGTTGCTCAAATACCGCGATCGGCTGTCGATACCGGCCCGCCTTGATACCCCACGTGCAACTCTACAAGTACCCATGTCTCTTCTAGATCTCAGCCTTGTGGGAAGGCTGTCGACTCGAAGGTATTAAATACGAATTCGTGTGAACAACAGTGAAATCTTTTGAACTACCCGAAGAAAGATTGCCAATGTAGATCCGGCTCTGCTTACAATAAGATATGTGGGAAATCAAAGAAAGCTAGACCTCGGGAAGAGAATGAATTCTCCTCAATCTAGTCTATCAAAGAGTTCATCAAAAGCATCACGCTTCTTCCGCTTCTTCTTAGGACGCTTCGAAGGCGTTGATGAAGTCTCCTTATCTTCTTGGTGGGTATCTTTGACCATGCCTCCTCTTTTCTTCGCCTTCTTCACCCGTGAACCGTCCACTCCTTGCTCCTCAGGTGCACTTGGCTCTCCAGCAATCTCTCCCTCAGTGTCCACTCTTTTAACCACCTCCCCCAAATCAAGCTCATTGTTCCCTACCAAGGACTCACCGCCACCCTCTCCTATTAAGTCTTCACCCGGCTCTTCCTTCTTCCTCAACGACCCAATAACCCTCTGCATCCTCGCCAGCGTCCCCATCAACATCAATCCTAACGCTGCATACTGATTATCTGCCGTCAGCGCCGAGAAAGCCCTTATACAGGAATTAGCCCTTAATCCCTCTTCCCTAACTCCCACGACTTACAAATAACATCTAGGCACGACCCTCACCACCAAAAACCCTACTCTACTCTCCATAACCTCACGTGATTCCAGTGTCTTCTTCCTTCCTTCACCAAATTTCTCTTCGTTAGAGGAGAGCGCTTGTAGTTCGGAGAGTAGTTTTGAAGTTTGACGATGCAGGATCGAGAATGCTTTCCACCATTTTGAGAGGCGGTGTTGGTTTTTGTTGCGGTGATTTGTTGCGTCGAGAATTGTGAGGACGGAGGTAAGTTCTGATGATGGGCTTGCCATTTCCCTCAAGCTATGACGAGATGCTCAGAGCGATTATCTTGGGTTAATTGGAGCCTTAAGAGTGAAG
>Ga0182030_10013031_pt1 | contig 16588 bp, 10 predicted proteins | sample 812S3MmetaG_FD_121299 | JGI IMG/M metagenome (GOLD analysis project Ga0182030, IMG submission 121299) | Permafrost microbial communities from Stordalen Mire, Sweden - 812S3M metaG (Illumina Assembly) | ecosystem: Environmental > Terrestrial > Soil > Wetlands > Permafrost | place: Sweden...
ACGAATTCGTTCCGCGATGTCGAGTTCGAGCTCGCCATCCTGCTCGAGCGAATCGAGAATCTCCTTCTGGGCGGTGCTTTCATCCGGGAAGATCCGGCAAAGCCGCCTTAGGCGCGGCACATCATGCGGGTATGTGCGCGGGAACCAGCGCGCCAATGCCTCCTTGGCCGCGCCGGCGCTGTGGCATTTCTCCGGATTCAGTGCGAATTCGATTGCAGCAGCGAACTCGGTTGACGCCGTGTCTTGCAGGGCGCAGAAGGCAGGGCTTGAGGTGTCGACCATCCTGTGGACGTCGGGAAGCGTAGTTTCCTTGACGTTCTTTGCAGTGTATGAAAACTCATCTCGATAAATGATGTTAGGCACAACACGTTGATAAATCTTCCCTCGGAGAGTTGTGAGACGCCAAAACTCCAGATCGATATACGGGACTACGCCGTGCTCGTCCCAGACCTTATAGTCGGGGCCTCCTGTTATTTTCTGTTTTGCCCTTCGCTCCAAACATGCGAGGAATTGGGAAGTCAATACGGTCACTGGCGCAGAGAGATCGACAACAAGCAGCCGCTCGAGGGAAATCCGGTCTTCGGCAAGGCCGGCTTTGCGCTGGATCGCAGTGGAAGTTTTGTGTCCCCAGACGGCATGCAAGCTGGCCAGGGAAAAGTCGCCGTTCTCATCCGGGAAGAGCTCCTCCAGTGCGGAGTTGGCGACGGCCTTGTACGCGTTCTCGAGTTCCGCTCTCAGTTCTCCGATAGAAGCTTCGCGCACAAACGCCTGAGTGCTCGTCGAGCCATAGAATGGAGCTAGAGTCGGGAAATGAAATAGACTTAGGCCGATTGTCGCCAGTGCACTCTCGTCCAGGATGTGGCGTTCGCGAATCAGAGTTATGAGTTCAGGGATCTTTCTTTGGATCTCGAGATAGCCGGCGATGATGGCGTTAAGGTCGTTCCCGCGCCGAAAGCAGCCAACAGCCTGTGCTAAGTCGGAGCGAATCGCAAATTGAACGAACCAAGCTAGTGCTTTTGAATGGCACTCTCGGAATGAATAATTCGACCATCGATAGCAGGCGATCCGAGGATCGTGCTCGCTTCGGACAGGAGGGGTTCCGCTCGGGGACTGCTTTTTGGATCGGTTCATTTGAGTGAGATTGCAGTTAATCACTCTATCGGCAGTCAACGGGGATCTTTATATAGCGAAATTGTTAAATTTCGAGAATCTGCTCCGGAAAAGAGGGATCGCGTCTGGCGTCCTTTTTCCCTTTTACGACCCATTACTTAAGGTATGTGAAATCCAAAATTCCTAGACGCGGGATGTATCTGAGCTTCCATAGAGGGACTATAAGGGCCGAGGTGAATGAATGACGTCCACAAGGCTAATCAGATTAGAAGAAGTTAAACGCCGGACCGGGTTCCAAAAAAGCTCGATCTACAACGGAATCGCCGGGGGAACCTTCCCCCGGCCGGTTCCTCTCGGGTCAAGGGCAGTGGCCTGGGTCGAAGACGAGATCCAGGAATGGATCGACTCAAGGATCAGCGAGCGGGATAAGCGCCGCTGAACCCGTCGGCCCCTTCTCGGAAGAGTAGCCAAGCAAGGATGGCGGGCTCAACTCGATAGTTTCGTGATTTCGGTCACAGATCACCGCGGAATCGATCGCGTCGACGAAGCCAAGTACGCACTGATCGAGGATGGGTGCTTAACCCGGGACGGTGTAGTTGCCGCAGGATGTTTCAAGACTAAGGAGAAGTAACTCAATGGCGAAAAAAAGGACTAGCGACTTCACTAACGACAGATTTCCGATGGAGGCATATAACGAATTGCGCCGCTGGCTAGCCAAATGGGCCAATCAGGAGTTCGATCTACATAAGCGCCTCGCCGCATTTATCGCTCTCGAAACGCTGAATTCCTTGAACGAGACCATGTTGGGTGAGAGGATGCCAAAGACCCTGCAGTAAGAAGTTGGGCATAAGTCCTCGGTCGCTTCAGAGTGTCCTCGGAACGAGCCGTTTTTCGGTGGAGAGTGAGATCGCGCGCGGCATTGCGGGTTTCTCGAGTGATATCTGAATGACTGACCGTATAGCCGCGTAAAGTTCGGGGGATGAATCCAGGAATGCCCCCTCGTGGTCTTTCTGAAGTGCCTCTTTCACCAGGACGCGAAGTTGATCAGTTGATCACGGCTTCCCTACTGAGCAGATCAGCGGAGACGGCAGGCTTACCGTCCGCCGGGACTTGGGAACGGAGAAGGCCATTACCTTCGACCTGCGCGCGATGAGACACTTCGATGATGGCTACGCCGTGACCCCGCACAGTTCGCAAAGACTCACTTCAGCGCGTGTCCTAGTGAACATGGACACGCGAGTTTTAACCATGGCTACAAAGCAATCCCAGCCACATCATTCGCGCGGAATACGGTCATCTTCATAGTCCAGACTCGACAAGGGTGGGCCACGGACGGCCAGAAGTGATATCCGGATGTCTCGGCTCCGATTCAACGGGACCATATTCATCGCGCAACTCGTCGACGCGAGTAAGACACTTCCACGCCAGTTGTGCTGTGGGCGTGTTCCCCTGAACCATTCCGAATAGCTCTTTCCGTAACCACGGTACCGCAACACCGAAAAGGTCGCTTGCTCCGGCCCAATCCTGAGATGGTCGTTCGCCGACGACAGCGTGCCGAATTCCGGCTTCGAGGCTGCCGGAATAAGGTTCGCCCCGGTTGGCATGGTTTTGAACCAAGACGAGCACACCGGTCTCATCGGCGGTCTCCGCGATAGCTCCTTCCAATAATACAGTCGCAATCCCGCCAGCGGCTGAGTCGTATTCGCGATAAACATCCACTCGAAATTCTGCGTCCTCTTGCATCGCTCGGCCCAGTTTGCGGGTGAGCCACCATCTGTCTCGCACCTGCGCGGCAGATAAGGTTCCATCTGAAATGAATTCAAGAAGAGTGCGTGCCGCGGCTACCGGGGAACGTCGTTCCAAGGCACTGAGCCAGTCGTGATCGTTCAGAAAAGCAGCGTCTCTTCGCGGCAAATCCTTGAGAACATATTCAGCCTCGGATGATGGCGCATAGGACAACGCGGACAGCATACTGCGTAGCCGCCAAGGTTGCCGCCAGGCAGGATCGAGCAGATCGAGACCATCGAATGTAGCCATGGGTCGATCGGTGAACGGTAGCAGCTCCAACCAACCTTCGAGTTCCCACCAATCCTGTTTCAGGTCGAACCAGCGCTTCGCTTTCCACTCCGCAATGAGAGCTCGAAGACCATCGAGAACAATGTCAGCCCGAATGATTTCGCCACTCAGGACAAGGGCGCTGAGTAACGCTTGTTTCTCGCGAAGAGTCTGCTCTAACTGAAGAAGGCGATCCAACGTAGAGGCTCGGTCACCGTGCGGCATCTGAAGCGCCACCGTTGATAATTGCAGCGCATGGCGATGCTGTTCGTCGCTCGATCCCGGCTTGATAAGGTCATCAACGACCGCAAAGATTGCGTCCGCGTAGGGTGAGCTTGCGGGGCATCCAGTAGCCGAAGCTCGTTCAGCTCTGCACGCGCCAACTTGCGAGAAGTCTTTTCCGAATACGAGCCTTCTCGGGTTGGGTGGGTTGTGTTCCTTCTCCCACAGAGCCCTCAGCACATGTGCTGCGTCCACACCAAAGCCGTCAAAACCGAGATGCGGCAAGTACGACTTCATTAATTCCACAACTTGCTCGCGACCTGTGTTGGCGAAAGCACGCCTATATTGCAGCGAGTGGCCCGTCTGAGCAGAGGATCGAAGCGCTATATCGACGGCCTCTTTCTTCTCAAAAGCGGTCTTCATCTTCTGACGCGCATCGCGCCAAAGTGCTAGATCTGCGGCAAGCATCCGCCCCAGAACAGCTCCCAACTCAGGCTGCGACACGCGGCTCATCGCCATTGCGACTTCTGCAAGATGTGACCGGTCGGGGGCTGATGATGCTAAGAGCGTTTCGCCCCAGCGCATGAGCGCGACGTTCATGTCAGCCTGAAGATCGCTTGGAATCTGTAGCAGTTCATCTTCCAGTCGCTTCCCGTGTCGGCTGACGAGATCCGCCAATAGCGCAATTTCGCTCGGTACTGTGGTAGATGCACGCTCAAGTATTGCTTTCACGAACGATCTGGGTTGTGTCGCGGCAATCCAGTCTCGCAAATCATGAGTTGCCTTTGCGTCAGGTGAACCAACGTTGCTTGCGCTAGCTTTGATGGCAATTAGCTTATCGATCATCCTACCGATGGCGTGAGGTCCCAAAACGCCAAGTGAACCAGGAATGATGGATGCCGGCGGGTCTTCATCCAGGGTGAATGCGACGACCGGCCCATCATCGATCTCAATATCTTCCGCACGCAGTAAGTCATCTGCCGGGGTCGGAATCGGCAGTCCTGCTCGCAGTCGGCCCAGCAAGCCTACCTTCACTTCACTGGGAAACACCCTGTATGCGTCGCTGAGGCTCCATCCAACATGTTGGTCCATAGCAGGAAAATCATCAGACTCAATCATTGCAGCTACAGCATCGCCCACTCTCTCTCCTCGACGCCCAGCCTCAACGATCGCATTGAGTTTTCGCAATAAATCAGTTTCAGTTTCGATGAATCGGTTCCGCTCTTTGACTAGCCGCTCTGTAATTTCGGCATCAACAGTCCGCACGAGGTAGCTATGCTTTGCCACTGCGCTCCACACCTCATCTGGAGCCGAATGGAGAACATTGACAATAAACCTGTCTGCGCGACGGAAATCGAGCGCCTCAATGACCGAAATCTTGACCTTTGGACTATTGTCCCTGATCGCAATACTCGCAGCCGTTTCTATTCCTTCGATACCGCTTTCAAAAGCAATTTGGGAGGCAATTGCTGCGCGGTTATTCTCAGGCAGTAACGCGATACGCTCCTCAATGTCGGCTCCTAGCACTGAAGGCCGAAAGCGATGTGCCGTCCGAAAAGCAGCAAGGTAAATCTGATCGTTTTCGTTCGAAATCAACGGCCAAATCTTAGACACGAAATCGGGTTTACCAGTGGTTATCATGAACTGTACTGCCCGATCCACTGTCCCGCTCTTGTGCCACCGTTCAGCAAACTCGACAACCTGAGCCCTGACCATCTCCCACACTGACGCGTCCGATCGATAAATCATTTCGGCTGCGAGGATCGGATCAATGCGGATTGTCTCCAGTATCGCCGCGCCCACCGCGAGAGAGCCGCTTTCGTCCGCTCGCGATGCTCGCTCGCATGCGAATAAAACGGATTCTTCCCATGCACGGGTATTCAGCGGGCCTAGCCTCAAGTTCCGTTGGCTGTCGTTATCGCCCTCGGCTGCTTTTCGCATGAGGTCTTCAACTTCGAATGACCCATACCATTCCTGAAACTGCTGGTGCTGGAACGAAAGCCCACCAGAATTAGCTCCGGACCGAATCAACAGATGATGACTGACCATTAGATCCAGAAGGGTCGTTGGTTGCGACAATCCGTTGATCTGTCCCTCTGAAATCAAGCGACCTTCTTCGCGTTTGATCGCCGCACGTGCTTGGCTGTCGGACAGAGTGGTCGTTCCTAACCGAATGGCCTCAGCAGCCAATGCTCGGAGAAGATCTGAGTGAAATCCGAACATCTCGCGGCGCAGGACCTCAGCGTTGTCGCCGTCTCGCTCATGTTCCGTAACGAATAGCCGGAGCACTTCTTCCTTGCTTGTAGGTAGCCTTTCGCCTTCGGCGTGCGCCAGCAATGCAGTCAAGTACAGAGGGATGGAAACCAACCCTCTTATGCCAGGTGTCCGCCAGGCGTGATCGAGAAGTGCCTCACCTTGCGTCCCACGGAGTGAGCACGCAATCTCCATCTGTTGGTGCTCGCTTAAGGGGTCCACCTCAGCCACTGGGCCCGAGATCGGAACGTCCAATGCCTGACGACGAGTGCTGATAACGACTCCCAAGGCGGGAAAATCCCTTTGGAGCCTCTGAATCTCGCTCCTCGCACGCTGCCGGGCGGCAGAATCAAGCTCGTTCCAACCATCCAAGAGCAAGACCAGCTTCCCGTGACGTGCTTGCTGTATTAAATGGTCTTCACCGATTCCATGAAAGGCCTGTCGCCGCGTGATTGATACCAGGAGCGAATCGGCTTGTGAGGACCACTCACCAAGCGGAATGAATACAGCCATCGAGTTTCCGCGAGAGACAATAGCCTCTGCTACCTGAAGCAGTGTCGTCGTTTTGCCGGTGCCGGGAGCGGCGATGAGGATGATCTCATTAAAGGTAGCTATTGCGCTAGCGAGTGCCGAAGCATGGAAGGCCTGAGAGTTCTCACCACGCGTGATTTTCAAGCCAAGCTCAATCGGGTGTTGCGGCCAGCCTGGAATGCGTTTGAAGGCATCAATATCGTTCTTAGCGGCAAGGAGTAGGCGCGCAGTGGCCAATGCCTCATCGCCGGCTTCGAGGCCGGTGGCAGAGATGGTTAGCTGCTGCGCTTTATCCGTTAGAACGATGGCCGCGAAGGATCTTTCCTCAGTGAGGCGTTTCCAGTCACGGAGCATCTCGACTGTGAAATGTCCCTCGTCAGAATCAACGGCCTTCCCGTGTGTCTGGCAAAGCCAAATCCCGTTTGACTGATTTCGGCGTTGTTCGCTCGTAAGATTTGGATCGTAACGAGGCCCTCCGGAAGCAGCCGCCGTAATGTGGCTCGCAACTCCAACGTTTACGAAACCATCATGACTCTTGGCAGCGCCAAACGTTGGTCGTCTGCAGTCCGGATTTGAACAAACGTTCCCAGCACGCTTGGCAAGCTGATCGATAGTCCGCGCGTTGAATTCGTCTCTCACTTAGGCTGTCCCAAAGAACCAACGGCTGTTCTTATTCTACGTTCTACCGATTGCTTAGCAGCTTTTGCAGCATTCCGCGCGATGCTAGTAGCGCCGCCATGGCGACATTTGATCCGCAACCTCACATCCTATAAAGGACTTCGAAAGCTTTTCCTCATTCTCTTTGCAAGCCTTTCGTATCTCATCGCGATTGGTCTGAAAGAACCTGCGCCTTGGGTCCGACTCTTGAAGCACCGTCAGTTCGTCAAGGCACCAAAGCCAGCAGCGCCTGTCCGCGATCGTCAGGAACAAGCGGAATGCTGCCCAGGATTCGTCGAGATCTGTCCGCACACAGAATTCTTTGAACCAATGGCGCGCATCGCGTTCGGATTTCACGCGCCTCTGTGCAATTCTTAGGACGCTTCTGAAGCAGGAATCATCGTCTTTTGTTGGCGCTGTGAGCCACTGGGCTTTCGGCTCTGCTTCGAGAAAACCACGGAGGCTAACTGCACGTGCATGATCGAAGGCAGATCCGGACTTCAAATCACGATCAATGACCCCTTTCAGCCACTCAGCCGAGGCACCACTTGCGGAACGGCGCACCTTAATAGCGAGTTCGAGCAGCGCAAGATCTGACGAACATGCTTTTAGCTCCTCCTCCCAAAGCGATCTCGCCCGTGACGTTTCTGGAGCCCCGAAGAGATCAAGGTCCAACTGATCGAGCTGTGTGTCTCCATCGACGATGCGAATTCCATAACCCATGGAACGGAGTATCTGCAGGAGCGCCACAGCATCATCTGCCCGGTCGCTCTTCGAGAACAGAACTTCTGCCAGCGCTGTGAGGTACGACAAAGCTGTGAACGGAACCCGTGACGCTTCTTGATTTAACAGGAAGCGCAAGCCGCCATCGATCACCGCAGGTGCATGATCTAACATCGCAACAATCGCATCGTGTGGAAAACAACGCTCCATCCAGAAGTTACCCAGTTTTGTTGCTCTCTCATTCAGATCACGTAACTGTTCATTCTTCGTTTTTGTCCGCTGCCGAATTGCCTCGGGTTCTTCCGTTAGTCCAGCAAATGGATTTCCTTCCGGCACTCTCCCGCCCCAATGATTTTCGGGAGCCACAAAGCGAACTGATTTCGCGGGCTCAGGAGTCAAAGAAACACGCCCAGGTCGTCCCGTCTCCTGTGTGGAGTGAGTGATTTCGTATGCCGGCACATCAAGTACCTGCAAAGGCACCTGCAACGCCGCGATCGTACTTGTGAACCACGCCGCATATTCAGTCCACTCTGGTACAGTACTTTTCGACCGGAGGAGGGCGGTTGCTCGGAATGTCGGATCCACTCGTTTCCAGGGGGCGCTCCATTGTTCCTCCTGCGCCAACTTGATCAGTAGGAGGCTGCCGAAGGTCTGCTCCATATGGTGCATCTCGGCGTTCCATGACCAATCGGAAACGAGCGGGACGCATCGTTCATTCGGGACGTTACTGAACAGAAGGTAGCGACATAAAGATCCTCTAACCAAAGAATCGCCGGTATCGTATGCGCTTCGCAACTCATCGGCGTTCAACTTGTCCTCGCCTAGGACACTGAGATAGTAGAGTGTACGAAACCAGTCTTTCGCAGTGTGGACTTGCGGAAGACTCTCGGCTACAGGGCCTTTATAGGAATGTTCAAAGTCGATCCAATCGTTTGCTTCGGGAGGGCGCGCAAGCAGGCGCTGAAGTTGATCGTTTCCAGTCCACAGCGGCAATACGCGCGAGAAAATGAAAAACTCACAATGCGTTCCCTTGGAATCTGTAGGACCTTGAAGTTCCGGATTACTCTGCCTGGCAATTTCGAGGGTGCTGCGTGTTTCCCTGTCCAGAAGCAGGTCATACTCTCCTAAGCGGAATGCAAGGCTGTAGAGTGCGTCGACAGATCGCGAAGGAGCTGTCTTGACGATGCGGCGGATAAAGTTCGCGATCGCCCTAGGATCAATTCGAGACAATACAATCTCTGCTTGTTCTAGGAAGTGATCTTCGCCGCTCCTCCACTGTCCTTGCCATACGGGCTTGTCATCAAATTGTTCGAGTATAGGCGCCAAGCGCGCTGATACTTCTTGGGGTAGTTTGAGATCCGTATCGGCTGCGAAAGCCTTTGCGGAATCGACAAAACGCCATGGCTTGAAGTCTTCCCGCGTTGTATATTCCTCGATGTCTTTGATCGTGCATTGGAAGATCGACTCTACGGGGTTCTTACGACTCTCCGCTACGATGTCGGGTTCTGGGTAGAGGGCATCTTCATCAATTAATGCCAGCATCTCCCGAGCCGTTTCCGTGCCCAACATTCGAAGTAGTCGAGAGCATGCCCACTGGGCCGGCCTGCGTACATCGGCCAACAGCTGCTGAATATGTGGCAGAAACAGTGCTTCGAGGTTACACTTGGAACTTCGGATCGCCCAACGCAACTCCTTTTGTCCATCAGCAGATTCATGGATCGCCCTTGCGATGATGTACTGGACGAATGCTCGCACAAGCGGGCGGCGGTCTGTGATAAACGAAATGATCACGAATGCCGCTTGAGACAGCCGCAACCAAGCGTCATCGTCAATGACGCGCAGCGTGTAACCATCGAAGTCATAACTACGGTTAGGCTCGGCATCAGGCCAAAGTGTCCTGACGCGAGAATCTGGTTTTGGTGCGGGCCCAATGAAAGGCATTCTTCGAAACATCGGCGGTCCGTCAAGGGCCACCATGGACAGCCATTCTTCAAGGACTGGAATTAGACGCTCTACGACCAATTGCGAATTCTGGGCCCAAAAGGAAAACCCGCTGATGAGTACTTCTTGCGCCCAAGGATGCTCTCTCTCAGAACTCCATACAGAGGCTGCGAGTTCAACGTAGGCGTCCAGGCACTGCGGCATATAGGCCGTAAGGCGCCGCTCGATCGGACTGCCTACCGGAGACCTCGGATTTTGAGTGTCGATCCAAACCTGAAGCAGGGTGGCGACGATCGCTGACCGCACTCCTTGAGCCACGGAAGCCAACACGGCATATTCAACAATGAGAGCTTCCATGTCGGAACCAGTATGAGGCTCCAGCCACGTGGCGATTCTCTCTTTGAGATTGGCGTCCTGTTGTGCTGCTGCGAGTTCGTCTCCAAGAAGAAGGCCGAGGGCCATTGACAATCTCGCTTCACTCACTTTCCAGCGGATGCCATCTTTCTCAAGCACACCGCCAGTTGTGAGGTCTCTGAAAGTGCTGCGAGAATCTGCATTGAAGCCGACGTACTGCTCGATGTCGCTTCTTGCGAGGCGTTGAACTCCATCTCGGTACTGTTCGGCGATTTGCCGCAGGAGGTCGTTGAATGCGTCCTCGGAGATTCCTGGATTGTTGCGGTTGCAACGGTCACGCCAATCTTCGAAGTACAGCCGCGCCAAGGTGAAATCGCCCGACACCGAGAGCTGTTCACGGTATTTTGTGGCGAGGTCGAAATATCGGGGCTTACGCAGTAGCGCTCTGAGTTCTTCCGGAAAGTCCGAGAGCCGAAGACTGCGCCTGTTTAAGGCGAGTTGGAGTTCAGCATCGTCGAAGGACTGCAATTTGAAACGCTCAGCTGGAATGGATGTTCGTTTCGCAAAGAACTCGTCCCAATATTGACTGCGGGACGTACAGATAAGACGAATCTTTCCGACCCAGGGCTTATCGAATGATGATTCGATGACAGTTTGCCAATAGTCTGGTGAATGACGCTCGTTGAGGCCATCCAAAACCACCACAGCGACCGGTTCATTCGCATCAGCATCCCGGTAGTCGAGCCAGCGGTGTAGCTTGCTCAACCAGTCACCGGTCGGCAGTAGCCGCCTCACATTTTCCAGAACGAGGTCTTGCAGCAACTTGGCGGGGCCGGCGTCGCGTGAGGGAATGAACACAACCGGAGGGAAGGTCTCACGGCTCTTCTGAATCTGGTTTGTAAGCCATTGGGCAACCGACCAAGACTTACCGTCTCCCTCCTCGCCAGTCATAGCAAAGAGTTTGGAAGGATGATTCTGCCACCAGTTATCCAACGCCGTCTCTGCACTTGTGCGAGGGATGCTTCCGCCGGATGAAACGTCAAGCGGCTGACCGAAGCAGGAGCGCGACACCGCTTCCTGGTTGACGATCCGATTCCATTCTTGATGAGAACTCTGACGCCACGATGGCCAGCCGGCGTCAGGCCGATGGAACCTCTTCTTGAGGTTATCTAACAGTGTCTGCGCATCGGGCCTTCTTGCCAACTGGCATATAGCCTTCCGGAGATCGGTCAACTGGCTCGGTTTCGCAAATCGTTCGGTGACAGCAGGAAACGCAGCGACCACGGAATCGAGATTCCCGCTGCCATCCTCAAGAGATTCCAAGGACAGAATGTCGATCGCATGCTGTTTCCCGAAAGCCTCCAAGCTACTAACGTTCTGATCGGTGACTTCGCGTGAGGCCGCGATAATCCACAAGTCGAGTTGAGGAAGACGTAGATAGGCTTGCGCGAGCTCGCCGATGAGTTCGCGATCTCTGAGTGCTGTATCCCCTGAATACTTCTTGCATTCGAAGACTATGTCTCCGACTGCCGAAGCAGCAGCGCGCCCATCTCGACCTCCTTGATCGCCACTGCGAGCTGCATAAAACCGCAGTCCCGTCAGGGTTCCAAGAAGCTCACCGATGAGATCCTCGAAACTACCTTCACCGGACGGTTTCAGAGACTGCAGAAACTCATTTATCGTCATTTATTTTTCCCCGACTTCGGTGGCAGCAGTCCTTGGCAAATGATGCTCAGCGGAATGATCGAAGAGGGCTTGCATTTGAATTCTTTTGATTCTTTCTCAATCTGCTTCTGAAGCTTCAGTGCGTCTCTTGTGTCTTTGACCAGGGCTGCCAGAGGTTTTGAGGGAACTTCGAAGTTGCCGGAACACCGCCACTCCCTTTCGTGAATCCAGCTAATCCAGCCTTCGTCTCGCGGTTCGAACCTCACAACCCTCCAGAGTTCATTTTCTGGGATATTTAGTGTTTTGATCTCAGAATTGGATAAATACAGAACAGGGCGACAACCTTTGTTATAAGCGGTGGATTTCTTAATGATGAGTCCGTAAGGCTCGTATCGAGGATTCTCGGGGTCAGTGTTTTCGGGTGTGAGCACGTACTTCAGAGCCTGAAAAGGCGCATCCGTGAAGCAGGTCGCCTTCCGGGGTCCTTTTACGAACCCTTTTTTCCTGCTGCTCCCCCAAATCTCTCCACTCTTCAGGATGCTCACGAGATTCTCGTACGCGGAGTATTCATCCGCGGCGTGGGTGTTCTTGGTGAGGTGGATCAGATAAGGGGTTAGGTCTGGCCGGGAATTGAACGGAAGTTCATCAAAGGTTGGTAAGGCCATTTACTCTCCGATTGGGCTCAAAGCTGCCCTTGTTATGCCCAGAAGATCAGCTTTTCCGCGCCGTCTTGATGACCTGATGCAGCTTCGCCGGCAGAACTTCGGGCGGCGAAACAGAACAATCAAGCAGATTCATCTGGCTCAATTTTCTCCGCACGCAACCTTCCCGGTCCAAAATGAATCCGAATCCGCCATTGGGCAACCGTCTCTAAACTCTCATTATTGAGAAGTGACACCACAACAACAATCGGCATCACCTTCGGGAGAATGTACTTCTCGCCGACAGGCGCAATGACCTCCGGGACGATTCCCTGAAACGGCGACAAGGAGTGCGGGTTGGCGTACGCCACCCATGCCCCGTTATCGCAGTTGCCAACAACAATAGCTCCGCCTTTGCCAGGGTGCAGCACGATCTCGTTCGTATCTCGGCCCAGCCAGTAAGCACGGTCTATCTCTACGCTGCGTGATGTCGTTTGAAGCGCCAGATGAGCGACCAGCGGCGGCGTCACCGATCCACGCTCGCCAAGGGCGGCGATAGGATTCTTGACCCAGACGATTAGTGACTGTGATCGAGTCGGACTGAAGTCGTCTTCAATCCACGCTCCGCGCGGGAGGTTATAGGACAGGTTGCGCCATTCCAATGAGCATTCAAGGCGAACCGTACCCGGTCGTGATTCCTTCGTGCGTAGCGCCGTATCCGGGCTTTCCGCCCGATCCTGCGTGGTCGAATTCGTGGATTGATCAACGCTGTTTACATTGTTGCGGGAATTCGGACCAATGGCATTGTTGGTGATCGTTATGCCAGGCAAGAGCCTGTTCTCGCGATGTCTGAGCCCGACAATTCGGGCCTGCACCTGTTCCCACCAAACAGAACCGGGCTGACCGTCGTGCAAGTGCGCTTCCCAATAATCCAAATCCGCACGTATCGCATCCAAGGTCTCTGGCATTGGGCCTGCTACGTCCCGGTTCTGTTGAGGCACGAGCATTTCATCTCCCTTGGCGATTCCTTCCGGCGTCAATGCCATGATCTCTGTTGATTCTGGCGTAAATCGAATTAAGCCCGTCGTGCGAAGAGACGTGACCGCCTCACTTCTTTCTCGTTCGGTGAAGCCCAGCTCCTTTGTTAGGGCAAACCATTCCGCAGGTTTGAAACGGTGAGTCGCCGGCGCATCACCGGCAAGCCGCCGCAATGCGCAAAGAAGCCTTTGGCCTGGCGTCGCTGCGCTCATATCAACGAAGCTGCCAGGTTATGTACCCAGCGCCCCAGAGCCGGCAGAAAAGGCCCGATGAGCGTCATGTAGTCCGCCGCCGCCGCGATGAACTGCTGGTATCGCTTCGACGCGGACTCCCGATCAGGTGCCAATTCAAGACTGGCAAGACTCTCCAAAATAGCAGCGCGTCCAGTCGCATCGGCAATTCCCGATGTAATGGCCTCCCGCAACTCGGCGAAGGGAACACCCTGGTGAACCACATTCGTCGAGTTGTCTGTGCTGTTTACATTGTTCCGCGCGTTAGGTCCGATTGCGTTGAAAGTCTGACTCACCACGAACTCCTTCTGACGGTTCTGAATCATGGCGCGCTGATGCCTCAGCCGCGCAATGGCTTCCTTTGCTGAGGTGTGCATTTCCCGCTCAATTTCTAAGTGCCACGGTGCCCCCAACCCAAGCTGGTGCCGTTTCACTGAGCGGTCATTGCGCACATTCACGATCGAGCCCGCAGTAAAATCGCTGGCCGCCTGCCATAGCTTCTTCTCCACACCCTCGTCGCAGGGAAGATTGAAGGCGTTAAACGCTTCGATGTAAGCGTCTGCCTGGGCGGAGATGTTCGACTTGAGACGTTTAACCGTCCATGCAATCAAGGCCGGCAAGTACCCTCCGGCATTACCACTGAGGGTCACGCGGTTAACAACCCGGTTGCGCTCCTCACCGAATTCCCGAACGATCCTCTCTTGTTTCGCCTTAGAAGTCAGTACGGCGAGACGCTCTGCTTCTGCTCTCCTTGCATCATTCATAAATCTTCTAACCTGCTAACCGAGCAATTCCCGTTCCAGCGTCTGCAACTGTTCGTCCGTGTCGGTGAAAGGCATCATCTGAGCGTAACGCATTTTACTTTTGATCTTGTCGTCCGGGATCGCCAGCTTAAACTCATCAATCACGTTGGTCAGCAACACCATGTAACACATCGCCGCAAGCTCGAAGTACACTCCGGCCAGCAAACCATAGGTCTCGCGCTTGAGATCGAATCCTGTCGTGCCCGCGGAGTGGGTATACCAACTCATCTGCGGGTACTTCACTTCATATAGCTCATCAAACGGATGCCCCAGCTTGCCCGTCCGTTCTTTCAAATCCATCCCGGACCAGTGCCTGACCGACTTCCCCTTCGGGGACTGTTTGGTGGGTTTTGTTTCCGGCCACAGCGCAACGCGCTGTGCGTCAATAGACGCCTTGTTGTTAGCAATGAAGGCCCCAACAATGGCCGTGTCCACCTTGGAAGCGGGGTGCTTCGTCTTGAAGGCGACGATCTTTTCGGCGGCCCGCAGCTTCTCCACTTCCGAAAACACTGAGAACTTCTCGACGGCATTCGGAACCACGTCAAGCAGCTTAACATCCACAGACAGCTCGAAGAGGTTTCGGGCAAGCATGACAATAGCCTGGAAATCCATCGCCTGCTTGAGTGCGAGAAGACTTTGGATGTTGGCTCTTGCCCGCAAATACAACGCGTATACACGGTCTTCGCGATCCGATCTCGTCAACTGGCCTGCTACTACTCCTTGCACCTCCATCCGGTCGAACTCGTTGAGACTCTTCAAAACGGTAAAGAACCGTTCGACGGCCGTTGCTTCGTCCGGCCCAATGGGGATGCCCAACTTGCGAAATACGCGCATGGCGTCGTGTGACGTAAACATTCCACGTTGCAGCCCCGCTGCTTCTGCGAGAGCCTGCTTGATAGGGAAGCGATTCTCATGCACTTCCACAAAAAGCTCCCGAACAGGTTCAGGAACTACGGATTTAAGCCTGTTTTCTACATCTTCCCGGCTGAGAACGAACTGGGTGCCGCCGACGGTGAACTGCGCCATTCTAAAATACCTCACCACCTACTATACACCACCACCTTTTAACCACCTACTATTGATTTAGATTATTCCATACTCAAAGCCTGCAAATGCTTTCGCCTTTTGCGTTGGAAATAAAGCGGCGGCGCACGGTGCCTCACGTGGCCGATGCCTAGGATCGGTTTTGCGGGTGGATCAGGGAATTGGCTTCTCAGAGGTCAAAACTTCTGCCCTTCAATCCTCCCAGTCTAGACAGCACCGGCCTCCTTCACCTACTCAAACATCAGTCCGAGCAATCTCCACGTCTTCGAACAAATGCGCCGACGGTTGCCGGGCACAGAGAATTTGCCTCGCGACCGGAAAGAAATCCGCGGAAAGGAACGGATGAAACGTGCAGTCACCGCATTAATCGCGACAGTCGAGCGAAGTGAATACGGCTATGCCGATGTGCCCCCGGGGTCCATCAATGATGAAATGAGATCGAACTGGCCGCATTCGGATACGCGATCGCTAACAGTGATCGACTGTGGGTTGGTGGGTATCGAATCCACAGTCCCGAGTCGATCCGATTTGGGAACTACCGGCCGTATGTTTCACCGACATCATTTACTTGCGTAGCGTCTCGACTTGCTCGTGTCCCCGATGCCGGCGACTTCGATCTGGAAGCCATCCTTGAAGAGCGCGGTGAGCTCCCGTCGAACTGACAACCGTTCTAATCTCGACTTCCACGATGCCTTTACCAGCGGCCAGCTGCGAAGACCGCGCCTCACTCTGAGCAACAGGCTTCACAGTCGCTGGACAGCACCACACGCAACTTCCTGTCCAACCGCCTCCGACCGCTTCCACTTCTCACTCCGAAAACCTTGCCTTCCGTATCTTCAAAGGAGAGCCATGCCTACTCTTGAATTTCTCCCCTCGATTCGCGATAGCGAAGCAATTACCTGCCAGCGCTGTAACCTGCGCCAGTACCCGAAGAATAGCTGTATTCGCTGTCATTGCAATCTCGGCGTTGATTACGTGACTTTTGAAATCGGTGCCCCGCCCGATCCTCATTCGGAGAATTATCACAAACAACTTGCGCGCAGGATCGGCGAGCTACTTCGGAGCCTGCGCAAGCGCCGCGGCGTTTGTCAGTCAAAGCTCGCAAAGATGGCCGCGGGCATTGACCGCAGCTACCTTTCGAAAGCAGAATCCGGGCTTGCGCTTCTGCCCTTGAGCAAGCTCTTGCCGCTCATTCGGTCCCTAGGAACTCGTTGAAATTCGCGTGATTGCAGCGTCTTTCCTTGCGATTTTCGTTTCTTCCCGTTTGAAATTTGTTTGAAGTGCGATTCTGGCTGGTGTTTATAGGGGTTTGCGGGCCTCA
>Ga0182030_10013032_pt1 | contig 16588 bp, 17 predicted proteins | sample 812S3MmetaG_FD_121299 | JGI IMG/M metagenome (GOLD analysis project Ga0182030, IMG submission 121299) | Permafrost microbial communities from Stordalen Mire, Sweden - 812S3M metaG (Illumina Assembly) | ecosystem: Environmental > Terrestrial > Soil > Wetlands > Permafrost | place: Sweden...
GACGTCTCACTCTCATCACAACAAGGCACGTCGACTCAATGTTCCACCCTTTCGGGCGACACGACGACCGTAGTCAATGCCCTGGGTGATGAAACGTCGATCACCGATCCGAGTGGCAACACGACCACGAACGCTTTCACGAATACCTCGTATCCGACATTGGAGACCTCATCGACCAACGCGTTAAGCAAGGTCACGTCGTATTCTTACGACGCCGACGGCGATGTAACAAAGACTACGAATCCTGACAGCACGGTGGTCAACACGGCCTACGACGCCGACGGAAGGATCTGTACGCAGTCGGATACAAGCACCAGTTACGGTTGCGGCGCGGGAACGGGCGTCAGCGGCGTCGTCAACTACACCTATAACGGCGCGTCGGACTGATTGTCAATGGACTCCTACTCCCCAACGAGCAACTCGGCTTACACATACGCCAATGGCCAGTTGACGAGCACCACTGACGGCAACGGCAAGAAGATCTCCTACGTGTACAACTACGCCGGACAAGTGGCGTGCGAGGGCTATCCCGTTAGTTCGACGGCGGCAAACTGTGGCACGTTCGCTTCCCTAGGGACGGGATCGTCGAGCAACTCCATCGTCAAGGACACCTACGACACAGCCGGGCGCCTCAGCACCGTCGTTGACTGGTTGGGCAACACCACCACGTATGCCTATACCAACACGTTTGATCCGTTCGAGCCCTCGTCGATCACCTACCCGTCGGGTTCGGGCGTGTCGGCCAACTACGGCTACGACAATGATGACAACCTGACGAGTTTGACGGCGGGCACCAGTTCGCTCACGTCAATCAACGACAGTTGGCGATTTGACGCCGACGAACGAACTGCCACCACCACGGTCAATAGCGTGGTCTCGAGTTGGACGGACTACAACGCCGACAACCAAACCACCAACGCCACGAACTTGGCCACCTCGACGAGTAATGACATTTACACGATCGCCAAAAACGGCGAGATCACGAGTGACGCGGCGCCTTCGGGATCGACAACCTCGTTCGGCTACAACGCGGGCGATGAACTCTGTTGGAGTGCCAACGTGTCCTCGTCAGCGTCCTGCACGTCGCCGCCTACGGCGTCGGTCGAGACCAACTACTCCTACACCTCTAACGGCCAGCGTTCGAGCGCTGCGACAACCACCGGCTCGGGCACCACGACAACCACGTACGCCTGGAACCCTTACGGCGAACTCTGTAACGTGAGCTCGACATCGACGGCCTGTAGCTCGACCCCGACAACCGGGACCAGTTACAACTACAACGGTGACGGCTTGCGCACGACCACGACCAATTCGTCGCCGTCATCGGGGACGATCTCAGCCGTGGGATCGCTGAAGCAGACGGGGGGCACCGGAAAGACGACGCTCTCGGTTAATCCCCAGCATGTGGGTGACGCGCTGGTCCTGGCGGTTGGGGTGTTCTCGCCGGGCGCCACCGTTTCTTCGGTCAGCGGCGGGGGATCAACTGGTTGGGCCAAGGTTTCGGAGACGACAGTCGGTGGTGACACTGAACTCTGGCTGGGCACGGTGACGACCACCGGCACGTCGACGATCACGGTCACGTTCTCTGCGAGCGTGTCGTCAAAACAGACGGAACTCGACGCGCAGGAGTATCAGTCGAGTATTGGCTCCTCGGCGACCTGGGCTCTTGACGTTGCAGGCAACGCGAGCACCTCGTCATCATCGACGACGGTGAACCTGCCGCCGCTCACGCCGACAGGCTCGAGCGAACTCTACGTGGACTACACGCCGGTCGACAACCTGGCCGTCGCCGGTTCGACGACCGGCTTCACCTACGACGTGACTTCATCCGGCAGTCTCTACGCCTACAACACGGGTGTCTCGGCAGCAGTAAATCCAACGGCGGGCCAAACGCCGGCTGGCTCCTACGTTGAAGCGGCCGCGCTCTTGACGGCGACGGGCTCGAGTAGCTCGTCAGTGACGGACTCAACCTGGGACGTGGTTTCAGGAGGCTCTCTACCGCTCAACATCAACGACGCCACAACCGTGTCCTCGGTCACGACCAACACGAGTTACATCTACGGCAACCTTCTCTTTGGTGGCACCGCGCCCGTCGAACAAATCACCACACCTGCCTCAGGAGGTGCAACGGTTAGGTACCTGGTCTCCAACCAGTCGGGTGTCCAAGGCGTGTACAGTTCGACGGGAGCGCTGCAAGAACTAGCGCTCTATTCGCTTTACGGGGTCCAGACCATCATGTCGGGCACGAAAGTCACGCCATTCGGCTACCAAGGTTCGTATACCGACTCAACAGGACTGATCTATCTCATTCATCGTTATTACGATCCGATAGCGGATCAGTTCTTGAGTATCGATCCTGATGTTGTAGGAACAGACCAGCCGTACATCTATGTAGGTGACAATCCGTTGAATTCGTGCGATCCACTGGGCAGCGATCCGAAGGTTTCTGAAGCTCAGCAAGTATCGATGGCCTTGGCGCTTGCCGTATCCATGACTTCAATCAGTATTCCACTAGGCACCGCTGTACTAACAACTGGAGCTGCCATTGTAACTTTCACTGCAAGCGCGAGTGTCTCAGCTCCAACGACTGCTTCCATAACTAAACCAATAGACGTCGACCAAAGCGGTACGGCGTCGGTCAAGGTTGACGGCACTGAAGTCAGTGTTGCTCCAAGTGACATTGGCGATTTCTATGTGACTTCTGCAGTTCCAAGTGTTGGAGCATCAAAGACGGTGGTGGTCAAGGGACACAAAGTCACTGTCACGGTGACGGTTTCGGTCAAGCCGGCTCCGACTGATTGGCAACCGACAATTGACTTTGTCAAGGATGTTGTCGGTGGAGTCGTTTGGGCCAGTACAGTGGCAGTGGAAACTTGTGAGGCCAACGTATTAGTTTGCATTGCAGGCGGGAGTTGAGGATCTGGGATACAAGATGAACGCACTTCAATACTTCATTACTGAGTTTCTCAACCAAAATAAGTCCGAAGATTCTCGTTTGATGCTTTTGGCGCCGTCTGAGTTACCCGGTTCAGATTGGCTGGTTCGGGGGAAACGGACCTGGCGCACTGGCTCGGGCGTCAAGCATAGGAGTGAGCGGAGTGAGCGTGCCTACAGAGCCGGTGTGTTCTGTGCTTGGTGCACGTTTAAACAATTATCCCCAATCGAAAGAAATATTTGGACGGAGGTCATGCCTTTTGCCACCGAGGCGGATGCAGAAATGGAAGTCCCGAATGTGAGGGACGGTTTCGTCATAAACGAACGCTCAGAGCTGAGATTGCGAGAGGAGAGGTTAATCGACGACCAAAAAATTCCGGGCGTTTCAAATTCACTCGTCCTAGAACAATTAACGATTGGACGCAACGGGCCCGGAATAGCGCGGTATGCCGCAGGAAATGTGGACCGTATCGTTTTTGTGATTTCTTGTTTTGGGGATGGCGATTGCTGGTCTTGGAACGAAGTCATGGACGTAGCTTCGAAACAAGCAGAGAAAATTCGTGAGGCGTTGTTAATTCGCTCTGCGCAATAATGAGTTTCAATTCGATGAGTAGAAACTTGAAGTCGTTTTGCGCAAGACCTGTTTCAGGTCAATTCGACGGAGTGAGGAAAAGTTGATGAGGGCCGTTCTTGATAACACGTAAAGAAGATTTCATCTTCGAGATGCTTTTTGAAGTCCCTTTCATGACAAGTCCCAGTACCCAAGGACGGCGCGCGCGATGCGCCAATCCGGCCGTTTGGGCACCCTCGGTGATCCTCAAAATCGTTGAAAATCAAAGACTCTAAATAAATATTTGGGGCGCTCGGAAAAGTTTTTATTCGAACAGCCAATTTTACTGGCTACCTCTATAGAGGCCGAACCTATCGTTCCTCTGAGAGGAGCACGATGAGATTGCCCATTGACACCGGAACCGTGAAGTCTGCAGCCGCCGGAGCTTCTAATTCGGTTATATCACCGTGATAGTCACCCTTACTCGTCCAATGTCGAAAATTGGTGCTCCGCCTAGAGGGATTCGGACGTTTCAAGCTTCCCTATCACCTATCCCCACTTCTCACACCTTCGACAAGTCGACAATCAATACATCAGCGGCGGTCGCGACGACCATCGCTACTTCTGAGCGGTTCACCGCGGTGCTCGAATTGCTATGCACGGACGACGCCGAAGGGTTAGTCCAGATGCATGACGACAAAACGCTCTACGAGTCCTCTTCGCCTCTGAGTTGCAGTTGGCAACTTTGCGCGCTTCGAAAGTGGACATGGTGCTAGCGGGGTGCAACGTTCAACCCGGAATGGGGCCGCGGCCCAGTAGGCCGAAGGCAAGGTCCCGAAATGAATTGGGACCTTGGACCCTACAGTTTTGAAAAGTCAACTTAATATCATCACTTACGAAAGGCCGATGAAGACTCACGGAGGGTCGGAGGGTCTTTCAGAGAGCGGGTGAGGAGATGCTGTCAAAGTCTTCCGCAAAGGAACTTGACGTACCGCTGCGTTTCGGGTCACCTTGGACCTGGTTTGATGACTTGTTTCGCGATGGCGGATGGCGTCGGTCTTTCAAGATCGAGGAAACCCATGACGGCGGGACGATGGTCATCCGAGCCGAGTTGCCCGGAGTCGATCCTGACAAGGATGTCGCCGTTGAAATCGTCGGCGATGAGTTGGTCATCAGGGGCCAGAGGACTGAGACGCACAAGAGCGAGAGCGATCACGTGCACCGCAGCGAGTTCCGCTACGGATCGTTCACGAGAAGCATTCCAATTCCCGGTGGCGTCGATGAGTCCAAAGTCGAAGCGACGTACAAGGACGGCATCCTTGAAGTGCGTCTGCAGTCGACGGGCGAAGATGACGTCAAGAAGGCGCACCGAGTGCAGATTAAGCACACTTAAAGGTGTGCGATAGGCGAACGTGTCGCCTGTGGTCGAGAGCGTACGAGAAGAATCCACCCTCCTTCTCGTACGCTCTCGTAGTCCCTACCCCCTACCGCAGCAGCGTTGCGTGGCCGTTGTAATCCCGCCTGGTGTCGAACCGAAGGCTTGCAGTTGCCAAGTCGCAATTCGAGTCCAATCAGGTGACTTAAGCCCCTGACGAGTGGGAAGTACTCCAGCATAAATTTGGAATTGAATCAGGTCACTCAGTTAGTAGGTAATAAGGAGGAGAAGATGATTCAGGAGAAGCAGGCAGGCGCACCATCGGATAACACTTTGGCGGAGGATCGGAGGATCGTGGTGGGCGTTGATGGCTCCAAAGCATCGCTCTGCGCGCTCGAGTGGGCTGTACGCCAGGCCGAGCTCACCGGTTCGTCATTGGAGATCTTCACCGCATGGGAGTGGCCAACCAGTTTTGGATGGTCTGTCATCCCCGATGGCTACGATCCGGCCGGAGACTGGAAGAAGATGCTCGAACCAATCCTGGCTTCTCTTCAAGCCGCCCACCCGAACGTCGTGGTGAAGACGAAGATCGTCGAAGGGCGCCCCGCTCCCGTTCTGATCAACGCCTCACATGGGGCTAGCCTCCTCGTTGTGGGCAGTCGCGGCCACGGAGAGTTTGTAGGAATGTTGATTGGTTCGACGAGCGAGCATTGCGCGGCGAGCGCTGCGTGCCCGGTTGTCGTGTTTCGCGAGAAGTACTAACTTCCTCGCACGCAAGGAAGGCTCCCTCAGGAGTACTGAGATGGACCTGGCAATCTGCGGTTTTCGAGTCGATTTGTAGATTTTGTTCGAGGCTGCGAAAGTCGTTCGCACCGATTTTGGAACGTGCGCAAGTGCGAGTTCAATTAGCTTTTGATTTGAAATGTTGGTTTGGTTGGCAGGATGGGACGCGATTCAGTTGATGCACGCCACGATTCTTCCTCAGCGTTGACTAAATGCTCCCAGAAGCGAATTGGTGACATCGAAGACAGGACATTTCGCCCTTCGCAGGTACGTCAGCCACTTCCATTCCACACAATGTTTTGTCCGCATTATCCGACGCGCGATAATGGACGTCCTTGTCGACGTCGTTTCTCGCATTCACCTTCACCAAAGTTGCCACGTCGCCGACTGTAGTCACTCGTGGGGGCGGGCGAAGTCATATCGAGATCTGATTTCAACGATGAACCCTTGGTTCGCATCGATCGCCATTGTTCGTCGCCGCCTTTCTATCGCGACGGACACTACATTTGGCATCCAGTCATTGTTCGGCGTTAATCCCATGCCCGTCTTAAAATCTGGTGGTGCGGCTGTCGCTCCGTGGATTAGGTCGTTGTCTTGCCGAAACGAGGATCGGAAGTGCGAATTTCTCCAGCCACTCGAAATACGACGGTCCGTCGGGGAGGATCTCCGTAAGTTCGACTGCAGATCTTCCACGCGGCCTGGCATGACGAAGGTTGACATGTTCAGTGCACGTGCTACCAGGTACTTCTTTGTTCATAGGGCGCTTCTTGTCCCGCCGAGCTAACGTGCGTTGCAAGGCAAGAAAGCTTCGAACGTACGTCAGCCGACAAGACCGTGAAGGGTGTTCATGAGGTCGGCGATTTGTGACGCGTGCTGTTGCTCGAAGACGGTTCGGGCGCTCGCTCTCAAGTGATCTCGAACTGTCTCTGCTGGCGCCAAACATGTTGCGTACAACTTTCCGTATCGGAGATAGTCCTTGGCAACCGTCGCATTCGAGGTCGCGTGATGCGTCAGCGGCCCGATGTCTTGAAAGTAACCATCGATTGAAGTTGCCGGAACGCCACCTTGACTCACGCAGTACGACCAGCCAGTCAGTGCTTTCTTGAATGCGCTGGTTCTATTGATGCGCGGGATGATTCGTCCTTGCCACACTTTGGTGAGTGGCTGCGTCTGCGCCAATAGCGCGCTTAGTGGACTTTGAGACGAAGCCTCGCAGGTGGTCCGGGTCGATACATGATTGGCAATCGCAGATCCTGAGAGCGGTTTGCCAATGTACTCAACCCCGTAATACGGTTCGTTGACGGCTCTTAAGACGAAGCCATGCGCGGCGAGCTCCGCAATGGGCGGAAACTGCGTATTGTCGCCGACCGCGAAACTTCCCGGTCTATACGTCACCGTTGAGCTGTACCCGGCTCGACTCATGCACGCGGCCTTGTCTTCAGCCACGAGTCCCGACATTCGGTTCATGAATTTTGCCCCCGTCGTGACATCTGCTCCGCTCGTGGGCAGTACGAACGCGAGCATCTCGCTTTGCGTCTTGGAAAAAGGCCCCGTGAACGCCGGGTTTGGGACACCGCGTCGTAACGCCACCCTCGTCAGGCCCGCTCTTCCGGAGTCATGTCCTGCGACAATACCCCCGATAACACCCGCAATCACTATGACCGCCGCGACCGACGACGTGAGGCGACGACGCCGATGTCGCCGCGCCTCCTCGATAAGTACCTGGGTGGAAGATTCTGAAATCGCCTCCTCGGTGGGGCGAACTGGCGCGATTGTCACAGTGGTCTCCTTTGGATGGTGCTACTCTACATAGCACCATGTTGAATGTCAAGGTAGATCGTTCCGAACAACTTGCTCTGCACGATCAGGTCGCCGCGGAAATTCGAAAAGCCATCGCGAATGGAGAGGTCAAAGCCGGTGAAAGGCTTCCTCCGGCGGTTGACCTCGCGGCCGTGCTGTGTGTTAATCGAAACACCGTCCTGCGCGCGCTGCGAATTCTTCGTGATGAAGGGTCGGTCGACTTCACTCGTGGTCGAGGCGTACGCGTGACTGGAACCCAAGAGGGTAGTGCCCTCGTGCTTAAAGTAAGCGAGTTGGTGGATTTCGCTCGCCGGCAAGGTTGCCGCCGTGAGGAATTGATCGCACTGATTGAGCAGCTGCCCTAGCGGGCGTCGATCCCACTCGAATTCTCGTACGTCCACGGATCAAGGTGACATTGCAGGACAACCGACGACGCCAACGTCAATCGTCAAGATCCGGGCGGATGGTTTGGGAGTGCGTCCGTTACTCGGCACGAGGAACCCATCGAGACGCCCTTTGTTCGTTCTGACAAACCAGACACCGCCCTGTTCAGTTGAAGTCCGCAACGAAGCGCCGTAGAGCGATCTCGCCAGAGCCAGCGTGTCGCCAAGTAACAGGCCTCTTGACGTTCTTCCAGTGGGAGTGGCCCCAGGACCGAGTGACAGTCCGACGAGCAGACCGTGATTGAAGTACGCGCTGAAGCTATGCCACGACGACATTGCCTCGACCCCGCAATTGACGAGCCCTGGCGTTGCTCTCAAGGGCTCCGTAGGTTTGCCGAGCAATTGAGAGAGCGCCTTCTGCGACGTGGATTGACGCGAACCTAAGTGGGCCACATTGGCTCCATTTGGAGTGAGAACGAGTTGCGTGACTGTCGCAGAACTTGAAGTGGCTACGAGAACCAAACTCAACAAAAGCAACGTGACGACGGTCAGGAAATTAAATCGAAATCGCATCGAACTCCAAATTTCGCGGATGGTCACCTTTTCCTGGTTCAAATCGGTGCTGCAACATTTCACCGCTCATCCTCGTATCGCTCATGCCTTGTCGGACCAGAGTTTGTGACCATTGTCCGCGTTGATCGCGAAGGCCGACGTGATTGTCGGGCCCAATGCGACTCGAGTGTTTGAAATGTCACCGTTGGCGTACGGCAAGGATGGCGTCGTGGCCCACGCGGCGCCCGCGGCTCGTCGGTTTTTTCCAGCCAAGCTCGATGTCATCGGATTCCTTTCCACTCCTGTGTTGAGGTCGCGGCCGCAGTTAGAGCGGTCGCCTAAGGGCGACTTGGTATTTGCAATATCAAAATGTTAGTTACGAGGGCGTTCTGAGCACTTGGGAATCCCGCAACCTCTTCACGTCAATTCGAAAAAGTAAACGATTATGACTGAATTGGCGCGCCGCAGTGCGCGCACTGATCGTCGACACTCTGCAACGATTCTCCGCAAACCGAGCACGTTGTGCTCGGTGCCTTCTCAATTGGTACCGCTGATACGGCTGGCGGCGGTGGCGGAGTCACCGCGTCGTCTGAAGAGCGTTGACCACACGACGTGCAGGTCGTGTAATGCGATGAGCCCAGCGGAATCAAAGGAATGAAAAACAAGGTGAAGAATCTTTTCGATTCGATCTGAGTGTGTGCGCACGTCGCACCGCAGTGAGAACATTTCTTCGTGATGTGACCAGTGATAGAGGACTTTCTTCGAATTCCAAAAATGAGCATGGATGTTCTCCCTCGGTGGTATTTCCTCAGTGTGCCACATCCTCTGCAGAGAAAGTCTTCTCTCTTTTGCTTCGACCGTCCGCGTCTTTTCGTGTGCGTAACGCGGGATTGAAGGGTCCCACTACGCTTCGTGTGTATTGAAATCGTCGCGTATACGAACGAGGCTGAATGACCACGATCTTTGAAGAGGAAATCCGCTCACAAGGTGGCATACTTCGCGAGCGCGCCACGTCAAGCATGACCCAAGCTCAGGAAGTCGCCGCGAGTTGGGAATCAATCAAGTATTCGCTCGTCGCGGCCCGGGGATCATCGGATAACGCCGCGACCTTTTTTCAGTACCTTGCTGGTCAGGAGCTCGGGCTTCTCGTGGCTCTCGCGGCGCCGTCGCTCTACGAAGGCGAGAAGACCATTGCTCTGAGTGGCGCCGGAGTATTGGCCATCTCTCAATCGGGTCGTTCCCCAGGGATGGCGGAAGTGTTACAACAGGCGCACCGGCAGGGCTGCCCCACCGCCACCATTACGAATGACATCGCGTCGCATCTTGCGCAGGTGAGCGACCACGTAATAAGTCTTGCGGCGGGACCGGAGAGGGCAGTGGCCGCGACGAAGACATTCTCTTCAACGTGGCATGCACTCGCCCAGCTCGTGAGTGCTCTCAAGGGTGCTCCGCTCGAAGGACTCGATCAGTTGCCGGACTTGGTGGACCACGTCGCGGAGTGGGCCCTCACATCTTCGCTGCCCACTTCGTTGCTTGACGTGGAAAATGGTCTCACCGTCGTGGGGCGCGGTATCGGCTCTGCGGTCGCGGCCGAGATAGCACTCAAGGTTCGCGAAGTGACGGGTATCCGTTCTGAGGCCTACGCGGCAGCGGACTATCTACATGGCCCGATTGGCGCCGACGGCGAGGGCTCTGCTCTGCTGCTCGTCGTCACCGAAGAAATGACCGATGATCTCAGCACGAGTCTTCTCGAGGAGTGTGGGCAATTTGGAATGAAGACCGTGGTGTTGCGCCCTCGCGCACGAAAGGCCATCGCGAGTGATGGAGAGATAGTTCTCACTGAACCGATGGCGAATTGGTCTGCAGGTCTCGCCGAAGTGATTGTTGGTCAAGTACTCGCGTTGCGTATAGGCGAACTTCGGGGCCGACCCATTGATACCTCACCGGGACTCAGCAAAGTGACGCTCACTGCGTAGCTTTCCATTGGTGTTCTCGTTCGAACCTCGTCGACAGGGTTAACCGGCTGCTCGTGGCAGGCAATGACTCGTGAGGAAGTGCGGCGACTACCCGAACTGGCCGGCCCTATGGTAAAAGTTTGTGGTGGCTTACTCCTATGACCCGGAGCTCGCTGCCGCGCTCCCACTCCTGCCGATCGGTGGCATCGAGGATTTGACCGCCGAAAGAGTGAGACTCGACGAGATGGTTGCAGGTTTGTCGACAACTATCGACGAGGCCTCCCTGGAAATCGAGGATCACTCCGTAGCGGGTCACGATGGAGACCCAGCCGTTGGCGTACGCGTCTTCCGATCGCGGCGGGCAATCGGGACGGTTCCCGCCCTGCTGTATATCCACGGAGGTGGCTTCGTCGCCGGCAACATCCTTTCCGAGCAAGACAATGCCGCGACACTCGCATCGACGCTCGACATCGTCGTTGTTTCGGTAGAGTACCGGCTCGCCCCCGAGCACCCGTTCCCGGCCGGACTACACGACGCCTTCGCTGCCCTGCAATGGTTGTGTCAACAAGCCCATGAACTGGGTGTCGATCCGGCTCGAGTGGGCGTCTATGGCCAGTCGGCGGGTGGTGGCCTGGCTGCCGCACTTGCTCTCTTTAGTCGAGATCACGGCGGTCCACCGCTCTGCTTCCAGTTCTTGGCGATACCTGAACTCGACGACCGCTTAGAGACACAGAGCATGCGGACGTTTGTCGACACCCCACAATGGAATCGACCCAGCGCAGAGTTGAGCTGGGGCTACTACCTCGGCTCGGTGGCAACGGGAGACGTCTCGCCGTATGCAGCGCCAGCTCGCGCCCAGGACCTGCGGGATTTACCATCCGCCTACGTGTCGACGATGGAGTTCGACCCTTTGCGTGACGAGGGCATCCTCTACGCCCTAGCGTTGCTCGGAGCTGGCGTGAGCGTCGAACTTCACTCTTACCCGGGAACATTTCATGGTTCGTCGATGGTGACGACCGCCGGCATCTCGCAACGAATAGCGAACGAACAGATGCACGTACTAAGAAGGGCGTTGGGCATCACGGCATCCGACTGAATGTGGGAGGTCTGTGAAACTTGACGGCACTCGTCGTCAGTGCAGGCGATGTCGTGGGTGCCGATCACCTCGCTGTCTCTTAAGTTCCCAAGCCGACCGGGTTTATTCGCGTCGCGCTTGAGATCCTTCCTCCCCAGCGGTTCACCTGGATTCTCTCCGAGCGAGGCCGCCCTGGCGTGGACGCTTTTCGCTACCATCAAGACAACACCAACGCCGTGCTCTCGCCGCGACTCGACCTCACGTACTGGCGATCCTAGAGTCGGGGAGAGTAGAACAGCGCATGCACCACGACGACCGGTCATCGAACACTCCGCAAGTGCTCGCGGCCCGTCCGAGCCTCATGAGGGCACTCAACGAACAGATGTTGCTTGAACAAATTCGACGGTTCGACTGTGTTTCTCGCGGCGACCTGGTAGCGGTATCGGGACTGTCGAAGCCGACCGTCGCGGTGGCGCTCGCCAATCTCGAAAAGGGAGGCCTGATCCGTGTGGCCGGGCGAATCGCAGGCCGCCGCGGGCGGGCGCCCATGCTCTACGAGCTTCGCCCAGAGGCGGGCTTCGTTCTCGGGCTTGATGTGGGGCGCGAGTACGTTCGCGGCGCCATCGCCGATCTCTCGGGTGCGGTCAGGGGACGCGGCCACCGCAGGGTCAAGCCGGCGAGTAGCGCCGGTCGCGTTTCGGAGTTGTTGGCACTCGCCGACGAGTTGCTGGCCATGGTGCGGATCGAGAGGTCGGCGCTTACCCAGACCGTGATCGGCAGCCCGGGCGTCTACGACCGTCGACGAGACGCCCTCTCCATGGCGCGAGGTCTGCCTGGCTGGCAACGTCCTCAGGTACTCGCCGAACTGCGCCGTGCGTTTGGCAAGGACATGGTGGTTGAGAATGACATCAATCTCGCCGCGCTCGCCGAACGCGATGTCGGAACCGCGCAGGGCGTACAGAACTTCGGCTTCGTGTCTGTCGGCACTGGCGTCGGTCTCGGTCTCATTATCGATGGGAAACTCCATCGAGGATCACACGGTGGTGCTGGCGAGATCGCGTTCATGACGCTCGGGAGCGATGAGAGCGTCGATCCGAAAGATGCACGGCTTCGTGGATGGCTCGATTCGGCGGCGTCAGCGGCTGGCATTGTGCGCGCGGCGAAGCAGGCCAACATGAACGGTGTCGTGACGGCGCGCCGCATTTTCTCCGCGGCTGAGCGAGGTGACGCACTCTGTAGTCGAATCGTCGCGGACGAAGTGAATCTCATTGCTCGGGCGATCGCCTCGATTACCGCCGTCGTCGACCTCGACCTTGTTGTTCTTGGGGGTGGGATCGGACAGACTGACTACTTCGTTGAACTGGTCAATCGTGAGCTGCGACCGTTGGTCAGGCTGCCAATCGCGGTTCGAGCCAGCGCGCTTGGTGAGGACGCCGTCGTCCAGGGCAGTCTCGCGGTCGGTGCGGAACACGCCTGGCAGCGGGTATTGAAGCGTTGACGGCCTCGGCGAACCACTGCGTCCTCATCGAGTGCGCGCGATCGAAGGTGGTTTCAAGTCGAACGGTGCGTGCTTGGTTCGGACCATGAGCGAGCCAATTCCGGGTCGGGCCCCTCGAGTGGTCGGAAGTTGACGCCCATCGCCGTGAGCCGCGCGAGGTGCGGTCCGAGGCGCGCTTCGAACTCCTTATAGGACTTGGGTCGCTCGGGACTCTCGAACGTCCAGGCGGTCTCGGCAAACGCACAGAGACGAGGGAAGTACCGGTACTCCGCCTCACTTGGCGTTGTTACGTACTCCGTCCACAACTGACATTGTGCGCCGAGTACTCGGTGGCGGTCTGCGGCGGGGATTCCTACCGGTACGGGATCGTAGAGGTATACCTTCTCGAGAGTCGTTACCCCGGGGAAGCCGACCGGCTCATTGGGGTCGGTGGACTCGGGTCGGTCGAAGTACAGCCACTCCTGCGGGACCATCACAACGTCGTGGCCCGCCGCGACCGCCGCGACACCCCTCGCCTCGTCCTGCCACGCCATCAGAATCGTGTCGGGCGGCGCCCCGCTTTCGAGTACGTCGTCCCACGCAACGAGACGTCGATGGCGTCGGGCAAGATGTTCGCCGATGCGGGCGGTGAACCAGCCCTGGAGTTGTGCTTCGTCGGTGTATCCCTCTTCACGCATGATCTCCTGTGCGCGTGGGTGTCTTGTCCATTCCGTCGTCGGGCACTCGTCGCCGCCCACGTGAACGTACGGCGCGGGGAAGAGGCGTACGACCTCATCGAGGACGTCGGTGCAGAAGCCAAGCGTGTCCTCCTCGAGGTTGAGCACGTGACTTGACACCCCCCATGTATTGCGGACGCTCAGGTGCTCGCGACTGTTGCCCAACGCGGGGTAGGCGGCGATCGCCGCTTGCATGTGCCCAGGCATGTCAATCTCCGGCAGCACCTGAACGTGGCGTTCGCCGGCGTAGGCCACAATCTCATCGAGGTCCTGGCGAGTATAGAAACCACCATGAATCGATCCGTCCGCATCGGCCCCCGTGGCGGAAGCCGGCGACTCGCGGCGCCAGGCTCCGACCTCGGTGAGGCGGGGGTAGGCGTCGACCGCGAAGCGCCAGCCTTGATCGTCGGTGAGGTGGAGTTGAAGGAGGTTGCATTTGTGAAGGGCGAGAAGGTCGATCAGCTCGAGGACGAAAGCTTTCGGCATGAAGTGGCGCGCGACATCGAGGAGAACGCCGCGCCAGGCGAGTCGGGGAGCGTCGACGATCTCCAACTCGGGTATCGAGATGGACTCGGTCCAGCCGGCTTTGCGAAACGTCGCGTCGGGCAGGAGCTGGCGCAGCGTCTGTAGTGCGTAGAAGGTTCCTTCGGCTCCGGGGGACGTGATGACCACTCGTCCCCCAAACGACGTGAGCCGGTAGGCCGCGTCACGAGTGCGGTCCTGTACGGCGCTCTCGACGTCGCGTGGCAGTTCAATCTGGTTGACGAGGCTGAGTTCGATGGCAGCGTCTGGCGCGGAGCCGTACGGCGCGAGGTGGACAATCCATCGCGTGCCCGTCTCAAGTACGTGCTGGAACCATCGGGCTTCTTGCACGAGTTCGGGCACATACGAGATCACCAGTCCGTCGCTGAATAGACATCCTGTCGTGCCATTGCGACCAAGTTTGACGCCGAGGGGACGTGGGACGAGGGCGAGGGACGCGCTCATTTCATCCAGTGTTGTGGGCGCATCACGAGCCCATCGTAGGTTGAGTGTCCACGGTGAGGAGTTCTGCTGCGCCTTCATTGGGTTCGCTACGCGAGGTTTCCCGTGCGACAACATCGCAGTCCTTGACGGGTCCGCAGGCTTGCGGTAGTGTGCGGTGAATTAAGGCAATGATGTTTCTTTAATAGCTCTAGGCGGCAGAACTAAGGTGATCGCACGTATTCGCACCGAACTGGCGGGGATGCACGCAGCACCAAAAAGGGGAGACGAATGACCACCATGACATGGGCACGACGGATGATGGTGATCGGTAGTGCAATGGCTCTCAGCGCCGGTTTATCAACCGCCGCCTTTGGCTCGCCCTCCGCGAAGACTGTGAAGGCTCATACTGCTAACACCAGTTCAATCTCAATCTCGGATGAATACGGGATCGCCTGGAACTGTCAGTTCAATCCGTACAGCGGCGCCGACGAGTTCGGCTCCTTCGGACCTATCTACGAAGAACTCGTGTTCATGGACTCGCTCAAGAACGGGGCTACGACACCGTGGCTGGCGAGCGCGTGGGCCTGGTCTAACAGTGACAAAACGCTCACTTTCACGATCAGGAGCGGCGTCAAATGGTCCGACGGCGTTGCCTTCAGCGCCAAGGACGTGCTCTATTCCTTCAACCTTTTGAAGAAGAACCCCGCTCTTGACCTCAACGGGGACTGGTCGGTGCTGAGCAGCGTGTCAGCCAAAGGATCAAACCAGGTCGTCTTCCAGTTCACGAAGCCCTCGGTGACGTACTTCTATTACATCGCCGATGAGACTCCCATCGTGCCCGAGCACATCTGGTCCAAGATCAAGGATCCGCTCACCTATCTCGACTCGGCCCCAATCGGCACCGGGCCGTACACCTTGCACACCTGCAGCGGCGCCAACATCCAGTACACGAAGAACGACAACTACTGGCAGCCGGGACTTCCAAAAATCGAAACGGTGAACTTCCCCTCCTACCTCTCGAATAACGCCGCCAACGCGGACCTCGCGAGCGGCGCCGACCAGTGGGGTTCGCAGTACGTCCCGAACATCAAGGCCTACTACCTGTCGAAGAACCCGAACTACCACATCTGGTTCGAGCCGACCTACAACGTCAACATGTACATCAACTTAAAGAACCCGATTCTCTCTAATCTGGCGGTTCGTCAAGCCATGGCCTACGCCATTAACCGAGCGGCGGTCTCCAAGATCGGCGAGTCCAGTTACGAACCGGCTTCGAATCAGTCGAGCATCGTGAAGCCGACGTACTCGAGTTGGTATGACGCATCCCAGGCAGCCCAGTACGGCAACGCCTACGCCTACGATCCCGCCAAGGCGATCTCGATTCTTGAAGCTGCTGGCTATAAAAAAGGCAGTAATGGCATCTTCGCCAAAGACGGCAAGCAGCTCTCCTTCACCATCATCAACAATGGTGGCTACTCGGACTGGGTGGCATCCGTGAACGTGATCGAAACCGACCTCAAGGCCGTCGGCATCGCCATCACGCCGCAGAACCTCTCGGGTACGACCTGGGAGTCTGACCTCTATACGGGTAACTACCAGCTCGCCTACAGCTGGGACTCGGGCGGACCGACGCCGTACTACGAATTGCGCGCAATACTCGACTCCGTGAACACGGCGCCGATCGGCAAGTCGGCGCCCGCCGACTGGGAGCGGTACAGCAACCCAACGACCGATGCTCTCTTTACGCAGTACGCCTCGACGACGAGCACGGCTGTCCAGCACACGGTCATCGACGAACTGCAGAAGGTCATGCTCAGCGACGTGCCGGTGATCCCGGTCACCGAGGCCGTCGACTGGTACCAGTACGACACCCAGTCCATCGCCGGATGGGTAACCCCGAGTGACCCGTACGCGCAGCCCAATCAGTACGCCGTGCCCGACTGGGGCGTTGTGCTCTTGCACTTGCACGAAAAATAACGTGTCGGCTCTAGCCCGAGCCGC
>Ga0182030_10013033_pt1 | contig 16587 bp, 11 predicted proteins | sample 812S3MmetaG_FD_121299 | JGI IMG/M metagenome (GOLD analysis project Ga0182030, IMG submission 121299) | Permafrost microbial communities from Stordalen Mire, Sweden - 812S3M metaG (Illumina Assembly) | ecosystem: Environmental > Terrestrial > Soil > Wetlands > Permafrost | place: Sweden...
TCCACCGGCTCGAGCTGCCCATACCGCTTGCGCCAGGCATAAATCGTGACGTCGCTGACCCCGTGCTTCTTGGCCACCTCCGACACCGGCGTCTTGTCCGCCTCGCGCAGGATCTTGACCATCAGCTCTTCCGAAAATCTTGTCTTCTTCATGGTCCCCTCGGTTCCCGAAGGGCCATTGTCCCAAAGTATCAACTGGACCGAAAATCGACCAGCAGGTCATTAGCAGTCCGGATGCGTTGCCGGACGAGTTCATGGCGGATGTTACGCCGGGCCCTACTCCTGAGCCGGTAAAGCTGGGCTTCATTGAATCAAGGAGTTAGCAGCGAAACCTCTGCTGTCGGATCATCACAGATCACCGATGCTGGGATCCAAGTGGAAACCGAGTGGAAACATCTGCGAGGATGGTTACATAGCTGTGTTGGGGGGCGGCATGTAGCGGGTCGGCAGCCTTCGGTTGGCTTTTCGTGGCCTGAAGTACGGCACTCACCGAACGGCAGTTGTCCATTCGGTCGACATTGAAAACTAAGGCCTCCTCGTTATTGCATCACCTGGCGTCGGCTGGGGTTGCTGGTTCCGTGCTCGTTAACCGCTCGTCCTGGGTGCATTCCCAATTCTGGCAAACCGCAATGGAGATTCATGGTGACGGTTGATTCCAAAGCCCGCGAGCTCTTCATTGTCGACAACAGTGTTTCAGGCTGGACGGCATTGCGCTACCTCGAAGAGTGGTCGGGGATCGCCAAATCATTTGACATCGCCACGGGATACTTCGAGATAGGCGCGTTGCTCGCACTCGACGGCAAGTGGCAGTCGCTCGACCGGATCCGCATCCTGATGGGCGCAGAGATGACACAGCGGTCTCGCAAGGCGCTACTCGATGCCGTGCGGTCCCGAGCACTGCAGATCCTTGATGGGAGCATTGAATCCGACAAGGGTATGAACCCTTTCCTGCATGGGGTGCCGGCGATTCTTGAAGCGCTGCGCTCCAGAAAAATCGAGTGCCGCGTCTACGACAAAGACAAGTTCCACGCGAAGGCGTACATCACCCACGCCAAGCTCGAAGTCATCGGCGCCCAGGCTTTGGTCGGCTCCAGCAATTTCACGGCCCCCGGACTGACCAAGAACATCGAGCTCAACATCCAGGTCCAGAGTGCCCGCGAAGTCGCACAGCTCCAGGAGTGGTTCGAGGCACACTGGAAGGATGCTACCGAGGTTACTGATGCGGTCATCGAGACGATTTCACGGCACGCGCACTTGTACGTACCGTTTGAGGTGTACGCGAAGGCACTGCAGGAGTTCTTCCGCGGTCATGAACTAACGGCCAGCGAGTGGGACGAGACGCGCTCGAGGATGTTCCCCCGCATCGACCGTTACCAGAAGGAGGCCTACTGGGCTCTCATGAAGATTGCGCGCCAGCACGGCGGTGCCTTCCTCTGCGACGGCGTCGGTCTCGGCAAGACATTCGTGGGTCTGATGCTGATAGAGCGTCTCGTTCTGCACGAGGGCAAGCGCGTTGTGCTGTTTGCCCCGAAGGCGACAAAAGAGGGTGTCTGGGAACCGCATTTGCGCGACTGGCTCGCTCACATCGGAGGTGTCGGCGGGGGTGCAGACTTTAGCAACCTCGCCGTCTTCAGCCATACGGACCTCGGGCGTAAGGGCGACTTTCCGGAGCGCTTCCGGCGCATCGCCGAGCTGGCTGACGTCGTGATCATCGATGAGGCGCACCACTTCCGCAATCCAGGGAGAAAGGGCGGGGAGGACGGGAGCGTCGAACCCTCCCGCTACTACCGGCTATACGACTTGCTCGATAACACCGTGCGGCCCAAGGCGCTTTTTATGCTCACAGCCACACCGATCAACAACCGTCTGAGCGATTTCCGCCACATGGCCGAACTGTTTACGCGCCGCAAAGAGGACTACTTCGGCCGCACGCTGGGCGTGAACAACCTGCGCGCGCATTTTAATAACCTCGAGAAGTCTTTGCGCACTGCGGTCGGCCATGAGGTCGCGGATGTATCCGGGCATTTGGCCGAGGTACAGGAGTTCCTGGCGTCCGATGATGTCTTTCAGCATCTTGTGGTTCAGCGCAGCCGGGCCTACGCGCGCGAGAGCCAGATCCGCGAGACAGGTAATGCCGCCGTATTTCCGGACCGTAAGGCGCCTCAGGTGGCGGAGTACTCGATCCGCAAGACGTATGGCCGGCTGCTCGACATGTTTGAGAACGCCTTCACCCGAAAAAGTCCACTCTTCACGCTACCGATGTACTACCCGCTGGCCTGGTATAAAGGAACCGACAAGAGCATCGATCCCTTCGACGAGAACCGGCAAAAACAGGTCGTCGGTCTCATACGCACGAACTTTCTCAAGCGTTTCGAAAGTTCCGTCGTGGCGTTCGAGCTCTCGTGCGATCGGCTGCTGCAGAAGCTGTTGGCGTTTCTGGAAGTCCACGGCGAGACGGCAACCGAGAAGAAGAAACTGGAACACTGGAAAACGGAGAACGCCGAGACGCTCGGCTACGCCCGCAAGCACCAGATCGAACTCTGGGGCGAAGACGCAGATGAGTCCGAGGACGATGACATCGTCCCCCAAGAGATGCTCGCTGCCGTCGAGCATCTCGATCGCGAAGAGTACGACGTTACCTCGATGATGGCGGAGACGTACCGGGATCTCGACCAGCTCGTTCACTTCATCGTTGAAGCCAGGAAGTTCGAGCCAAGGCACGACGACAAGCTCCAGAAGCTGATTCGCTTGCTCAAGTCTAAAGAGCTGGCTGGTCAGAAAGTGCTCGTCTTCACCGAGTTCGCCGACACGGCCCGCTACTTAAAGCGAGAACTGGATCAGGCCGGCATCGAGGGCGTCGCCCAGGTCGACAGTGCCACCAAGGCTAACCGTGCTGACGTCATCCAGCGATTCTCGCCCTACTACAACGGCGCTTCCTCGGCAGCGCTCGCTGAGAAGGGACGCACGGAAACCCGTATCCTCATTTCCACCGACGTCCTTTCGGAAGGCTTGAACCTGCAGGACGCCTCGCGAATGATCAACTACGACATCCACTGGAACCCCGTCCGCCTGATGCAGCGCATCGGCCGCGTGGACCGTCGCATGAACCCGGAGGTGGAGAAGCGGCTCGTCGCCGACCACTCGGAGGTCGCCTCATCCAGAGGAAAGGTGAGCTTCTGGAATTTCTTGCCGCCGGACGAGCTTAACGCAATCCTCACGCTCTACACCAAGGTCACGCAAAAGACACTCCTCATCTCGAAGACGCTCGGCATCGAGGGCAAGAAGCTGCTCACTCCCGACGACGATTTCGATGCACTCAAAGAGTTCAACCACGCCTACGAAGGGACCAAGACAGCTGTCGAGGACATGCACCTCGAGTACCAGGCGCTGTTGCAAGGCGACCCGCAGCTCGAGTCTCGTCTCTCGCGGCTGCCGGGAGCTACGTTCAGCGGGCGGAAGCGCCCGGCCAGGGGCGCGCTCGGCGTGTTCTTCTGCTATGCGCTGCCGGCGCTTGACAAGCAGGTGGGCGAATTCACAGAGGAGGCCGGCATTACCCGCTGGTACTTCTACGACCTCGATCGCGACGCGATCCTGGAGGAGCCGGGCGAGATCGTTGCAAGCATCCGCTCCAAACCCGACACGCCGCGCATGTGCACGACTGAGGAGAGGAGCCTCGTGGAATTCCGGGCGAGGGTCGAAAAGCATATCAAGAACACTTACCTAAAGCGGGTCGACGCGCCCGTCGGGGTCAAGCCGGCTCTGCGGTGCTGGATGGACCTTAACGAGGGCTGAGCCGATGCCGACCGACCACCGCGCCAAGTTGGCGACCATCAAGCGCTTCGACCAGCTCATTGCCTACCTGCGCGATGAGATGGGCTGGCCCATCGGCCGCGATTCGTTCGAGGAGGTAGACGATCTTTTCTACGAATTCACGGCCGACGAGCTCGGGATCGATCCTAAGACAGCCGCCAAGATCCAGGAAATCAAGCGCCTGCGCCGGCTGTCGCCGAGGCAGCCGTGGGGCATCTTCTTCGTCAAGTTCGAGCCCAAGAAGCTCCCTGTCATTGCGCTGCGCCGCATCCTGAGCCAGGTGGCGCTCAAGAAGCGCGTGTCCGCTAACAGCGCGGAGCGCGCGGCTTGGGCTGCGGACGACCTGCTCTTCGTCTCCAACTACGGCGAGCGGGACGAGCGCCAGATCAGTTTCGCCCACTTCTCACGAGCGCAGGACGGCCACGACCTTCCCACCCTCAAGGTGCTCGGCTGGGACAACCTCGATACCGCGCTGCACCTCGACGCCGTCGCCCGCGAGCTGACTGAGCACCTCGCGTGGCCCGAGGACCATGACAACGCCGAAGCCTGGCGCACGCGCTGGCGCGCCGCTTTCACGTTGCGCCATCGCGAGGTAATCACCACTTCGAAGGAACTCTCGATCCGGCTGGCCGAGCTGGCCCGCAACATCCGCGACCGCATCAGGACCGCGCTCGGCATTGAGACCGACAAGGGCCCACTCACCAGACTAATGAAAGCGTTCCGGGAGGCGCTGGTCCACGACCTCGACACCGACGGCTTCGCCGATATGTATGCGCAGACCATCGCTTACGGCTTGCTCTCGGCCCGCATCGCTGACCCGCACAAGAAGACGGCGGACGACTTCGCCGCCCACATGCGCACCAACCCCTTCCTGCGCGAGCTGATGGAAACCTTCCTCAAGGTGGGCGGGCGGCGCGGCAAGGCGGGCGGACCGGGCATCGACTTCGACGAGCTGGGCGTCTCGGAGGTCGTTGAACTGCTCGATGACGCCAACATGGAGGCCGTCGTCCGCGATTTCGGCGATCGGAATCCGCAGGAAGACCCAGTCATACACTTCTACGAACTCTTCCTGAAAGAGTACGACGCCAAGAAGCGTATGCAGCGCGGTGTCTTCTACACCCCGCGCCCGGTGGTCTCCTACATCGTGCGCTCGGTGGACGAGATGTTGCGCACCGAGTTCGGCCTCGCTGATGGTCTCGCCGATACGACCTCCTGGGGCGATATGGTGAAGCGCCACAAAGCCCTGAAAATGCACGAGGGCGTCTCACCCGACCAGGACTTTGTTCAGATCCTCGACCCGGCGACTGGCACCGGCACGTTCCTCGTGGAGGTCATCGACCTAATCCACACTACGCTCGTCGCCAAGTGGAAGGCGCAGGGTCACGGCACCACGAGGATCGACGCGCTGTGGAATGAGTACGTGCCGAGGCATTTGCTGACGCGGCTGCACGGCTATGAGTTACTGATGGCACCCTACGCGATCGCGCACCTGAAGATCGGGCTCAAGCTATATGAGACCGGCTACCGCTTCGGCACTGACGAGCGAGCGCGTGTGTACCTGACGAACGCGCTGGAGTCGGCACACGACTTCTCGGGGCGATTCGAGTTCGCGATTCCAGCCCTTGCCCACGAAGCCGCCGCAGTGAACGAAATCAAACAGCACAAACGCTTTAGCGTCGTCATTGGCAACCCGCCGTACGCGAATTATTCGGCGAACCTGTCACCCGAAGCCCGCCGTATCGTTGACAAGTATCGCAACTTTCGGGGCATCCCAATCCGCGAAAGGAACCAGCTTCAGTTTGAACGGAACATCCAGGATGACTTCGTTAAGTTCATCTCAATTGCCCAAGACCTCCTTGGTGCGTCTGGGGTTGGAGTGTTCAGCTACATCACGAACGGAACGATGCTGGCATCCACATCATTGCGCGGAATGCGGGAGAGCCTTGCCGGACAATATAGCACTCTGTTCGAGCTGAATTTGCACGGAGGCGGGAACGAAATCATTGCCGGAGCCGACGACGAGAACGTATTCGACATCGTTCAGTCGGTCGCAATTCACGTTTACGTCTGTTCCAAGCCCGGTGGAACATCGGAAGTCAGCTACGCCGACTTAGTCGGACGGCGCGCACTGAAATATGCAGCGCTTGCATCGCGTTCCGTGAAGGACACCGAATGGCGACGCATCCTACCGGATACCGAAAATTGTGGTTTCACGCCACAGGACGAGGCGGGGGGTGGAGCGAACCGACGCCTCGACTCCGCATTTGTGAAGTTTGGCGCGGGAATCAAGACGAACCGAGACGCCGTGGCGATTGGCTTCGATGATGCCACCCTCATTGAGACGGTGCGGAAGTTTGACAGCAAACTCGTCTCTGGGAAGCACGCGCAGGGCAACATCCAATCGATCCTCTATCGCCCGTTCGATGTTCGCAGGATTTTTTACCATGAGGATGTCGTAGCCAGTCGCTCTCTGCCGACGATGAAACAAGTCCTTGCTGGGCCGAACATTAGTTTTATCTGCTCCAGCACATGGACGACGCCGGATCGGTTTAGCGTGGGTATTTCTCGACTCATGGTTGAGATGAAGACCGGGACTCACGATCGTGGAACCACGTTGTTTCCGCTGTATCGATATGAGACCTTGATGGGAGGGAAGGCAGAACAGGTTCACAACTTCACGGCAGAGTTCGTGAGGGAATGGTGTGCAACGACCCACACACGATTCATTCCAACTGGACACGGTGACGGCGAGAAGACCACCGGCCCAGAGGACGTTTTGTTTTGGCTGTATGGCCTATTCTACTCACCGGAATACAGGCGACGGTATCGCGCTGTGCTTTCTCAAAGGTTCCCGATTGTCCTGCTTGCCTCTAATTTGAAGTTGTTGCGTGCGGTGGCGCGGCTCGGCGTCGAACTGGCTACCCTGCACCTGCTGGAATCCCCCAAGCTCGACCATCCCATCACCGAGTACCTCGGCGGACGCACTCCCGAAGTCGAAAAGGTTTCCTGGTCCAAGAACACGGTCTGGCTGGACAAGGCGCAGACCACGGGCTTCAGGGGCGTGCACGAGGACGTGTGGAACTTTTACATCGGTGGCTACCCGGTCTGCGAGAAATGGCTCAAGGACCGCAAGGGGAGAAAGCTGTCAAAGCACGACATCACCCATTACCAGAAGATCGTGGTCGCGCTTTCCGAGACCATCCGCCTCGTGAGGGAGATCGACGAGGTCATCGAGCAACACGGCGGCTGGCCGGGGGCGTTCCAAACCGGCGAGGCACAGATCGACGGGAACGGAGAGCGTCTCAGGATGGTGGCGGAGCCCAGCGCGACCTACGTTACCCCGAGAGACATGGATAAGAAATGAAGGACCATGCCTTGGGTGCCCGAGCCCTGCCGACGCACCACATCACGATCCGGGTACCGTGGCACGACGGCGGCTGGAACGGTTCAGTGTGCGCGCGGCCGCTCGACAACACGAGTTGCCTGATCCTTCCGCGCATCGGCGAAGGAAAGAACGACGAATCTGACGTGCGCTGTGCCGGAAAGATGCTCGATGAGCTGGCGGCCGGGGACCTGCCGCCGTGCGCAGGTGAGCGCGTGTCGTTCATGGCGCCGTTCCCGCTGATGCGAACGATGACCCATCCATACACGATGATCTACCCAGAAACCCACACGCATTTTGCACCGACGCAATTCGTTCAGCCCGAATAATCGGCGGCACGCGTGCCATTTCGCTGGACGCTCCGCGAGAACGTAGAGGGGAACGCGACGGAAGGTGAGATGGGAGTCGCCGAGCGACTTCAGCTCGGCTGGGCGCCGGACCGCGAACCGTTCGAGCACTTCGACGGCGACGGCGTGAGGGCTGGCGTGCGGGGAGCATCCGCCGTTTTAACGAGGACCGCACTGCGGCGGGGGTAGATCTGCCATCCGCGATGTCCCTTCCCTGGCTCCGGCGAAGTGTGGAAGCTCGACTCGGAGACGGTCACCAACTGGGCGAACAGGGAATTCTGTAGCATGGCCAAGCGTAAATCCGGTGGGAGTTGGAGTCTGCGGTGCTAGATGCCCCTTTTTCGCTATCTCGCCAAACCTCTTTCGGCAAACTCCCGCGGAATCAGATCGCCCAATTAGCTGTGTGGGCGCTCTGTGTTGTGTTCGATTCGCCAAGCCTCGATGGCTCGTTATGCCTGCGCGATAGTGATGAACCAGACGGCAGCGGACGCAGGCGCTGCGCAGAGGCAAGCACCATCCACGGGCCAGGAGACCTGCGCACTCCGAACTGATTATTCAACGTTTGTGCGACGCCTCGTGGCCGTTAGGCGACTTCGAGAGCTGCGCCGGCTACTCGTCAGCTTCACCAGAAGGAAGGGGCGATGAACTACGCCTCACACCGTACGCGGGCCACGCCGCCGATCCAATCGAGTCCACAGGCACATACGCCAGCCTAGAGCTATCGCCAGCGCCACCAGAGTATCGAGATCCATTCCACCGCCGCCGCCGCTGTGACTCGCGGCTGCTTGTTGCTTGACTGACAGGCTCGCGCCAGATGTTGCTGTTTGTCCATATGAGTCCGTAACACTAATCGTTATAGTGGCGTTCCCAGACTGACCTGAAGCGACGCTAAGCGATGCCGTGCAGGTTTGAGTAGATGATACGCAGCCGCTGCTGATTGCAATTCCGCTATTCGGCAATAGAGTTGTGTTGGTACTCGACGCCGTCACTGTCAGCGCTCCTGTGCCCGTTATCGTGAATCCGATTGCTGAAGGGGAGGAGCCCTCGTTGATCGTCTGGGACTGACCGGCAGCAATCGACACGGTGGGCGCTGCTGGCTTGTTTACGGTGATAGTTGCGGGAATTGAGGCAGACCGATTGGCGCCATCCGTTACTAGCAAGGTGACTGTTGCGCTCCCACTTTTACCGGGCGCCGGAGTTACTATCACATTACACGACAGCGTAGTGGTGCCACAGCCCGCAGGTGAAACCGCCACTCCTGCAATCGGTATCAGAGCAGCGTTGGAACTTTTTGCCGATACCGCGAGCTTTCCTGTGCCGGCAAGTGTAATCGCGTTTGCAGGGGTGCTACTCGGCCCGGTCACTGCCGCACTTGCAAATCCAGTCAACGTTGGTGCCGGTATGGTGTTGAGCGCCCCAATCGCATCAACACGGCCATATCCATAAGTGCTGTCTGGAATACTGGCGCCCAGTTGAGTCGCGCCTGTCTGGAGAGCCGCGGTTACCTGAGCTGGCGTAAGGCTTGGGAATGCTGATCGGATCAGCGCAGCGACAGCCGCAGCATTCGGCGCGGCCGCTGATGTCCCGTGAAATAATCCATCTGATCCCAGCTCAGATTGGAATGTTGTCGACGCCGCATCGACATACACAGCGTCCGGTGCAACGAATGACGGCGCAGGAATCGAAGTAGCGGTAGGAAATGCCAATGTAATAGGCCCCTGACCGCTGTACGGCTCTATTATATTCCCGATCCCATCGGAGCCAATGACGGCGCCTGTAGTCAGCACACCTTGAGCGAATGCTTGTGGTGAAACGATGCTGCCGGTCGTCGGGCTTGAGAGTTCTGTCAGGTTGTTGCCTCCCACAAAGAGCTTAATAAACTTTCCAGATAGTGTCTGATCAGGAGTTGCGATAACTATTTGGAAGACGCCCTGGGGAATTGAAACCGCTGGAGAATACAAATACGTAGTCGACAATCCCACAGTGGGAAAACACTGAAACACGCCATTAGATAGATCCAAGACATACAGATCGAAATCACTCACGTTTTGATCAAACGGATCGGCCCACTGGAGTATCACGGGATACTGGCCCGCTTGCTTTACCGTTAGCACATTGATGGCTGTCGTGATGAAAGTGGTTGCATAGTTGTCGACTTGGCCGCTACAGCTCAGCGCTCCGGCTCCGATGGAGGTCACGGGAACCGGATTATAGTTTCCTTCCCAATAGGACCCATTGAAGTTGTCGGTGATTGATATAAGCATGACTGCGCCATTCGTAGATAGCAGACTCTGAATAGCAGTTGCCACGGGGCCGCCGGCCGACATTAGGTCGTCTTCAGCCTGCTGCACGTCATCAACTATCACGTTGGCGCCATTTGCGATCAGCTGCTGCGCACAGCCTACGTAAGTGACGTCCGTGGGTAGTCCGGAACAGAACTCTAACGATGCCCCTGGAGCGACGGCGTGTATCTCCTCCAGCATCATCGTACCTTCGTCATTAGAAAGACTATTTAGGGAGCCGCCTGGGCTGGAAGGCAACACAGTAACCGCGGGGAGTTCTCCTCGGCTTTGAATAGTGGATAGGTTTGTAACGTTCCCAGAAATCACGCCAACGGTAACGCCGCTGCCTGTCACACCTGTTTGGGACACGAAGGAGTCGGCGTGCATGATTGATACTGCCGTTCCATCTATGGCGGGGCTTCCAGCGCTCCGCTGAGCTAGTATTTGCGCCTGCCTTTGAGTTGAGACGGGAGGACTAACTGGTTGGGAGACGGAATAGCTTGGAATCCGTATTTGGACTACATGCTGAACTTCCGCCAGCGCACCTAAGGCTTGAGGCAGGACCCAGCCCTCTACTACGCACATCGGGGCAACCTTTACGCTGGCGGAGATCTGAAGCCCGGCGGCGGCTAGCTCTTTTGTTGGAGCGGAGACCGCGCACTCATAGTGAACGTCAACCTGTACTCGGCCGCTGGAGTCGAATCTCGCGGTGGAGTTCGCAGCTGGTGCTGAGGTTGGCGCAGCAGATGCGTTTTGTGCGATCTGCTGTAGTTCAGTAGAAAGCAGACTTGTTCGTGGTGGTGAGTCGGCCGCAAGTATCTCAAAAGCAATTCCACATGAGATGAATGCGAAAGTGGCAGTCAGCCGTTTCGCGGCATAGTTTGCGCGTGTGAGCATATGGAACCCCCTGAACCGACGATTATTCTTAGATCAGCGCAGTCACGCTGTTGATTCAGTTGACTCTAGGGCAATGGAGCAGCCGCTTGCAAATAGCGTTACGAGATAGTGACAGCACGCGACATAATGGGCTGGCGATGTTTCGAACGATTCTAAGTGCATGGTAGCTACTTACCGATCAATGACCGATGTGACGGCGTGGCTATGTTTGAAACGGTGACTATCGTACGGAAAGCGTCGTCAATGTTAGCGGTCTGGGTAGGTGGTAGCCTCGGCGGCGTCGGCGATCCTAAGTCGCGTTCTAAGCCTGCAGAACCGTCTAGAAGGTCCGAGGTCCGAGTGACCGACGTCGTGTGGATACAGGTGACAGGCCCGTTCAATACTTTCGACTGAATCAAAGTAGCTTCAATGGCATCGAGATGAGCGAAAGTCTTTGCGGACGCCGGCACAATGCGGCGATGAGCGAGGTCGTCACGGGCACTCTTGCCCTCCTCGACAATTGAGAGAATCGCTCCGTCCGGCCAGAGGGCAGGCTTGCGAGACGCCTTGAACAGCCTCCCGAGCTTGTTGCCTTGGTAGCCAATCGTGCCTTCGGCCCCCATCTGCTGCAGCGCGTGTTCGAGGACGGAGAAGCCATAGATCAGGAGAAGCGCATAGATGTCATCGTACATCTGCGTGATCCAGTATCCGCCGCTACCGAAAATGGCTGTTGAATTTCCACTGAGCCTCGCCTGCGTTGCGCGCAGCGAATGCCACTCCTCGGCTATCAATCCCCGCTCGGTATTATTGCGAATCATGAAAGCATCACGGCCGCCTGCTCTCGGCGCGGGCCGCCTCGAGCGGTGTGCCGGCATCGAGCGGGGCGGCGATGTAGTAGCAGGCGCACTCGAGCCGGGCCCAATACGCTGTGCGATAGATGCAGCGCCCCGGGGCCTTGCGATTCGCATCACCTGTGTCGACGTAGTGCGCGGTGCAGACCTCGACGAGCTCGAGCGGCGCGGTCGAGAAAATCCGCCAGTTCGGTAGCGCATCCCCGGTATACACTTCGGCAGTAATACTGCAAGCTCGAGATAGAACCGCCGTTCAGTGCGCCCTCGCGCGCAAAGCCGCAGGACGACAGGCCTGAGAGCCCATCGTTGTGAACGACGCCGTCGGCAAACTGGCGCATCCCGGTCATGGCGCGCCTTTTCTGCCGCGCCCATGGCTGCAGCATCGGCGTTATCCGATCCTTTACGAGCATTCCGGTCTGATCTCCTCGTTCCGCGCCGCCGCATCTTAGCTGAATGGATGCGTCGGCGGACGCAGGGCAGTAGCGCGCCGTTCCTGAGCTGTGCTACCGTTTCCCCCGATGTCGGTCCGTGGATTCGGGCACGACAGTGTTTTGCGGAACAGAGTTCTGACAAATTGATGAGGTAACGACCATGGCTAGCGTTCGTTTCACGCCGCTATACGCGCGGCGAATTCCCGATCCTGTTTTTCATGATTCGCATTCGATGGAGCGGCACGTACTTCTTTGTACCGCCAGCTCGATCCCAGCGGGTTTATCTTTCGACCCCAATGCGCGCACACCAAACATCAATCGCGCGGTCTATAAAAAAGTTCGTGCAAGTTTGCTGAACGATGGATGCGCGCCTAACACCTTCCATCTCAAAAACAAGGGCATCACGATAGTTGCGCAAAGCGTGAAGCGCCGCAATGACCATGATTACGAGGTATTTTTTGGCGACGGGCATGGCATCGTTGATGGCGGCCATACCTATGAGCTGATCATCAAAACCCGCGAGACGACTGAACTGCCGGAAAAGCAGTGCGTCAAATTGGAAATTCTCACCGGCGTGCCTGACGACATGATCCCGGAAGTGGCCGGCGGTCTGAACACGTCGGTGCAGGTGCAGGACATGTCGCTGCTCGACCTGGGCGAGGCTTTCGAGTGGATCAAGAACGACTTGGCTCTCGAGCCCTACTACGATCGCATCGCCTGGTCGGAAAACGACCCTGGTGATTACGATGCGCGCGACATCATCAGCATGATGACCTGTTTCGATATCGACAGCTTTCCGCCCAACGGCGATACGCATCCGGTGATCGCCTACGAAAAAAAGGCCGAAGTTATCCGGCGGTTTAAGGCCGACTTCGAGAATTCGGGCGGCGCTGGCTACAAAAAGTTCCGACCCATCCTCAAGGACATCCTGGCGCTGTACGACACCATCGGGATCGAGTTTCGGCAAATGCGAAACCTCGAGGGTGGCCATGGTGGCGCACTGAAGATAGTTGATCAGCGGGAGCGAAAGCCGTTTCAATTCATTTTTATCGGTCAGGAGGATCAGTACAGGCTCCAGGATGGCGCTCTGTACCCGATGCTCGCTGCATTTCGATGGCTCGTGAAATTGAACGCGAAGACCGATAGCTATCGATGGAACGGGGGCTTTGATGCGGTACTGGCGGCATGGCGACAGGTCGGCCCGAAGCTCGTGAGCATGACTCAGGAGAAGGCCAAGGAGGTCGGCCGAAACGCCGACTCGATTGGAAAGAGCCGGCCGCACTGGGCCGCGTTGTTCCAGACAGTCGGATTCTATGACCTGATGGAGCGAGCCAAAAAGTGAAGTGCCGGGGCTCGGGGCCTGGAAAATGGTTCCCGGGCGCCCGTCGGCCTTGACTTCGTTGAGACCCTATGTAGAGTTACGACTTATGTCACGAAAAAACTCGCGTCTGTACGTGCCCCGTATTTCCCACCAGGGACATCGGGTCCTCAATGTGTTCCTGGTAGATCCAATGCGTGAGGTGAGTGGCGCGGACATCATGGACAGCATAGGCCTGGCGTCAGGCACGCTCTATCCGATCCTAATGCGCCTTGAGGAAGCCAAGTGGCTTAGGAGCCGGCTGGAAGATGTCGATCCAGTCAAGGTCGGTCGGCCACGCCGGCGGCTGTACAGAATTACGCCCAATGGCGTCGCGCGAGCGAATGAGTTGCGGGCTGAGATACTGGGAGGCTCGTTCGCGTATGGGTCATGAAATCTTCCTCGCGCTGCTGATGGGGATCATCACAGACCTCTGCCTGGACTGGTCGACGAATTTGAGCCACTGGCTCGCCCGACGCGCTGTCGCCGGCGTGCCTCGCCGGCATCGCGATCGATGGCTGGAGGAGTGGCTTGCGGATATCGACCGGCGGCCGCGAGTGCTGCGCCTGCTATTGGCGTTGGATCTCTTTCGCGCCGCCGCAAAACTTCGCTTGGATTATCACAGCATCGCGCGTCACAGGCGTGGCTATGCTCGGCTGTCCACGAATCTCCTGGCGGCGGCGATGAAGCGCGCGTTCGACATCGTGGTCGCATCTTTCCTGCTCTGGCTAATTGGACCCTGCATGCTGGTTTCCGCGCTTGCGATCCGCATCAATTCTCCTGGGCGGATCTTCATTCGCCTTCGCCGAGTTGCCCCCGATGGCCGCGCGTTCTCGATATACAAGTTCCGCACGGTCTATACCGACTATCTGGACAGACCCTTTTCCGATCGCGTGACGCGCGTGGGTGCGTTCCTGCGCTTGTCCAGCCTGGATGAGCTGCCGCAGCTTCTGAACGTTCTGCAAGGCAGCATGAGCCTAGTTGGGCCGCCAGCTCGTCACCCTGCGATGCACGAGGAGCTGATGAAAAGCGGCATCGGCTATGGATCCGATTTGCGCGGCGTGAAGCCGGGGCTCACCGGCTGGGCGCAGATGAATGAAGATTACATGATCGATGAGAAGACGCTACGCAAGGGAATTGCGCAAGACAAAGCCTACGTGCGTCGCTGGTCGCCAATCGTCGATCTGCGAATCCTCACGCGCGCCCTGGAAAGGTCTATCTTGCAGCGGATTTGGCCGCCGAGAGATTGAAAAAACCCTTGATGCCGAGCCGCGTCCATCGAAGTCACCGCATCGTCGACATTGCCTTGCTCATAACGTAGGACGAAATCGCGATCTCCTCGAGCGACTCAAGGCTGGACTGATGCTCGGGGAGCACGTCGCTCAGCACCGCCGCGAACGCCCGCTCGACAGTAAGCGCGGCGTCGCGGGCTCGGTGCAGGTAGCGCAGCAGAAAAGCCCCCTTCGGTTTGCCGGTGTCCTCGTCTGGCAGTGAGGCCTCGGCCTGGTTTTCCTCGTGCTGCTCGAGCGGCTCGATCGGCAGGCGGCCGGCTCGGCGATCGAAAACGACGGGCGCTGCAGGGGTGGTCATGGATCCTGCATTTATTGGACACCAGTTGGGACGCGGCAGATGCCAGCGTCCTAAGTGCTCGATAAATGGCGCTCTCTACGAGATTCGATCTCGTGATCCAGCCTTGAGAGGGCTCATCCACAAGGCGGAGGAGGATCACGCCCGTGCGACCGAGACTTGATACTCCGATAGCGAGTCTAAACGCTCGCTGTGGCTGCTTTGAGCTGGCCCAAATAATCTGCCCAGCTCTGCATCATCTTCCTGCGCTCGTCCAGCCGCAACGCCTTGTTGTACGCGGCGCGTACGTCGTTGCGCTCCCTATGAGCGAGCTGCAGTTCAATCACATCCGGCGGGAAGCCCTGCTCATTCAGGGCTGTGGAAGCGAGGGACCTGAATCCATGCCACGTCATCTCATCACCGGTATAGCCCATGCGGCGCAGTGCAGCGGTGAGGGCGTTGTTGCTCATGGGTCTATTGGCATCGCGTAGCCCCGGAAATACGTAGCCATTGGGCCCGGTCACTGGCGACAGGTCGCGCAGAATGCCTACTGCCTGGCGGGAGAGGGGGACGATATGCGCCTCTCGCATCTTCATGCGAGCAGCAGGAATGCGCCACTCCGCCAGATCCAAATTGAATTCGCTCCATTGCGCCTTGCGTAGTTCCCCCGGTCGCACAAAGACCAGCGGCGCCAACTTTAAGGCAGCCTCGGTGGCCTCCTGACCCTCATAGGCGTCGATGGCTCGCAGCAACTGACCTATGGCAACGGGATCAGTGATGGCCGCATGGTTCTTAACGACCACCGGGGTGAGGGCGTCTCTCAGATCAGCCGTGATGTCGCGGTCGGTCCTGCCGGTGGCGATGGCATATCGGAAGATCTGCCCCGACTCGGAACGCAAGCGGTGCGCTGTCTCGTTCTTGCCGTGACGTTCGACTCTTCGCAAGGCGTCGAGAAATTCGGGAGCCGTAATGGTCGAGATCGGCCGCTTGCCAAGACGAGGAAAGAGGTAAGTCTGGAAACGGTTGAGCCTCTTGTCCGCAGTCGTCGGCGCGAGCGCCTTGCTCTTCATCTCGATGTATTCCCGGGCGACGGCTTCGAAGGTATCCGCCAGGGCAGCTTTCTCGGCTTTACGCCGTGCGCTCGGGTCGACTTTGTCCGCCACGAGACGCCTCGCCTCGTCTCGCTTCTCTCGGGCTCGCTTGAGCGGCACGTCGGGATAAACGCCCAGGGAGAGCAGTTTCTCGCGACCCTCGAACCGGTATTTGAACCGCCACCAGCGGCTCCCGTCAGGATTGACGAGCATGAATAGCCCGCGGTCATCGAAGAGCTTGTAGGGCTTCTCAAGGGGTTTGGCAGCCCGTATGGTGGTTTCCGTCAGCATTGGGGGTAAGTGTTTTTGTGTTTCCGCGTTACCCCCGTAAATATCCTGATTGACCACCGGCTGTCAAGAAATCGCTTCGGATCCCGTCGGATCTTATTATTCATATAAAACAGTAGGTTACATAAGGACACAGGACGCAATCGGACTGCTTCGGATGGGTCAGGATGAGGCGATTGGCTCCCCGGGTTGGACTCGAACCAACGACCAACGGATCAACAGTCCGACGCTCTACCAGCTGAGCTACCGGGGAGTGGTAGGGAAAGTGAGGCGGCGCGAAATCTTCAGGTTCGGCGCCGCCCCGTCA
>Ga0182030_10013035_pt1 | contig 16586 bp, 13 predicted proteins | sample 812S3MmetaG_FD_121299 | JGI IMG/M metagenome (GOLD analysis project Ga0182030, IMG submission 121299) | Permafrost microbial communities from Stordalen Mire, Sweden - 812S3M metaG (Illumina Assembly) | ecosystem: Environmental > Terrestrial > Soil > Wetlands > Permafrost | place: Sweden...
GGCCCGGCGTAGCGACGCCCGGCGTGACGACGCCCGGCGTGACGACGCCCGGCGTGACGACGCCCGGCGTGATTACAGCGGGTGCGTCTTCAAAGCACCGCCTCGATCAGGAACGGTGATGAGGCGGCAAGCCCGCGTGCATACGCCGCGGCGAATTCGCGCGGCGTGCCGGCGCGCACGGCCTCGACGCCGAGACCGCGCGCGATCTGCACGAAATCGAGCGCGGGATCGTCGATATCGAGCATGCGCCGCGAGTTCGGGCCGGGATTGGCGACGCCGACTCCGCGCATTTCATGATGCAGAATCGCGTAGCTACGGTTGGCGAGAATGACGGTGAGCACGTTGAGGCGCTCGCGTGCCTGGGTCCATAGCGCCTGAATGGTGTACATCGCGCTGCCGTCCGCCTGCACGTCGAGGACCTTGCGGTCGGGACAGGCGATGGCCGCTCCGATGGCGAGCGGCGGTCCGATGCCGATGGCGCCCCCGGTGTTCTGCAGATAGTCATGCGGGACCGCGTCGCGGGTCTGCGCGTACAACGATCCCATCGCGGTCAGCGCCTCATCGCAAACGATTGCCCCGTCGGGCAGTCCGGCCGCGATCACGGAGCAGACGAAATCCGGAGTGAGCGTGGGACCGCCCAGGTCGACCGAGCGCGGTGCGAAAACGATGTGCGGTGAAGGCCTTCGTGGAATCGAGAGGCAATCCCGGAGGTGAGCGAGGACCTGCGTCGGATCGTCCGAGGGTGCGGCGGCGCTCACTATTTCGCAGTGCTCCGCGGTCAGCCGACCCGGCATGCCCGGGTAGGCGAAGAAACCGACGGGCGCCTTGGCGCCCACCAAAACCAGAAGATTGAGATTTGCGAGACAGTCGACGGCGGCGGCGATCGGATACGGTATTTTCTCGATGGGAACGGTGCCCGCACCCCGTTCGAGGCGGCCGGTGAGCGGCTCGCACAGCAGACGCGCGCCGAGAGCGTCGGCGATGACCCCCGCGATGTCCAAGGCCGGGCGACGCAGCGCCCGGCCCGCCAATAGAAAGCCGATCCGCGCACCGGACCGCGCGCGGGCCTGAATGATGCGCGCGGCGTCCGCGAGGGCCGGCGCATCGAACGCCGGCGCTGGCATCGCCGGCGCTACTGTCGCGGCCCGTGGCCCGGAAGGCGGATCCCGTGACACCGGGCCCCACGACGCATCGGCGGGCAGGATTAGCGTGGCGACGCCCGACGCGGCGATGCCCGGCCCACCGCAGGCGGCGCGAAACACTTCCCTCGTGGCCGCAGCGACATCGTCCGGGTTCCGCACGCGCCGTACGACGTCCGACATCGGCCGCGCCAGCGACTCGATATCGGAAGTGAGGGGTGCATCCAGTGCGAGGTGGGTCGCGGCGTGATCGCCGACGACGTTCACGATGGGCGTGCGTGCACGTTTGGCGTTGTGCAGGTTGGCGAGTCCGTTGGCGAGTCCGGGCCCGAGGTGGAGAAGCGTCACCGCTGGTCCATCGGACATGCGGCCGTAGCCGTCGGCGGCGCCGGTGACGACGTTCTCCTGCAGTCCGAGCACGCAGCGCATGCGCGGCTCGTGGTCGAGAGCCGCCACGAAGTGCATCTCCGAAGTTCCGGGATTGGCGAAGCATACGCGCACGCCACACTCGAGCAGCGTGTCGCGCAGGGATTCGGCGCCGTTTCCCGGAGCCCCAGGGCCTGACATCGTTCATCCTCATGACAGGGCGGACCACGCGATCATAGCAAACACCTGAAACGGGCTGCCGCGACCCTGGTGTCATGGTGTAATCCCCCGATGAACGATGTTTCGCCACCGCCGCGCCGGACCGCGCTCGCCTTTATTTTCGTGACCGTGCTCATCGACATGCTGGCATTCGGGATGATCGTCCCGGTGCTGCCCATTCTCGTGGAACGTTTCGTTGGCGGCAGCGCCGCGCGCGGGGCGGAAATCTACGGCCTGTTCGGCATGGTGTGGGCGTTGATGCAACTCATCTTCTCGCCCGTGCAGGGCTCGCTGTCTGACCGGTTCGGCCGCCGCACTGTGATCCTGATCTCCTGCACGGGACTCGGTCTCGACTTCATCCTGATGGCACTCGCGCCGAACTTGTGGTGGCTGCTGCTCGGGCGCGTCATCTCGGGCATCGCGGCGGCGAGTTTCAGCACGGCGAGTGCCTATATCACCGACGTGACGCCGCCGGAGCGGCGCGCCGCGAGTTTTGGGCTCATGGGCGCTGCTTTCGGCATCGGCTTCGTGCTGGGTCCCGCGCTCGGAGGAGTGCTCGGCGCCATTTCACCACGCCTGCCGTTCTGGGCGGCAGCCGTCCTCGCGCTGCTCAACGCATGCTGGGGGCTGTTCGTGCTGCCGGAGTCGCTGCCCGCGGACCGGAGGGTGGCCTTCTCGTGGAAAAATGCAAACCCGGTCGGGGCGCTGCGGCTGTTGCGCTCGCATCCGATGCTCGCGAGTCTGGCGCGCTGTTTTTTTCTCATCAATTTGGCGCAGGTGGTGTTGCCCAGCGTCGCCGTGTTGTACATGAATTTCCGCTACGGATGGAACACGGGTGCCGTGGGCTTGATGCTCGCAGGCGTCGGGATCTCCTCGCTGCTCGTGCAGGCATTCCTGGTCAAGCCGGCGGTGAGGCTGCTCAAGGAACGTGGCGCCATAATTGTCGGCTTGATGTTCGGTGCGCTCGGATTCGCCATCTATGGACTTGCACCGACGGGACCCTGGTTCTGGATCGGTGTGCCGGTGATGGCAATTTGGGGCATTGCGACGCCGTCGTTGCAGTCGATCATGACGCACCTGGTGGAGACGACGGAACAAGGCCGGCTGCAAGGCGCGCTGGCCAGTCTTACCGGTCTCGCGAGTCTGGTGGGACCCATCTTGTTCACGCAGCTCTTTGCGGCTGGCAGCGAGGCTGACGCCGGCGGAAAGCGGTTCTCGGGGGCGCCGTTCCTGCTTTCGGCCGTCATCGTGTTCACCGCCATGGTGCTCGCCTGGCGCACGACGCGAAGACTCGCGGCGGGCAAGCCGTGAACCGAGGCGTCGAGGCAGCAACGGCTCCAGCCCCCGGGGTGCGCGCGGTGTCCCGCACGCACCCCGTCGGACCTCCCCGCTAACCGATCGCCGAATCGTCCATCAAGTATCCGCCGAGCGACGCCCAGGCGGACCAGGGACCGGCGTGCGGCGCATTCTGCCAGATATGCCACAGCGCCCCGTCCTGTCCCAGCGCGAAGACCTCGAGCCGGCCGTCGGCGTTCAACGCGAGGGCGGGGTCGCTGTCGATCACGCCGCCGAGCGAAATCCAACCCGACCAGGGGCCTGCGTGCGGTGCCGTCTGCCAGTTGTGCCACAGGGCCTTGTCCGTGCCGCGCGCGAACACCTCGAGGCGGCCATCGGAATTGTCGATGATTTCGGGATCGCCCGACAGCACGCCGCCGAGCGAGGTCCAGGCGGACCACGGTCCTGCATGCGGCGCTTCCTGATACACGTGCCACAGCGCGTTGTCGGTGCCCCGGCCGAAGACCTCCAGCCGCCCGTCGGAATTGCAGTACACGGCCGGATCGCTTTGGATTGCCCCGCCCAGGGAGAACCAGCCGGACCACGGACCGGCATCCGGCGCGGTTTGCCAGATGTGCCACAGGGCGTCGTCGGTGCCGCGGGCGAACACCTCGATCCGACCGTCTGAATTAACCACGGGCACGGGATTCGTGGTGATGGTGCCGCCCAGGGACGCCCAGCCGGACCAGGGTCCGGCGTGCGGCGCCGTCTGCCAGTTGTGCCACAGGGCACCGTCGGCGCCGCGGGCGAACGCTTCGAGCCGGCCGTCGGAATTGCACACCACGGCGGGGTCACTGGTGATGACGCCACCCAACGAGGACCAGCCGGACCAGGGTCCGGCGTGCGGCGCCGTCTGCCAGTTGTGCCACAGAGCGTTGTCGGCGCCGCGGGCGAACAGTTCCAACCGCCCGTCGGCGTTGTCGACCGTCACCGGATCGCTGGTGACGAGGCCTCCCAGCGAATTCCAACCGGACCACGGTCCCGCATGAGGATTGTCCTGCCAGTTGTGCCAGACAGCCCGGTCGCCGCCGATGCCGAACACCTCGAGACGCCCGTCGGAATTGACGACGACGTTGGATATCTTCTCCAACCAGCGCCCGAAGGGATTGTCCGAATTGACGGTGAGCTGCTTCGCCGCCGCCACCAGGTCCGCGTAGGCGGACAGCCGTCCGGTGAGCGCCTGGTAGTTGGCCTGGAGCGTCGCGCCGCCCGCCTGGACGATCTGGGCGATCGAATAACCCAGCGATCGCATCCAGTAAATGTAGAGGATGGCGCAACCGGTCGATTGGGCGTCGCGGTCCGTCAGTTCCGTATGCGTCACCCAGTCCGGATAACCGGCCGCGACCCAGGCGGCCGCCGTTTGAAATCCGGCCAGCGTACCCCAGGGCGTCTCTTCCTCGGCCAGGAAGCGCGACAGGCCCTCGCCGTTGCTGTAGCCGCAACCCCACCCCTTGCCTTGCGCTCCCATGAAGCATTCGCTGAGCTCAGCCACGTACAGAGCCACTTCCAGATCCAGGGGATCGATGGCCGTACTGGCGAAGGTGGCATCGAGATACAGCGTTCCTCCCGAGACGAAATCGCAACCGTTGTGGAATGCGCCACCCGAGCCATCGTTGTTGCCCGACAAAGGTGCTATCACGACCTGCACGGCGCCGCCGTTGATCCCGAAGAAGCTCACCATGTCCTGGTAGGGGCGGTTGGCCACGTTGAGCAGCTGCTGTGCGAGGGTGAGACCCTGGGCGCCGAGCGCCGGGTCGTAGTACAGGGTGATGTTGCCGACGGTGCCGACCAACGTCGCGGGATACGCAAAGTCGGGCGACGCCGCGTTCAGCTGCTCCGGCGTGACGGTCTTGCGTACGGCGCCCTCCGGTAGAAATTCGCGCCGGCCGCCGACCGGGCCGCAGGAGCCGCTGGTGTCGCAAACCGATGCGGGGGTCATCGTGTCCGGTAGCCGCTTCACGGAGCGGGCAGGCCGGACTGGTGACGCCGGGCGGGCCCGACCGATGTGGCTGACGGTGGTCGCGTGGGCCGCCTTTTCGTGTGACGTCGATAATGCTTTGCGCATGACGGAATCTCCTGACAGTTGCAATGAGGGGGTGGTCACCGGGGGGGTAGTGACGGCGGCCGTCGCAGCGTTACAGTCCGTCACACCGTGTAACGATCGGCGCCGTTCGGTCACCATCCATCATGATCGGACGCACCTCCCGGGACTTTCGCGCGCCGCGCCGGCATGAGCGCTCTCCTGTCGCCAGAACGACGGTACAATGGGCGACCACCGCCCTGTCCCGGGAGGGAGCCCGCTTGCAGTTCACCGCGTTCGACGCGCCCTACCTCGAACGACTGCAACGCGGTGATGCCGATACGGAACGGCATTTCGCGGGCTACTTTGGCGAACTGATGCGGCTCAAATTGAGGTCGCGTCTGTCCTCCAAGGAGGCGGTGGAGGACGTCCGGCAGGAGACCTTCGTGCGGGTGTTGGCCTTGGTGCGGGCCAAGGAGGGAATCCGGCAGCCGGAACGTCTTGGAGCCCTCGTCAACTCGGTTTGCAACCACGTATTGCAGGAGCATTATCGTGGAAATCGCCGCCAGAGTTCCCCGCTCGACGAGGAGGCGGAGCGCGCGCTCGTCGACGAGGGCATCAGCGTCGCCGGATTGTTCGAGGTCGACGAGACGGAGCGGGTGGTGCGCAGGATCCTCGGCGATTTGTCCGAGCGTGATCGGCGCCTGCTGCAGGCGGTGCTGCTGGAGGAGCGCGACAAGGACGAGGTGTGCACCGAACTCGGCCTGTCGCGCGAACATCTGCGGGTGCTGGTGCACCGCGCCAAGCTGTCATTCAAAGCCTTTTATCGAAAGCGCCTGGGCGACCCCGAGGCGGGGGGGCCGGACCCGTGAATCATGAGGAAGCGCTGCGCAGCGGCGCGTCGGAAAAGTATTTGTTGAACGAGATGCCGCCGCCGCAACGCGACGAGTTCGAGGAGCATTACTTCGATTGTCCGGCGTGCGCCGAGGATCTGCGCACCATTGCCGCGTTTCTCGACGGCGCCAAACGGGAACTCGAGCGCACCCGACGCGGCGGCGGCGCGCCGCAGGCCACCCGAAAGCCCTGGTATGAATTCCTGTGGCGCCCGGCGTTCGCGGGACCGGCGTTCGCGATGCTGCTGCTGGTGATCGTCTATCAGAATGCCGTGGTGCTGCCGCGGGTCGCCGCCGGGGCAACGAGGCCCACGGGACCCGAAGTGCTCACCCCGCTCTCGCTGGTCGGGGCCAACGGCCGTGGCGGCGCGGTCCCCGCGGGGACCGTCGCGCGGGGGCGGCCGCTGATGCTCTCGTTGGATATTCCGGCGTCGGAAAATTTTCCCACCTATGACTGCATCCTGACGGCACCCTCCGGGGCCGTGGTCTGGAGCGTGCCGGTGACCGCAGAGCAGGCGCGGGACACCGTGGCCATCCGCGTGCCGTCGGAAAACTTGACCAGCGGTGACTACCGGCTGACCGTGCGCGGACACGGGGAGCCGGTGTCCGCCGACCTCGCCAGCTATCGATTCACCTTGATTCGAACCGAGTGATCGTCTTTTTTCAAACGACCCAAAACCAAGGGAGCGGCCATGCATTCATTTCGTCACGGCGATTTTTATTCCTTCCGAGCGGACGCCAACGCCCTGGGCGGTTTCCTGGAGCTGCCGGACCGGAAGGTCGTCCCGACGGTGGCGCCCGTGTCACTGCCGCCCGTCGGCGGATTTGCCACGGCCCGCGCGGACAGGTTTAATCTCGAGGACATCGTCTCCTGCGCCGCCGCCTATACGCGGGTCTCGGGCGTCGAAAACCGGGACGGTTCGATCGGGATCCTGACCACCGCGATCGTCGAGGATTTGAACATCCTCGAGGTGGTGAGGGCCGAACGCGTCGTGGCGCAGGTGTCGATCTCGTTGCCGAAGGGCGGCAGCGCCATCGACATCTCCCTGGCCGGGTCCCGCTTCGAGGGTCTGCGGGTGGCCGGAAGCGATGCGCATCCGATTCCGAATCGAGCTTTGACGTTCCCGGCCAGTCCTCAGACCGGCCATCACCTGCCGCTCACGTGGCAGGACGTGCAAAAGGCCGGGCAGTCTCAAGCCAAGGCCCTGGTCGACAGCTTCAAGGCGTGCAGGGACGGGGACGCGAATCAGTGGGCACAGGACCGACACGGCTGGATGGACTCCAAACCGCCCGCGGAGGGCGGCGATCTGCTGTGTTCGCTGCTGGATGGCTTCGGTGCGCGCGACTCATTCGAGTCCTATGGCCACATCGTCGTGATTCCGGGCTTTGGCCGGTTCCATTTCGGGGAGTTGTTCCTGTCCCGCGCTTCGGTGCAGCTGGTGATGATCCGTGCGGAGCTGGGCTGCCCGGTGCAGGGGAAGATCACGGTTGCTGCAGGCGGTGGGGGTGGGGGGGACGGCAAGTCCTAGCGGGAGGGGTTGCGCTAACGGCCGTTCTGGCCTCCCTTCTTTGCGGTTGCCGGGCCCCGTCGAGCCCGGACCCCGCCCAGGTATATCAACGCTTCTATGACGACATGGTGCATGGCGATTTGTCGGCCGCCGTCGCGGGGGCCGGCAAGGCGCGCGCGGAAGTGGCGGCAAACTCCCATATCGATCCTTCATGGCAGTGGCGATATCGCCTTCTGGAAGCGGATGCGCTGCTCAAGCAGGAGCGCATGGAGGACGTGGTTTCGCGGCTGAGCGGCGACACCTTCTTTCCCGCAACCGGCGACCTGGCCATCAAGCGAAATCTGATTCTCAGCCGCGCTCATCATTATCTGGATCGGGCGCAGGATTCGGATCGGGAGCTGCAGGAAGCGAGGCGGCTCGCCGAGTCGAGCCACTCTCCATTGATCGGCGACGTGTTGCGTTCGGAGGCCCTGGCCGAACGTGATGCCGGGCATTGGAAGGCCGCCCTCGACAAGCTGGACGCCAGTCTGGCGGTTGCGCGCCAACATGGCGATCGCTGGCTGGAAGCCCTCGACCTCGTCAGCCTCGGCTTCATCGATTTGCAAAACGAACACTACGATCAGGCTGCGTTGTTGTCCCGGCAGGCCGTGAACGCGGCGCAATCGCTTCAGGCTCGGGCGCAAATCCAGCAGGGCTTGGGGAACCTTGGGTGGGCATATTACAATCTGGGAGATTTCGACGGTGCGCTCGTCCAGTTCCAGGAAGCCGAGCGACGCGCGCGCGAAGTCGGCAACGCAACCTTCCGGGTTCGCTGGCTGCAGGACGCCGGACTCGCCCAATACAAGCTCGGCAATTTGGCCGACGCTCGGCATTCGGACGAACAGGCGCTCGAGGCGGCGACTTCGATGCCCGCTGCCGAGTCAGCCGACCTCATCGCCAACATCGAATCCAATCTGGCGCTGCTCCTGGTGCAACAACGCGACTACGACGCCGCGAAGTTGCATAGCGATCGGGCGGCAGATGCCGCGCGGCAGTCGAAGGACGTCAATGTCGCCGCCTATGCCACCCTCACGCAGGCGCTTGTCGCCACTCGCCAGCCCGGTGCGGAAGACGCGGAGCGACTTTATCTCCAGGCTCATCGGACAACGACCGATCAGGAGATTCGCATGAGCGTCGAAAACGCCCTGGCGAATCTGTATCGCGGGCGGCGCCAGTCGCGTGACGCCGAGTCCTGGTATCGCTGGTCCATCCAAACCTTCGAGGAGCGGCGCGCCACGGTGACGGATGAAGCGATGCGCCTTCCCGCCTTCGCATACGGCGAGTCGCTCTACCGGGATTACGCTGAATTCCTCATCGATTCCCGCCGACCGCTCGAGGCGCTGCACGTCTTGGATGACGGCCGCGCGCGTACCTTGGCGGAGGGGCTCGGATATTCCGGCGCGCAAGCCCCCAGCTTGGGCGCGGCCGGCTTGGACTTCCAACGGTTGGCGCGCCAATTGGATGCGCCGATTCTCTTCTATTCTCTCGGTCCGGCAAAATCGCACGTCTGGGTGGTGACCGGCCGCGAGACGCGGGTGTTCGATCTGGCGGGTCAACAAGATATTCGGAGCCAGGTCGAAGAGTATCAACGCTCGATCTTGAAATCAGGCGATCCGCTGAGGGCGGGATCGGTGCCGGCGCAGGCGCTCTACGAGTCCCTCGTCCGACCCGCCGCGGCGATGATCCCGCCGGGCGCGCGGGTGTATGTCATCCCCGACGGCATCCTGCATGGCTTGAATTTCGAGACGCTCATCCGGCCGGTAGGTTCGGGCTTCAAGTATTGGATCGAGGATGTCACCGTCATCACCGCGAGTTCTATCCGGCTGCTAACCCGGCCTCGCGAGGCGATGGCCGGCTCGCCGGGCGCGGGCAGTGGCGGGGGCGGGGGTGAAAGGCAGGACCTGCTGCTGATCGGCGATCCGGTGAAGGCTTCTAGCGAGTTCGAGCCGCTGCCGAATGCCGCCGATGAAATGCGGCGGGTGCTACAGCATTTCGACGGGATGCGGCAAACGGTGTGGGGGCAGGCCCGCGCGGTACCGTCCGCTTACACGAGCGGCGGCCCGGAGCGGTATCGCTACGTCCATTTCGTCGCGCACGGCACCGCCAGCCGCTCGAGTCCGCTCGATTCGGCGGTGATCCTCTCGCCGATGCCGGGGAAGTCGGAGGAGTTCAAGCTGTACGCCCGCGATGTCGTGCGGCATCCGCTCACGGCGCGGTTGGTCACCATTTCCGCGTGTTACGGCGCCGGGGTGCGCACGTACGCCGGCGAGGGCATGGTGGGCTTGGCCTGGGCATTTCTGCGCGCCGGTGCGCACAATGTGATCGGCACCCTGTGGCAGGCCGACGATGGCGCCACGCCGCTCCTCATGGACCACCTGTATGCGGAACTGCAGGCCGGTGCAGCGCCGGAAGCCGCCCTGCGCAGCGCGAAGCTCGCACTGATCCACTCTCCCTCGGTGTACCGCAAGCCTCTGTATTGGGGAGCCTTTCAGCTGTACGCAGGGTCGTAGTCAGATCCCATGGGCGCATGGGTGGACTTGGGTCCCGCTTCTCGCGGATGATGGCGGCCCCTGGCGACGCCCCCTGTCGCCGACCGGAGTTTCTCCTGCATGAATGTGACCGAAGCCGTTTTGACGCGCCGTTCCGTGCGCGCCTTCCGCGATGCGCCCGTCCCGGTCGAGGTTCTGCGCCGAGTCATCGACACGGCCGCGCGTGCCCCGTCGAACAGCAACCTGCAACCCTGGCTGGTGAAGGTCGTGGCTGGACGCAAGATGCAGGAATTGAAGGCGGTCATGCGGGATCGGCGCACGCAGGAGCCGCGCGTCGACGTGCCGCAATACGCCGTGTATCCGCCCGACCTGAAAGACCCGTATCTCTCGCGACGCTTCAACTGCGGCGAGCGCCAGTACGCCAAGATGGGAATCGCGCGGGAGGATGCCGACGGGCGGCGCAGCTACGTGTTCAACAACATGCGGTTCTTCGGCGCCCCTGCGGGCATGTTTTTGTTCATCGAACGGAGCATGGGAAATTCTCAATGGGCGGATCTCGGCTGTTACATCCAGACGGTGATGCTGTTGCTGCGCGAGGCGGGACTCGACAGCTGCGCGCAGATCAGCTGGTGTCAGTATGCCGGGACGCTGTGCCGCTTCTTCGGGGTTCCCGAGGACTGGACGCTGTATTGCGGGATGTCGATCGGCCATGCCGACCTACATGCACCGATCAACAGCGTGGTCTCGGATCGCGCGCAGCTGGAGGAATATGTCCAGTTTCTGGTCGATTGAAGCGGGGCGCGGCTGGCGCCCAAGCGTCTTTTCCACGAGAATGCCCGTGACTCAGGGTCAGTATCCCAAGGAATGTTGAGCGCGACATGAACACCACGGGCTCGGCGTTGCTCACGGATTTGTATCAGCTGACCATGGCACGGGCTTATCATGAGCTCGGCATGCAGGGGACGGCGGTGTTCGAGCTGTTCGTCCGCCGGCTGCCGACCGCGCGCCGCTACCTCATCGCCGCCGGCCTGGAACAAGCGGTGAATTATCTGCAGGCGCTGCGTTTCACCGCGGAGGACGTGGAATTTCTCGCCGGGCTGCAGCTCTTTCCGCCGGCCTTCCTCGAGTATCTGCGCGCGTTCCGCTTCACGGGCGCCGTGCATGCCCTGCCGGAGGGGACCCCCTGCTTCGCGGAAGAGCCCATTCTGCGGGTGACGGCGCCGCTCATCGAAGCGCAGCTGGTCGAGAGCCGCATCGTAAATCTGATGCATTTTCAAACGGTGATCGCGAGCAAGGCCGTGCGTTGCGTGACCGCGGCCCGCGGACGGCGTCTCGCCGATTTCGGAATGCGCCGGGCGCACGGCGCGGAGGCGGCGCTGTTCGCAGCCCGCGCCGCGTATCTCGCTGGATTCGACGCCACGGCGACGGTGGAGGCCGGGCGTCAGTTCGGCATCCCGCTGACGGGCACGATGGCACATTCCTTCGTCCAGGCCCACGATGGCGAGTTCGAGGCCCTGCGGAATTTCGTCACTCTGCCAGGGCCGCCCACCACGCTGCTCATCGACACCTACGACACCGAGCGGGCGGCGCAGAGGGTCGCGGATCTGGACCACGAGCTTGCCCGGGCGGGGCGCCCCGGACACATCGGCGGCGTGCGCATCGACAGCGGCGATCTCGCCGCACAGGCCAGGACCGTGCGGCAGCTCCTGGACAGGCGCCAATGCCGGCATGTCCAGGTCATCCTGAGCGGCAGTCTGGATGAACATGGGATCGCCGCGCTGCTCGATGCCGGCGCACCGGTCGACGCCTTCGGGGTGGGCACCCGGTTGGATGTCTCGGAGGATGCGCCCTCGCTCGACATGGTCTACAAGCTCGAGGAATACCTCGGGCGCGCGCGCCGCAAGCGGTCCGCGGGCAAGGAGACCTGGCCCGGCACCAAACAGGTATTCCGCGAGTTCGATGCCGCGGGCACGGCCGTCGGGGACGTGATCGCGCTGGCCGACGAAGCGAGGCCCGGCATGCCGCTGCTCGAGGAGGTCATGCGGGACGGCCGGCGCCTGGCCGCAGCGCCAACTCTGTCGCAGGCCCGGGAATACTGCCGGGCGCGCGTCGCGCAGCTGCCGGAATTCCTGCGATCCCTGGCGGCCGACGAGCCCGACTATCCGGTGCAGGTGTCCGATCCGGTGCGCCAGCTGGCGCACCGGTTGGATCAGTCGGACGAGCCGTGAGCTGCGCTTTCCGGCTGGCTGCATGATCCCGGACGCCTTCTGGCAGGAGATTCTACCGCGGGATGCGGAGCCGGCCGGCGGGTATCCTGCGCGGTTCCCGGACGGACGCATATTGGTGCTGCCGGTGCGTCCGCTGCCGGACGGCAGGCAGGCGCTCGCCTCGCTCATCGTGAATCAGGCCAGCTTTACGGTGCTGGACGCACTCGCAGGCGCCCTGGCCCAGCAGCTGCGGGTCTTCGCACCGGAAATCGTCGTCGGCATGCCCACGCTGGGACTCACGCTTGCCGACGCGGTCGCGCGGGCGCTTGGACACCCGCGCTACGTACCGTTTGGCAACTCGGCCAAATTCTGGTACCGCGCCGAGCTGTCGGTGCCGCTGACGTCGGTCACGACCCCCGATCAGCCGAAACGGCTGTTCATCGACCCGCGGATGCTGCCGCTGCTCGCGGGCCGCCGCATCGCGCTGATCGACGACGTCGTCAGCAGTGGCGCTTCGATGGCGGCGGGCATCGAACTGCTGCGGCTCTGCGGTGTGCAACCGACGGTGCTCGGCACGGCCATGCTGCAATCGGAGCGGTGGCGGGAGCGCCTGGCCGGCCGGGACGTCGTCTCCGTGCTCACGTCCCCGATCCTGACGCCCCGGACGTGACGGCGGCGACGGCGCTCGAGCCCCGCGTCCAGAGCAGCCAGTAACTCAGGGAAGCGACCGGCAGACCCACGATCCAGGAGAGGTCGGTGCCGCCGAGCGCGGTGGCGATGGGCCCGTCAAACAGCGGTGACATCATGGTGAGCGCCGCGGCCGTCATGCCGGCCGCCATGGCGATGAGACCGGACGCATTCAGGCCGTGCCAGCCCCAATAGCGGCCCGCGGCCCGCTCCTTGCTGTGAATGCCGACAAAATCGTACCGGTACCGGCGCAGCAGCGCATCGCAGATCCAGACGCCACCGAAGGGTCCCACCCAGACGACCAGCAGGGCGATGAAATCATTGAGTGCGGTCGTGAAATCCCGGACGAACAAGATATAGAGGGAAATCGCCGCCGACAGCGCCACATCCAAAATGGTCGCTGCGTAGCGATGCAGTTTGAGCCCGACCGCCTGCAGCGACAGCCCCGATGAATAATAGGTGGGGACGTTGTTGGCCAGAGAACCGGCAACCACGGCGAAGATGTAGACCACGAACAGTCCGGGCGGCACGAAGGGTTTGAGTCCCGCCACCGGATCCGACATGTCGCCGAGAGTGGCGCAGGCGGCGCCCATCATGGTGATGGCGACGCACGTCATGAAACTCGACCAGAAGACGTGACGGAAGATGGGGCGGCCCGGCGTCGCCGAGGGCAGGTAGCGAACCCAATCGGGCCCATTGAACAGGAAGGACAGGGGGTTGGAGGCGATGACCGCGGTCGCCGTGATGAACGCGGCGAGGGTCGTGGCGGTCGTCATATGCGCGTGCGGAACGGCCGCGTGCCGCCAGTCCACGCGGGTGGCCGCATAGCTCATCACGACGATGAGCGCGGCACCGACGAGCGTGGCAAAAACACGTTGAAACCAGACCATCGTCGCATGTCCGAGGACGGCGATGCCGCCACAGAGCCCCAGCTGGATGATCACGGCGAACAGCTTGCCGGCGTTGCCCGGCGACTGCCAGCCGAGAATCGCGAACAACGCCAGCAGCGCCTCCACACCGAACACGATGTTGATGACCTCGAATGCCACGGACACGAGCCAGGAAAGCAGTGCGTTCACGAGATTGCCGCGCATGCCGAATGCCGCGCGCGTCAGGGTGCTCACCGGCAGGCCGGCGCGCACCGTCACGATCGAACCCAGCGCGAGGTACACGTACGGGAGGTTCCCAAGGACGCTGGCCGCGAGGGCCAGCCACAAGTTGAGTCCCATCGTGATGGCGATGGCGCCGAGCGCGAAGGAAAACAGATTGACGCTGGTCCCGACCCACAAATGGTCGACCTGGCGCAGCGCCATGTTGCGCTCGGCGTCCGGAATGTGATCGAACCCCCGCACCTCGATCGCGAAAGGATCGTTGCTGTGGGGGATGAGGTCCTCGCCCGGGTTCATCGGTTGCGCGGCGTCAGGCTTTGCGCGGCGCCGCTGCCATCACCGCAAATTCCTCGAACAGCAACTGCGCCGCCAGCTGGGCGGTGTTGGTCGTCGGGTCATATTGAGGGGCCACCTCGACGACGTCCGCACCGATCACATCGAGGCCGTGCAGCGCCCGGACCAGGGCCAGACCCTCCCGAGCCGTGAGGCCGCCGACCTCGGGAGTGCCGGTGCCGGGCGCGTAGGCCGGATCGAAACCGTCCACGTCGATCGAGATGTAGAGGGGGCCATCGCCCACCACTGCCCGGGCTCTGTCGGCCACCGCGTCAAGCCCGAAGCGCATGAAATCCTCCATGTAGATGACGGTCATGCCGCTGGCGTGTGAGAACTCCCAAAACATGTTGGATGAACCGCGGATCCCGATCTGAATGGTGCGTTCTGGATCGAGTACGCCGTCGAGCACCGCGAGGCGGAAGGGACCGCCATGATGGAACTTGGACCCGTCAAAAGTGCCCATGGTGTCGCAATGCGCATCGATGTGGACCAACCCGACCGGTCGGTTCCGGCCCAGAGCCTTGAGGATCGGATAGGTAATGGAATGATCGCCGCCCGCCGACAGGGGCCGCACACCCTGCGCGGCGAGCTCGGTGTAGAAGGTTTCGATGTCCTCAATGGATTGCTCGAGGCTGTAACGGCTGCGGAAGGGAACGTCGCCCACGTCCGCTGCACGCACGGCGGCCTTCGGCACGGTGCGAAACGTCGGATGATAAGGGCCGATGCGTTCGATGGTGCGCAGGGCCCGCGGTCCAAAACGGGCGCCGGGGCGGTTCGTCACGCCCAGGTCCATCGGCACGCCGACGAGCGCGATGTCGAGGCCGGCGGCGTCGGGAGCCGAGGGCAGTCCCAGCAGCGTCGGCATGCCGGCATAGGGCTTGGTGCGTCGTCCGTCCGGCGCCTGCACGTTGCGGCCGGCTTCGATCAGCACCGGATCGGCGCCGTCCTTGAACACTTCGCGGTCGCCGAAACGACTGCGCAGGTCATCCAGTTTCGTGCGGTCCATGGGTTGTCAATGGGTGCCGAGGCGGGAGACGTAATCCGCAAGCGCGTCCTTCTCGCCCGACGTCAGGGCCCGCAACGCGCTCGTCATCTCCGGCGGCGCGAGATCCCGGTGGAAGCCGGCCGCCGAGTCGAGCTGCCTGCGCAGATACGGGTAGTGTTGCCCTGCGATGCGCGGCACCCGGTTTGCGTCCTCGCCGCGGCCCCCCGGGCCGTGGCAGGCGGTGCAAACGTGCTCGTACAGGTCGCGCGCACCCGCGAGATGTTCGCCCGGACCCGTCACCGGCGCCGGGTTCGGCTCGAGCGCTGACAGGTAGCCGGCGAGGGTCGGGACATGCCGGGGGTCGGCGAAGGATGGGTGGCTGGTCACGGCCTGCATCGAGTCGTCGACCCGGGCGCCGGAACGGAACATCGCGAGCTGCTTCTCGAGGTAGCGCCGCCCCTGTCCGGCCAGGTTCGGGACCGTACCGTCAGCCGAGCCTACCGCGCTCGCCTGGTGGCAGGTCACGCAGGGCGCAAAGAGCCTATTGCCGTCCGACGCGGCCGGCGCCGCGAGGGCGCCGCCTCCGCAGACCAGCAGAGCCAGGACCGGCAGCCCCGCGGCGCGGACCTTTCCATCGGGGTGTGTCATGCGCAGAGAATAACCGTTCCGGGCGGCTTTGTGTGGGCCGGAAAACCGCAGCCCGTCCCTGGAACAACCGGTCTTGCGATCGACATAACTATGCGGCCGTTCAACAAGGGTTGTCCCCGGCCGGCGCGGGGGGCATAGTGGGCGCGGCCACCCCCGAGGAGAACTCCGTGACCGACATTGCTCCCGCACGGCGCCGCGGCCGCGAGGCGCGCCTGGCGCGCGCCCGCTCCCAGGCCGTAAAATATCCCTACATTCGCCGCAAGCTCAAACCCGTCGAGCTCCTCAGCAGCGAGGCGGTGGAGATCATCGAAGCGAACGCCGAGACGCTGCTCGAGGAGATCGGCATCGAGTTTCGCCGCGATCCGGAGTCTCTGCGCCTGTGGCGGGAGGCGGGCGCGGACGTGCGTGGGGAACGGGTACGCATTCCACGCGGTCTCGCGCGCAGGCTGCTCGAGACGGCGCCGCGGGAGTTCACCCTCCATGCACGGAACCCCGAAAGGAACGTGCGGTTCGGGGGGGATGCAACCGTGTTCTCGCCGGTCGGCGGTCCACCCTTCGTTCAGGACCTCGATCGCGGACGCCGCTATGGCACCCTCGAGGACCTGCAGA
>Ga0182030_10013037_pt1 | contig 16585 bp, 16 predicted proteins | sample 812S3MmetaG_FD_121299 | JGI IMG/M metagenome (GOLD analysis project Ga0182030, IMG submission 121299) | Permafrost microbial communities from Stordalen Mire, Sweden - 812S3M metaG (Illumina Assembly) | ecosystem: Environmental > Terrestrial > Soil > Wetlands > Permafrost | place: Sweden...
TGGCGGCTCCGAACCGGCGGCTGACGCCGCCGCGGTCGCGAGGGCGGTCTACCCGGGCCTGACCTCCGAATCGCGCCCCGCCCTGGTCGTCGTGGTCAACGAGCAGAACTGGACCGCCTCGCTGGCCGCGGCGGTGCTCGCCAGCGCCCCCGCCAGCGCGCCGCTGCTGTTCAGCGACGGCAACACGCTCCCCCAGGTGAGCCTGGAAAGCCTGGAGGCGCTGCGCCCCGGCGGGCTCCCCGCCCTTGGCGGCTCGCAGGTCCTCGAGATCGCCACCACCGCCCCGCTGCCCCGCGGCCTGCTCGTGCGCCGGCTCTCCGCGGCCGGCCGCCCGCCCGCGGCGGCGGCCGCCGTCGAGCACCAGCTCGCCGACGCCGACGGCGGCAGCGACCCCAAGCAGGTCATCGTCATGTCCTCCGAAGCTCCCCGCGCCCTGCAGATGCCCGCTGCGGGCCTGGCGGCGGAGAGCGGAGCGCCGATCCTGCTGGTCAGCGCCGCCAAGGTCCCCGGCGCGACCGCGGACGTGCTCGCCGCCCTGCACCACCCCGACATCTACGTCATCGACCCCTCGCTGCTGCAGAGCGCCACGCTGTCCAAGCTCGGCCGCTTCGGGCGCGTCACCAGCATCGGGCCCTCCGCCGCCGAAGGATCGAGCGCCACCCCCAACTCGATCGCGGTGTCCCGCTTCACCGACGGCACGTTCGGGTGGGGGGTCAAAGAACCGGGGCACGGCCTGGTGTTCGCCAACGCCACGCGTCCGCTGGACGCGCCGGCGGCGGCGCTGCTATCGGCCTCGGGCGACTTCGGCCCGCTGCTGCTGCTCGAAGGCGCCGGCGCGATCCCGCCCGCGCTGAGCTCCTATCTGGGCGACATCCAGCCCGCGTACACCACCGCGCCGCAGTTCCAGCCCGTGCGCGGGGTCTACAATCACGGCTGGCTGATCGGCGACGAACAGGCGATCTCCTCGGTCGTGCAGGCCGAAATCGACTCGCTGCTGGAGATCAGCCCGCGCAAGCAGTCCAGCACCGAAGAATCCACCTCCCAAAGCGAATAGGGACCAACTTGAGCCAGGCCGAGGACCCCCGCCGTTTGCAGCGCATCGAGACCGACCAGCAGGTGAGCGTCGAGGACGTGCGCCAGCTGATGGGCGCCTCCACCCCGCACTTCGCGCTGCAGCTGCGCAACCGCATCGCCAAACTCATCGCCGGGCTTCCCGCCGATCATCCCGCGCGGCTGGAAGGCGAGCGCGAGATCGCGCGCCTGCAGCGCCTGGGCGTCACCGGCGAGAACCGCGGCGAGGGCGCAGCCGAGGGCGAGCGCCCGCTCGCGTCGCTGCAGCTGCCCACCACGCCCGCAGCCTGAGCGCTCGCGGCCCGAGCACCCGCAGCCTGAGCGCTAGCGGGCGCGCGCCGGGTCAGCCGGCGAGGCTGCGCCTGTGCTGCGCCTGGATGAAGCGTGCGCGCAGCAGCTTGAAGCACAGCGCGAACACGCCCACGTCCAGCGGCAGCAGACCCAGCTGCACGGCCCTCGGCACCCGTGTGAAGGTCGCCAGGAGCAGGATCACGCACGTGTGCAGTGCGACCGCGGGGAGCAGCGCGAGGATCAGCGTGTGTGAGCGATATCCGCCCAGGTGCTCGCGCAACGTCACCTCGATCGTGCCAAGTGCCACCGCGCCGATCCCCGCGATCACCACCGCGTGGCCCCCTTCGCCGCGCCCCAGCCCGATGACCGTGGCGATCGCCCCGACCAGGATCAGCAGCTCCGAGAGCGGCAGCGGATACCACGGCGGGTGCGGCCGCTCGCCCTGGCGCTCGCGCCGTGGCGGGCGCGCGACGGGGGCGGCGGTGCGGGCCTGCTCGCCGGCCGCCCGGGCAGCGGATCTGCGCTTGCGCGAGCGGGTGCGCGGGTTGTTGGGCCTGGCCACCGCTTCAGGCGCCGTGGCGGGGTCCGCTGCGCCGCATGGCCGTCGATCCTAGCGCCTATCCTGCAGGTGATGCCCACGCCTTCCTCCCCTGCCCCATCCGCGGGAGCGGGCATTCCGGACAGCCCCCTGCCGGGGCCGTTTCCCGTCGGCGAGTACGCCGCCGCGCTGCGCGGCCGGCTGCGCTCGTTCGCCCAAGTGCAGCTGGTCGGCGAGCTCGTCAACCTGCGCTCGGCGCGCGCGCGCGTGTACTTCGAGCTGCGCGACGCCACCGGCGCGATCCCCTGCGCGGTGTGGAAGAACGACTGGGAGCGGATCCGCGCGGGCACCGGCACGCTGCCGGCGGAGGGCATGCAGGTGGTGCTGGCGGGAGGCTGCGACTACTACCCGGGCAGCGCCACCTCCTCGCCCGGCTTCTCCTTCGCCGTCAGCGACCTGCGCGTGGCCGGAGAGGGCGACCTGCTCGCGCGCATCGACCGCCTGCGCAAGAAGCTCGACGGCGAAGGCCTGCTCGAGCTCCAGCAGCGTCTGCCCAGGCCGCTGCTGCCGCGGCGCATCGGCGTGATCACCGGCGAGAGCGGCAAGGCGCGCGGAGACATCCTGGCGGCGATCGCGCGCCGCGGCTGGGCTGGAGAGCTGGTGTGGGGCTTCGCGCCGGTGCAGGACCGCCATGCGGCGCCCGCGATCGTCAGGGCGCTGGGCGACCTGGTCGCGGTGGCCGAGGTGGAGGTCGTGATCGTCGCGCGCGGCGGCGGCTCGCTGGCCGACCTGCTGTGCTTCTGCGACGAGACGCTGTGCCGAACCGTGGCGCTGCTCAGCATTCCCGTGATCGCCTCGGTCGGCCACCACACCGATCGCACGCTGCTGGACGACGTGGCCGCCTTCAGCTGCTCGACCCCCACGCACGCCGCCGAGGCCGCAATCGCGGTGGACTGCGCGCTTGCGCGCTCGCAGCAGGCGCGAGCGGCGCGCAGCCTGCGCGACCATGCCAGGAGATCGATGCTGCCGCGCCAGCGCATCGCCGAGGGCGCCAGGCGCATGCGTGACCACGGGCGCCGCGCCGTGCTCTCCCGCGCGCGGCTGCTCGCGTCGCTCTCGCGCGCGCCCTCCTCCCATCTGGATCGCCAGCGCACCCGCCTGCACCAGCAGCTGCGCGAGATCCGCGCCGGCTCGCGCCGGCGCCTGGACTCCGAGCGCGAGGTCACGTTGCGCCGGGCGGTCGTGCTGGAGCGCAAGGACGCCTCCGCCGCGCTGGACTGCCGCGAGCGCCGCCCGCGCGAGCTCGCCCGCCTGGCGCTCGCGCTTGCCGGACATGACCCGCAGCGCACGCTGGAGCGCGGCTATGCGCTTGTGCAGGCTCCCGGCGGTGAGGCCCTGCCAAGCGCCGCCGCCGCGCGAGATGCCGGGAAGCTGCTGCTGCGCTTCGCCGACGGCACGCTGCCGGCGGAGGTCAGCGGCGAGTGAGCTCGCAGGAGCAGCAGCCCGTGCGGGCGCCCGGGCAGGCGCCGAGCTACGAGGTTGCCGCGGCTCGCGTGGAGGAGATCATCCGCCGCCTGGACTCGGGCGAGGCGACGCTCGACGAGACGCTGAAGCTGCTGGCGGAGGGCAAGGCGCTGATCGAGCTGTGCGCCGCCGAGCTTCGCGCGGTGGGCGACGCGCTGAGCGAGCTGAGGCTCGACGAGCTGGTCGCGCGCCTGGAGCAGGAGGCCGGCGCGTGAGCAGCTGGGATTCGCTGGCGGGCCTGGCGGTGGAGATCGAGGACTACGAGCTGGAGCCGCTGCAGGCGTTCGTCTCCAGCGGCTTTGACCGCAGGAGCACGGTCATCCGCCTGCGCGGCGCCGGTGAGGAGGGTATCGGCGAGGACGTCACCTACGACGCGGAGGACCACGAGGTCCTGCAGCGCACCGGCCCCGTGCTGCCGCTCGCCGGCAGCCACACGCTCGCCGGCTTCAGCGAGCGCCTGGCCGGCCTCACGCTGTTCGCCGAGCCGCCCACGCGCGAGGTGTCGTTGCGCTATCGCAGGTGGGCGTACGAGTCGGCGGCGCTGGACCTCGCGCTGCGCCAGGCCGGCACGAGCCTGCACGCGGCGCTCGCGCGCGAGCCACTGCCCGTGCGCTTCGTCGTCTCGCTGCGCCTTGGCGAGCCGCCCACGCTGGAGCCGCTGCAACGGCTGCTGCACGCCTACCCCGGCCTGCGCTTCAAGCTCGACCCCACCAGCTCCTGGGATGAGGCGCTGATCGCCGCGCTCGTGGCGACGGGCGCCGTGGACTCGGTGGACTTCAAGGGCCTCTACGTCGGCTCGGTCGTCGATCAGCCGGCCGACCCGCTGCTCTACGGGCGCGTCGCCGAGGCCTTCCCGAATGCGTGGATCGAGGATCCCGCGCTGACCGAGGAGACCGATGCGATCCTGGCGCCCTACCGCGCGCACTTCTCCTGGGATGCGCCGATCCACTCGATCCGCGACATCGAGGCGCTGCCCTACCCGCCGGGCATGGTCAACATCAAGCCGTCGCGGCTGGGCGGGCTGCGCAACCTGATGGACGCCTACGACTACTGCGCGGCGCGCGGCATCGGCAACTACGGCGGGGGGCAGTTCGAGCTGGGCGTGGGCCGGGGGCAGAACCAGTACCTGGCCTCGCTCTTCCACGCCGACGCTCCCAACGACGTGGCGCCCACCGGTTTCAACCTGCCCGACCCCCCGGCCGGGCTGCCGTCCAGCCCCCTGCCCCCCGCGCCCTCGGCCACCGGCTTCCGCTGGGGTTGACCGCGCGCGGGGCCGCAACTTCCGTGCCGCCACTAGGTTTGCGCTGAAAACGGGCTAACGTCTGCAGGCGCCGCCGGGTGCTGGAGCCGACCACCCGGGCCGAGCGGTCGCCGTGCGGCCGAGAAGGGTTTGAAGTGGCAATCACCGGAGCGCAAAAGTCACGCGTGTGCGCGACAGCCGTGTGGGTTGGCGCTGTGTGCTGCCTGGCGGGTGCGGCGCCCGCGGCGCTCGCCGCGAACGTCGGCGGCACGGCCGCCGGGTCGGGCGGCAGCACGGCTCCCGCCACCGCCCACCCCCGCTCAGCCGTGCCGGTCGTGCGCATCTCAAGCGTCACGTGCGTGCCGAGCGTCCACTGCAGCGGCAACGCCCACCAGGTCTCGGTGCACGGAACGCTGCTGCTGGTCGGCGCGGGCCTGAAGGCGGGCATGGACGTCGTGTTCCCGAGATGGCCCGGAGCGCGCATCAGCCGCGTCGGGCCCTCATCGCACCTGCGCCAGAGCGCAGCGGGACTGGTCGTGGAGGTTCCCAAGGCCGCCCACTCCGGGCGGATCATGGTGATGATCAACAGCACCCGCCACACCGGCTCGGTCGGGCCGATCACGATCTTCAACCATGCGCTGCACCCGCCGCCGCCGCCGCCCGACCCGGTGGCCGACCCACCGGCGAGCGGCACGCCCTTCGAAAGCCAGGGCATGTGGATCTGGTATGTCAGCAAGTCCGACCAGGGCAGCGTCCCGCTGATCGCCGCCCAGGCACATGCGGCGGGCGTGAGCACCCTCTACATCAAGAGCTCCGACGGCTCCTCCAACTACTGGAGCCAGTTCTCGCCCCAGCTGGTCGCCGAACTGCACGCCAACGGACTGAAAGTGTGCGCGTGGCAGTACGTGTACGGGACCGAACCCGTCGGCGAGGCGGCGCTCGGAGCCGAGGCGGCAGCCGACGGCGCGGAATGCCTGGTCATCGACGCCGAGTCCGAGTACGAAGGCCGCTACGCCGCCGCGCAGATCTACATCAACGAACTGCGAGCCAAAGTGGGCCCGGCGTACCCGATCGGCCTGGCCTCCTTCCCCTACGTCTCCTACCACCCCTCCGAGCCCTACTCGGTGTTCCTGGGCCCCGGCGGCGCCCAGTACGACCTGCCGCAGATGTACTGGAAGGACATCGGGCAGTCGGTGGACACCGTGTTCGCCAACACCTACATCGGCAACCGCATCTACGGGCGCCCGATCTACCCGCTCGGGCAGACCTACGGCTCGGTCACGCCCACCGAACTGCTGCGCTTCCGCGAGGAGTCCGTCCTCTACGGAGCGCCGGGGATCTCCTTCTGGGACTGGCAGGAAGCCAGCGCTGCGGACTGGAGCACGCTGGCCGAACCGCTGGCGCCGCTGGCGGAAGTGACGCCCAACTCCGAATACCCCGATCTGGCCTCCGGCGCAAAGGGCGATGAGGTGCTCTGGATGCAGGAGCACCTGGCCGCGGCGGTGCCCGCGCAGGAAACCACAGGCACCTTCAGCGCGCTGACAAAGGCCAACGTGGAAGCCTTCCAGACGGCCCACGCCATCGTGCCCACCGGCGTCGTTGAAGCTGCCACGTGGGCGGCGCTGCTGGCCCTGCCCCCCGTCGCGGTGAACTGGACGGGGAGCGGGCCGAGCGGAGCTTGACTCAGACGCGCTGAATCAGGGTGCCTGTGCCCAGGCCCCCGCCGCAGCACATCGTCACGAACCCGATCTCCTTGTCGGAGCGCTCGAGCTCGTGCAGCAGCGTCGTGATCAGGCGCGCGCCGGTCGAGCCGAGCGGGTGCCCGAGGGCCATCGCGCCGCCGTTGACGTTGACGCGGTCCATGTCGGGGCTGAGCTCGCGCCGCCACGCCGCCACGACCGGCGCGAACGCCTCGTTGATCTCGATCAGGTCGATGTCCTCGATCTTCATGCCGTTGCGCTGCAGGATCCTGCGCGTGGCCGGGATCGGCCCCTCGAGCATTTTCACCGGGTCACAGCCGACGGTCGTCTGGTCGACGATGCGCGCACGCGCCTTCAGGCCGAGCTCGGCCGCCTTCTCGGCGGACATCAGCAGCACCGCGGCGGCGCCGTCGGAGATCTGGGAGGCGTTGCCCGCCGTGATCTTGCCGTCGGGCTTGAACGCCGGCTTCAGCTGCGAGAGGGCCTCAAGGCTCGTTTCCGGGCGGATGCCCTGATCGGTGACGATCTCGCTGCCGTCGATGTGCATCGGCACGATCTCGCGCTCGAAGCGGCCCTCCTCGGTCGCCTGGTGGGCCAGCCGGTGCGAGCGCACCGCCAGCTCGTCGAGCTCTGAGCGGGATATCTCCCACTGGTCGGCGATCATCTCCGCGCCCAGGCCCTGCCCGACGATGTTGTGCTTGGCCATCAGCTCGGGCGTGAACGCGTAGCCGAAGTCCTCCTGGGTCTTCATGCCCGCTGCGAACGGCAGGTGGCCCATGTGCTCAACGCCCGAGCCGATCATCGCGTCGTGCACCCCGGCGGCGATCAGCGCAGCCGAGAAGTTGACGGCCTGCTGCGCGGAGCCGCACTGGCGGTCGACGGTGGTGCCGGGCGTCTCGATCGGCAGCCCGGCCTGCAGCCAGGCGTTGCGCGCGATGTTGAAGCCCTGCTCGCCGAACTGCTGCACGCAGCCCGCGATCACGTCCTCGACCTCGCCGGCGTCGATGCCCGAGCGCTCGATGACCTCCGTGTAGCACTTGGCAAGCAGCGCGTTGGGGTGGGTGTCCTTGTAGTAGCCCTTCTCCTTGTGCCCGCGCCCGATGGGCGTGCGCACCGCCTCCACGATCACGACCTCGCGGCCCTCTGTCTTCCTCATGGGACTTCCTCCTAAGGGGTCTCTTTTCCCAGCTTGTCCAGGAGCGGCACCGGGGCGCTCCGTGCGATCGGGGCGCTTCTGTGAAAATGCCCGGGCCGTGCCTCTCCCACTGTACCGCCTCCCCTCCTTCGATTGACTGGTCAATCAACAGTCCAGCGCACCCCCGCGTACCCCCTCGGGATGACGGGCGCATGAGCAAACGCCTGGCCGTTGCGGGCAGCGGGGCGATCGCGTGCGGCCTGGCCGCCACGGCCGCGCACCACGGCCCGGTGCTGCTGCTGGCGCGCTCGGAGAGCTCGGCGGACAGGGCGCGCGAGACGGTGGAGCGCACGCTGAGCCGGCTGGGCGCGGAAATCGACCCCGAACACGTGGAAATCGTGACCGACCCCGGCGCCCTCGGCGAGGCGACGTTCGTCGTGGAGGCGGTCGTGGAGGACCACGACATCAAGGCGGGACTGCTTGCGGAACTGAACGCCATCCTCGAGCCGAGCGCGATTCTCGCGAGCACCACCTCCTCGCTGTCGATCGAGCGCCTGGCGGCGGAGAGCGGGCGGCCCGAGCGCTTCCTTGGCTTCCACGTGTTCAACCCGGTCACCAAGATGAAGCTCGTCGAGCTGATCTTCCCGCAGGCGGCACTGGCGGAGACGCGCAGCCGGGCGCTGGCGCTGTGCGAGACGTTCGAGAAGACGCCCGTCGAGGTGCCCGACGTGCCCGGATTCGTGGTCAACCGGCTGCTGTTCCCGTATCTGTTCAGCGCCGTTCGCTTCCTGGAAGGGACCGGTATGGACCCGGCCGGCGTGGACACGTGCATGCGCCTGGGCGCCGGGCATCCGATGGGGCCGCTGTCGCTGCTGGATCTGGTGGGCCTTGACGTGGCCGAGGCGATCGGGCGCACGATCGGCGAGAGCATCCCGCCGCGCCTGGCGCAGCTGGTCGCCGACGGGGCGCTGGGGCGCAAGAGCGGCCGCGGGTTCCACGACTACTAGCAATCTTCGCCAACCTTTATCGTCGGCGCGTGCAGTTTTAGCTGGTGTTCATCCAGCTGCGGATACTTCTACTTGCGGCTTGCAGAGTCGCATCGCACACCCGCCTCCTCCCAGTGCACGCGATCCGGCCCGCTCCCCCCGCGGGCCGGTCGTGTTTAACGGCGGACCCGGCTTCGCACACCGGGCGCGGCACGGGAGGGGGCGGCGTGCGCCGCCCTCGCTCAGTCCTCGACCTCGCGCGACTCGCGCGGCACGCGACGGCGCTCGCGGATGCGCACCGCCTCGATGCGGTTGTCGCGCACGGACTCCACCCTGATCGAGAAGCCGTCGGCGCTGACCGTGTCCCCGCGCCGGGGCAGCCGGCCGAGCTCCGCGAAGACGAAGCCGCCAACGGAGTTGTAGGCATCGCTGTCCACGGGCAGGTCCAGCCCGTAGTCGGCCAGGTCGGTGATCGCCACGTGGCCGCGCACGAACCAGTCCCCGTCGGCCAGCCGGCGAATCTCCCCGGAGGTGGGGTCGGTCTCATCGGCGATCTCCCCCACCACCTCCTCGATGATGTCCTCCACGGTCACCACCCCGACAACGCGGCCGTACTCGTCCACCACCACCGCCATCGAGGTGCGCTGTCGCTGCAGGTCGGCGAGCAGGTCGTCCAGGGGCTTGGTCTCGGGCACGATCAGAGCCTCGGTGACCAGCGGCTCCACCGAGGATGAGGGGCCCTCCTGCATCAGCTGGCGCACAAGCGCGCTGACGTGCACGAGGCCGCGCACGCGGTCGCGGTCTTCCTCCTCTGTGACCACCAGGCGCGTGTGTCCGCTGGAGACGCACTTGCGCAGCGCGGTCTCCACATCCTGGGAGACGTCGATCGTCACCACCGCGGGGATCGGCGTCATCACCTGACGCGCCTCCTGCTCGTGCAGGTGGAAGACGCCCGTGAGCATGCCGGCCTCGCCAGGGTCGATCTGCCCGCCCGCGTGGGACTCGGCGATCAGGATCTTCAGCTCATCCGGCGATCCGCCGCGGCGCTCGAGGCTGGTGTCGACGCCGAGCAGGCGCAGGATCCGGTCCGAGACGGCCGTGAGCAGCACGATGAACGGGTGGAACAGGATGCTGAAGCCGCGCAGGGGCCGAGCCACGCGGCGAGCGACGGCCTCGGCGCGGTCGATGGCGTAGAACTTCGGCACCATCTCCCCCGCCACCAGCTGCGCGGAGGCGATAATCAGGAAGGCCACCGCCGCGCACAGCGCGATCGCAAGGCCGTGGCTGAGCGTGCTGCCAAGAGCCTGCTTGAAGATCGCGGCCAGCGCGGGCTCGCCGAGGGCGCCGATGCCGATCGAGGTCATCGTCACCCCGATCTGGACGGCCGAGATGTACTCGTTGACGTTGGCCTGCTGCTGCATCGCCAGGGCGGCACCCTTGACGCCTTCGTCGCGCATCAGCTCCAGACGCGCCCGCTGGGACCTCACGAGGGCGTACTCGGCGATCACGAAGAACGCGTTGATCGCGACCAGCAGGGCCGCGAAGATCAGCTTGAGCCCGTTCACGCGGAGCGGGAGGCTCCCGGCCGGAGACCCGTTCTCACCCCTCGGGGGGGCGCGCCGCCGCGGCGAAGCCCCGGAGGGGCCACGCTACTTCGGGGAAGTTCTTCGTCGTCGTTCATCGGGTCCCAGACCCGACTACGGTAGCAAGGGCGCTGGTCGCCACGCCAAAGGCGGCGCTCGCTCAGGCCAGGCCGTCGATGCGCGCCGCCAGGTCGAAGTCCGCGGCGGTGATGCCGCCCTGCGAGTGCGTGGACAGCGTCAGGCGCACCTTGTTCCAGCCGTGCAGCAGGATGTCGGGATGGTGGTCGGCGGCCTGCGCGAGCTCCGCGACGCGGTTGACGAAGACCATCGCGGCGGCGAAGTCGGCGAAGCTCAGCTCGCGCACGATCGCATCGCCGTCGCTCGACCAGGCGGGTGCCTGCGCCAACGCATCCCTGAGCTGATCCGCGGAAAGGACGGCCATCTCGGCGAGGTTAGCCCATCGGCTGACGCATACAGTTAAGCGGTGCGCATCGTAAGTCTCGTGCCCCACGCCACCGAGCTGCTGTTCGCGCTGGGCCTCGGCCCCCAGGTGGTGGCGGTCACGCACGAGTGCGACCACCCCAAGGAGGTGGCCGGCCTGCCGCGCGTGACCGGCGACGTGCTGGCACCGGGCCTCAGCGCCGCGCAGATCGACGCGGCCGTGCGGGAGCGCACGCTGGAGGGCGAGGCGATCTACGAGCTTGACCGGGCGGCGCTGGCACGCCTTGTGCCCGATCTGATCATCACGCAGGCGCTGTGCCCCGTGTGCGCGGTCTCCTACGAGGAGGTTGCCGAGCTGGCGAAGGGACTGCCCTCCAAACCGCGCGTGATCGCGCTGGACCCCCATACGCTGGGCGAGGTGCTGGGCGACATCCGCACGGTCGCCCAGGCGACGGGCAGCCGCGACGCGGGCGTGGATCTGATCGCGCGCGCCGCCGGGCGCATCGACAGGGTGAAGCTGGCGGTGCGCGGCCGGCCGCGGCCAAGGGTGGCCGCCATCGAGTGGCTGGACCCCGTCTACGTGGCGGGCCACTGGACGCCGCAGATGATCGAGCTTGCCGGCGGCGAGGATGTGCTGGGGCTGCCGGGCGAGCACTCCCAGTCGCTCCCCTGGGAGGAGGTCGCTGTGATGCGCCCGGAGGTCGTCGTGGTGATGCCCTGCGGCTATGACGCGCCGCGGGCGCTGCGCGAGGCGAGCGATCACGCCGCGCAGCTCGCGCAGCTCGGCGCCGCGCGGATCGTCGCGGTGGACGCCTCCGCCTACTTCTCACGCCCCGGGCCGCGGCTGATCGACGGCCTGGAGCTGCTCGCGCACATCCTGCATCCCGGCAGCGTCGCCGAGCCGCCGCAGGGAGCGCTCGCGCTGCCGGTGGCGCCGGCTCTCACCGGCAGCTGAGCCGTCGGGCGCGGGGGCGAGCGGGGGCCGGGCAGCGCCCGCGCGGGCGCGCCGGGCGCCGATCAGCCTTCGGGCGCGGCGCCTTCGCCGCTTGGGATCACCAGGGTGCTGGTCTTCACTTCGCTTGACTTGGAGATCGCGATCGAGCCTGCGACGGCCGCGACGGCGATCACGACACAGCCCGCCAGCGCCAGCGCACGCGAGCGCGAGCGCTCACCCAGGCGCAGCAGCACCGCGGCCAGCGCACCGCCGAGCAGGCCGCCAACGTGCCCGCCCCAGGAGATCCCGGGCAGGGTGAAGCTGATGACCAGGTTGATCAGGATCAGGCCGCCGACGCCGCTCTGCATGATTGGAATCTGGCGGGCGCGCATCTCTACCGCGGCCGCGCCCATAAGTCCAAACACGGCCCCCGAAGCGCCGACGGTCGGAGAGTGAGGGGTGATGAGCAGCGCGCCGAAGGAGCCGGTGAGCAGCGCAACGCCGTAGATCAGGCCGAAGCGCAGCCGCCCGAGCGCCGGCTCGAGCATCTGCCCGAGGATCCACAGCACGTACATGTTGAAGCCGATGTGGATCAGGTTCTCGTGCAGGAAGCCGCTCGTGACCAGGCGCCACCACTGGCCGTGCGCGACGCCCTGGGTGGGCACCACGGGATCGCTCCCGAAGAGGGCTCCTTTTTCGTAAACGCTGCCAGTGGGCCCGCCGCCGAACGAGAAGTTGCCCTCGGTCAAAAATACGGCGACGTTGATGGCGATCAGCGCGATCGTCAGCTCGGGTCTGCGCGCGGTGTTGCGGATGGTCTTCACCACGGTGCGCTGGCGCGAGCACTCGGGGCAGCGCATGCCAACGGGCGTGGTGGTCATGCAGTCCGGGCAGATGGGCCTGCCGCAGTTGGCGCATGAGACGCCCGTCTCGCGGTTGGGGTGGCGGTAGCAGGTCGGCATGGGCGGGAAGGAGAGGGTATCCGCCGGTCGGGCGGTCTCGCCGGGGCGCAGGGACGGGCTCGGCGGCGTCGGTGCTTTCGGGCGAAGCGCTGCTCAGCGCTCGCCGAGCAGCCTGCGGGTCTCGCGCTCCAGGTCGCGGACCGTCCGCTCGGCGGTGCGGCGCACGCCCAGCAGGCCCCCGCGCCCGGGTGCGCGACGACGCGCGCGCAGCAACACGAGCGCTGCACCGGCCGTTCCGCCCACAACCACAGCGGCGGCCGGGCGCACCCAGTTGCGCGGGTCGCGCATCGCCGAGAGCTCCCAGGCCTCCAGCTCGTCGGCGGCCATCTCGGTGATGCTCGTCAGCGTGCTCTCCAGGCGCTGCGCCAGCGCCTCGGGCGGCTCGACGGGCGCGAGCGCTTCCCGCAGCAGGCCCTCGAAGCTGCTTGCCGCCTCATTCATCGCTGAGCGCCACCTCCGCGGCGGCATCGGCGCGTGCGGCCGGCGCGGTGGCCAGCTGCCCGGCGCGTTCCCCGACGAGCTCCTCCAGCTGCTTGATCGCACGATGGATGAGCACCTTGGTGGCACCGTCGCTGCGACCCATCGCACGCGCGATCTCGCGATTGTCCATGCCCAGCGCGAAACGCATGATCAACGCCTCGCGTCTGTCGTCGGGCAGCAGGCGCACGCCGTCCAGCACGCGGCTGAGCTCGTCCCTTCCCTCCACCAGCTGCTCGGTGGTGTGCACCGCGGCGATCGAGGTGGTCTCGTCGATCGGGGAGGCCGGCTTGCGCGCCCGGTCGCGGTAGAGGTTCGCCGCCAGGTTGTGCGCGATGCGGATCAGCCACGGCCGCAGCGGGCGGCCGTTGGATTCGCGCTGGGCGCGCTCGAAGTGCCGGTAGGCCTGCAGGAAGGTCTGCTCGGTGAGGTCCTCCGCGTCGTGGTGGTCGCCCACCCGGTAGTAGGCGTAGCTGTACACGTCGCGCAGGTGCGCGCGATAGAGATCGGAGAATTCCGCATCCAGCTGGTCCTTGGGCGTGTGGGCTTGCTGGTCGCTCACTCATCGCAACACTACCCCTGCTCCGGCGCGAGGCCTACGCGGCCCTTGATACCTCGCGCGGCGGGCGCTGCGCGGCTTCGTCCTCGCGCGGCGCCTTGGCGCCTCCGAGCCACTCCCACTGGAGGCTCACGCATGCCCACACGCGCTGTGTGACAGCGGCGGCAAGAGCCGGAGAGCATCGCTCCACGGTGGGGAACAGCAGCGGGCGCCCCACGCGCAGGCGCACCTTGCGCGGGCGGATGCGCCAGCCCCTGCGAACGTCCTCCGAGCCGATCACCGCGACCGGCGCCACGGGCGCGCCCGTTTCCAGTGCCAGGCGCCCGATGCCGCGGCGGGGGTCCCCCAGCGGGCCGGGGCGCGTGCGCGTGCCCTCGGGGAACACAACGACGCAGTCGCCCCGTTCGAGGATCGCGCGCGCCGTTGCCATCGCCTGCCCGTCGCCCGCCCCCCTGTCCACGGGGAACGCGCCAAGGGCATTCAGGATCCACGCCTGCCAGCGCTTTTCGAAGAGCTCGCGCTTGGCCATGTAGTACACGGGCCGTTTGACCAGCGTGCCGATCACGAACGGATCCAGGAAGCTGCGGTGGTTGGAGGCCAGCAGCAGCGGCCCCGTGCGCGGCAGGTGCTCGCGCCCGATTCGCTGCATGCGGAAGTACACGAGGAAGAACGGGACGAACGCCGCCCGGATGATCCGGTAGACGAACGGGTTGACGCCCTTGGACAGCGAGCGCTCGCGGAAGCTGCCCAGATCCACGCCGGGGGCGTGCTCGGGCTCGGCGGCGGCTGTCAGGGGGATCGGTCGGCGGGGGCGGCTCATACCTCCCATACACCGCGGTCGATCCCCTCGTTACAGTGGGTTGCGCCCGCTCGCGGCCCGGGCACGCCGGAGTAGCTCAGCTGGTAGAGCGCCTGTCTTGTAAACAGGGGGTCACGGGTTCGAGTCCCGTCTCCGGCTTTCATAAAAGTCCTGCAAAACGACTGCTTTGAGGACTGTCGAGCTAGATGTTTCGGCTCAAATCAATCCGTGGGTACCACTCGTGGGTACCACTTACGCCGCGAAATGCGCAGCGTCCGAGTCCTCGGCCAGCAGGAGCTCTTCGAGCTTCGAGCGTATGTAAAGGCGGCGGCGCCCGACCTTCCTGGACGGGATCACGCCACGTCTCGCCCAGTCCTCCACCGTCGAGCGTGGGACCCGGAGCAACGCAGCGACCTCGGCGGCTGTCATGACATCAGCCGCAGTCAGCGGGCGGCGGAGCGCCGTGGCCACCGAAGCACCCGTCGTGCGAGATGGCTGGCTCACCGGTCAATTCCTGGCCCGTCGCGGGTTGGCTCGCGGTTGAGATGCCGGGCTGCTCTGCCGAGCGCTTGGAGTGGGGATGGGATGAGCCGGTGTGTGGGGTGGAATCCGGGTCCCCAGTCGGGGTCTGCCAGCTCTCGGTGGGCGAGGGAGGGTGTTTGTCTGCGGCTGATGCGGAGTTGTTGCGCGAGGCGCATGACACGCCGGTCGTCCTGGCCGTCGATGCCGAGCTCGTCGCGAGCGAGGAACCACTCTGTCGCCTCCCGGGCCCTGGTCGCCTGGACGTAGGCGCTCTCCTTGCTGGTCTGCCACCCGCCGGTCACGACCACGCTGCGCTCGACTGTTGCGCCCTGTTGGCGGTAGACGTGTTGGGCGTAGGCGAGCCTTAGGTTCTCGAGGTCTTGGCCTCCGAGGGCGATTTCGCGCTCCGAGCCGTCGAGCAGGACCGTCAGGCCGTCCTGGTGGGTTCGGGTGACCTGGCCGCGGGCGCCGTTCTCGACCCTCGCCTGCCCCGGGATGCGGTGCTGGGCGGTAAAGGTGACGAGGTCGCCCTGGTAGAGGCCGTAGTGCTGATGTACCAGCGGGACTTCGGCGCCCGAGAGTTCGCCGCGGTCGATCCGCAGGTTCTGGGCGCGGGCGTTGAGCCGGTCGATCTCGACGTTCGACGCGTCAGCGATCAACGCGACCTGGCGTGGGTCTCGCATCTGGGTCAGTTCTGCCCAGCGTTGGACGGCGGCCTCCCCTGCCTCCTCGCGGGTGTCGTTGAAGAGCAGCTCCCCGCGTGCCTGGTAGTGCGCCATGGCCTGCTCAGGCTCCCCGCGACGGAGAGCGGCCCATGCCTGACGCTCCCCGGGGTCGCTCGTGCGGTGGATGTCCTCGAGCTCCGCGGAACGGGCGTGGGTAGTGAGGCGGTCGAACATGCCTCCCGGGCCGATCGAGGGGAGCTGCTTGCCGTCACCGACCGCGACGAGCTTCGCCCCTGACTGCTCGATGAGCCTGGTGAGTGCGTCGAGGCGGCGGTGGTCGGCCATCCCGGCCTCGTCGAGGAAGACCGTGGTGTTGGGGCCGATCTTCACGGTCCCAGCGTCTGCTCTGGCGATCAGCGCGTCGATCGTGGAGGTGCGGCCCGCGAGCGCGGGGGTTGTCTCGCCGAGGCGCTCTGCTGTTGAGCCGGACACGGCGACGCCGATCGTGTGGTGGCCGGCGTGTTTCTCCGCACGAGTGGCCATGTCGATGACGACTCCCTTCCCTGTGCCGGCGGGGCCGATGAGCACGGCGAGGCGCTCATCGCCTGTGATCGCTCTGAGGGCCGCGGTCTGCTCCGGGGACGGCGATGCAGCGAGCTGCTCCGCGACCTCGCTGATGGCTCGTGTGCGTGCGTGCTCGCCGACGTCTCTGCCGCCTGGTGCGGCGAGCTGCTGGGCGCGGCGTTCGATCGCCTGCTCCTGAGCCCGGACAGCCAACGTCGTCATCCGTCCGCCCTCCAAGGTCAGGACACGCCGGTCGCGGACCATCGCCTTCGCGACCTCGAGTGCCTGTTCGGGGGACATCTCCCCGGCGGCCTGCTCCAGCACGACTGTCCGGAGGTCCTTCGCGTCGAACACGGCGTGGTGCTCGATCAGCCGGGCCTCGACGCGGTCCTCGATCCCCCGCTCTGGCCTCCGGCGCTCGGGGCCGGCGAGGAGCTGAAGCGCCTCCCACGACTCGAACCCGTGCTCACAGCCCGTCTCGCGCCACACACCCAGCAGATCGCGTCGGGTGGTGAGGGCCTTCGCGCGCCGGTTCTCCAACGCGAGGTCGCGCAGCTCGCCGCGCCTGGGCTCCCGGCCCGTCCGGGCCCGGAA
>Ga0182030_10013038_pt1 | contig 16585 bp, 11 predicted proteins | sample 812S3MmetaG_FD_121299 | JGI IMG/M metagenome (GOLD analysis project Ga0182030, IMG submission 121299) | Permafrost microbial communities from Stordalen Mire, Sweden - 812S3M metaG (Illumina Assembly) | ecosystem: Environmental > Terrestrial > Soil > Wetlands > Permafrost | place: Sweden...
CAATCGCCGCCGCGGATCACGGCAAAAGGAGGGTTGGAAAATGGCTACAGACCTTTGCCAGGCGAAGGTTGATTTTCAAGCGCTTGCGCATCCCCGCACCCTCCAGTAGCGAAAGTCGGGTTAGCTTCGTTTCGGCTCAGTCACAGCTTCCTGCAGGCATGCTCCTTCGCCAAAACTTCGCTAAAACCCAAAAATCCTCGCTCCGAATGGCTACAGTATTTCTTAAAACGCTCTAAATTGGTTGACCGACTTGACCATAAAGTTTTTCTCTATTGAGGCCGTTCGGCTCGCCAGACGCACGCGAGCAAGTCCGGGATTGGGTTCTGACTCTGGCATTTTCAGGCAGCGCAGGTTGGCAACCTGCCGTATCGCCGATTGACAATCGGCGGGTGGGCGCGAATAGCGGCCAATCTGCCGGTTGACAACCGGCGATACAGCCGACTGCCAGTCGGCGCTACATCAGGCTACGCTTCGGCCTGCAGCGGCGCTACGGCGGGTGAGATTGATTCAACCCTTTGCAGGGTTGATGGAAATTGGGGAGTTAACCCTGGGTAGCGCGTTATTCGCAACCCAGGGCTGAAAGCTTCAATCCCGGTTGGGATTGGCCAGGGCAAAGAGAACTCGTCTCAATTTCGCTTTATTAGCTAACTGCATCCCAGGCTTTCGCCGCAATTCAGGCATTTGTAGCAGGCGCCGTTGCGGACGGCGACGTAGCCGCAATTGGGGCAGGTGGGGGCGTCGCTCTGAAAGCTGCCGAGTTGCTGGCTGAAGGGCGACGAAACTCGCGCTCCCGCTGATGCGGCATGGTCCGCATGGCCGTTGCCGTTGCCATTACCGCCGGAGGCACGGGCGGCGGGCTGAATGAGTATCTCCGTTTCGTCGGAGATGGGCAGCTCAGGAACCGGACGATTCACATTTTTTTTTATCTCGTCGAGAAGTCCGGGCATGGCCAGTTCGGGCTGGGCGCGGAGGGCGAGATTGGTCTCGCGGTAGCCGGGCATAAATTGCAGGGCCAGCCAGCGGAAGACATAGTCAATAATAGAGGCGGCATTGCGGATTTCGGGGTTTTTGGTAAACCCGGACGGCTCGAAGCGTTGATGCGCAAATTTCCGCAGCAACGCTTCGAGCGGAACGCCGTATTGCAGCGCAAGGCTGGTCAGCGTGCCGATGGTGTCCATCAGTCCCCCGATGGTTGATCCCTCCTTGGCCATGGTAATAAATAGTTCGCCCGGCTGGCCGTCGTCGAAGAGGCCGACGGTCAAATAACCTTCGTGCCCGGCCACATCAAATTTATGCGTGACAGCTTTGCGGGTGTCGGGCAGGCGGCGGCGCAAGGGCTGGCCGGCCTGGGTTCTGAGCCTCTGGATTTCCGCTTGCAGTTCCTCGATTTTGGCGGGAGCGACCGGTTCTTCGCCGTCGCGGGTTCGCTGGGTATTGAGCGGCTGGGAGCGCTTGGAGCCGTCGCGGTAAATGGCGACGCATTTGAGCCCCATTTTCCAGGCCTGCACATAGGCGTCTTTAATGTCTTCGACGGTGCATTCGTGGGGCAGATTGACTGTTTTGGAAATGGCCCCGCTGATGAAGGGCTGGGTGGCCCCCATCATTTTCAAATGGGCCATGTAGCTGATGCTGCGTTTGCCGCGATGGGCCTTGAAGGCGCAATCGAACACCGGCAAATGCGCGGGCTTGAGGCCGCTGGGAATGGTCGTGCCGTTGTCTTCCACGTCCTCGATGGTATCGAATTTCTCAATGTGCGCGATAATGCGGGTCACTTCGCTTTCATCATAGCCGAGGCGGCGCAGGGCGTCGGGCACGCCGCGATTGACAATCTTCAACATGCCGCCGCCCGCCAACAGTTTATATTTGACCAGCGCAATGTCGGGCTCGACGCCGGTGGTGTCGCAATCCATGAGGAAGGCGATGGTGCCGGTGGGGGCCAGAACGGTGACCTGGGCGTTGCGATAGCCGGATTCCTGGCCGCGATCCAGGGCGCGATTCCAGCAATGGCGGGCTTCGTCTTTGAGGTAGGCGAAATCCGCGCTGGGATGAATATCCTCGACGGCGTCGCGATGCTGCTGAATAACGCCGAGCATGGAGGCCACATTGTCTTTGGCCAGGGGCTGGCTGACATGGGCGCAGCGAGCATCGCGGTAGCCCTTGAACGGGCCCATCACCCGGGAGAGATCGGCGGATTGCTCATAGGCGTGGCCGGTCATGATGGCGGAGAGAGCGCCGGCCAGGGCGCGGCCTTCATGGGAGTCGTAGGGCAGGCCGTAGCTCATGATGAGCGAACCCAAGTTGGCAAAGCCGAGGCCGAGCGTGCGAAAAATATGCGAATTTTCGGCGATTTCCCGGGTGGGATAGCTGGCATTGTCGACAATTATTTCCTGCGCGGTGATAAAAATGCGCACCGCCGCCTTGAAACGCCCGATGTCAAACGTGCTGTCGTCGCGTTTGAACTTCATCAAATTGAGCGAGGACAGATTGCAGGAGGTGTTGTTGAGAAAAACATATTCCGAGCACGGATTGGTGGAATGGATCGGCTCGGTGCCTTTGCAGGTGTGCCATTTTTGAATGGCGCCGTCGTATTGCAAACCGGGATCGCCGCAAGTCCAGGTGCCGGCGGCAATTTTGTGCAGGAGGGTGGCGGCGTCCTTCTTTTCCAGAGGCGCGCCGGTGACGGTGCGGGTCTGCCATTCCTTGCCGGCCAGGGCGGCTTGCATGAATTCATCGCTGGCGCGGACGGAGAGATTTTCGTTTTGGTACATGACGCTGCCGTAGGCGTCGCCATTGTAAGAGCCGTCGTAGCCCTGCTCGATCAGAGCCCAGGCCTTTTTTTCCTCTTTTTGTTTGGCGTCAATGAACTCCTCGATGTCGCCGTGCGAATCGCGCAGGGTATTCATCTTGGCGGCGCGGCGGGTTTTGCCGCCGGATTTGACGACGTTGGCCACCTGGTCATAGACCTTGAGGAAAGAAAGAGGACCGCTGGGACGGCCGCCGCCGCTGAGTTTTTCGCGACTGGAACGAATGGGCGTCAGGTCCGTGCCTGTGCCGGAACCGTATTTGAAAAGCATGGCCTCGCTGTGCGCCAATTGCATGATGCTTTCCATGTTGTCATCGACGGACTGGATGAAGCAGGCGCTGCCTTGAGGGTATTCGTACTGGGTGGCGGCGCGTTCGGCGGATTGGGTCCGATGATTGTAATGCCAATTGCCGCGCGAGGAGGCGCGGCCCACGCCGTACTGGTGATACAGGCCGACGTTAAACCACACCGGGGAATTAAAGGCGCCGTATTGGTTGACGCAAAGCCACACCAATTCGTCGTAAAAAATCTCGCCATCGGCCTTGTCGAAATAACCATCCTTCACCCCCCAATCAGCAATGGTGCGGCAGACGCGATGCATCAATTGGCGGACGGATGTCTCCCGTTCCTTCGTATTCTGTTCGCCGTAAAAATACTTTGAAACCACGACCTTGGTGGCCAGAAAGGACCACGATTTGGGGACTTCGACGTTGTCCTGTTTGAAAATGACTTTTCCGGCGTCATCGGTGATTTCCGCCATGCGCGTGTCCCATTCAAGCTGGTCGAACGGATTGACGGCAGGATCGCTAAAAACCCGTTCGATGGGCAGGGATTTTTTTTGGGCCGCCCCGGTCAGGGGGCCCCGGGACTTAACAGCCCTGATTTTGGTATTCCTCCGGCTCTGTGCCGAAGCACCGGAGCGAACATGTTCACGCGCATCTATCATAGAAAGGCCTTTTTCTTAACTTTAGTTAATATTATCCAAAAAATCTAAATTTCCAGTCGTACAACCGGTAAAAAGGCGGCGTTTTTCAAGACCGCCAGCCCCATTCCGTAGGGAGCGGGTCGAACTTTACCACCACATATAGTGTCTGCAAGCGAATTCTGAAAAAAAAGTTATTGGTGGGTTTATTCACGGACGGAGGCCTGATTTTTGGCGTAAAATCAGGGTTTTTTGAAGAAATTGCCAAAATGTCGCACGGCCTCTGTGAACAACATTGGAGAAGAAACGTGGGGCGTTGGTGTCGGTAAAAAAAGACGCTATTCGGGGGGCCTAAACGACGAAATTAAAATCGGGGCTGTTGATTGAGGGTGGGGTATGCCAGTATCGGCGCTTTATGCGACCGATTGGTGACTTTATTAAAATGTTCGACAGACGCGGGGCGCCTCAAGGCACAACCTCGACGCTGCACGGTTGGGTCGCGGCTTTGTCCCTAGGTTTCGCAGTGTCGGCGGCCGGGCAGGATTATGATCTTGTGGTGCGGAATGGGATTATTATTGACGGCACCGGGGCGCGCGGGGTGGCGGGGGATGTGGCAGTCAAGAATGGACATATCGTGGCGGTGGGGAAAATCGAAGGAAAGGCGGCGCGGGAAATTGATGCGCATGGCCTGGTGGTCGCGCCGGGATTCATCGACGTCCATACTCATGCGGAGGATATTTTGTCGATGCCGAAGGCGGAGAATTTTTTGCGCATGGGGGTGACGACGCTGGTGCTGGGAAATTGCGGGACGTCGGTGGTCAAGGTGGGGGATTTTTTCCGGGAACTGGAGCAGGAGGGAATTTCACCCAACATCGCCACGCTGATCGGTCATGGGTCGGTGCGGCGCAGGGCGATGAGCGGGTCTTATGACCGGCCGCCCACCGCCCCGGAGTTGGCAACGATGAAAGGGCTGGTGGATCAAGCGATGAAGGATGGCGCGGTGGGGCTTTCGACCGGATTGATTTATCAGCCGGGAGTTTTCGCCAAAACGGAGGAGATTATCGAGTTGGCGAAAGTTGCGTCTGCCTATGGCGGGATTTATACCAGCCATATGCGGAATGAGGGCAATCGCATCACGCAATCGCTTAAGGAAGTTTTTCGCATTGCGCGCGAGGCAAAGATGCGGGCGGAAGTTTCGCATATTAAGTTGTCGGGCCCGGCGAATTGGGGCCGGGCGGACAAGGTGCTGGCGCTGCTCGAACACGCGCGGCGCGAAGGGTTGCAAATCACGCAGGACCAATACGCTTATCTGGCGTCAAGCACTGATCTCGGCCAACTTATTCCGGAGGCGGCGCTGGAAGGCGGAAAGTTCGCGGAACGGATGGCTGATCCGAAATTAAAGGCGAAGTTCGTGCGCGAAATGAAGGCCAGTTTGCACCGGCGCAAATCGCCGGATTACAGCTATGCGGTGATCGCCTCGTATCGGCGGGACAAGTCTCTCAACGGCTTGAACATTGTCCAGGCGGCCAAAAAAACGCGCGGGTCGGATTCGATTGACGATCAAATCGAGACTATTCTTGACATCCAGAATCACGGGGGCGCGTCGGCGGTTTTTCACGGAATGAGCGAGCCGGATTTGCAATGTTTCATGCGCCAGACCAACACGATGATCGCGGCGGACAGCGGGGTACGCAAAATGGGGGAGGGCGTGCCGCATCCGCGCGGGTATGGCAATAACGCGCGCGTGCTGGGGCGTTACGTGCGGGAGTTGAAGGTATTGACGCTGGAGGATGCGATTCGGAAAATGACGTCGTTGCCGGCGCATACGTTTGAATTTGGCCAGCGCGGAGAGATTCGTCCGGGGTATTGGGCGGATTTGGTCGTGTTTGATCCGGAGAAGGTGCAGGACAACGCCACTTATGCCGACCCGCACCATTTTGCGACGGGGTTCAGCGCTGTGATAGTCAACGGGGTGATTGTGGTGGAGAACGATCATCAGACGGAGGCGAAGCCGGGGATGATTTTAAGGCACGCCAAATTCTAAACCATGGCAAGGCGGATCTTCGGAAGCTATTGATAATCCGGCGACTTCAGGATAAGACACTACAACAGTGATCATCAAAGTGTCTCTTTATTCCGGTCTGCTGCTGCCATTGCTGGCCGGATGCGTCTCACCAAAACTTCCCGGCATCGGCGCGGCCATGGAGGCTGGGGTGGAGGCCCGCGAAATCTCCGGCGCTGTCACGGTGGTCGTTACCAAGGATAAAGTCCTGCATTTGGAAACGACCGGTCTGGCGGACATCGAGGCCAACAAACCCATGCAACCTGACACTTTGTTCTGGGTCGCCTCGATGACCAAGCCCGTCACCGCGGTCTCTGTCTTGATGCTGCAGGATGAAGGCAAGCTCAACATCACGGATCCGATCGCCAAATATATCCCCGCCTTTGCCGACTTGAAAACTCCTTCCGGCCGGCCGGCCAATCTCACCATCGCTCAAGTGCTCACGCACACCTCCGGTCTCGGCGAAGCCGATACCAATGGTGTTCACTTCGCGCATACTCTGGCCGATTTGATCCCGCTCTATCTGGCCGCGCCCATGCAGTATGAGCCGGGCGCAAAATGGAAATACACCCAATCCGGCATCAACACGGCCGCCCGCATCGTTGAAGTCGTCAGCGGAATGTCCTTCGACGTTTTCGTTCAGCGCCGCGTTCTTGATCCTTTGGGGATGAAGCACACAACTTTCTATCCCGCCAACAAACCATCCGCCCATCTTGTCGTGGCCTACACCAAAGACAAATCCTCGGGCGCGCTCACGCCAGCGCCTCCGCATTCAGATTTCGGAGTGGTGGGCCATCCGCCGTTTGGCAATGGCGGCCTCTACTCGACTGGTCCCGATTACGCCCGATTCTGTCAGATGTTGCTCGGCGGAGGCGTGTGGCATGGCAAACGTTATCTCAGTCCCGCAGCCATGAAACTCCTGACCACCGTCCAGACTGGCGACTTGCCCACCGGTTTTTTCCAGGAAGCGAAATATGGCCAATACGGAACCAACTACGGCTGGGGAATCGGGACGTGCATTCTGCGCGCGCCGCATCCGGGGGTCGCAGCCATGCTCTCGCCGGGGACTTTCGGCCACGGCGGCGCCTGGGGCACGCAAGCCTGGGTGGATCCGGTGCGCGGTGTGGCTTACGTTCTCATGATTCAACGCAACAATTTTAACAACAGCGACGCCACCGACACGCGCGGCGCCTTTCAACAAGCCGCAGTCGATGCCTTGGACAAACGAGCCCATACCGAGCGCGAGTAGAAGCTTTTGAAGAAAGGTTGCGCCCCTGGTTCATCGTGGCGTTGGTCTCATGATCTATCTTGCCGGGGGCAGAGCAATGGGGTAATTTGCGGCTGTTATGGATGATCAAATGCCACCGCAACCTCCCGTGCCGCCCAACGCATCACTTCCACCGCTGGCGCCACCGCCGATCATTTCCGCACCACCGGCCCGCCGCAAGGGCGGCAGCATTGTTTGGAAGGTTCTTGCCATTGTTTTTTTGGTGCTGTTTTGCCTGAGCCTTTTCAGCCAGATGGTGAGCTTTTCTCTTTCTCACGCGGTCCAGCCTCGACCCCGGCTTGTGACGGATCGGACCCGGGGTCTGGAAGAAGTCGTGCTGACGCAGACGAATGGTGACAACAAAATAGCGGTCATTACGGTGGATGGCATTATAACGGGCCGCGACCTGGATCGTTCGAGCATGAATCTGGTCGATTTTATTTCCGAACAGTTGAAGACAGCGGAACGGGACAGCGACGTCAAAGCGGTCGTTCTCAAGGTCAATTCGCCGGGAGGGGAAGTTCTGGCCTCGGACGATATCAATGCCGCGATTCGGAAATTCCAGGAAAGAACGCACAAGCCGGTCGTGGCTTCGATGGGCACTCTGGCGGCTTCGGGTGGTTATTATATTTCCGCGCCGTGCCGGTGGATTGTAGCCAATGAATTGACCATTACCGGCAGCATCGGCGTGATAATCGACACCTGGAATTATCGAGGTTTGATGGATAAAATCGGACTGCGTCCGCATGTGTTCAAGAGCGGGCGTTTTAAGGATATGTTGAGCGGAGAACGCGAACCGGACCCTGACAAGCTTTCGCCCGAAGATCAGAAAACGCGCGAGGAGGAGGATGCCATGGTGCAATCGCTCATTGACGAAACGTTCAACAAGTTCAAGGAAGTAGTCAAGACGGGACGGACTCATGCCAGCGACGTTAATGAAGGCAAGGGCAAGGCGCTGGTGGCGGATTGGCAGGACTATGCCGATGGCCGGGTGCTTTCCGGCAAGCGCGCCCTTGAACTGGGGTTCGTGGATGAGTTGGGCGATTTTGATGTGGCGGTCAAACGCGCCGAAAAATTGGCGAACATCTCCAGCGCGTCCCTGGTTGAGTACCGCGTGCTGTTTGATTTTCAATCGGTCCTGTCCCATCTTTTTGGAAAGTCCGAAGTGCCTGCCTTGAAAATTGATTTGGGCATCGGAGCGCCCAAGCTGGAAGCGGGCCAGCCTTATTATATCCTGCCGACCGCGGTCTGGCATTGAGCGGGCGGGCGGAAAACGGGGGCCCGAAGCGGATTGATGTTGCGTTTGCGGCCCAAAATTGTTTTGATCTCACTTCAAGCAAAATGTCATCTGAAAAACCAAGTATATCATCTGCCAAGCGGCGCGTGCGCGTCGTTAATAAACCATGAGCGACTCTGAAAATATTCTGATTGTCGCGGACAGTGAGCATGATGCCAACATGCTCTACGCCGTGGGCATGTTTGTGCCGGACCCCTTTATTTATTTCCGCGCGAAGGGCGAGTGCCACGTGGTGTTAAGCGATTTGGAAATTGACCGCGCGCGGAAGAATGCCCGGCATTGCCACATTATCTCCTACAACCAGTGCGTGGAGAAATTGCGCCGGCGAGTGAAGCGGCCCGGTCTGGCGGCGGTGATCAACCTGCTGCTGCGCGAGCGCAAGATGCACAAGATATTTGTGCCGGCGAATTTTCCCCACGGCCTGGCGCGGGAACTGCGAAATTATAATATCAAAGTCCGGGTCAAAAAAGGCGGTGTCTTTCCGCAAAGGGAATTCAAGCGGGCCGACGAAGTTAAGAAAATCAGCGCGGCCCTGATGATGGCGGAGGTGGGGCTGGCCGAGGGCATTCAGGCCTTGAAAACAGCCAAGGTGGGACGCGACTTGAAGCTGATTTACCACGGGGCGCCGCTGACCTCTGAAAAATTGCGGGCGATCATTGACATCGCCATCATTCAAGCCGGGGGTCTGGCCAGCCACACCATTGTGGCGGGCGGGCGGCAGGGTTGCGATCCGCATGAGCCGGGGCACGGCCCTTTGCGCGCCCATCACCCCATTATTCTGGACGTCTTTCCGCGCTCGCAAAAGACGGGGTACTTTGGCGACATTACCCGCACCGTCGTGCGGGGCCGGGCCAGCGACGCGGTCCGCCGCTTGTACGATACGGTCGCGCGCGCGCAGGAAATCGCTTTCGGAAAAATCCGAGCCACGGCGCGCGGAGTGGATATTCACCGGGCCGTGCAGTCATTTTTCGAGGGCGAAGGGTTCAAGACCGGCAAGAAAAATGGGCGTATGCAAGGCTTCTTTCATGGGACCGGGCATGGCGTGGGGATGGAAATCCATGAGGCGCCACGCATCAGCCTTACCTCGAACGACGTGCTCCAGATAGGGCAAGTGGTGACGGTTGAACCGGGGCTTTATTATCCGGCCGTTGGCGGAGTCCGCCTGGAAGATGTTGTCAACATCACCGCGCAAGGGGCGCGCAATCTGACCAAGTTCGAGAAGGTCTTGGAAGTGTGAGGCGGTGTTGCTTTAGGGCCTTGCATTGATGGTTGCAGTTTCGGCGCTATTCCATGATTTCGAGCCATAGGCTCGACATTACATCCGGCTGCCTGAGTTGCCTTTTGCCAGGAATTTGGCACATTTTACCCGGGATGAACGGCGGAGGAGGAATTGGAGTCAAACCCCCGATTGATTGAGGGCACTTTTTATGAAATTTGCACAAATAGCCAAACGAGTAATGCTTTTATTGGTGGTCAACGTGCTGGTCATGTTGACTTTGGGAGTGATCGCCAGCCTGCTGCTGGGCGGACGCGCTTCGCGGTTTGGATACGATAACCTGTTTCTGTTCTGCTTCGTTTTCGGCATGGGCGGAGCGTTTATCTCGCTGGCCATTTCGCGCTGGATGGCCAAAGTGATGATGGGCGTCCAAGTCATTGACCCCAATACCGTGGATGCCAATGAGCAACGACTGGTCGAAACGGTTCATCATCTGGCCCGCGCCGCCGGGCTCTCCACCATGCCGGAAGTGGGCATTTATAATTCGCCGGAAATCAATGCGTTTGCCACCGGGCCGAGTCGGTCGCGGGCTTTGGTGGCTGTTTCATCGGGACTGCTAAGCCACATGCGGCAAGCGGAAATTGAAGGCGTGCTGGGGCACGAGATTACCCACGTCACAAATGGCGACATGGTGACCATGACTTTGATTCAGGGAGTGATCAACGCGTTCGCCATGTTCCTGGCGCGGGTGCTGGCTTTCGCCCTCTCTCGTGGTTCTTCCCGCGACGATAATCGCGGCGGCAATTTTTTCATGGAATGGATTCTGATCAACCTTTTTCAAACCGTGTTTATGATTCTGGGTTCCATCGTGGTTTGCTGGTTCTCGCGCTGGCGGGAGTTCCGGGCCGATGCGGGCGGGGCGCGCCTGGCGGGGCGGGACCACATGATTTCGGCGCTGCGAGCGCTCAAAGCGATTCACGAAGCGGGCGTGGACCAGGCGCCTGAAACGCAACAGCCAGCTTTTCAGGCGTTGAAGATTTCCGGCAAGACGGGCAGTTTTTTAGGCCTGCTCTTTGCCGATCATCCGCCGATCGACGAACGCATCGCCCGCCTGGAGAATCCCACCCTGGGCCAGTAAACAGTCTTTACGCAAAAGGATCGTCTTTGCGGGGCTTGACGCGCAAACCGAAGGGTTCGGGCGCGTGGGCAAATGAGATCATTCCTTTTTCCGCGGTTGCTCCCAGGTAAGGATCGTTGTTCGCCAGTATATTGCCGTCGATATCGAGATGGTCCGTCAATTCGGCCAGATGCGCGGCAGCGGTGATCAAGATGCTGGTTTCAATCATGCACCCCACCATCGTTTTCAATCCGGCTTTGCGGGCGGCTTTGAGGGCGTCGTAGGCGGCGCTGACGCCACCGGTTTTGAGGAGCTTGACGTTGACCCCGTGATAGCATTCCGCGCACAACGCCACATCGCTGGCGTGATGATAGGATTCGTCGCCGAAGATCGGCAGCGGCGAGCGGCTTTTCAACCAGGCCAGATCCGCCGCCGGTGTGCTGGCAGGCATGGGTTGCTCGATAAACTCAATATGAGAATCCTTGGCCAGCCATTCGATATTTCGCAGGGCTTCCTCTTTTGTCGTCCAGCCTTCATTGGCATCGACGCGGACGGTTTTGTTCGGGGCGGCTTTGCGCAAGGCGGCGACATTTTCCCGATCGCGGGGAGCGCCGACTTTTAGTTTGAGTATGGGGTAGGGCGCGGCTTCGACCGTTTTCTGGCCGACGACCTCCGGGCTGTCAATGCCGATGCTGAATGAGGTCAAGTGCTTTTTCTCGGCAAATCCCAGCCCCAACAAATCATATATGGGCTTACCCGCTTTTCGCGCCGCGCCGTCGAGCAGGGCGACGTTGATGGCGCCTTTGGCGGAAAAGTTTTTTGGGTCCAGTTTCGCCAGGTAAGCCATGCTGCCCGGAACGTCGTCGAAGGACAGCTTGGCCGGATCGATGCGGCGCAGAAAATCCTGCATCGACGCCACCGACTCGGAGTAACGGGTGGAACAGGGGGCCTCGCCCAAGCCGACGATGTCCTTGTCCGTCAAGCGGGCCAAAACGACTTGGACAATGTCGGAGCCGCCGCCGGTTTTTACACCGGACGCGATGGTCCAGGTGTGACTAAGACGCAGAGCAAATGGCTTAAAATCCAGTTTCATAAGCGCACAAGACACCGTAAAAATGGCATTATGGCAAGCCCTTTGCAAAAAGCCCATATGGATACATAGGTCTGAAAAATCGGCGACACGGCAACCCCGAAAGCTTTCGGGGTTGATAGTCAACGACTTAATCGGTAACAAAATCGGCAACCGCCCAGTAATATGTTACTGTTTTTTTTGAGTCACTGATATCCTAGTAAGTGAATTAAGAAGATTAAGATTAGGATTATGAGGCGGAAACCGGCGCATGATTTCAGCGGTGATCCATTAACTGGGGGTGAAGCGCTGTTCGTTTTCCGTCCACCACTTTTCCCAGGCGGACGGGTCCGGGCCGAGTTTTTGCGATGTCTTTTTCCTTGTTCCAGTGGAAGAGGAAACACCCGTCTGCGTTGGCATTGGCGGCTCCGAGCAGCCATGCGCCCGCGATTCCCGCCAGACAAATGTTTCGCGGCCACGAAAGGCCGCAGGAAGTGAGGCATTGGACGAGCCATGCCATAGAGACACCAAGCACTTTTGCCGTCTTGGTCTTCATGGCTGGAGTTTGGGGGAATACGGGGCCAATTCAAGAAAATATTCGCAGAGTATAGCGCTCCGACGGAGCTTTAATTTAGAAACGGGCAAACTACAAAGATGCCGCGCCTACGGCGCTTAGGTCGTAGCTTCGTCCTTTCGAAATAGTTATTCTATACAGGCGTCTCCACCATAATCGGTTCTGCGATGCCCATGATGCTGTCGAAGTTGCGGATTTTTTGGAGGGTCATCTCGTTGATTTGATTGCCTGCGGTCAGGATCAGAATGCCTCCCTTGGTTTCGACGTTTGAGCGCAAGACCATCCCTTTGACGAGATCTTTCACGGCCACCTGGGCGCTCAAATGCGCAGTCTGGATGGGCTGGGTGGCGTTGCCCTCAAAAACGTGGCGCAGCATGGCGAGGAGAGACGGATCATAAAGATTTTTTGGCAGGCCCATTTGTTGAAAAGCTTCGTTCTGGGACAATCCATCGCGCTGCAAATCCGTCAAGTCAAATAATATTTTTAACAGGCGCGCACCCAGGGGAATGGCATCGCCCGCCACGGTGTCGAGCGGGAAACCTGAGCCGTCAAAGCATTTGTCCTTGTAACGGACAATGCGGGCGACGCCTTCGAGGCGGGGGATGTTGGCCAGAAGGCGGGCGGCTGTTTCGGGGACGTGGGCCAGCATTTGTTCTTCGACTTCTGAGAGGGGCTGCTTGGTGCGCCAGCGGACGAGGGTCTCAGACGGGATGGTGACATAGCCGATAGGCGCCAGCATGACAGCGAGGGGAATCTCCCAGGCGTTCTCCAACTCCAGACGGTCCGTCACGGTGGCGATGGCTTCGCGCAGGGCCTGGGTGCGGCCGAAGGGCTGCACGTCGACCATAGAGAGAATATCTGTCAACAACTTGATGCTGCCACTCAAGGTTTTGTTGAGCAATTGCTTTTCCGAAAAGGCCAGTTGGTACAGGGCCTGGGCGTCCTGCACGGCCTTGGCCAGGAGGTCAGGGGGGCACGGTTTGGTGAGAAAGCGGAAGATGTTGTTTTCGTTGACGAGCCGGATGACCGATTCCAAATCGGCGTTGCCGGTCAACATGATGCGGACGGTATCGGGGGCGCGCTGCCGGACAAGGCCCAGGAATTGTATTCCATCCATGCCTGGCATTTGGCGGTCGGCGACCACGACGCTGTAACGGCCGCCGGCGGCAAGTTTGGCCAGCCCGGCTTCGCCGCTTTGAGCGGTATCAACTCCGAATTTGCGGCGCAAATGGCGCTCGCAACCGGACAGCAAATTGGCATCGTCGTCGACCAGAAGGATTTTCGCATTCATACATTTAAGAGGCATTTCTGTTTCCATAGGGGAAGCCGGTCTTCCAGGCCGAGCGCTGTCAGCGCGACTTGGTCAATTTCGCAACCCGGCTCGGCAGCAGAGCCGTTTGTCTCTTTGATCAGAATATCCGCCACATGAACCGCGATGGCAGGCGAGAGACCGCCGGCCAGACAAGCCGAAGGGCGGTGGTGCAGAGCGACGGCCTCGACGACAGGGTTGGGCAGTCCCCAAAGGCCGAGAAGATAAGCGCCGACCTCGGCGTGAGTCGCGCCAAATTCCTCCCGTTCAATATCCCAGAGGGGACGGCTGGTTTTTTGGGCGGTCTTGAGCACACGCTCGTATTGGGAGGGTAATCCCGCGGCCAGAATCAACTTGCCCACATCATGGAGCAAGCCGGCGAGGAAACACTGGTTGTCCATCGGCTCGCCGCTCTGTTCCATTTCGGCGATCTTTTTAGCGGTCAAACCCGTGATCCATCCGTGCCGGGCCAGAGCCCCGACGGAAAAGCCCTTGATGGTACTTTCGTCAAATTCTGAGAAGACGTGCAGGGACAAGACCAGCGCGCGGATGGCCACCAGACCGATGTAAAAAACGGCGTCCAATGGCTTGGCGGCCGGCTGCGGCAAGCCGAAAAATGCCGAGTTAACCAATTGCAAGATCTTGGTGGTCATCCCGACATCTTTCGAAATGATTTCGGCCACGCGCTCCAGAGACGGATCTTCGTTGGTCAACTCTTTGGTCAGCAGTTTGTGCAAGGCGGGGAGGCTGGGCAGGGTTTTGACGCGCGAAGCGATTTGCTTGAGCTGGTCGCTGGAGAGGAGATCGCGCAAGGCGAGCGCGCGGGCGATGGCGGTGCGCAATTCGTCGGCGTCGCACGGTTTGGAGAGGTACTGGTGGGCCGGCCCAATCAGCCTGAGAACGGCTTCCCGATCCGCCTGGCCTGAGAGGACAAGGCGAACCGTGTGAGGAAACCGCTTCATGACCTCGCTCAAAAGTTGGGCTCCGTCCATTCCCGGCATTCTCATGTCGGAGACAATGACCTCGACGGGCCGGCTGGCCATGAAATCGAGGGCTTTGATTCCGCTGTCAACAAATTTCATATCCCACTCACGGCGCATCCCGTGCAATTGGCGGAGGAGACCGCTGAGGATGCGGGGTTCGTCATCGACAAAAAGAATATTCTTCATGGACGTTGCGTCAGCGCAAGCCGGAGAATGAAAGTCGTTCCCGTGCCTGTTTCTGTTTCAAACCGTACTTCTCCGCCGTGCTTTTTGACGATGCTGCCGTAGACAATGGACAATCCCTGGCCGGTGCCTTTGCCCACACCTTTGGTGGTGAAAAACGGTTCAAAAATGCGCGGACGGAGATGTTCCGGAATGCCCGTGCCGGTGTCGGAGACGCCAATCTCGGCGAAGTCACCGTCCCGGCGGGTGCGCACCGTGATGGTCCCTTTAAAGCCGGGCCCGTCTTTGACGACGTCCGCGATGGCATGGGAAGCATTGATGATCAAATTCAGCATGACTTGATTGAATTCGCCGAGGAAGCAAGGGACGTGCGGCAAATTAGCGTCCAGATCAAGGCGGACGTCGGCCACGTATTTCCATTCATTGCGGGCGACCGTGACGGTGGTTTCGATGGCCTTGTTAAGATCCGCCAACATTTTCTCTTTTCCGCCGGGATGAGAAAACTCCTTCATGGCCCTGACGATCTTGGCCACGCGGTCGATGCCTTCCAAGGTTTCGTTGATGGCAATCGGAACTTGTTCCAGCAAATAGGTGAGGTCGCAAGCGTCGAGGGTTTTCCCGGCCCGGGCCAGCATCTCGGAAGTCAGGGTGTTGTTTTTAGCGGCGGCAATCAATTCCCGGGCGCTCTCGAGCACCGGCGGCAAATTCTTGAAAGATTCCTGCAAAAAGCGGGTGTTATCCCCGACGTATTGGATGGGAGTGTTAATCTCGTGGGCGATGCCGGCGGCGAGTTGGCCGATGGCCTCGAGTTTCTGCACCTGGCGCAATTGCACTTCCATCATCTGTCGCCCCTTTTCGGCCTCTTTGAGCGAACTAATATCCAGATAGGTCCCCAGCACGCCGGTGATGGCGCCCGCGCTGTCACGCATCGGGACCTTGCTGGTGGAAAGCCAGAGGGTTTTCCCTGAGGACACGGTCACTTCTTCAACAATATCGAGCTTGGGACAGCCGCTTTCTATGACGCGCTGGTCATCGGCGCGGTATGAATCCGCCTGCTGACGCGACCAGGGCTAGTCGTAATCCGTCTTGCCCGCCACGTCCGTGACGCCGCAGTCCTCCAGAAATCTCTTATTGGCGCCGACAAAATGGCCGCTGCAATCCTTCCAAAAGACCCGTTGAGGGAGAATATCCAGCACGGTGCGCAACAATTGCTGTGATTTGGCGAACTGCTCCGTGGCCTGTTTCAGTTCCGTCACATCGCGGGCCACGATCGACAAATAAGTTGTTCGTCCATCAGGGGCGCGGTGGGCCAGGATTTGAGTGGATACCGGCACGCTATGCCCGTCGCGGTGAACGAACTCATTCTCGCCGACCCAAATGCCATCGCGCCTGGCTTGCGCGACCTGTTCCTGTTGAGTCGCCGCTCTGGCGGCGTCGGCTTGAAAATCCGCCAGACGAAGCTGGGAAATGTCGTCCTCTGGACGGATTCCCAGCATTTTGCGCCCCGCGTCGTTCAGATAGAGCAGATGTTTGCCTTCCGCATCGGCGATGGCAATCAAGTCCTGGCTGGTGGAAAGGAGCTCGAGCAACTTTGCTTCGTTCGCTTTGGCCTGGGCCTGGATTGTTTCCTGACGGGCCAAGCGGGCACGAACTGCCGCGAAGAGCACGTTCATGGCAAACGGTTTGGCCAGGTAATCATCCGCCCCATGCTCCATCCCTTGACGCAGTACGCTCGGTCCCGAATTGCCTGTCATCAGGATTACAGGAATGGCGGAAGTCGCCG
>Ga0182030_10013039_pt1 | contig 16584 bp, 12 predicted proteins | sample 812S3MmetaG_FD_121299 | JGI IMG/M metagenome (GOLD analysis project Ga0182030, IMG submission 121299) | Permafrost microbial communities from Stordalen Mire, Sweden - 812S3M metaG (Illumina Assembly) | ecosystem: Environmental > Terrestrial > Soil > Wetlands > Permafrost | place: Sweden...
GCCACGGGAGCCGCAAGGCCCGCAATTCTAGGCCAGGTGACCTATGCGTAATAGTTTTCCGGCACTCCGCGTGAACAGAAGATTCGAGGTTCGAGGTTTCCCGCTCTTTTCGCAAAAAACGCGAAAAGGATGGGACGCCCAGCTCGGGTTGCTTGTACTGGCTGCGCGCGCTTTTCTAGCCGGATGCCGCTGTGCGTAACGAGTGTAATTCAGGCTGTTACACATCGTTACAAATCGTTACAAATCGCGACCGCGGACCATGCAATACTGTTCTTCTTGCACTGGGCCGAAATTTAACCCTGCGGTTACATGAGGTTCCATGGCCTGCATATGATTGCGAGTGGCTCTTGATCCGGGATTCACGGTTTTTACCCAGAACCGGCATTTCTTCAAACGGCTACCTAAACCTTTTGCAGCATAGATCCGTCTACCTCAAATGGTTATCATTTTCCCAACTTGGACGGCGACAGTTTCTGGACCCGTGGAGAATCAGGCTTATGAACTGCAGGATGAAGACTCGCATTCCGTTCTCGCTTGCGCCTCTGGCGCTGTCGATCGCATTCCTGGTTTCCGCTCACCCTGTCCTTGCCCAGGCCCCTATCCACTTCGTGGGCTCCATCACCGCCATCGACAATAACACGCTCACGGTGAAGACCGACTCCGGCGACCTGCACCAGGTGACCGTTCCTGCCAGCGCGACCCTCAAGCGCATCTCCCCCGGACAAACGAACCTCAGCTCCGCGGTGACCATTCAGTTCAGCGATCTGGCCACCGGAGATCGCGTGCTTGTGAAGCTCGATCCCGGCGCTTCCGGCCCCACCGCTCTGGCTGCGCAGATTGTCGCCGTCAAACTGTCGGACGTGGCCCTCAAACAACAAAAAGATCGCGAGGACTGGCAGCGGCGCGGCGTAGGCGGACTGGTCAAGAGCGTCGATGCCGCGGCTGGAGTCGTCGTGCTCAGCAGCGGATCGGGAACCACGGCCAAAACCATCACCGTTCACACCGCCAAGGCCACGGTGCTCAAGCGCTACGCGCCGGCCTCGGTCAGTTACGATGCGGCACAGCCCGCGCCCATCGACGCAATCCACCCCGGCGACCAGTTGCGGGCGCGTGGGACTAAGAACCAGGAAGGCACGGAGATTGCCGCCGAAGAGGTCGTTTCGGGCAGCTTCCGCAATATCTCCGGGACCATTGCGTCGCTCGATACGGCCGCTTCCACCCTGGTGATGAAGGATCTGGCCACCAAGAAGCAGGTCACCATTCACGTCGCGGCGGATACGCAGATGCACCGGCTGCCGGATCGCATGGCGCAGATGCTCGCCGCGCGGCTGAAAGGAAGCGGAGGATCAAGTGGAAATGCTTCATCGGCAAATTCCGGGGCGGGAACTGCCCAGGGCGGCGCTGGCCAAGGTCTTCCCGGCAGCGGCCAGGTGGGCGGCGACCCGCAGCAGATTCTCAATCGCGCGCCTGCCATTCAACTGGCCGATTTGACCAAGGGCGAAGCGGTGATGCTGGTTTCCACGCCGGGCACAACGGAGGTGACCGCCATCACGCTGCTGGCGGGCGTTCAGGCCCTGCTTGAGGCTCCCGAGGCCAGCCAGAATCTGCTTTCCAGTTGGAGTATGAACACCGGCGCAGGAACTTCAGAGGCGGCCCAGTAGGCAAGCGCGCATGGATCGAATCAAGATAGAACCATCGAGGATCAAGTGATTCAAAAAATGCATTGCATCGTTCATTTTTCCGTTGCTCTGGCTCTAAGCCTCGCCGCCGTTGCCGTCGCGCAGGAGCAAACTTCCGCGCCGGCCATGGCAACCGCGACCATGCGCGGGCACGTCAGTGACCCAACCGGCGCGATGATTGCAGGCGCGAAGATCGCCATCACCACCTCGGCGGGTACCGCCGTGACCACCACGACAGTGGACGCAACCGGCGGCTATGTGGTCAACGGCCTGGCGCCGGGCGGCTACATCGTCCTGGCCACCTATGAGGGATTCGCCCCGTTTCAGTCTGCAACTCTCTCCCTCGCTGCCGGCCAGGTGAAGCGCATAGACATAGCTATGGCCATTGAAGTGGAGCAGCAGAGCGTAACCGTCACCGACGAATCCCCCGCGGTCAGCACGGACGCCGGCGGCAACGCCAGTTCGATCATCCTCAAAGACAAGGACCTCGATGCTCTCTCCGACGACCCGGACGAATTGTCCAGCGAGCTGACGGCGCTGGCCGGCCCCTCGGCCGGGCCCAACGGCGGCCAGATCTACATCGACGGATTCACCGGTGGCGAACTGCCGCCCAAGTCGGCCATCCGCGAGATTCGCATCAACCAGAATCCCTTCTCCGCCGAGTACGACCGCCTCGGCTACGGGCGCATCGAGATCCTTACCAAGCCGGGAACCGACAAGCTGCACGGACGTTTTTTCGCGCAAGGCAACGACAATATCTTCAACACCGGCAACCCGTTCACCGCGGTCCTTCCTTCGTATCACAGCTACCAAATCAACGGCACCCTGAACGGGTCGCTCTCCAAGAAGGCATCGTTCTTCATCAGCGTCGAACAGCGCAACATTCAGAACGACGACGTCTACAGTATTGAGCAGGCTCCCATTCTGGATTCAGCCACGAACACTTACTCTATCGGCCCCCTCTCCGGCGGGCTCTTCAGTCCGCAGACGCACACCAACATCACGCCGCGCATCGATCTGCAACTGGGCAAAAAGAACACGCTGACCCTGCGCTACCAGTTCTATCGCAATAGCGAAAGCGGCAATATCGGCTCTACCTCCTTGCCCACTCAGGCCACCACTTCGACTTCGATCGAAAACACCATTCAACTGAGCGATTCCCTGATTGTCAACAATCACATTGTCAACGAGACCCGCTTCCAGTATCTCCGCGACACATCGTCCAACACGCCCGATACGCCGCTGAGCACCGCGCCAACGGTCACGGTGCCTCAGACATTCGCCGGCGGCGCCGCCTCAAGCCAGAACTCCCGCGATCACACCGATCACCTGGAACTGCAGAACATGACCACCATGACGGTGGGCGCGCAGGCCATCAAGTTCGGTATGAGGCTGCGCGACAACCGCGACGCCAACTCCACGGATGCGAACTTCAACGGCAGCTTCACCTTTGACTCGATAGGGGATTTGGTGAGCGCCTTGAACGGCGCAGGTGCTCTGCCCACCAAGTTGAACTACACCACGGGCGCCGAGGGCGCGCTGGCCAACGTCTTCGATGCCGCGCTCTTCGTCCAGGACGACTGGAAGGCCAACCGCAATCTGACCCTCTCCGGCGGCCTGCGCTGGGAGTCGCAAAATCACATCTCCGACCACGACGACTGGGCTCCGCGCGTGGCCCTTGCCTATGCCCTGGACGGCCACAAAGACAAAAAGCAGGCCAAGACCGTCGTGCGCGGAGGCTTTGGCTTCTTCTACGACCGATTTTCGCTGGCCAATGAACTCTCCGCCGAGCGTTTCAGCGGCGCTGCCGACAGCCAGTTGCAGAACACCATTACAAACCCCACCAATTCCGCCTGCTTCGACCCCACCAGCGTGAGTGCAATCGTCGCAGACATAGCCGCGAACTCTTCCTACTGCGGTCCGGCTGCCTCCAACGCCAGCACTTTGGTGCGGATCGCGCCCAGCTATCACTCGCCTTATACCGAACAGACGGGAGCCAGCCTGGAGCGCCAGTTGACCAAAACCATCACGCTCACGGCCACCTATTTACACTCGTATGGCGTGCATCAGTTGGACACGAGGGACTCGAATGCCTATGTGACGAGCCCTACTGCACCGGGTGGTCCTCTGCCCCGTCCCAATCCATCGCTGGGTATAGTGGATCAGTACTATCCCGAGGCGGTCTTCAAGCAGAACCAGTTGATTGTGAATATCAACGCAAAGTTCCGGCCCAACTTCAGCGTGATGGGCTTCTACAACGCAACCTCTGCCCGCTCGGACGGCGGCGCCGGATCGAATTCCTCCAACTCCTACAAATTGAGCCAGGATTACGGCCGGGCCAGCTTTGCCGCGCGCAATATGCTCTTCCTGATGGGCAATTACACGGCCAAATGGGGCATCGTTTTCAATCCCTTTCTCATCGCCCAGTCGGGCAGGCCATTCAACATCGTCACCCCCTATGACCTGACCGGCGACAACTTCTTCAATAACCGGCCTTCGTATGCGGATGCCTCGCTCTGCACCTCCGCTCCCAAGCAATACGTGCAGACCTCCTATGGCTGCATGAATACGGAGCCCGCGGTTCCGGGGCAAAGCTATTCGCCCATTCCCGTCAATCTGGGCAATGGCCCAGCCGCGGTGGCCGTCAATCTGCGCGTCAGCCGCGCCTTCGGCATCGGTCCCAAACTGGCGGCGGCCACCAGCCAGGACAATGGCGGGCCGCCCCCGGGTGGTCTGCCTCCGGGGGGCGGTGGAGGCCGCGGTGGTCCAGGTGGCGGCGGTCCAGGCGGCGGAATGGGCCCCGGAGGATTTGGCGGCGGCGGCCGTGGTGGTCCGGGCGGGATGGGCGGCGCCAGCACCGGCCGCAAATACTCTCTCAACTTCAGCGCTCAGGCCTTGAACCTGTTCAACGACATCGACTATGGAACCCCGATTGGAAACGTTACCGCGCCGAATTTTGGCAAATCGTCAAGTCTTGCCGGCGGAATCTTCTCCTCCGGCGCGGCGGCGCGGCGCATCTTCTTCCAGGCTGCATTCTCGTTCTGATCCAACAGCAGCGCGAGAAACGGGAACTGAAAGTGTGAGTGTGGAGTGTGAGTGTGAGTGGCCGCTGCGTCCACACTCACACTTCACACTCACCTTCGACAGGACTCCCATCCTTTCAGCCACCAGCATCACTGCCCAACCCTTTCATGATGTACGCTGATACTGCGGAGCCTCGGCGGCTTCGATGTTATTCGTGGGAGTGGGTATGACCTGGTTGCTTTTGCTGGTCGGTCTGGTGGTCGGAGCATTTTCCGGCGTAGTGGGCATTGGCGGCGGCATTCTCTTCGTTCCTGCGCTGATCTGGCTTCTGGGCATGGACCAGCATAAGGCCCAGGGCACCTCGCTGGGCGCACTGCTGGCCCCGGTGGGTCTCTTCGCCTTTTGGGAGTACTACCGCAGGGGTAACGCCGATCTGCGCATCGCGCTGCTCTTGGCCGCCGGCTTTCTCGTCGGCGGATACTTCGGCGCGGTAGGCGCGCAGCATATCTCCGAACTCTGGCTGCGGCGCATCTTTGCCCTTATCTTGATCGCCGTCGGGGGACGGATGTGGTTCAGCCGTTAGAATCCAATGCGCTCGACCGATAGGCCTTCACCACCGCCAGCGCGGAGCTCTTTTTCTTGCGAGCCGGAGTGGCCGGTTTTGAGTAAGCCGAATGGCTGGCTGCCCAGACTTCCGGCTACAGCAAGTCGAACCGGCCCGAGTGGCTGGCGTACTATAGTGTGCATATGAACGGCTATTTCGAAGACCGCGCCGAGTTTCTAGCTCGCCTTGGGGAGCGCGTGAGGACCCTGCGGCGCGCCTCAGACCTTACGATGGCGGAGTTCGCCCAACGGGCTTCTCTCTCGCCCCGCTTTATTAATCAACTTGAAGCCGGCAGAGGCAATATCTCGATCATTAACCTGGGCATGGCGGCGCAGGCCCTCAATCGCACGTTGTACGAACTGATTCCGCCCGATGCCCGTGACCAGTCCTTGCGCGCCCAAGTCTGGTCCTCATTGAGCGACTCTAGCAATGACGAGTTGCACGAGCTGCAGCAATGGATGCTGCAACGGCTGAAGCAGCATCATGGCCCTCGTCCTGCAGCGCGTTTTATTGCCTTGCTAGGCGTGCGTCTCGCGGGCAAGTCGACCATCGGGCGGCTGCTGGCGAAAAAGTTGAAGACGGACTTTGTCGAGCTGAGCCGGTCCATCGAAGGGGCCGCGGGCATGCCGGTAGGAGAAATCTTCACTACGCACGGCGAAATCTACTATCAGCGGCTAGAGCACGAAGAACTCGACAAGCTTTTCGCGACTTCGCAGGGTTGCGTTCTCGAGCTGGGAGGCTCGGTGGTGACCAGCGGAGAGAATTGGGAACTTGTTAAACAGCGGTGCTTCACCGTTTGGCTCCAGGCCACCCCTGCGGAATTGTGGGAACGGCGGCGAAAGGCCCAGGACATGCGCTCGACGAAAGGCCGCACCTTTGCCATGGCGGCGCTGAAGGCGCTGCTGAAACGTCGCAATCCGCTTTATGCAGAATCACGCCTCGTGGTAAAGACCCATGGGAAACCTGCCGAAGTGGCCGCACAAATCGTCAAGGCCCTGGCCGATTCCCCCGGAGCGTAATCGCGGTTGCAGCAAGAATCCGCAGGCTTTACGCTCAGCCAGCCAGACTGCGGATTCGCGGCTTCCCGGGTATGCATTATAATGCTCTTGCGTTATAACTTGATCGGCACTAATGTAGTGATGTTGCGGTAGATCCGTGATCGACAATTGGAGTCTGCAGGAATCGCTGGCAAGTCGCGGCGGTTTGGGCCGGGCAAACTTTGTACTGTGGAAGTACCCGGCAAGGTACATGGATATCATCCGAGTGAGGTTTTAATGAAGCAGATCAAGTGTTATGGGCTCGGCGGGCAAGGCGTTGTGACCGCCGCCAAGCTACTTGCCGAGGCCGTGGTGATGCAAGGGAAGTACGCACAATCCACACCGGCGTACGGCCACGAACGCAGAGGAGCGCCCGTCTCCGCCGATGTTTTTACCTCGGAGAAGTCTATCCGGGTGAAGTGCTTCATCTTCAAGCCCGACGTTGTAGTGCTGTTCGGCGTCGGCATACTCAGTCACGGGGTTGACATCACGAAAGGCACGACCGAAGATACCGTCTTCATTGTCAACGCCCGTGAAGATCAAACATTGCCGTTTACCGCAGCCAACGTATACAAGGTCGATGCTCTGAGCATTACGCTGGCGGAAACAGGCAACGATGTGCCAAATGCCGCGATGCTGGGCGCCATTGCCGCAGCCGGGCTAGCCGACATCGACCAGATCGCGGAAACCATCACCAAGAGATTCGGAAGCAAGGGAGGAGCAGCCAATGCCAATGCCGCCCGGAGGGCTTATGCAGAAACCCGCCGTCAGTGAACAAAAGCGCTATTTGTTAGGGCCTGTCGCCGTGAGATTCAGCGCGGCGAACACCGGGAGTTGGAGAATCGTACGCCCGGTCTACGACGCGGAAAACTGCTCAGCATGCCGCATGTGCGAGAAGTTCTGCCCGGCCGGCATTATTTCGGTCGAGAAAGCGCCGGAAAAAGGCGGCAAGCACAAGGTTACCTTCAACTGGGAGTACTGCAAGGGGTGCGGTATTTGCATGGTTGAGTGTGTCCGCAAATGCATTGAGATGCAACCGGAGAAAAATTTCGTATGAAAACTATGTTTATGGATGGGAATGCCGCCGCAGCGGAGGCCATGCGCCTGGCCAGAATACAGGTCGTAGCTGCGTATCCGATCACGCCACAGAGCCCCATCGCCGAAGGGCTCGCCAAATTTTGCGTACAGGGTACCCTGGATGCAAAGTACATGCGTATAGAATCCGAGCACTCTGCCATGTCCGCTTGCGTCGGAGCTGCCCTGACCGGCGTCAGGGTGGGCACGGCGACGGCTTCCGTCGGCCTGGCTTTGATGCACGAGATATTGAATGTCGCCTCAGGGCTGCGCCTTCCGATCGTCATGCCGGTAGTAAACCGCGCCTTGGTGGCGCCCTGGAGCCTGTGGTGCGACCACTCCGATGCCATGCCGGAACGGGACAGCGGATGGCTGCAGTTGTATGCCGAGGATGCGCAAGAATCGCTGGATCTGGCGTTGATTGCCTACCGCGTCGCGGAACACCCGGAAGTGATGCTGCCGGTTATGGTCTGTCTGGATGGCTTCTTCGTTTCCCACACAGGGATGGCGGTTCGCGTCCCGGACCAATCCGAAGTTGACGAGTTTCTGCCACCCTATCACACGGACAATCTCTTGCTGGACCCGGACAAGCCGATGTTCGTCAACCCCCTGACGATGAGCGATGAATATACAGAGCTCAAGTATCAGCATAAAATTGGGGCCGACAAAGCTGAGCAAGTGCTTCCGGAAGTGATGGCGGAGTTTGCCAAGAAGTTCGGCAGAAAGTATGAACCGGTTGAGTTCTACAAATGCGACGATGCCGAGGAAGTTGTCGTTACCCTGGGATCGATGTCGGGCACGGCTTCATACGTCGTGGATCAGTTGCGCGCCAAAGGGCAAAAGGTTGGCTTGGCAAGGATCGTTTCCTTCCGGCCGTTCCCGCACCGCCTTCTACGGGAGCGCCTAGCAGGAGTGAAGCGCATTGCGGTACTGGAGCGCGCTACCAGCATAGGCGGCGCCGGCGGCCCGGTTTTGGCCGAAGTTCGCTCGACGCTGACGAATCTACCGGTGAGAGTCGAGGGATTCGTGGCCGGACTGGGAGGACGGGACATTCCCCCCGCAACCATCGAGAAAGTTTTCGATCATTTGCGCACCGCAGAACCGCAGTGCCGCCCCACCTGGGCGGATGTACGGTCCGATGCTATGACAATCAGAGAGGTGGTGCAGTGATGCAAGGATCATCCCAAGTCTTAGATATGGTATCGCCTGGCGTCAGCGCGTGTCACGGCTGCGGTTTGGAAATCGCATTCCGGACGGTCGTGAACGTTCTGGGGCCTAGAACCATCGTGGTGATACCTCCCGGCTGTTCGGCGATGTTTTCAGGAGTGGGAGGGGAAACCTGCGTCAGGATCCCCGGCTACCAGTGCAACCTGGAAAATACCGCAGCCACGTTGTCTGGAATTCGCGCCGGTTTGGATATGCAAGGCAAGCACGACGTCAATGTTCTGGGGTGCGCGGGAGACGGGGCTACGATCGATATCGGCCTGCAGTCGTTATCCGGCGCCATGGAACGCGGCGACCGAATCATTTACGTGTGCTACGACAACGAGGCGTACCAGAACACCGGCAACCAGGCCAGTGGCTCTACCCCCCTTGGCGCTTCGACGACTACCACCCCTGGGGGTAAGCCGACTTATCGCAAGGACATGATGCAGATCGTGGCCGCGCACCACATTCCGTATGCCGCTACCTGCTCAATTTCCCATCTTGAAGACATGGTCAAGAAGGTGGAAAAAGCGAGGGACTGCGGAGGGACAGCCTACCTGCAGCTTCTGGGGCCCTGTCCCACGGGCTGGTTTTTCGATTCGGACCAGTCGGTAAAGATCGCGCGCCTGGCCGTGCAGTCCCTGGTGTGGCCGCTGTACGAAGTGACCAATGGCACAGAGTATCGGCTGACTCACAAAGTTTCCAAGCCGATACCTGTGGGCGACTATCTCAAGTCGCAAGGCCGTTTCTCCAAGATCACAGAGGAGCAGGTAGCGTTTGTGCAGCAGCGAGTAGAGAACGACTACGCTGCGCTGCTTAAACGAGTCGAAGGGTAAGTTTCGCGCCATAACGCTGATGCCGGCAGCCGTTTGCCGGCATCAGCGTTCTTGGCTAGTCGCAGGCATAGAAGAAGTCAAGACCATCCGGGGATGTAAAATCCCTTCAGAGAGGTATATATGCGCCAGTTTGAAAAATTGCTGGAACCGGGTCAGATTGGGCCGGTGAAGACCAGAAACCGGATCATCAAGACGGCCAATGGGACGTCTTTCATGGACTTCGAAACGCAACGGCCGGGCGACCGGATGGTTGCCTACTATGAGCGGCTCGCCAAGGGCGGCGTTGGCTATCTGACGGTCGAATCCTGCGGTGTGGAATACCCGCAGGGGATTCAGCACGCGCACTACGACGGCGAAAAGCTGCTCGGGGGCGTGCAGTTGCACCTGGAGAAAGACGAATACATCCCTTCCTTCGCCAGGATTGCGGATATTTCTCATAAATATAACTGTCCGTGCTCGGTGCAGTTGCAGCATGCGGGTCCCTGGAACCCGACCGGTCTGCTGCCCAAGCGCGACACGCCCATCTCCTCGACATTCACCAAGGCAGAGCTGCCTGGGCCCGACTTTGTCGAGTGCAGAGCCATGACTCACGATGAAGTCGAAGGCATGATCGAGATCTGGATCACTTCCGCCTTGAGAGTATGGCAGGCTGGTTTCGATGGGGTTGAGATTAATCACGGCACCTGCCATCAGGGCTCGACCTTCTTATCTCGATTCTGGAATCACCGCACCGATGAGTACGGCGCCCAGAACTTTGAGAACCGTACCCGCTTTTTGCGCCGGATTGTGGAGGGAACCAAAGAACGCAGCCACGGTAAATTTGCCGTGACCGTGCTGATGGACATCGCAGAATATCGTATTCCGAATGGGACTACGGTACCTGAAGGCGTCGAAATGGCGAAATTGATAGCCGACTCGGGCGCCGACGGCCTCAACTGCCGCGCTCACAGCTACGGCCATCGCGGCGGTCTCATTCAACCCGACAAGCTGCTGTACCCGGAGCCGCCGGACGACCTGCCCAAGGATATGGACTGGAGCCGGGGCGGAAAAGGCGCGGCGGTGCCGCTCTGTGAAGCCGTCAAGCAAAAGGTAAAGAATATTCCCATATGGACAGCGTGCCGTTTCGATCCCTGGCTGGGTGAGGAGTATCTGCGCAAGGGAAGTGTGGATTTCATCGGCATGACGCGCCGCCTGCTGGCCGACCCGGAGCTGCCCAATAAGGTGGCAGCCGGAGAGTTGGACGACATTCGCTGGTGCAACGGCTGCTTGCATTGCTTCGATTGCCGCAACAAAAACATGGCGCTCGAATGCCGGACCAACGCTACCCTGGGACGGGAAATCATGCCTGGCTATATCTTCACTCCGGTGAAGAAGAAGAAGAAAGTGCTGGTGGTGGGCGGCGGGCCGGCCGGAATGGAAGTGGCGCGCGTGGCTGCGCAACGCGGCCACGAAGTGGTGCTGTACGAGAAGGCTTCCTACCTCGGTGGATCGATTCCCATGGCGGCGATCGTCAAAGACATGGAAACCGAGGACCTGAGGAAGTTCGTCAAGTACCAGGAGACGCAACTCAAAAAGGAAGGCGTCAAGGTTCACCTGAAGAGCACGGTGAACGCCAACATTGTCCGGAAAGAGAAACCGGATGCGGTAGTCGTTGCCGTCGGCGCCGCCTACACCAAATTCTCCATCCCCGGGGGCGATGACAAGAAGGTGATTTCAGCCCCTGAGCTGCATAAGCGGTTGAAGTGGCTGCTCAAGTACTTAACCCCCTTGCAACTGCAAAAATTGACGCACTACTACATGCCCGTGGGCAAGAGTGCGGCGGTGGTCGGCGGTTTACTTCATGGTTGCGAACTCACAGAGTTTCTGACCAAGCGCGGACGCAAGGTCGTCATGGTCCACAATGGTCCCAAGTCGGAGTTGGGCAAAGGCATGACCGCGGACGATCTGCAAAATCTTTGGCCCTGGTTGCGCAAGCACGACGTCCCGATCTATTCCGACGCCAAATACGATCGCGTAACGGGCGAGGGTATGACGATCACCACGCAAGAAGGCGATGCGCTGAGCTTGAAAGTGAAGAGCATCCTTACGACGCAGAACATGGCGCCTAATCTCGATTTGGTGAACCAGTTGAAGGGGATAGTGCCCGAGATTCACAACATCGGCAGTTCCCGCGAGCCGGGGCTCATCGTCGACGCTGTGCGTGAGGGAGCAAAGCTGGGCTATGCCATCTGACGCTTGCAATAGCAAACTGGGCGTGAAGCCCAGTTTGCTTTGAAAGTGTGCAGCTTTAGCCGCTAAAGAGCGGGTAGTTTCTCGATATTTGTTTTCGTACCTTCAGAACGGGGAGCAGTGAAAGACATGAAAATTGGCTTAATTGGAGCAGCGGGTACGCTGGGGTCCTGCGCGGCTTTTGCCATTGTGGAAAAGAAGCTTCCGGGCGAGTTATGGTTGTTTGACATCAAGCGCAACGTACTTCTGGCCCACCATATGGACTTGCAAATCGCGGCCTCAGTGCTGGGTGAAATGAGTGTCCATGCGGCCGACAGCTTTGCGGATCTGGCCGGTTGCGATGTCGTCGTGAACACCGCGGGAGCAGCACCGCGCGAGATCGCAAATCGCATGGAGCTACTGGCCGACAACATTCGAATCGGGCGAATGGTGGCCAACGAAATCGGCAAGAGCTGCCCTGAAGCGGTGGTGATCAACGCGACCAATCCGGTAGATCCTATCAACTATGCGTTCCAGCTCATCACGGGGATGAAGCGTAAGAATTTTATAGGCTACTCGATTAACGATACCTACCGCCTGCGTATGAATGCTGCCCGCAAGCTTGGGGTCAGCGCCACCCGCATCGAGGCGTTCGTAGCCGGAGAGCACGGCCCGAACCAGGTGCCCTTATGGAGTACGATGAAACTCGACGGCAAGCCGCTTCCGACCCCGCCAGAGTTGCGCGAATACGTTGTAGCCGAATGCCAGAAGTTTCTGAGCGACTATGAAAGCCTCCACAGTGGCCGCACCGCTGGCTGGATTTCTGGAGTAGGCATCTCGGACATGGTCAGGGCGGTGGTTCTGGACACGAAAGAGGTTTTCCCGTGCTCAGTCATCCTTGACGGCGAGTACGGACGCCGCGGATTCAGCGCTGGCGTACCTGCCAGCATCGGACGCAGCGGCGTACAGGAAGTGGTAGAAATGCCGCTGCCCGCAGACGAAAAGGCCAAGCTGGAAGCGGCTTTCGATTACCTGGAAAACACGGCTAAAACTGTTCGGGAGTTGCTTGCAGCACCAGCCGCCAGCCCCCAGGCTGCTGCTAAGAGTTAATTGTCAAGTTCTATGACATGGTTGACAGAATATATTAAAATATATTTTGCGCATTCATAGAATGTTACTGTTGATCCGGCGCTCGAACTCTCGACGGTTGTCGAGAGTTCGAGCGCCGGATCAATTTTGTGGACCAAGTGGCAAACTGAGCGCATAACTGGCTAGAGCATTTTCAACTCAAGTGTTAACAAAATGCAGGGTGCCCCATCCATTCCGAGTTCTCTGCGGAATGGGTGGGATAGCGCAACTGTTCATTTCGACCGTAAACAAGAGAACCGAAAACGCTATAACGGCATCTCTGGATTCAATGCGGAAACCACAAACCGAACCCGCCGATCCTGTACGTCCATCGATTCCCATGGCATCGCCTCTATCCTTCCGCGCAAGCTGGCGCTTGCGCGGAAGTGTAAAGCATCTCCAGAGACCATCGGCTTCAATCCATTTTCAGCGGGATCTGGACAAGATAATCCGGCTGTCCAAAATGGCTACGCCCTCGGGATAAACGCGCACCGGATTCAGGTCGATTTCGCTGATTGCCTCATAACGAGTAGCGATCTCGGAAATGCTAACCAAGAGCTGCGCCAGACCTTCGATGTCTCCCGGCTTCTGTCCCCTGACGCCCCCCAAGATAGTGGACGCTTTCGTTTCCTTGATCATTTCTAACGCGACTTCCCGGCCAAAGGGAGCGACGCGGAAGCTGACATCCTTGAAAACCTCGACGAAGATACCCCCAAGACCGAACATCACGACGGGACCGAACTGCGGATCCCTGACCGTCCCAATGATCAATTCGGTGCCTTCGGAAGCACAAGGCACAACCAGCACTCCGGAAATGGAAGCCTCCGGCGCAGCCTGCTTGACCTTCATCAGGATTTCGTCGTACGCCCGCCCGACTGCCTCATCGCCGACGACATTCACCTTGACTCCGCCAACATCGCTCTTATGAATGACCTGGGCGGATACAACCTTGATCACTACGGGACCGCCGATGGCGGCGGCTGCGCTAACGGCTTCCTCCCTATTCTTGGCAAAGTGGAAGGGCGGAATCTTGATACCGTTATCCTTCAAGAACTGGAGCGCCTCTGGTTCGAGAAGATTTCGGCCCTGCGCCAGGGCCTGTTCGATAGCCGGGTGACTGCTGCCGGCCTTTGCGGAAGTAATCTCAAAACTCCGGTGTGTCTCTTGGTAATTGCTCGCCCGAGTTAGCGCTGCCAATGCCATAGCCGCACGATCCGGAGTATCGAAAGTCGCGACCCCATTGGTTTCCAGGTATTTCCGGGCTTCGGCCATGGACTCGCCCCTCGGAAGGCAGACCAGTACCGGCTTGTGGAAGCTGCCGATGACCGGGACCAGCCCCTTGGCCAGTTCCACGGCCGGTAGAAACGTGGGCGGCAAAATCATCAGAATGACCGAGTCAACCCCAGGATCTTCGAGAAGGGCACACATCGATGCGCTCATTTCTTTGGTGAGCGCCGCAGCCGTCATATCCACGTACCCGTCGGGCCTGGAGACGACCGCCATAAACGGGAGAATCTCAGTCAGTTTCTCCTTGGTCGTCTCACTGAGGTGCGCCAGTTGCAGAACCCCATCGTGAACGATTTGGTCGATACAGGTAATTCCAAGCCCGCCGGTTTCGGTCAGGACACTCACACGGTTCCCGGCAGGCTTGGGTAGTATGGAATTGGCCTTGATGGCATCGACGAGTTGTTCCAAGGAATCTACGCGAACGATGCCGCACTGCCGGAAGGCCGCATCATAGACCGCGTCCGAGCCGGCCAAGGTGCCGGTATGCGAAAGGGTAGCTACCGATCCCATGTCGGTGCGGCCCACCTTGAATAGCAAGATCGGTTTCTTCTGGGTAATCCGGGAGGCAATCTCCAACAACTGTCTTCCGTCGGTGACTCCTTCCAGGTAGAGCGCAATGACATCGATCGCAGGGTCTGAGCCATAGAACTCGAGCAAATCCAAGTTCGAGACATCGCTCATGTTGCCGATGTGGGCAAACTTGGAATAGCCGAGCGGCTTGGGCTGGTCTTCCGCCATCATCATAATGGCGCCTCCCGTAGCTCCGCTCTGAGATATGTACCCGATCTTTCCGGGAGTATATGTCTGCCCTGGGGCGAAACTGGTAGAGCAGCGACATTCGCTACTGAGGATGCCATTGCAGTTGGGTCCAAAAATGCGAATTCCCGCCGACTTGGCCAACTGCACCAGCTTGCGTTCTGCCTCCACCCACTCCGGGATAGCGGTTTCCGAAAAGCCGGCGGAGACGATCACCGCACCCTTGATATCCTTGCGCTGCGCGGCTTGCGCCATCACGGCAAGAACCTGGGGTGCGGGCAGACTGATCACCAGCAGATCCAGAGGTGCAGGAACATCCAAGATCGAGGCATAACAAAGCACGCCCATAATCTCACGCTCCTTGGGATTGACGGGAAAGATCTGTCCGCGATAGCCCCCGGCAACCAAGGTTTTCAGGAACTGATAGCCGGCCTTTTCAGGGTTCCCGGATGCTCCGACCACGGCGATCGATCTGGGGTTGAATATCTGTGCGAGCTGTTCGTTAGCCGCTTCTTGCGATTGCACCTGCGAGTTTTCCATTTCTACCTTCTCTCTTTGGGAATGACAGCTTTGACTGCCGTTTTCCTGGGTTTGCATCCCTTAGCCTCTTTATGGATTTCTTCCGCTTTCGCGGCGGTTTTTGCTTCTCTGCAGGCCGATACGCAAGGACCATATAGGCCATTCTATCGAGAACCTCGGCAGCGGTAAAAGCCGTTTTCGTGCAGGGATGCGATCCTTGCCGGCGCACGTTGGACACGCCGTACCATCGTGCCAAGGTCTGCCCTCCAAGTACACGCGGGCTGTTCCCTCGTCGGTAAACATTTGAAAAAGCTGGAATGTGCTGATCGTGGATCGGCTCATAGCTCAAATCCTGTCCTTCGACCGGCGCGTGGAATCGCAATAGCGTTCATTGGGTCGTCGTCAGATTGAGTGACCGGAAAATCCACTTTGCCAGTTTGCAGGTTGTACACGCTGCCGTTGTGAATGTCGATGTTCATATTGGCCGTGTCTCGAACTGCTCTGCTGACAAACCCGGCGGTCGTCTCGCGGAGGCAGCCCAATGGAGTTTCCGGGTTCACAGTTTCATCCACGCGGTTCTGGCGATCTTTGTAATCTTGGTCGTCTAGCAAGTGCTCATAGAGTTTTTCTTATGTTTCCAAGGTAGTTGATCCCCTCACCCTTGTCTAGCTTCATTCTCGCTTTTCTGTGCAAAATATGCGGAATATCTGCGACAATACGCCGCAATGCCGTTCCAATGTGTTCCATAGGCGAGAACGGTTTACTGAACTTCGCGTAATATGGTGACAAACTCAGTCCTATAGCAGTAAGCAATTAGGCATGACACGATTCCGTGCGCCGCGCCGTGACTTCGCAGCCATACAAGAACGCCGCCGCCGCGCCGCGCGGCTGTTTTCCGCCGGTAAGGCAGAGTCAATAAATAAGGGAATTCCGGGATAAAATGGTCACTTTGCGCGGCTGTGTTCTGCACACTTTAATTCCAGTGCCGTTAGCAGTCTGACGGTGTTCGGAAAAACCTTGCATGATGCCCGGCATTGGTGATACCGTGAGTCCCGTAAGCTGTCCGTTGCAATTCCTCAGCATTACCGGGGCCGGACCAATAAAACCAATTTGTGCCGATGAACACGAAATATTCGGAGGGCCAAGAATGGCTGACGACAACAGCAAGAAGGATAAAGGCAACGGCCTCAATCGCAGAAGCTTTCTGGAAACGGTAGGAGCAGTCA
>Ga0182030_10013040_pt1 | contig 16583 bp, 10 predicted proteins | sample 812S3MmetaG_FD_121299 | JGI IMG/M metagenome (GOLD analysis project Ga0182030, IMG submission 121299) | Permafrost microbial communities from Stordalen Mire, Sweden - 812S3M metaG (Illumina Assembly) | ecosystem: Environmental > Terrestrial > Soil > Wetlands > Permafrost | place: Sweden...
CCCCTGTGAATGGTGCATAATCGCAGTTCATGGGAAGGCCGCTGCGGGCATGCTCCTTCGCCAAAACTTCGCTAAAACCCAAAAATCCTCGCTCCGAATGGCTACAGTATTTCTTAAAACGCTATAGCGCAATTGGTTTTCGCCCAACCTCCGATTCGCCGGGCACTCATCCACCGGCTCGCTACGAAATCAAATTAAAGGTCCAGGAGTTGCCGTTAATTGCTGCCTGCACATTCGGAGTGGTTGGTATACCAATTCCAGTCCTTGTCGAGAACGCTGCTGGAAATATTGCCGCCTGTTACGCCGTACTGATATGGGTTTTTTGCAGGATTGGGGATCACATTGCCCAGCCATTTACGCACCTCGGCATGACCGTCGGCAAAACCAAAGTCGCCGGTGTTACCGCCCATATGATAGGCGGCGGGAATATCAGGATACAGATACGTGCCACCTTGAATCTCCAGATAGCCGTCGTTCAGGGTGAACATGCACTCGTCGGTAAATATCCATAACATGGTGGGAACAGGGCAAGTCATGTCGGACAATTTACCGTAGGCGCGGTAACCAACATTATAATCCCCCTCGTCAAGGGTTTTTATATTAGAACCCACCTGACCGTTCATCGAGACACTGCGGAGACGATCACCGTTATCGGACAAAATGGTATCAGCAGGACATTTGTAGGGAATAATCTGATTCAACATGTAGGGGCCCATTATTGTATTTGAAGGACTGGTATAAAGAGCCACATTGGTGTTGGCATTGGCTGTAGTCCAATTCTCACCCATGCCGCTGCACCAAGAGTTGTTATCCGCATAGCCCAGAGGCGCATTGGGCATTAACTTATCGGCAAAATCATCCGAATACATGTGCCAGGCGAGCTGCATCTGCTTCTTGTTGCTTATGCACTTGGTCAATTGCGCCTGCATCTTGGCACGGGCCAGGGCGGGCAACAACATAGCCGCGAGAATCGCGATGATGGCGATTACCACCAGCAATTCAATGAGTGTGAACGCGTGAATTCCCCGCCCACCAAAACGTTTTCGATCCATAAACTTTAAAACTTTCATACTCTATATTGCAACCAGACAAGGGCAATACCTCCGCCCTTATTATTCCAATGTCCGGCACACGCTCAAACATAACCCGGCGAGCGTCGGTCGTAAAACCCCGAAACCCAAGAGGGAGCCTCCGTAAACGGAGGCCCCCTTTGAACAAAAACCGATCAGTGCCATCGCCGTCTTTTACTGGACGAGGTTAGTTTGTTTTATTAAGAAAAACTTCGTCGCGGTTGTGGCACTGTAAGGCGTGACCGCCGTGAATGTGGCACCCGATTGAGTAATAGTTGCAGCCGGTGAAACAGGGGCATAACCTGTCTTCAAGTTGGTACTGCTTTCCACCGTGAAGGAGGAAGCCACCGCATCGGCATCGGGACTGGTGAATTTGATCACAACATTGCCACCGGACACGCTCACGCTCGTGATGGTTGGACCTGCCAGAGAGATCACTCGGACGTTGGAGAAGTAAGCTTCGCCATAGGTCCCAATGGAATCAAACGGGTCTACGTAGCCGAGCATGATATCGCCGCTCTGCCAGTGCCCGGTAGTATTGGTGTAGGTCCAAATGACCGACTTGTTGATGGTAAGTGTGATGACATTGTTGAACTGCTTCAATTCCACGTCATTCCACAGGGAGGCAGTGTTCCCATAACCCTCGGAGAAGGCGCCAGTGCCGCTCGAATTATAAGGCGGATGTTTGAAAACCGCAGAATAATTGCCCCAAGGCAGGCTCGCAAGATTTACCCAACCTGTATTGGGGACGTTAGTTGAGGTGAACGCAAGAACATCTCCGAACGAGGCTCCGCCCTGGTCGCAAGTAAGGGAATTCCATACGCCGTCAATATTGGTATTCCCAGCCCCGCCAGTATAGTTTCCGGCCCACCAGTTTGCGTTGGTGCCGATGTGATTAATACCCCAATCAGTAAACTCAGTAGCAGAACTGCCGGTATCCTCATACGTCAACTCGCTGAAGCGAAGGGCGTAATTGTTGCTGAAGCTCATTGGAGTGCCTGTCGGTCCGGCAGGATAAAGGGAAACACCACCTGTCGTGCCGTTACCGGTCTCGCCGGTGTAGCTAGTGCCAGCGAGCTTGTTAACGGTCACATGCAGGGCCGTCGTTGCGCCGCTGGGCGGATTCGCCCCAATCAGGCCATCGCTTGCCAAAACAGCACCAAACTCAACCTCGTAATCGTGCGCCTGATCTGTGTTATCGGGACTGGTGGATTGGTTATAGTTGGGAATAAATGTTACTACCGGATTAGCCGCGGTGCCAACCCCCACGGAACCGAAAGCAAGGTTCCAGCCCGTGTCGGTGGCAGAGGTCAGGGGGTCACTCCAAATGGGGTTGTTTTCCGGCGGATCGGCATTGTCCAGCAAGGTCATCGTGGCGGTTGTCGAGGATCCCATTGAATAGCCCGGCGCCGCCGACATGGTAACAATAACGGATTCATTGCCAACGTAGGTGAAAGGATACGTGCCATTAAGTTGAGGACCGCCATTTGTCGCGGTTTCGAAGGTGTCGCCCGGGTTGACATTAATAGCTGGAATCGGGCTGGTGTAATCCGTTCCTTCGTGAGCCGTCCCAGTATAAGTGAACGCGGTTGCGGGAATGGTGTACTGGCTCACGTTGGTATCGCCATATCGGATGATTTGAAACGCCACATAATCATTGGGCGTTCCGCGGTACATAGTGGGATAGGTGATTGGCCCGACGAAAAGAAACTGTTGTCCGGAATTGGCGATGTGAGCGGTAGCGACCGAGGGCGAAACCGCCGAGTAAGCGGTGCCGCTGTTTAAAGACAAAATCACAGACAAACTGGGGCCGGAGCCAGGAAAAGCCGTTGGCGTAATCGTGACGGTTTCGGTGGTCGCCCCCGCGGGGAAGGTGATGGAGTAAGGAGATGTCGAAAGCTGCGATACAGAAGCACTTGTGGTGACCGTATAATTCACTACGTTGGTAGCCGTGCCACCCAAGGTGAAAGTGACAGGAATCGCGCCTGTTTGCGCCGCATTCAAACTGATGGTGAATTGAGCCGGCACCACAGCCGCCCCAGGACCTCCATTAACCGAGTTGTTGGCCTGGTAAGCTTGCGGAGTGGTCGCAGCCACGCTGGCCGAGATGCTGGGACTACTCAACGAGAACGTTCCATTTTGACCGGTGGAATCATTTGCGGTCACGGCAATAGTGGTAAGCCCAAGAGAGTATACGCGCAGATAATGCATGCCGGAGCTTATTGTATAAACGTTATCGGCGGCATCCCAAGTAATCCCGCGAAGGTTCTCGTATCCCGTCGTGTTGGGATAGTTGGGAATGACCTGCAGCGTAGTCGGGTCGGGAATGCCATTGTTCAAGTTCATGATGTAGATGGGGTTGTTGACCAGGCCGCACGCCACAAACTTTTCGTCAGGCGATACCCTCATGGAATACGGAGCAACGGTTCCCGCCGCAATCGCTGTGCCTGTGCCAGTGGGAGTAGTGCCATTGACATAAGTTGAATAGGCTGTCATTGCCGGGTTAAAGAAATCCGGACCAGAACCCACAGTGCCTCCATCGGCAGTGGTGGAATCCCATAACAGCGTCATGCCGGTAGGATCGAACACTTCAAGGTCGGGAATAACATAGTTGGCACGAAAATTTCCCAGATAGATGTGGCCGGTTTTGGAACCGATGTCCACTTCCTCGACCAAGGTGGCGATGGAGGGAACCTGTGCGTTAATAGCGAGATTAGGCTGACCGGCCCAGGGAAACGATGCGCCGTTGATGATATACTGATTGATGTTATTAAAATCGCCGGCTGCAGTGTTGTAGCCAAGCGTGGTGGTTGCTCCGTCGGCATCGACCGGCATGACATAGTCGGTCGTCCAAAGCACCAAGTTGCCGCCTGCCGTCGATCCAGTGGTCCTCGGCGCGCCGATAATCTCACCATGAATGCCAGCCGCCTGACCCGCCGTATTGCCGGTGTCAGCCAAAACAGGAACCGCCGGATTGGCAAAATCTGGATCAAATTGATAAACATTGGCGTCAGCAGAGGAAAGATCGCCCACGTAAATATTGCCGTCGCCAGCCCCGATGCCTATCCTATAAGGGCCGCTGGTGCCTGATCCCGCGAAAACCGAGGATTGTATGCCGGTTGTGCCCCCAGCTTCGGAACTTAGATCCGAATTGAGAATGTAGAGGCCCCTTCCCTCCACGCCAGCGCCGCTATTGGCAACGTAGACGCGCCCAAAACGGCTATTCTTTGGGTTTGTGTAGACGTCCAAGCCGCGCGGGGTGGTCCAATAACTCGGGAAGGACGACGAATCTGTACTAATCTGCTGGGGAGAGCCAGCGCCGATCTTCTTGACGGCAATGGAATAGGAGGTGTGGGTTGTGACCCCCTGTAATAAAGTGAAAGAGTTCACTCCGACCACCGCCGAAGCGGTCAAACTCAGAGTGGAATTATCCTCAAAGGTGACAATGACCGAATCCCCGTTTGCCGGCACGATGGCTTCGTTCAAGTAGAACTGGATAGTTCCATTGTTGTTGGTGACTTCCGAGGCATAGGGAGTCGCATGGACGCTCCAAGCCGAGGCCAGAATGGCGGCGCTAACGCAGATGAGAGACCGAAGTGTTTTCATAAGTTTTTTTCAATCAATAAACAGTTTTTAATCGGGAACGAACAGGACTTTAACAGGGTTTATTACAGGAACTGCGGAATGGTGTCAACATCTAAATTTTTAAAAAAATAAATTACGACTCCCAATTCTTTTATTCAAATTGGAATCAACAATCCTTGTTGCTTTTAATCTCGTTATGGCCCTGACTATTGAGAACTCAAAGCATAGGGAGTGCCAGTATAAGCGCGGAATCGCGCCAATAATCATCGCCGACGAAGAAATTAGGTTTTTTTTTCAAGCTTAGTTGGTTTGTTTATTCTTAACCGCGCTCAGGCCAACGTTTTTATACAACATGCGCAGATTTATCCACTAAAGTGTATTACTAGTCATGGCACGGAAGCCCCGCCGAATAGCGTTTCAACTCGCCGTTTAGCTCATCCAACAGCTCTTGTTGCCCGGCCGCCCGCGCCAATTCGATGGCTTTTTGGGCGGTGCGTCTGGCGTCGTTGAATCGCCCGGTCTCGGCCAAGGCGGCGGCCAGCGTGTGGAGAATGACCGGGTCCGTTCCCTGCGTCAATGCATTGGCTTGGTTGGCCAGTTCCAATGCCCTGGCGCCGTTGCGCAGAGGCGTCTGCGGCCCCGTGGCGAGGATCCAAGCCAGATTGTTTTGGACCTCCGGATTGGCGGGCTCGATTTGCAGGGCTTTTTGGAAATGAGCCACCGTTTCCTCCATTCTGCCCTTTTGGAGAAGAGCGGCGCCGAGATTGACATGGAAGCGCGCGTTTGTCGGGTTGATTTGCAACGCCCGCTGGTACTGGCTGATTGCTTCGTCCACCCTGGCGTTTTGCAAAAGAACATTACCGAGATTGTTAAAGGCATCCGCATAGTCAGGCTGGATTTGCAAGGCCGTTTGGTATTCAGTGACCGCCCCGTCCACGTTACCCTTTTTAAAGAGAGCATTGCCGAGATTATAATGGGCTTTCGCGTAGTCGGGCTTGATTTGGAGGGCTGCTTGGTACTGGAGGATCGCTTCATCCAGGCTGCCTTTTTTGAAGAGAGCGGTGCCGAGGTTAAAACGGGCTTCGGCATAGTTGGGATTGATTTGCACCGCCTGCTGGTAATGACTGGTGGCTTCGTCCACGCGGCCCTCTTTGCGAAGGGCGTTGCCCAAATTGAAGTGGGCGACGTCGTTGGCCGTGGTGCAGGCCAAGGCGTGGACCCACAAGGTTTCGTTGTCCTTCCAATACGCAGTCTGTTTCGAGGCGCAAACCATCAACACCGCGAGCACGCCAGCCATGAGACTGCCAAGAACCAGGCGGCTCGCCCGCCACCCGGCTACCAGCCACGTCAATGCCACATAAACTCCAATCTGCGGCAAATAGGTATATCGGTCAGCATGCGCCTGGCGACCCACCTGGATAAGTCCCATCACTGGCAGCAGCATCACCAAATACCAGAGCCATCCGGCTAATATCCATGGCTGTTTCCGCCGCCGCCAGAGGGCAAGCACGGAGACGCCGGCGAGGAGCGTGAGGCCCGCCGCCACTTCCCATCCCGGCGGGCCTTGGTATGGATATGGATAATAAGCCGCCAATCCGAGCGGCCAGACCATTTGGCCAAGATACACCATGCAGCTCACCACGGCGTTGGCGAAGCGGAGCGGCAACGATAACAGCCCCGCCGGGAGAATAAGTTTGGTTTGCGCCAAAACGGTTGCCAGACAGGCGGCGGCGGAAAGCGCCAGCAAGGGCAGTTTTTCCAACACCAATTTCCACGCTGATTCCGTCCGTTGCAACGGCCAGTAATCAAGGAGCAACAGCACTACCGGCAGGGTGACCAACATCGGCTTGCACATCAATCCGGTCGCGAACAGAAGCAGCACCAGCCCGTAGCAGACTGACAACCCCGGACGGCGCGCGTAGCGAACATACGCGCCCAAGGTCAGCATGAAGAACAATCCACTGAGCACGTCTTTACGCTCAGCCACCCACGCGACCGATTCCACCCGCAACGGATGGATGGCAAAGACCGCTGCCACAAAGGCACTGCGCCAAAGCGCACCGGTCATCTGCCGCAGAACCAGGAAGAGCACGATGACCGAGGCGGTGTGGATGAGGACATTAGTGAGATGGTGCCCCCCGGGATGCAGTCCATATAGTTGACAATCCAGCATGTGGGAAAGCCAGGTCAGCGGGTGCCAGTTCGCCGCATGAACCTGGGTGAAGGCCCACGCCACCCCTTTGCAGGTCAGTCCTTGGGCGACCACAGGATTTTCATAGACGTAATCGTTGTCATCGAAGTCGATGAACTCGTGATGAAGAGTCTGGCCAAAAACGGCGAAGGTGATCCCGGCCAGCGCAAGACAAATCGCTGGCACGCGCCAGCGCAGGAACCGCTGGGACGGGGTTTTGCTGTTTAACAAGCGATGGCCGTTTTTGGACGCGCTCATAGTTCGCAGCTTGATCCATTACTAAACGTTACCGGCCGGGATGCGAGCAAAAAGAAGGCCAAATCTTTGGCGACACGTTCACCAAAGGACGGAAAGAAAGAAGCGCGCTCCTGAAAATGAAACTAAGAATTGGGTGCTTTGAGCGATCCGCGTCAATTCTGCTCAATCTTGAAGAATTGGCTGCCGGCGCAAACGAGGGCGGTGGCTTGATAAACGCCGCCGCCGCCGATGATTAACGCGCCGGGGGTGGGCGTATAAACGCCATTGACGGTAGCTGAGCCGGCAAGGGTGAATGCGGAGGGGGCGAGATTGAAGTTGCCGACGGTGGTGAAGGTCAGCGTCACAGCCATGCAACCGAATGCGACGGGAATGGCTGTCACGCTGGTAACAGCAAAGGCCGTTGGAACAATCACCTGGGCCGCAGCCGTAGTGGTCGCCAGATTGGGACCGGGAGGGGACCAGACACGCCAGAGATGGCGTGTGGTGGAAGCGCCATAGAGATTGCCCACATTGTCCCAGGCGGCGCAGGTGTATTGATTGGCGGCATCAATATTGGTCAGGGTCTGGATAACGGCGCCGTTGGTCGCCCGGACCACCGAACCGTCGGACGTGTTGAGCACACGGATGCCAAAAGCCGTGTTGCTCCCGCCTGGATCGCGTGTCATTGGCAATGCCACCATGGTAGGGTTGATCCGGGAGTTGATGACGGTGTCTTCTACTCCGCAAAACGCATTGCATGAAATTCCTGTTCCCCAATTCACCTGTCCCGTCACTTGGCCATCCGCATAATTAAATCCGCCCGCTTCCGGCGGAAGAGTGCCGCCGCTCCAATTCGGATACTGCATGGTTCTCACGACGGGACTGTTGGAGGAACAATTTTGTGAAACGAAGATGTCCAAATTGGCGTCGATCATGCAGCCGCCTGAAGAACCCTGGCTGAGGTCGGAGCCGGCCCCCGCAAAGACCGCTTGCGTGCCTACGGTGTCTTTCGGATCGGCCCGCCCGGCTCGCAAGTGGTACATCCAAATTCCCCAATTGGGGGAGTCCACATTACACAGCCAAAGCGCTCCGTTGCCGGTGGAGGCGCCCGTGACGTCAAACTGCTGAATGCCTTCGTTAAGATCGGAATAATCCGGGTTGTTGGCATAGCCCTCTTCGTTGATCACGATTTGATTGGTGCCCGCCTCCATATCGCAAGCGATGATGGCACCCAGGTAGCTGTTGTCACACCAGTAAATCCTGTCGTCGTCTCCGATTCTGATGATCCCGGGATCGCTGCCGAAAGAGTCGGGCATCTGGCCTGCCACGGGCGGATCACCGGCATCGTCAGCGGCGTAGCCGGCATCGCCGTACCAGCCTTCATCGGCGGGAGTTCCGTCGGCGTTCATTTTGTAAAGGCCGGTCATTTGCGCCGCCGCCGTGACAATAGGGTCTGAGCCGTTGTGAATGGCGCAACCCATGATGACGCGCCCATAATAGGGGCTGTGGGAATTTTTATTTACGTCGATCCCAAGCGGGTAGTAGGCGGGCATGCCGGCATTGGTGTCCACGCTGATTTGTGTCCAGACGGGAAAGCCGGCGGCTCCCGCAGTAATGCTGACGGAATAAGTTCCCGCTATTAATGGGGTCCAATTCACGGCGTTGAGGCCCATTTTTGCGCTTCCATTAATTGCGGCTACAATTGCATTCCCTTGCAGGATGTTGACCGTCACGCCTGCGGTCGCCGCCTGATTGAGACGGTAAGTAATGGAGACGGGGCTGGCCACTTGGGCGTTTACGCTGGCCAGGCTGCCGTTGACCTTGATGTCGGTGGCATACACATTGGCGCGGGCCGCAATCGGAGACAGAGCAAAAGCCGTCATCCACCAGATCACAATCCAACTATATCGTTGCCCTGCTTTAAGTCTCATCATTTTTTGTTAAGCGGAAAACCCACTCCATGCAGAGGCCTTTTCCGCCGCTAATTATTGTCCTTGTTGGCAAAAAAGTTAGCTTAAACGGCCTGCCGGGAACAAGCCATTTTTTGCCAAAGGAGAAGCAATTTTTGGGTAGGTCGCGCCCTGGCCCTTATTCGCTGGCCAGGCCGTTGCGGACGGTTTCGACCAGTTTTTGGGGTGGATAGGGCTTTTGGAGAAAATTGACGCCCTCGCGCAAGGCGACGTCTTTGCCCATGAGGTCCGGGCTGTAGCCGGTGGTATAAACTACTTTAAGGTGGGGATTGTCAGCTTTGAGCTGCTCGGCCAATTGCCGGCCGGAAATGCCGTCGGGCATGACCATATCGGTCAGGAGCAAGTCCACATGGATCTTGGTTTCCTTCCAAAGTTGCAGGGCGGCCAGGCCGGAGGAGGCTTCAATGACTTCATAGCCGCCGCGCTCCAGCACTCGTCGAACCAGGGCGCGAAGCGTCGGTTCATCTTCGACCACAAATATGGTGCGTTTCTTTGGCTCAGATTCCACGGGCAAATTTTTCTCATTCGGGCGCCGTTTGGCAAGCTAATTAGAACAATTGGTATTCTAGCGGATGGCGGAATGCCTGGTTTCGTGTTTAAATAGGCCCGATGCAGATTGGCCCGCTCGCTTTGAAGTCGAACTTGTTTCTCTCGCCGCTGGCGGGCTACACCAACCTGCCCTTCCGCCTCACCTTGCGTGAAATCGGCGGGCTGGACCTGGCCACCACCGACCTGGTCAACGCGCGTTCCCTGCTGGAAAAAAATCCCAAAGCCTTCAAACTGATCGAAACAACTCCCGCCGACCGTCCTTTGGCGGTGCAATTATTCGGCGCGGTGGCGGAGGAAATGCGGGATGCCGCCGTTTATCTGGAGTCCGTTGGAATTTCCGCCATTGACATCAACATGGGCTGCCCGGTGCGCAAAGTCTGCCGTATTGGCGGCGGGTCGGCCATGATGACCGAATTGGACAAAACAGCCGCGTTGGTGCGCGGCATGACGGCTGCGGTGAAAATTCCGGTGACGGCAAAAATGCGGCTGGGTTGGGACGATCAAAACCTTACCGCGCCCGACTTGGCCCGGGTGCTGGAAGACGCGGGCGCGGCGGCTATTTTTGTGCATGGCCGGACGCGCGAACAGGGGTTTGGCGGTTCGGTCAATCTGGCCGGCATCCGCGCCGTGGTCCAGGCAGTCAAGCGAATTCCAGTCATCGGCAACGGCGATGTCACCACGCCGCAGGCCGCGCAAATGATGCTGGCGGAAACGGGCTGCGCCGGCGTGAGCATTGGACGCGGGGCTTTTTATAATCCATGGATTTTCCTGCACACCACCCATTTTCTGCGCGGGGAGGGTCTGTCCCCCGAACCGGAATTTGAAGAACGCATCCGGGTCATGCGACGCCATCTGGACTTGATGGTCGAAGTCTTCGGCGAGGAGCACGGCTGCCGCATGTTCCGCAAAATCGGCCCCTGGTATGCAAAGAGATTCGGCCCGGCCAGCGATTTCAACAAACGAATCGTGAAGCTGTCAAGTATTGCCGAATTCCGGGAAATCCTGGATCATTATTGCGCCTGGCGTCGGCAATTCCTGGATGAGGCGGGCCGGCTCAAGCCCAATTACCGCCCCGCGCCGATGGTGGCGTCATTCATGCGCGAGCCGACAGTAGGCGACCGCCAGGAAATTCCGGTGCCCAAGGGGCCGGTGGAGGTTTGGTAAAGATATTGCTGGAATGCAGTGGAACGGGGAAACTGACACCTACTCGGCTGGATTACACGGTTTCTGTATTATCTTGACTAAAGTGCAGCTTTGGGTATATTAGACGGAGTCATTGCCGCGGTTGGCGCGAGTTGAGCCTTTTGTAAATACCCAAGAGAATACGATGCAAAAAAAAAGCTGCTCTGCCTGGCGCACCATTTCCGTCCATTTTCATTTCTTGCTCCGTTGCGTAAGCGCGATTATCGCGCTGGGGTGGGTGAATTTGAGCAACACGCAGGCGCAAACCACCAATTATGCGCTCGGCACCACGGCGCTTCTGGTGGGGCCGGCTGCGGGGAGCAATAGTGTGGTGCTCTCTGTCTCCCCACAATCCGCCCCATGGACGGGCAGCGCAAATACCGACTGGCTGCATCTGAGCACGGCGAATCAAAACGGCGCTGGCAGCACCAATGTCGTTTTCAGTTACGATGCCAATCCGGGTCAAACCCGCTCTGGAACGCTTACCATCGCCAGGCAAACGCTTTCCATTACGCAGGCCGGCTCGGCTTATATCGCGGCGGGCCCGGTTACGCTGTTATCCGCGGGCCTGAACGGGCCGGAGGGCGTGGCGGTGGATGGCGGGGGCAATGTCTACATCGCCGACGCCAACAATAACGCGATTAAGAAGTGGATTCCAGTCAACAATATTGTCACGACATTGGCGGCATCAGGGCTGAACTCTCCGCAAGGAATCTCGGTGAGTGGCGCAGGGAATGTTTACATTGCGGATTGCGGCGACAACGCCGTCAAGGAGTGGACGGCGGCGAACAGCAATTTGATCACGCTGGTGTCTTCCGGTCTGAAGGGGCCCGTTGGCGTGGCTGTGGACGGGGCGGGCAATGTCTACATCGCAGACACGCAAAACAACGCAATTAAAAAATGGACGGTTGCAAACAGCAATGTCACCACCCTGGTTTCCACGGGAATCACTGCTCCATTCGGCGTGGCGGTGGACGGTGCGGGCAATGTTTATATAAACGATACCGATGCAGGCAACATCAAGGAATGGATGGCGGCGAACGGCAATGTCATCACATTGGGAAATACTTTAATTTGTCTGGACTACGGCATGGCGGTGGACGGAGCCGGCAATGCCTACCTGGCCGGGGACAGCCCGGGAGCTGTCGGCACGCTCCTAAAATGGACAGCGGCGAACAACACAATCACCACGCAAGCGTTGCGGGGATTGGGCATACAAGACTTCGTGACTGCGGATAGCGCGGGTGATGTCTATATTGCCGATACTTTGAACAACGCGATCAAAGAACTTCCGAATGCCTTTATCGACCCAACGCCCAAGTTGGAAAGCATGGCCGCCAGCCGTGATAATTTGCCTGTGGTGTTGCCCGCGACGGCGAACCTGCTCGCTCCACTCAATCCCACCAGCGACCAGGCTTGGCTGACCATTACCGGCGTCAGCAATGGCGTGGTGAACTTCGCTTTTACCGCCACCACTTCCAATCGCACAGCCAACATCACCTTGCTCGGCCAGAACATTCCGGTCACGCAAGGCGGACCCAGCTATTCCTTCGCCGCTTCCACAATCCTGGTGGGGCCGGGTGCTGGAAGTAATAGTATTCTTCTGTCTGTTGCCCCGAATTTCGCCCCTTGGACCGCGACGGCGAATGCCGCCTGGTTGCATCTAAGTCCGGCGAATCAAAGCGGAACGGGCAGCACGAATCTTATTTTCAGTTTTGATGCGAATCCGGGCGCAACCCGTACGGGCGCCGTCACGATCGCGAGCCAGACGTTGACGGTCACTCAGGCTGGCTCAACCTATATTGCGGCTCAGCCGGTGACCTCATTGGCATCGGCAGGATTGGGCCGCCCTTCCGGCGTGGCCGTGGACCGCGCGGGCAATGTCTATATCGCAGACGCCGGCAACGCCGCGATCAAAATGTGGAACGCAACCAACAACAGCGTGACCACATTGGTGTCTTCGGGATTGAATGAACCGGTCGGGGTGGCGGTGGATGGCGCAGGCAATGTCTATATTGCGGATATCAGCAACAAGGTCGTGAAAGAGTGGATGGCCTCAAATAGCAATGTGATCACATTGGCGTGTCCCGGATTGAGCAAACCCTCCGGCGTGGCGGTGGATGACGCGGGCAATGTCTATATCGCAGACGCCGGCAACAACACGATCAAGGAGATGGCTGCTCTTACCAGCAGCGTGAGCACATTGGTTTGTTCGGGCTTGAGAGAACCGGGCGGACCGGCGGTGGACACCACCGGGCATATTTACATACCCGATTCCGACAACGATGCGTTCAAGGAATATACGGCGGGCAGTGGCAGCGTGAAGACATTGGTATCGTCCGGATTGATCACGCCGTGTTCCGTGGCGGTGGACATCTCGGGCGACGTTTACATTGCGGATGACTCCGCCAATACGATCAAGGAGTGGACGGCAGCCAGCACCACAATGACCACAAAAGCGTGCCAAAACTTGGGGTCCCCCTACGGCGTCGCGGTGGACGGGACAGGCAACGTTTATTTTGTCACCCGCGCTTCCACGCTCGAAGAACTGCCGAATGCCTTCGTGGACCCGACCGCCAAATTGGAACCCGCGGGTGCAGGCAGCGATGTTCTGCCGACGGTATTGCCTTCCACCCAGAATCTTTTGACGCCATTTGCTCCCAGCAGCGATCAGGCCTGGCTGACCATCACCGGCGTAACGAACGGCGTGGTGACTTTTTCATTTACCCTCAATTCCGGCACCAACCGCACGGCGCATATCACTTTGCTCGGCCAAAGCATTGCCATCACGCAGGCGGGGCCGTGGGTCGCACCTCCGCTCCTCACGGACGCCAGAATGCTGGGCAACGGCGTTTGCCAATTCTGTTTCAGCAATAGTGCGAGTGTGTCCTTCACCGTCCTGTCCACCACCAATTTGTCGTTGCCATTAAGCAATTGGACTGTGGCCGGCTCCGCCACGAATATTGCCGCAGGCCTGTTTCAGTTTACCTCGCAGCCGGCGACGAACGCCTCAAAAAGTTTCTATATCCTCCATTCGCCCTGACGAATTTGAGGAAGACAGGAATTTGATTGATATTCGGACCGGACCGGAATTAGCCTCGTGGCTGATTCAGTAAACATATATTTAAAACTTTATGGCACAAACCTGTTTTCACCCCAGTATCGAAGGCGCGCAACACGGCGCAAAATCTCTCACGGCATTTTTGGATTACGCCAAGGCTTCCGGAGCCAGCGGCGCCCAGCCGTCCAATTACATGCTCCAGGACGGCGCCAAATTTAAAAGCCCCGCCGAAATCAAGGAGGCCTTCACTTCGCGCGGCATGAGTTTTGACGGCATCTCGGCCCATTGCCCGTTTTGGGTGCATACCACTGCCTGGACGGAAAGTCCGACGGTGCGGCCGTTCCTGCCGCCGGATGTGGCCAAGAAATCCGCGGCTGACATCGAGAAATGGTGCGAGACTTACGTGCTGCGGCTGCTGGATTTGGCGGCTGCGCTCAATATCAAGATCGTGCCGATGTTTTGGGGAGTGGCCTACGGTTGGGAAATAGCCACCGGCTACCCGTGGGGATTTTGGAAGGGCGGGGATTATGACCTGGTAAAAAGCGGCGAGGAACGGTTTGTCAAGAAAACGGCCAAAATTCGCGCGCACGCCAAAAAACTGGGCATTTACCTGGCGCACGAGATTCATCCCGGAACTGCTGCAATGTGCGCGGATGATTTCAACCACCTCGTGCAAGTGTGCGACGGGGACAAATGCCTCGGGGTCAATGCCGATCCGTCGCATTGCTGGGAGGGGGAAAGCTGGGAAACCCGTTTTCTGAAGGTGGCTCCGCGTATTTACGCCTGCCACGTCAAGAATTATGTTGTCCGCCAAAATCTCCCGTTGCGCATGATGGAAAGCGGCTGGCAAAAGCGGGCGATGCAGTTTGTCGATATCGCGAGCGGGGATTTGAACATGACGCGCTATGCGGAATTGATGATCCACAGCGGCTATCCGCAACGCTATTGCGCGGCGATGAAAACCCGCACCGCGCCCCTGGTGGTGGAGGCGGAGAGCGCCTACCGCGATTTGGACCCGACCAGCGCCAATGGCATCGCCTACGTGCGTGACAACCTGTGTTTCCCCATCGCCGCCGGGTCTTTCGAAGAAGGCATGGGGGCTTAGCTCAATCCAGCAAATCTCTAATGAGATTGGCCACGGCGGAGATGCCGACGTGCCGGTAGCTGTTAGCCTCCCAGGGAACGGGCGGGTTGCCGGAACTCCAGACCTCCTCGGGTTCGGCGGTTCGCGCGCGCCTCTGGGATTCTTCCAACTCCTGGATTTCGCGGGCTCGCTGCCGGTCGATGCCGCCCGATCGGATAAATTCAACGATGCGGCGAAGCTCATCCTTGTCAAACCAAGTTCCATGCTGGCTGCAAACGTTGACAATGACACCCGAACAGCGGGCAAAGTTCACCCGGTTCATCAACCCCTTGCAGATCGGACACGGTATGTAATGAATGTGCTCTTCGAGTTTCACCGCCGATTGCGGCTGCGAGGTGGCCAGACCGAGCACAGCCGCCTGCTGTTCCTGATCCACACAGATTTGTCGCAGTGAATCGGAATCGGCCCAAATGCCCTCGCACTTGGGACATTCCTCCAAATGTGTTTTGCCGATGAGGACAGACTCCATCTCGATACGGCAGCGGGGACAGAGTTCATGAGTTCCGTCCGCCACTTCGGTTCGAGCCGCTTGAGCGCCGCAATGAGAACAGAATTTTGCGCCGACGAACATCATTCCGAAACAAGACGGACAAGCGACGGTGGCCAGGCGCGCCCCGCAATGTTCGCACCGGGGCGAATCCGAGGCAGCCGCCGCGCCGCACATGGGGCAGTTAAGTGTTTCCGCAGGCATGGCAAAAACAGTCTCTCCATTCGGCTCCATCTGCAAGCCAAGATTGAGCGGACGGCGTTCTTTTTTTGGGGATGCCCCGCTGGCTCCTGAACTGGCTCCGGAACGTAGTTGACAGATTCGGCGCGGCGGGCACTCTCGGTACATGGCATGGCCAGGCACTATGAGGGCTGTTGTGTGAAGAGGCCGCCCGGAATTGCTCTTCGACTGGCGCTGGCGTCAATCGCGGCGTGGTTCGGCGAATATTTGGCGCAGGCCGCGGACCTGACCATAACCAATGTCAATCAAAACGTCACCAGCAACAGTCCGTTTATCCCGACGGGCAGCCCTTCGCAACTCAGTTGGGCTGCCATAAACGCGGCTCTGGCTTCCGGACCAGTGAGCGTGACCACCGCCGGTAGTCCGATTACGGGATCCGACAACATCATCATCGCCACGTCCAGCCCTGTCATGAACAGCGGCAATAGCCTGACTATCAGTGCGGGTAACGTGTTGACGATCAATTCCGGAAGCACCATTGTCAATAATGGCACGGGTTCCCTGAAATTGCAGGGAGGCACCACGGTAATTAATACCAACATCGCTGTCACAGGCTCCCTCACAATAATCGGACCGATTATGTTGGGGAGCGATATAATCTTGACTGCCAGCAGCGTGAACTTCAACTCGACGGTAGATGGTTCGCATAATTTGACTGTTAATGGCTCAGCGTTTCTAACTGGCGCAGTGGGTGGCGCCCAGGCACTGGCGTCGTTGACCTTGCAGAACGCTTGCTCTCTGAATTGATTCTTCGAGGTTCATAATGGGTAGAGATCGAGCTTTCCGCAGAAGAACAGGATGCGAATCCGGTAGTTCCGAAAGTTGCGGAAACCACGCGCGTTGGATTTGATGCTCTGGATTTTCGAG
>Ga0182030_10013044_pt1 | contig 16580 bp, 15 predicted proteins | sample 812S3MmetaG_FD_121299 | JGI IMG/M metagenome (GOLD analysis project Ga0182030, IMG submission 121299) | Permafrost microbial communities from Stordalen Mire, Sweden - 812S3M metaG (Illumina Assembly) | ecosystem: Environmental > Terrestrial > Soil > Wetlands > Permafrost | place: Sweden...
GTGACGGCGGAATTGCCGATGTTGGAATTGATCTTCACCAGGAAATTCCGGCCGATGATCATCGGCTCGACTTCGACGTGATTGATGTTGGCGGGGATGATCGCCCGTCCCCGCGCGATTTCCGAGCGCACGAATTCCGGCGTCACGAATTCGGGGATATCAGCGCCAAAGCTCTCGCCGTCTTTTATGCGCGCGGCGGCTTCCGCCAGCGCGGCCTCGCGGCCGAGGTTTTCGCGATGGGCGACATAGATCATCTCCTCGGTGATAACGCCCGCGCGGGCGAATTCGAACTGCGTGACCAGCGCGCCGTCGCGGCCGCGGCGCAAAATGCGCTTCGCCGGGCAAGGCTCGACAAGCGCTGCTTCCGAGACGTCGCCATTGTCTTCCGATTTTACGGGGCGACCCTGGTAGGATTCGAATCCCTCGCGTTTCGCAATCCAGCTTTCGCGGATCGCCGGCAGACCTGCCGAGAGATTGATATGCGGCTCGGCGTCCGTATAGGGGCCGGACGGGTCGTAAACCCTGAGGTTCGGCTCGGCGGCGCTGGGGTCGAGCAGGATTTCACGCACGGGCACGCGCAGGTCAGGCGCGCAGGCGGGGGAGATGTAAAGCTTGCGGGAGCCGGGCAACGGGCCCGTAGTCACCGTTTCCGGCGCGCGAGCAAGCTTGTCTTGGACGTTCATTGCTTGTTTACTCCGCAGCAGCCGCTTGGATAGAGATTGCGAGCCGCATGCCCCATTGGCAAGCGCGCCATGTTCGTTTGCATTTTCAGCACTGTTTTTTGGTCATCTCACTTCAGGCAACTTCGAAATATTCGAGCGCCTTCGCTCCATAGACGACGGCCGGGCCGCCTCCCATCTCAATCGCGACGGCGATGAATTCGATGAGCTCTTCCTTGCTCGCCCCGAGCTGCTTGGCCTTTTGAACGTGGTAGGCGACGCAATCATCGCAACCCTTGCTGACAGCGATAGCCGTCGCCGTCAGTTCTTTTACCCTGCCGGATATCAGGCCATCGGCGGAGGCCGCATGGCTTAGCTTCCCAAACTGGCCGATGATTGAAGGCGCCGCCGTCGCGAGAGCGGACAAACGAAGCTTGATCGCCTTGAAAGTTTCCTGGGGTGTTTTTTCCATTTTTTACTCACCGAGAAATGAAGTTTGGACGGAGCCCCGCTGCTTGGCAGCGGGGCTCATAGCGACCCATCGGTTCTTGGGGAGGAACAAGGACAGGACACTAATTTCTGGTCAATTCACCTTGGAAAGATGTTCAAGGATCAGCGCATTGACCTCGCGCGCAGCCTCGACGTGAGGCATGTGTCCTGGCGCTTCGAGGATAGCCACTTTCGCGTGGCGCAACGATTCAGACTGCTCCACAGGGATGATCTGATCACGACGACCGTGGATCGCCAGCACCGGCCGAGCAGCTCCTTCGATCAGATGGATCAGGATCAACTGCTGGGCGCCATCCGTGGCGAATGAAGCGATCGTCTTCTCCAGGGCTAGCTGGGCGCCATCCATGCGTTTGGCTTTGAGAAGATCGTCCAGCAATTTTCGCGAAGCCAAGGCCGGATCTGCAAACAGCATTTCGACACAAGGTTTGAGTTCCTTGCGCGAATTCGCACGGGCGAAGCCTTCGAGATAGCTCTGGTTGATTTGCGTACCGATGGCCGCTGATGCGATGAGCGTCAGGGAGAGAACCCGCTCAGGCGCGGACGCCAGCATTTGAAGCGCTATCGCTCCACCCATCGAATGACCGACTAGGTTGGCGGACTGGATGCCTACCGCGGTCATGAAGGCGAGAACAGCCTTTGCATAGCCGGGGACGCTGGCGTCGTCGATGCCTTTGTAAGACTCGCCATGCCCGGGCAAATCAAAGGTAAATACCCTGTACTTTTCCGAGAGGGCGTCGATGTTGAACATCCAGTTTTCGACGTCACCGCCAAAGCCGTGGATCAGCAAGACATCCTGGCTGCCCGCTCCTGAAACCGAATAGCGGATTGGCCCAAGTTCAAGATTTGCGACCTTGTATTTGGACTCGACGGCCTCGTCGTCAGAGCCTTCATCAGGGTTCGCATAGGCGGCCACATAGTCGTCGATGACGCTGTCAGGAACGTCGATAGGCGCCATGATGCCGATGAGCGCCTTAACGGGGTAGACGCGTTCGCACTCGCCGACTTTCCTGCGGAAAACTCCGGGGTCGGTCGCCTCGACGGCGCCGGCGAGTTTTTCGGTTTCGACATCCAGGATTTCGGCGCCGACCGTAATCGTCGCCCCCGGCTCCACGTGCCATTTCGTGATGCGCCCTTCGCGCATCGACAATCCCCATTTTGGCATCACGATGGGGGTGATCTGTTCGAAACTCATTCCGCCACCTCAAGCACAAGCGTGCGTTCCACCGCGGCGCAAATCGCATCTGCCGAGGGAATGTAGAAATCTTCCAGCGAAGGGGAGAATGGCACGGGGCAATGGGGGCCCGTGACCATCTGGATGGCCGCCTTCAGGCTTCCAAACGCTTGCTGCGCCACGCTGGCGGAGATATCCGAAGCGATCGAACAGCGGGGATGCGCTTCGTCGACGCAAACAAGCCGGCCCGTGCTGCGAACGCTTTCAAGCACCGTGTCGAGATCGATCGGCGAAAGGGTTCGCAGGTCGATGACTTCGCAATCGATACGCTTGGCTTCAAGTTTCTTCGCGGCCTCAAGCGCCCTGTGCACCATGAGCCCGTAGGCGACGATGGTGACGTCCTTCCCCTCGCGAACAACGTTCGCTTCGCCGAAGGGGATGGCGTAGGATTCAACCGGCACATCGCATTCGTGCGCATAGAGGTTCTTGTGCTCACAGAAAATCACGGGATCGTTGTCCCGGATCGCCTGGATCAAGAGTCCCTTCGCATCATAGGCGTTGGACGGACAAATGACCTTCAGCCCTGGAATATGCGTGAAAATGGGCGTGAGCATTTGGGAGTGCTGCGCAGCAGCGCGGAAACCCGCTCCCACCATCGCGCGAATGACCAAGGGCGTTTCCGCCCGGCCGCCAAACATGTAGCGGAATTTCGCCGCCTGATTGAAGATCTGATCGAAACACACCCCCATGAAGTCGATGAACATGAGTTCAGCGATCGGTCGCAATCCGCAAGTCGCCGCGCCGATGGCGGCGCCAACGTAAGCCGATTCCGAAAGCGGCGTATCCAACAACCTGTCGCCATGTTTGGCATAGAGGCCTTTGGTCAGTCCGAGGACTCCGCCCCACGCGTCCATTTCGCCATCGCCGCCCGAACCGCCGACAATGTCTTCTCCCATCATGATCACATCAGGGTCTCGCGTCATTTCCTGATCGATTGCTTCGTTGATGGCCAATTTCATACTGATGATGCGCGCCATGGTATTTCCCCATCTTTTTGCTTGATCAATAGCTGACGTATACGTCCTTGAGCAGGTCATCGGGTGAAGGCAGCGGCGCCGCCATAGCCGCTTGAACCGAACTCTCGATGAGATCCATCACTTCCTTATCGACTGCGATGAACTCGTCGTCGCGAACGACCCCGACTTCCGTGACGCGGCTTTTGAATATTTTCAGGCAGTCATGGTTCGCGCGAACGTCTTCCAGCTCGGCCTTCGTGCGATAGGTTTGCGCATCACCTTCGAAGTGGCCAAAGAAGCGATTCACCTTGCACTCCAGGAAGAACGGCCCTTCACCTTCTCGAGCGCGTCGAATCAATTCGCCCGCCGTCTCGTAAACTGCGAAAAAGTCACTGCCGTCCACGAGGGCGCCGGAAATGCCAAAGCCGTTGAATCGCTCCAAATAGGTAGCGGAGCCTGTTACGTGTTTAACGGACGTTGCCTCCGCATATCCGTTGTTTTCGCAGACGAAAATGACCGGAAGTTTCCAGGCGGCCGCCAGATTCATGCTTTCGAGAATCGTCCCCTGGTTTGCGGCGCCGTCGCCGAAAACCGTGATGCCCACGCCGCCGTCACCCCGGCGCTTGGACGCCAAGGCAGCTCCGCAAACGAGTGGCGCTCCGGCGCCCAGGATGCCATTGGCGCCCATCATGCCTTTGCTGAGGTCGGCGATATGCATGGAGCCGCCCTTGCCACGGCAAGAGCCTGTCGCCTTCCCATGAATCTCTGCCATCATCTCGTGAACATCGACGCCCTTTGCGATGCAATGTCCGTGTCCGCGATGAGTTGAGGCGAAGCGATCACGATCATTCAGATGAGCGATGATCCCGGTCGCGATGGCCTCCTCGCCTGCGTAGAGATGTACAAAGCCGGGGATATCGCCACGCGCGAAATCGACATGCAACCGCTCTTCGAACTCACGGATCGTTTTCATCGTTCGATACGAGGCGACCAGCTGATCATGGTCCAGCGGAAACGGATTGTTGGTCACTTATTCCTCCAATTTTTATGAACATATGGGACACTTCGAAGGCTCCACGACGCCGGCGAGAGGGGATGGCTTCTACGAAACGGAGCCACTCTGAACTCGCGCCAACCCGGCGAAGGCGCCCCGGCTCGCGCCGGGGCTCCGTGGCTTCATGGGCAAGGCTGGGAGAGGCTAAAGCCATGCTCGCGAAGCCATCATCGACTGATCGCCTCACCAGATGGCCACGAACTTCAGGTACGCGGCGTTGGTCGCGACGGCGTTCACACCCTCGACATCATGGGAGTAGCGCAGTGTGAGCGATGTCGACTTGCTGATCGTCGCCATCACGCCCGCGCCGAGGGCAGCCTCCTGGCTGTAAGGCGCCGCGACAAGACGGGTTTGCGCAAAATGGGACGCTGACGTCGACTGCCAGTCGAAGCCGACGAAAGGCTCGAACATCGAGGTGTTCTTGTAACCCCACCGCAGATTGACGTGACCCGTGGTTCCCTCGTTGACGCTCGGGTTTCCGGCCATGTTGTACTGCGAGCGGAAGACCACGCCGGCATCGCCAGTGAAGCTGACGCGCTCGAACTGGTAGTCGAACAGGAAGCTCGAATAATTCGCCCAATAGTGGTTGCTCACGTCAGAAGCGCCGATCGGCACCTGCATGAACGTCTGGAAACCGAAGGTGCTTTGTGCGTTCGGCTTGAACCAGAGCGCCGGGCCAGTCAGCGGATCGCCTATGCCTCCGACGCCGCCTCCGCGCTGGTCGATCCGCACTTCGGGCACGATGATTTCGTACGCGAAGCCGACGTTGGGAATCCCATCGAAGGTCCAGAAGCGAACGTATTTCGACAAACCGACATAAAGATTGCTGGAGGCGATCGATCCAAGATGGCCGTTGCCGTTATAGGCCTGCGACTGGCTGTTGTATTCGCCATATTGCACGAAGACATTGAACGGCTGGAAATTGACCGGCAACTCATATTCGTGCGGCCCGATCACCGCAAAGGTGATGTCGGAGGCCCGCGCGACCGTTGATGCGCAAAGCGGCGCGAGCACGGCTGCGCCCAGCGCCAGGCGCTGAAGTGTTTTCAATCTCGTCATCTTTTTCCCCTCATGAATACTGATTCAATTTTGTTTCTTGCTCAGGAATTGCAGATACGCGACCAATTCCCAGATCTCGTCGGGCGAGTAGGTGGTTCCCCACTGCGGCATGATGACGCCGGAAACCCTTCGCCCGTTCAAGATCGTGGTGAAGGCGTATTCGGCATCGAAGTCATTGCGGTTCAGGAAGCCAACAGCTCTCCCGCCCCTTCCTTCGTTGCCATGACAATATCCCGTACAAGAGCCGCTGAAGCGCAGTCTGCCGGCTTCGATTCGCGCGGGTTCGCCGAGATCGAAAGGCGGCTGCTCGACTGCCCTCGCAACGGCGGGAAGACCAACCGCGCAAAGGCATACGACCTGAAGCATTTTACGAAACATCAATTATCTCCGATGGAGATCGGGACGGCGCCTGTGCGCGTCGTCCCGACCCTCTTTCAGTCTACGGAGAAAACGAGTAGCGCCGCTCCTGCGGGCAGCTCCTTCACTTTCGGGAAGGCGTTGGCCATGAAGCCGACGGCGGCCGAGCCAAGCCCGGTGGGCACGGCGATATATTGCTTGCCCTTGATCGAATAGCTGATGAGACCGCCACGCGCCCCCGAGCCGGCGTTGAATTGCCACAAGGTCTTGCCCGTCTGGTCATCATAGGCGAAGATATTGCCCTCGACATCCGCGTTGAACACAAGGCCGCCCCCAGTCGCGAGCACGCTCGACAGTCCAGGAATGGGATAATCCACGCTCCATTTCGGGGCGCCGGTCGCCGGATCGCGTGCGACCAACCGACCGAGCGGCTTGGCGCCAGGAGGCGCCACGGTCGCCAAGTCGCCAGCGCCGAGCGACAGAGCGGTAACCGTTTTCAGGGTGTTGGGATCGTCCTTTTTCGCGATCGCCGTATTGCAAGCCTCCATCGTGTTCGTGTACCAAAGGCCGGTCTTGGGGCTGTAAGCGCCATGGTTCCAGCTGCGACCGCCAAGCAGCCACGGACAAAGCAGTTTCGTCTCCGTTGTCGAGGGTTCGTTGCGTCCGATCAGCTCGCCGGTCTTCGGATTGATCTCCTTGATCGTGTTTTGAGCGTCGACCAGCTTCCAGACGTTCCTGAGATCGCCGTTGTCCTTGTTCATCACGAAGACGTGGCCGCTCTTGTTGAGATGGATGAGCGACTTTTGGTCGCCCGTGGGCAGCAGCACTGCCTCGTAAGGAGCGCCATAATCCCAGACGTCATGCGGAATTTCCTGCCGGGCCCATTTCAGCTTGCCGGTCTTGGGATCGATCGCCAGCAGGCTGCTGGTGTATTTATTGTCGCCCTCGCGGTCCAAGCCGTAAAAATCCGGCGACGCATTGCCGATGCCGATATAAATCGTGTCGGTCGTTTCGTCATAGGTGCCAGGCAGCCAGGCGGCGCCGCCGCCAGTGTCGCCCGAATTCCCGGGCCAGCTCTTCGGATCATGCACGATCGTGTCGAAGGTCCAGGCCGTTTCGCCGGTGTCAGCGTTGACCGCCCAGACCTTGCCGCGCGTGGGCTGGTCGCCGCCGGTCGAGCCGCCATACAAGACATCGCCCGCGAGCTGCGGCGGCGAGGAGAAGACCGCGGCATACATGTTCTTCTGGTCGATCGCCTGATGCGACCAGACTTCCTTGCCGGTTTTCTGGTCCAGAGCGATAAAGCGGCCGTCCAGCGAGCCGATGAAGACCTTTCCTCGCCCCACCGTCACGCCGCGGCTCGTGGCGGCGTAAAATGAATCGTTGGAAATCGGGGCAAGCTTGGGCTTATATTGCCAGAGGATTTGGCCCGTCTCGCCGTTGAGGGCGTAAACGTGATTGTACGGGCCAATGTAATAGAGCACCCCGTCAACTTCGATCGGCGTCGCCTGCAGGCCCGAGGTGATGTCGCCCGGCTGGGCGATCCACGCCATTTTCAGATTCTTGACATTGCTCTTGTTGATCTGGTCGAGCGGGCTGTAGCGCCATCCGGCGCCGGTGCGGTGATATTGCGGCCAGTCGTTCGGCGACGCCATAGCCATCTGGTCGACTGTTTCCGCGCGCGCAACCTTCATGGCGAGCGGCGACGCGGTCAACGCCAGTGCGAATGCGAAGTTGCTCAAAACTTGAGTCTTGTTAGATGTCATTTTGTTTCCACTCCCATCGAGATTTTGTATTCGGTCTGTTAATTCGCCATCGCACTTGCGCGGCTTTGACGTTCGCCGAATTTACGATTGTTACTTTTATTTAGCTTCGAATTCGAGCCCGTAGACCTATCTTGAAAGCATAAAAAGTCGACTCACATCTGATGAGCGAATTTGCATCAGTATATTTGAGCTCGATATATTACTGCCACCCAGGAACCAAGGCCCCACTACCGCGTTTCCTCCTCCAACACCTAGATTTGCCAGCCGAACTGCCTAGGTCATTTGCAAGCAGGATGCCAAGAGCTCGTACTATTAATTTTCTTTATAAAACAATAAGATAAAAAAGAACAACGCAGCCTCATGCTGAGGCGGAGCGCCACACCTGTGGCGCCTGAACGCCACAGTTGATCGCAATCCAGTTTCGCGCAATGGTGACTCAAAGCAAAAATTTGCTTCAATTCAGTACGATCTGGGAGGATCGCCCTCATGGTGGATGAGCAGTCCGCTCACATAAGCGAAGTCGTCCGCGCGGCGGAGCTCCGGGAGTCGCGACGCGACCAGATCATTCATCAATCCTGGCTCAGGTGTTTTGGCGAACATCGTCTCAACCCGGGCGTCATGCGCGAAGCGTGCATCGTATCGTCGACCCAGTTGCGGCAGCATCGAGACGCGATGGATGAATTTCGCCACGTGGCGAGGTTCGGCGTGGAAACGCTATACCGCCAGATTGCAGGTCTCGGGTACGTCCTCCTTCTTACGGACGCCAATGGCGTAACGGTAGATTTCATGGGCGACCCGACCTTCGACAACCATTTGCGCAAGGCGGGACTTTATCTCGGCGCGGATTGGCACGAGCGCAACGCGGGCACTTGCGCGGTCGGAACATGCCTCGAAGCTGGGGAAGCCTTGAGCGTTCACCAAACCGATCACTTCGACGCCACACATATTTCCCTGACTTGCACCGCAGCGCCCATTTTCAACCCGACTGGCGAAATTGCGGCGGTTCTTGACATTTCCGCCCTGCGGTCGCCTGAGCCGAAGGAAAGCCAGTTCCTCGCCTTGCAACTGGTCAAATCCTTCGCGCACAAGATCGAGACCGCCAACCTCCTCAATCGCTTTCGCGGCGAGTGGATCTTGAGGCTCGCGTCGAACGCGGAATTCGCTGACGTTGACCCGGATATCGTGCTTGCGGTTGACAACGCAGGCGCAATTCTCGGCGGCAACAATCACGCGCTGCAGATGCTGAAGCGCGAAGCTCCGGAGCTGCGGATTGGCGGCCGACAGCCACTCTTCGTTTCCGACATTTTCGAATGCGATGTGGATGATCTTCCACGCTACGGCCACGCACGACCGACAGAGCAGCGCGGACTTCAGTTGCGTCACAGCGGCAAGACGCTTTTCGCACACGCCCTCCCGCCCCCCTCGAAGCAAAGGCCATCGGCGTCCAAAAATTTGGAGCGTGCGCTTCCCCCCGCTCTCGCATCTCTGTCGGGCGACGATCCGGCCATGCGCAACGTGTTGGCGCGGGCATCGAAAATCATCACGACGCAAATGAGTTTGCTGATCCACGGTGAAACGGGCACAGGCAAGGAATATCTGACCAAGGCCCTGCACAACGTCAGCCCTCGCAAGGGCAAGCCTTTCGTTGCGATCAATTGCGCGGCCATGCCGGAAGCGCTGATTGAAAGCGAATTGTTCGGTCATGAAGCCGGGTCCTTCACAGGCGCAAAATCCAAGGGGAAACGTGGCTTGATTCAGGAGGCGAACGGCGGCACGCTGTTCCTCGATGAAGTCGGCGACATGCCCGTCACCTCGCAAACACGTCTTCTGCGGGTTCTCGCCGAACGCGAATTGACGCCGGTTGGCGGCACCAAGCCAATTCCAGTCGATATCCGCGTTATCGCCGCGACCCACCGCGACCTGGTCGAGCTGATCAAGAGCGGCCAGTTCCGGGAAGACCTCTATTTTCGCCTGAACGGGGCAATCCTGACGCTACCGCCACTGCGCGAAAGACTTGACCTGGAATGGCTCGTGGAAAAAATCCTGCTCGAGCGCCGCATCGCTCAAAACCGCGCCTTCACGGTCACGCCAACGGCCATGTCTCGACTTCATCAGCATGACTGGCCCGGCAATATCAGAGAACTCGTCAATACGCTGGACTACGCCTGCGCGATGACCGAAACCGGCTTGATCGACAGCGAGGATCTTCCCGAAAGCCTCACTGAAACGCCCGCCCGCAACGGCACGGCCGGAGGCCACGAGGAAGCGCTGCTGAACGATCTTCGCCGACACGGTTGGAATATCTCGCAGGTCGCAAGGCTTCGCGGCGTCGATCGGACAACCATTCACCGTCAAATACGGCGCTTCGGCCTGAGCGACAAAAAACTTCGACACGACTGATTGATGCGCAGTGTGGCGTCGACCTCCACAGCTGCGGCGTCACAGCCCCACCTAAACTCGGGATATTTCTCGTCAAAACACAGTTATTGCCTGTAACTCGCAATAAGGAAACGCTTGGCCTGTTGCTTGCTCGAATATCTTCGTCTGGCGTCGAACAAGGTTCCGCGTCAGCCCTGACCAGCGAAGGGGCGGCGTCAGTACGGTCGCCGCAACCGCCAAAACAACAATGAATTTTAGGGAGAGAAGAATGTCCAAGGCCATCATTGTTCAGCCGGGCGGCGGATTCGATCGGGTCATTCTCGGCGCGAGCGAAGCGCGAAGTCCACTTGCCGGCGAAATCTCGGTGCGCCTGCATGCGTGTTCCCTGAATTATCATGACTACGTGGTCGTCAGCGGCGTGTGGGGACCCGCGGAGCCGCGCATTCCAATGGCTGACGGCGCCGGTGAAGTCGTCGCCGTCGGCTCCGGGGTAACGGAATTCTCGGTCGGCGATAAGGTCGTCAGCACATTTTTCCCGACTTGGCTCGACGGCAATCCGAACGTCGAGGATTTCTCAACCGTTCCCGGCGACGGCGTCGATGGTTTCGCACGCGAAATGGTCACCTTGCCGACGGCGGCTTTCACCCATGCGCCGACGAAATGGTCGGCCGCTGAATCTTCCACCCTCACCACCGCCGGTCTGACGGCTTGGCGCGCGTTGCACGAAGAAGGCCGCATCAAGGCCGGTGAAACCGTGCTGGTGCAGGGAACGGGCGGTGTGTCGATTTTCGCGTTGCAATTCGCCAAGATGGCCGGAGCGAGTGTAATCGCCACCTCGTCCAGCCCGGAAAAACTCGAAAAGCTAAAGGCAATGGGGGCTGATCATCTTATCAACTACCGTGCCGATGAAACCTGGGGTGAAACGGCGCGTAAGCTGACCGGCGGCCGCGGCGTAGATCACGTCATCGAGGTCGGCGGCCCCGCGACGCTCGAACAATCCATGATCGCCGCGCGCGTCGGCGGCCATGTTTCGCTGATCGGCATACTGACAGGTCTCGCGGGGCCGCTGCCGCTTATCAACGCCCTGGTCCGGCAGTTGCAATTGCGCGCTGTCTTGGTCGGCAACCGCCGCCAGCAGATCGAGATGATCCGCGCCCTCGACGCCACCGGCATGAAGCCGGTGATCGACAGCTCCTTCCCGCTTGAAGACATCGTCACCGCCTTCAGGCATCAGGAGAGCAATAAGCATTTCGGCAAGATCTGCCTGGAGTTCTGAAGCGGCGATGTCGTGGGGCGGTTCGGCGACGCCGCGAAGCGACTATTTCAAAGACCAATCTACGCCCCTGCCTTCACAGTATAAGGCAGCGGCGGTAGGAGTTCTGCTTCGCCGTCGGCGGGGATGCCATCGTGTTCGCGGCCGCGTCCCATCCCGCCTGAACCCTCAGCGTCAGGCAAGAAGGTCATGGACCGTTATTCGCGGGGCCATAATCGCCATCGCCATAATCATAGGGACCATATTGAAAATCCCACCAACGATGAGGGACGGGCAAGCCCATTACGCGTCCAATTTCCGGGGCCGCCACCCCACCGTACCCACCATAGGGATATGCGCCTCTGCCAACAAAATGATCTCCGGCCGCCAGGGCGGGCTGAACCGTCGCCGAGCCCGAAACCATAGCCGCTGTTAAAGCCGAAGCTTTCAGTAATTTCCGAATGTGGATCATGAAAATCTCCGTGCAATGTCGCGCGTCCGCGCTTCCCACCGAAACGAGATTTAAGTGCGGAGGTTCCTTCGCTTTTGCCCGGGACCTTGGCGAACGACGCAGTGGGTCATCATGAGATTCGCCGGTCAGGCGGACTACCGCGAGTTTACCGGTGGCGACCAGCTCTGAAGCGTGCTCATGCAACACAGAGCTACCAGATCGATAGTATCCAGTTAACGCTGGTAAATTGGCCTCATGACAGCATATGGAAATCTAGAGGAATTCATCGATCGGCATCGGACGCTTTTTATCCTGACCGGCGCCGGATGCAGCACAGGTTCGGGCATTCCCGACTACCGCGACCGTAACGGCGACTGGAAGCGCGTGCAGCCAGTGAACTATGATGCTTTCATGGACCGCGACGCGACGCGGCGGCGCTATTGGGCGCGCAGCCTCCTTGGATGGCGGCGCTTTCGCAACGCCACGCCCAACGATACGCACCGCGCTTTGGCTCGGTTGGAGGCGATGGGCAGGAGCGAGCTTCTGGTCACCCAGAACGTGGACCGGCTTCATCAGGCGGCCGGAAGCGCCCGGGTGGTCGACCTGCACGGACGGCTCGACAGAGTCCGCTGCATGGGTTGCGAACGCAGAATGGCGCGCGACGACATGCAGAACGAAATGGCCCAGTTGAACCCCGATTGGCTTGCCATGCGAGCTTTGGACGCGCCCGACGGCGACGCCGATCTCGACGGCGTCGATTTTTCAATCTTCATCGTCCCGTCTTGCAAGCATTGTGGGGGCGTGCTCAAGCCAGACGTCGTATTTTTCGGCGAAACTGTTCCCCGGGACCGTGTCGATGTCGCCGAGCGATGTCTGGCGCAGGCGGACGCCGTCCTGATCGTCGGGTCGTCGCTCATGGTCTATTCTGGTTTCCGCTTTGTGGAGACGGCGGTTCGCATCGGAAAGCCCACCGCTGCCATCAGTCTCGGCCTGACCCGCGCCGACGGACTGCTCTCGCTGAAGGTCGAGCAGCCTTGCGAAACCGCGCTGGCCTTTCTTTTGTGAACATCAAGTCGCGTGTGTACATCGCGCGAGCGCCTCGGTTTCGATATCGAGCGCGCTGTAAGCGAGCCGGAGGATGATGTTGATCCTGACCGTTTACCGACATCGCAAAACAATCGCTTTGATTAATGTACGGGCTCGCCGCGACTATTGCGAAAAGACCCCCGGCTCGCGCCGGGGCTCCGTGGCTTCGTTCAGCAACGCCGGGAGGGAAAAAGCCATGTTCGCGAAGCCATCATCGACCGGTCGCCTTACCAGATAGCCACGAACTTCAGATACGCGGCATTTGTCGCGACAGCGTTCACACCGTCGATATCATGGGAGTAGCGCAAGGTGAGCGACGTCGCCTTGCTGATCGTCGCCATCACGCCCACGCCGAGAGCGGCCTCTTGGCTGTAAGGCGCCGCGACAAGTCCGGTTTGCGCAAAATGAGACGCTGACGTTGCCTGCCAGTCGAAGCCGACAAACGGCTCGAACATGGAGGTGTTCTTGTAGCCCCACCTCAGGTTGACATGGCCTGTGGTGCCCTCGTTGACGCTCGGGGCTCCGGCCATGGTGTATTGCGAACGGAAGATCATGCCTGCATCGCCGGTGAAGCTGACGCGCTCGAACTGATAATCGAACAGGAAGCTCGAATAGTTCGCCCAATAATGGTTGCTGACCTCTGAAGCGCCGATCGGGAGCTGCATGAAGGTCTGAAATCCGAACGTGCTTTGCGCGTTGGGTTTGAACCAAACGGCTGGGCCCGTCAGCGGATCGCCAATGCCGCCAATGCCGGCGCCGGGCTGATTGATCCGCACTTCAGGAACAATGACTTCATAGGCGAAGCCGACATTGGGAATGCTGTCGAAGGTCCAGAACCGCACGTATTTCGACAGCCCGACGAAGAGATTGCCTCCGCCGATCGATCCCAGGTGGCCGTTGCCGTTATAAGCCTGCGACTGATTGTTATATTCGCCATATTGCACGAAGACATTGAACGGCTGGAAATTGACCGGCAACTCATATTCGTGCGGCCCAATCACCGCAAAAGTAATGTCGGAAGCCCGCGCGACCGTCGACGCGCAAAGCGGCGCGAGCACGGCCGCGCTCAGCGCCAGGCGTTGAAGTGTTTTCGATCTCGTTTTCATCTCTTCCCCTCGTTGAAATGTCGGTTCCTGCTGGCTTAAGAATCGCAGGTCAGCGACGCATTATATTCACAGCAATTTTACGATAATATTCCCCAACGCTAAGATCGCTCCCGTGAGCTATTCTTATCACACTGTGGCATTCTGCTGCCACAGGTGTGGCGCTTTACTGGCACAGTGTTGCGTTATACCGGCGACTTGCGCGAGGCCTACATTGCCGCGACGGGACACTGGCGGCACCATCGTGATGCGTTGGATGAAATTATTCCGGCGCGTTCCGCGTAGAAACTCTATGTCGCAAGATGGCGGAGGGCTCGACTACTTGCTGCTGTGAGCGCCGCCAACACCACCACGGCGGGAATGAGGTCGCCGCTTGCGACTGCAAAGGCGTGGCAAGCGCAGTCACCCGCACCGAACAAGACAGCCAGCGTCATCGAATAGATTTTAATTTTTCGTGGTGATGGTGGTGATCCATTCCACGATGGTGATGATGATCAGCGAACGCCGCGATGGGCGAGAGAGTGATGGCTGAGGCTGAAACAATGCTGCGATGATCTTCGTCATAAACAGATTCCTTTTCCTAAATCGTTCGAAACGCCCGAACGCGGGCGTAAAATCCAAGCCATCATTTCGTGGACAGGCATCAACTCCGCTTCACCAGTTGTTGCGTCACGGGCGAACTGTCGAACAGCGGGTCGTGCTATTGGCGATGGCGAGATATCCATGAGACGCCGTCCCGTGGCCTACGCCGTTTTACGCTTGCGAGCATCGCGGCAATGTCTGCTTCCAAGCAGTCGGACGGGAGACCTAGGATTTGGACCATCGGCTGCTTAGGGTCACGATGAGACCTACGCCGAGAAATCAGGAAGGTCCGGTGAAGACTCAATTCCTGCCAGTCGTCATGGCAACAGGATTCCCCTGTCGCAACTGCTGATTTTATTGTGGAGACAGCTATAGTCCGCGGGGCGGGAGGATTCCCAGCTGGGGTGCAGACCGCTCGAAAACACTTGCAACATCAAACGATTACCGCTGCGGCTTTAGTAGGTGTCGCACAAAGGTGTGGCGCCTGACGATCGCAAAGATCCATCTTGGTAAAGGAAGTCCGCGGGTCGCTTGGAACGTGGCCTTTACAGGCGGCGGCAAACTAAAGGTCGCGTTTCGATGGAATGCTGACCTCCTCGGACGGCGACGCAATGGCAAGGATGTGCTGCGGTATCTGGAGCCCGGCCCGATCGTCCTCGTCTCGTCGCGCTGGCAAGTCGAACGTAATGGCGATGGGCTGGCACACGGTTATGGAGTTCACACCGTCGCTCATCGGCATCCGTCCTAGAAACGTCGACAGCCGACTCATATCCGCGCGTGCAGGCCACGGCGACCGCGTTCACGCCAAGGCCGCGCATGTTGGCAAGTTCATGGCTCGGCTGGCTGATTTCAGTTCGTTGGCGGGGCGCCGCGAGGTGCGAGCGCGTCAAGACTGACTGCCGGAAGAGAGGCACCCGCCAACGTATCTTATTTATAGGCATATTGATTATTTATTAGTCATAAAGTGCCTATTAATTAATCAACCATGATGCCTAAAGGGTAAGCTGGCGTCATAAACGGCACCATTCTCCATATTCGACTTCTAATTATGCATTTTGCCTAAAAATGGCACAGATATTGATTGCGTTTTCGACGCAACCCGAATATGGCGAAATCATGAAACTCATCACGGCCATTATTAAGCCCTTCAAACTCGACGACGTTCGCGAAAGACTCAGCGAATTGAAGGTCGACGGCATGACCGTCAGCGAAGCCAAGGGCTATGGCCGCCAGAAGGGCCACACGGAGATCTATCGCGGCGCTGAATATGTGGTGAGCTTCCTCCCGAAGCTACGTATCGAAACGGTCGTTCGCGACGAAATGGCCGACTCCGTCATCGAGGCCATCCGCTCCGCCGCCCATACCGGGCAGATCGGCGACGGCAAGATCTTCGTCAGCCCTGTCGAACGGGCCTTCCGCATTCGCACCGGCGAGTCCGACAACGACGCGATCTGACTTTCATCCCCTTCTCGCCCCCGGCAGCCGGTTGGCGACCACGGCCTCCCCCTCTCCACATTTTTCGGATTTCCCATGTCCAGACATCTCTCACGCCTGAGCCTCGCCGCTGGCGCGGCAGGACTGCTGAGCCTTCCCGCCCAGACCCTTCCCGCCCTGGCCGCCGAATCGAAGATCGACGCGGCGGATACTGGCTTCATGATCCTGGCCACAGCCCTGGTCCTGATGATGACCCTGCCCGGCCTTGCACTTTTTTACGCCGGCATGGTGCGCAAGAAGAACGTCCTCGCCACCATGGCGCAGAGCCTTGCCGCGACCGCGATCGTTTCCCTGCTCTGGCTGGGCGCCGGCTATAGCCTCGCTTTTCGCGGCGAAGGCGCGCTGATCGGCGATCTTTCCGCCGCCATGTTCTCCGGAATCGGCCTCGACAGCGTCAGCACCTTCGCCCGGACCATTCCCGAAATGCTGTTTGGCGCCTATCAGATGACCTTCGCCATCATCACCTGCGCACTGGTCGGAGGCGCGACCGCCGAGCGTTTCAAATTCTCGGCTTTCGTCGTGTTCTGCGTCCTCTGGCTGTTCATCGTCTATATTCCCACCGCCCACTGGGTCTGGGGCGGCGGCTTTCTCGCCAACTGGGGCTTCATCGATTTCGCCGGCGGCACGGTCGTCCATATCAA